>Ga0207699_10001777_pt1 | contig 10159 bp, 4 predicted proteins | sample LARL51metaG_FD_184344 | JGI IMG/M metagenome (GOLD analysis project Ga0207699, IMG submission 184344) | Corn, switchgrass and miscanthus rhizosphere microbial communities from Kellogg Biological Station, Michigan, USA - LAR L5-1 metaG... | ecosystem: Host-associated > Plants > Roots >...
AGTGCCAGGCGCCACCAGCCCTCGGTCTGCGTACTCAACCAGGTGTGTAGCAGCAATATGCGCGCAGCGCGAATCGGGTGCGTCTTCACGTTGGGAGCTGATCCGAGCGCCACAGCATTCAGGCCCAGTTCCTTGCTCGCAGCGTCGAGCTGCCCGCGGTCGCCGCCTTTCACCACGATCGTGCCTGCCGCAAACTTTTTTCCGCCGGATTCAAACGCATCTTCGGCTGCCTGCATATCCGCATCTTTCAATCGGTATCGCAGCGACGCCAAAACCGGCTCGGCATGATTCTCAATCGCGAAAATCGTTCCTTCGCCTTTCACGCCTCCGGGCACACGCAATTCCGTCACGCGTTCCATCGGAGCTTTCAGTATGCTGGTGTCCGTTACGCGCGTAACTTGCACGCCGTAAAGCTCGCCAAAGGTCCAGGCGGTATCGTCGTACGGAGTTTTTTGTGGATCTTCTGGACTCCAGTATTGATGGTCCAACAACGCATCCGCGATGCGGGAATATGGCTGGTCCATGCGAATCACGTAGCTGCCTGCGGGAAAACTCATTGTCGTCGGCTCCGGCTTCGCGTCCTTCTTTGATTCTTGCTTTTCTCCCGCTGGCTTTTCTCCGGATTTGACCGGATTTTTGTCTTTTTTTATCGGCAATGGGACTGTCACCGCGGACGTGGTACGCGAAATCTCCACATGCTGCTTTTGCAACACGCGCAGCAGCTCCAGTTGCGCGGTCGGCCGCACTTCGTCCGCCGGCAGTAGGTAAGCGGCCGGACCCTCATTTGCCGGTTTCTCCAGGGAACGCTTCGCCTTCAGGTAGAAATTCTTCAGGAACATCATTTTGTTCGCGTTGAAGTAGTGCAGCGAAACAAGCAGTCCCGTTTCTTCGTAATTATTGTTGTCGCGCTGCGACCACATCACTTTCGGCAGTGGGGGATTCTGCTTGTACCAGGTCCGCGCGTATTCTTCAGGGTCCAGCGTGCGCTCCAAGGTGTCCGCGCCGCCGTTTCCAAATGTTTCATACAAACGGCTGATACCATTATGCAGCGCCGCGATAAACATCAAATATCCCGGCGACCAGGTATCGAAATCACCGTGCGCAAAAACACCGGGCATTCCGAATTTCGTCATGTCCGCAACGTTGCGCGCTCCGATCATCTGCCATTCATCGGCAAGCAGTGGATCGATCCACGCGTTGTAGGGGCCGTCGCCAATCGTATTGTCGTAGAGATACGGCACTGACTCGTGCAAATCATGCAGCACCTGCGGATTCCAGTGCAGGTAAGTATTCAACACGTTTTCGGTCAGCTTCAGCGTCACGCCCATGGCATCGCGGTTGTTGTCGTGCGCCACATACTTTCCCCAATACTCCAAAGGTGGATAAAAATGTTTCGGGTGGGCCAGATGCCATTTGTAAATGTCCACCATGCGATCGCGGCCATCCACTTCCACCACAGGAGTGATCAGCGTGATCATGCCATCGCGAATTTCCTTAACGTACGCACTGTCATCAACCGCCAGGCGATACGCCAGCTCCATCAACGCCGTCGGTGCGCCGGTTTCCGGCGAATGAATCGTGCCCGTGATGTAATAGATGGGAACAGCCTGCGCCACGATTTTGTCGGCTTCAGCATCGTTCATCTTCAGCGTACGTGGATCGGCAAGCTTCGCCAGATTCGCGCGATTCTCTTCCAATTTGTTCAGATTCGCTTCGGATGACACGGCCACCGCGATCATTTCGCGGCCTTCTTCGGTCGTGCCGATCGAGAAAACTTTCACGCACGGGGTGGCCTTCTCCAGCATGCGCATGTACTTGTACACGTCTTTCGCGTACGGCAGAATTCCCGGCGCTCCGGCCACGTCGCCCAGCACCACTTCCGGTGTCGGCACGTTTTTCGATGCCGGCAAATAGTTCACCAATGGTGAAGTGAAAAATGGCTCCGTGGTGTACTTCCTCATCTTTGCGGTGTACGCCTCGTCCACCGGCTGCTTTGGATCGCGCCCTGGCTGGGTCTCTCCATCCGCTTTCCCCAGCGGAGCAGAAATTAAAAGTAGGACGGCAATCATTGCAAGCTTCCACGCGCGCGGACGATTCATCAAGGTCTCCCAAGTAATTGAGGAATGCGAATTCTAAATCAGTTGGACGTGCGAACGAAAGCTTTGCGCTACACGTTTATAGTTCCGTGATACTTGCTCAAGTAATTCCATTCACTTGGTTTTTATTTGATTGGTCCAAATACGAGACACACTGGAGACGGCACGGAGAGACTTTCCCCGGTAGGCGTCAACTTACCGGTGGCGAGGTCAATGCGGAACTCCACAATCGAGTCTGAGAGTTGATTCTCCGCAAGAAGAAAATGTCCCGTGGGATCGATCGCGAAGTGCCGCGGCTCTTTGCCACCCGTCGGCACATCCGCAACCGGAGTGAGCATCCCGGTCCTTCGGTCGATCGAGTACACCACAATCGAATCCTGTCCGCGGTTGGAGGCATACAGGAATTTTCCATTGGGATGAATTTCGATTTCCGCCGCATCATTGCGACCGGAAAATCCAGAGGCAAGCATCCGCTCGGTCTGAATTGCACGAAAAATTTCCTGCCTTTCATTCGCGAAGACCGTCACCGTCGACTCCATTTCCCCGACGACGTACATGAATTTCTCGTCACTCGAAAACGCGATGTGGCGCGGACCCGTACCGGGCTTGAGTTCCGCAGATGCTTTCGTTCCCACCTGGGCTAGCGCGCCTTTCGCGGAATCAAATTTGTAGACCAGAACGCGGTCGAGTCCCAGATCAGCGACGTAAACAAATCGATTCTGCTGTGAAGGCGCGATGAAGTGCGCGTGAGGCCCGTCCTGCCGCTCCTTATTCGGTCCCAGCGTGCCGCTATCCTGCTCTAGTCCGGTGTGCTCGCCCAACTTGCCATCCGCCAGAATCGGGAACACCGCAACCGTGCCGCTCGTGTAATTCGCGACAAACAGAAATTTTCCGGTTCGGTCAAAGGAGAGATAACAGGGATCTTCGCCAAGGGAAGGAAGTTGATTCAACTGCGTGAGTTTGCCGTTCCTGGAATCGATCGCGAACGCGCTGACCGTGCTCGCCTTGCCCATCTCATTCACGGAGTAGAGATATTTTCCGCTGGGATGCACCACCACCCACGATGCATCCTTCGTGTCGCCCGCAACTTCAGCGGCGGATATTTTTCCCGTGCCGCCATCCAACTGGAATTCGTAAATTCCCTTGCTATTTGTCTTGGCGGTGTACGTTCCGACATACGCGCGATACGGTTTTGCCGGGAGTGGTGTGGTGCCGCCACCCACGCCCAGCAGCGCGAACGGAGCAATCAGTAGCGTAAGAAGCGAACAGAAGCGGCGCAGATTATTCATGGCGCCGACATTCTAACACTTGGCGCGCTTACGCCTTTTCTTCCTCGTCTTCTTCCTGCAGCACGGCCGCGGCCGCGATCGAATCGTCGCCGTCTAGCCTGAGCAACCGGACGCCTTGCGTGGAGCGGCCGGCTTCACGGATTTCGTTCGCGTGTACCCGAATCACTTTTCCGTATTCGGTGATGATCATCACGTCGGATTCTTCCGTCACCTGCAGCGTCGAGACCACATAACCATTGCGGTCCGTGGTCTTCATATTCACCACGCCTTTGCCGCCGCGCGACGTGATGCGGTATTCAGCCAGTGGCGTGCGCTTTCCGTAGCCCTTCTCCGAAATAGTCAGCATCAACGTCACCAGCGAATCCTTGATCTGCTCGTTTTCCAACTCTTCCAGGTTCTGCGTTTCCGTCTTATGTTCTCTCTTGATGATTTCGAAATCCGGCTGCACAGCGTCCATCGACACCACATAATCTTCCTTGTCGAGGTCCATGCCATTCACGCCGCCCGCGCTGCGTCCCATCGCGCGAACTTCCGTCTCCCGGAACAGGATTGCCTGCCCTTCGTGACTGGCCAGGAAAATCATCTGCTTGCCGTCGGTAAGTTTTGCACCGATCAACTCGTCCGTGGCGTCGAGGTTGATGGCGATAATTCCCGTTGAGCGCGGATTGGAAAACTCCGTCAGCGTCGATTTTTTCACCGTGCCATTTTTCGTGGCCATGAAAACGAACTTATCCGCCGCTTCCAGATCGCGCGCGGCGACCAGCGCCGTCAACTTTTCGTCTTCCTGGAATTTCACCAGGCTGTTGATGGCCTTTCCGCGCGTTGCCGCCGCGCCTTCCGGCAGTTCATACACTTTCAGCCAATACACGCGGCCCTTCGAGGTGAACAGCAGAATGTAGCTGTGCGTCGACGCGATAAAAAGATGCTCGACGAAATCTTCCTCGCGAGTTTTTGCGCCGATGCGTCCTTTGCCACCGCGCCCCTGATGGCGATAGGTGTCGGTTGCCGTGCGTTTGATGTACCCGGCATGGCTCACCGTGATCAGCATTTCGGTGTCGGCGATCAGATCTTCGAGCTTGATCTCTTCGACTTTGTCCACGATTTGCGTGCGGCGATCGTCGCCATATGCTTTGTGGACTTCCTTCAGCTCCGCGGTGATTACCTGTTTCAATTTTTTGTCGCTGGAAAGAATTTCACGCAACTCGGCGATCAAATCGCGAATGGATTTCAGTTCCTTCAGAATGTCGTCGATGGACAGTTGCGTCAAACGGTGCAGTTGCAATTCGAGGATGGCGTCGATCTGGATGTAGCTAAGGCCTTCGGCCCCTGCACGCGTAGGCTGATCGGCATCGGTCAGCGATCCAGCCAGATTGCGGTACTTACGCCCGTCCAGTTTCACGCCTTCGAGCTTGCGCGACTTGCCATTTTCGGTAATCGTCACGTCCTGCTCGGTGAAATACTTGAACAGATTTTCTTTGGCCTCCGCCCGGCTCGCCGACCCGCGAATCACGCGAATCACGTTGTCCAGATGGTCCAGCGCAACTTGGTAACCCACCAAAACGTGTTCGCGCTCTTCGGCCTTGCGAAGTTCAAAAATCGTGCGGCGGCGAACCACTTCGACGCGGTGTTCGATAAACAGCTTGAGCATCTGGATCAAGCCGAGTTCGCGCGGCTGACCACCCACGATCGATAGCAAGATCATGTGGAACGATTCCTGCATCTGCGTGAACTTGTACAAATTATTCAAAATAAATTGTGATTCTTCGCCACGCTTCAGCTCAATAACGATGCGCATGCCTTCGCGCGAAGATTCGTCGCGCACATCGGCGATGCCTTCGATTTTTTTCGTTTGTACGAGCTCCGCGATGCGTTCGATCAGCCGCGCTTTGTTCACCTGGTAGGGAATTTCCGTGATCACGATGTTATCGCGGTCTTTTGTCGCCGATTCGATTGCCGCCTTGGCGCGCATGGTGAAGCTGCCGCGGCCAGTGCGGTACGCGGCTTCAATGCCTTCGCGCCCGGCAATGTACGCGCCCGTCGGAAAATCCGGACCCGGCACGATTTTCAGAATTTCCTTCAGCGTGGCGTCTGGCTTTTCAATCAACAGAATCGCGGCATCCACGATTTCCCGCAAATTGTGCGGCGGAATATTCGTCGCCATACCCACGGCGATGCCGCTCGCGCCATTCACCAGAAGATTCGGTATGCGCGACGGCAACACGACCGGCTCTTCGCGCGTCTGATCGAAATTCGGAATGAAATCTACGGTTTCTTTTTCCAGATCGGCGAGAATGTCTTCGGTGATTTTGGCAAGCCGCGCTTCGGTGTACCGCATGGCCGCCGGCGGATCGCCGTCAACGGATCCGAAATTTCCCTGGCCGTCGATCAGCGGATAACGCATGTTGAAATCCTGCGCCAGACGCACCAGCGCCGGATAAATTACCGCTTCACCGTGTGGGTGATAGTTGCCGGAAGTGTCGCCGCAAATCTTCGCGCACTTGCGGTACCCGCGATTGGAGGCGAGGCCAAGATCGTTCATCGCCACCAGGATGCGACGTTGCACCGGCTTCAATCCGTCGCGCACATCGGGAAGCGCCCGCGCGATGATGACGCTCATCGCGTAGTCGAGATACGATTTGCGCATTTCGGCTTCGATATCGATCGGAAGCAGTATTGATGTATTCTTCTCGTCCGCCATTAGTCCTCGCTCGATAGCCCCTCTGAGGGCGAAACCCTAAATCTGTGGATCTTGCCTGTCTGCGATTCTTTCCTTAGCGTCGCTTCATGACTTACCGGTTCTCTGCTCTGATCACAAAAGGAACTCTTGGTATATTGCCCGCTGCCCCGAGTTGAGTGTCGCGTCTCAGGGAATCGGCGCAGCAGCCAACCTGAGCGAAGCTATAGAGCTTTACGTTGAGACTTGGGGAGCTCCCTGTTTTTGTAGTGCCGGGCTTTAGCCCGGCTGCCGCTTCAAAAAATGGCACGACGTGACCTCTATCGCTGCGCTGCCCGTTCGAGCACATAGGCTTTCACCGTGTCGAATGCATCTGCCGCGTTCGAAAATCGTCGCGCTGCAAATTCCGCTTCAGCCGCTTTCAGAAACGCACTGCACTCAGCGTCATCGGCGAACTCCGCTACAACTCCTCGCTGCGTATCCGGGTTTTCGGTAGGCTCGGCGCGAAACTCACTCACGCTTAAGCCGCGCAAACCCGGCAACGTTGTCCAGCCCAACTGGTAGATCACCGCTGATCCGTGCGCGCAGGTTTCAAACACAAAACAATTCCAAACGCGATTCCAAAAGCCAGATCCGCTCCAGGCGTGTCCCCCCGTTGCAATGAGAATCGCCAATTTTGAAACGATTTCCACGCATGCAGCAGGCGGTCAGCTGCTGCCGTACATCCCAATAAGAGAATTGCCGTTTGTGCGATTCTCCTCAGTTTCAAAGTTCAATCCTAAATATCCAGGTTGACGACTTCCAGCGCATTATCTTCGATAAATTTTCTGCGCGCTTCCACGTTTTCGCCCATCAACGTGGTAAAAATATCTTCGGCTGCGACTGCATCTTCCAGCTTCACCTGCAGAAGCGTGCGCGTGTCGGCGTTCATGGTGGTATCCCACAACTGCTCCGCGTTCATTTCCCCTAAGCCCTTGAATCGCGTGATGGTGAAATCTTTCTTCGCGTCGTCCATCACGTAGTTCAGCACGTCGGTTACCTTTTCTTTCGAAACTTTGGTTCCGTTGCGCGCCACCGTAAACGGCGGATGATTGAACTCTTCAATCTGCCTCGCCAACCCGCGCAGCCGCTTGTATTCAGCAGTGGACGCGACGGCCCAGTTGATTTTCTGGTTGTGCGGCGCGCCAAACTGAATTTCGTACAAGCTATGCTCTTCGTCAAAAGCGATCTTGCCTTCGAGCTTGATTTTGGACTTGTCGATTTCTTTTAGAAGCTTCTCCAACGCTTTCTTGTCTTCGAAATCGGTCTTCTTTTCGAGCCCGCTTTCCGCAAGCAGTTCCACCAGCGCCGGTTCGCGCAGGCGCCGGCCAAGCTTCGCCGCGGCGGCTTCGTACTCCTGCACATTCAGCAGGAATGAAGTCAGCTTTGCGCCGTCCAGGTTGACGCCTTCCTTGGCTTTCACGACATGATCTTCCGTGGCGCGCTTCATCAATTCGCGCGCGAAATCTTGCTCGTCGCGAATGTAGCGCTCGGTTTTCCCGCGCTTCACCCGATAAAGCGGTGGCTGCGCGATGTAGATGTGCCCGCGCTCGATCAATTCCTTCATGTGGCGGAAGAAAAATGTAAGCAGCAGGGTACGGATGTGCGAACCGTCCACGTCCGCGTCGGTCATCAAAATAACTTTGTGATAGCGCAGTTTGCTCGCGTCGAAGTCGTCTTTGCCGATCCCGGTTCCCAGCGCGGTAATGATGGCGCGGATTTCTTCGTGCCCCAGCATCTTGTCGTAACGCGCCTTTTCCACGTTCAGGATTTTGCCCTTCAGCGGAAGAATGGCCTGGAATTTCCGATCGCGGCCCATTTTCGCGGAGCCGCCAGCCGATTCACCCTCAACCACAAACAGTTCGCACCGCGAAGGATCGCGTTCCTGGCAATCGGCAAGTTTTCCTGGCAACCCGCTCGAATCCATGGCGGATTTGCGGCGTGTCAATTCACGCGCCTTGCGGGCCGCTTCACGCGCTCGGGCCGCGTCAATACATTTCCCGATGATGCGGCGCGCAACCGTCGAATGTTTGTCGAACCATTCGCCCAATTTTTCGTTCACCAGTTGCTCGACGTCGCCTTTAATGTCGCTGTTCAGCTTGCCTTTTGTCTGCCCTTCAAATTGCGGCTGCGGCAAACGCACGCTGACCACCGCCACCAGGCCCTCGCGCACGTCATCGCCAGAAATACTGACTTCGTCCTTCTGCTCCTTCAGCATTCCGGCATTCGAAGCAAAGTTATTGATGGTGCGCGTCAGGGCCGAACGAAACCCGGAAAGATGCGTGCCGCCGTCAACAGTGTTAATCGTATTCGCGAACGCAAAAACGTTTTCGCCGTAGGTATCGTTGTACTGCAGGGCAATCTCCATCTCCACGTTGCCCTTTTTGCCTTCCATATAGATCGGCGAATCATGAAGCGTAGTTTTTCCGCGATTGATGTGCTTCACGAATTCCGCAATACCGCCTGTAAAACGGAACTCCGCGCTCTTTTCGCTGCGCTCATCGGTGAGCGTGATCTTCAGTCCTTTATTCAGGAACGCATATTCACGCAGGCGGGTCGCCAGAGTGTCATAGCTGTACACGGTCTTATCAAAAATCGAAGGATCGGCGTGGAACGTTACTTTCGTTCCGGTTTTGCGCGTTTTTCCGGTCTGCTTTAGCTTCGAAGTTGGCTTACCTTTTTCGTAGGACTGCTCCCACACTGCGCCATCGCGCTGAATCTCGATCTCCAGCCAGTCTGAAAGCGCGTTCACCACGGAGACGCCCACTCCGTGCAAACCGCCAGAAACTTTGTAGGTCTCGCTATCAAATTTGCCTCCGGCATGTAACACCGTCAGCACTACTTCCGCGGCCGGGCGCTTCTCCGTCGCGTGCATGTCCACGGGGATTCCGCGACCGTTATCTACAACCGTTACCGAGTTGTCTTCGTGTACGGTGACATTCACTTCATCCGCGTGTCCGGCCATTGCCTCATCGACGGAGTTATCCACCACTTCCCAAACCAGGTGATGCAGCCCCATCTCGCCTGTCGAACCTATATACATCGCAGGTCGCAGACGCACCGCCTCCAATCCGCCCAGTACTTTGATGGATTTTGCGTCGTACTGATGGCCGACAGCGGCTTTGCCCATCACTGGTTCTTTTTCTTTATCGCCCATGAACCCTCATCTCTCAGCGAACAAAAAATCTCTCAAAAACGAAATCATATTTCTGCAAACTCAGTGCGCAGCCGTTGCGTTCGCGGCAGTCGCGTAGCAAGCACCGATCGAATTCGGTTGCAGTTCTGAAGCAAGACTGGCGCGATTGCGGAAGGATCCGACTATCGTCCCGTGCGGCCACAAAAAATCAAAACTGGCCGACGCCTAACTCTTTGACTCCGATGAACCATCGGAGCTCGTAGAGTTCCTGCTTCATCCCGTCCCGCACAGCGGGACGCGGCGAAGGCTATTCCCCTGCGGTAGAAATTCGCAGGTTCGTTTCTCCAGGCTTACAGGCCCTCTGGCGCTGTTGCGAAGTCTGTATTCCCTGGTGGACGTGTCGATTTGAAGGAGTTTTCTGCGAATCGACAACTCAGAAAGTATAGCGCAAATGGACGTTTTTCTCAAGCTTGAGAAATAGCTTTGCAGCACACATAAGTTAAGTGGTTTCTTTTAGTTACGGTGCAAATCGGGTGGGCGAGAGGCGTTTTCTAGTCGGTAGGATTCACGTGAAATCCGTTCGCCATTTTCGCCGGTACTGGCTTCTCCAGCATCTGCCGAATCATCTCAAAAACCACCTGGAATCGTGAGTCATATCTCTTTTCCATGGCATCGATTTTGCGCCGGAAATCGTCTTGCGTCGAAAGCATCTCGCGCAAACGCACATCATACGCAGCCCCGGATCCAAATCTTGTAATTTCTACACTTGGAATACCAGACACAGCTGCGATTCTACATCATCACACCATAACCAAATATATATGTATTTGTGTCGTAATTAAAGGCGAACCACAGGGCAAATGCGGAGTTATTGGCTCTTCAAATCCGCATAGGCATGATGATGTAGCGGTAGCGATACGACTCA
>Ga0207699_10001782_pt1 | contig 10133 bp, 7 predicted proteins | sample LARL51metaG_FD_184344 | JGI IMG/M metagenome (GOLD analysis project Ga0207699, IMG submission 184344) | Corn, switchgrass and miscanthus rhizosphere microbial communities from Kellogg Biological Station, Michigan, USA - LAR L5-1 metaG... | ecosystem: Host-associated > Plants > Roots >...
GATTGTTACCCACAGCACATAGAAATAGGCGAAGTGCACGACCTTGCGGTCGAGATAGGTGCGCCAGACGCGGTCGACCACGAGCGGCAAAAAGAGCCCTGAAATCAGGAAGAAATCCGGCATCCGGAACGGTTTCGCGAAGGCGACCAACGCATGCATGAATCCAGTCTGGCCGGCGGCAAGCTCGACCCCCAGCACCGAATGCATCATCACCACCATGACGATGCAGATGCCCTTGGCGTAGTCCACCCAGTCGACGCGGCCGTCCCCGGTCCCGGGTGGCGTCATGGCTTGCGTGCCGTTCGAAGTCATCGGTGTCTCTTTTCGGTGCGGTATCGCCGCATCATGGGAGCAAGCGGTTTCTTTCCCCTTTATTCATCCAAGCGTCATGCCGTTTTCGGCTTCCCCCTCCGCCGCCAAATGTTCTAAGAGGCGGTCGCGTTAACCATACGAGAGGCAGGTTGGGTCATGCGCATCGCCATGATTGGTACGGGCTATGTGGGGCTGGTCTCCGGGGCCTGTTTTGCGGATTTCGGCCACGATGTCACCTGCGTCGACAAGGACGCCGGCAAGATCGCAGCATTGCAGCGCGGGGAAATCCCGATCTTCGAGCCTGGCCTCGACGCGCTGGTGGACTCGAACGTCAAGGCCAAGCGGCTCGATTTCACCACCGATCTCTCCGTGCCCGTCGCGGAGGCCGACGCCGTGTTCATCGCGGTCGGCACGCCGTCGCGGCGCGGCGATGGTCACGCCGACCTCACTTACGTCTATGCCGCCGCGCGCGAGATCGCGAAGGCCTTGTCGGGCTTCACCGTCGTCGTCACCAAGTCGACCGTGCCGGTCGGCACCGGCGACGAAGTCGAGCGCCTGATCCGCGAGACCAATCCGTCCGCCGATGTCGTCGTTGCCTCGAATCCGGAGTTCCTGCGCGAGGGCGCAGCGATCCGCGATTTCAAATGGCCTGACCGTGTCGTGGTCGGCACCTCGGATGAGCGCGGCCGCAAGGTGATCGGCGACATCTATCGTCCGCTGTCGCTGAACCAGGCGCCGGTGATGTACACGGAGCGGCGCACCGCCGAGCTGATCAAATACGCCGCCAACGCCTTCCTCGCCACCAAGATCACCTTCATCAACGAGATCGCCGACCTCGCCGAAAAAGTCGGCGCCGATGTGCAGGAAGTCGCGCGCGGCATCGGGCTCGACAACCGCATCGGCTCGAAGTTCTTGCATGCCGGTCCCGGCTTCGGCGGCTCCTGCTTTCCGAAGGACACCCGCGCGCTGATCAAGATCGCGCAGGATCATGATGCGCAGCTCCGCATCGTCGAGGCTGTGCTCGGCGTCAATGACAATCGCAAGCGCGCGATGGCGCGCAAGGTGGCGATCGCCGCTGGGGGCACGTTGCGGGGCAAGACCGTCGCAGTGCTTGGGCTAACCTTCAAGCCCGATACCGACGACATGCGCGAGGCGCCGTCGATTCCGCTGGTGACCGGGCTGCTCGACATGGGCGCCAAAGTGCGCGCTCATGATCCGGTCGGCATCGAGCAGGCGCGCAAGGAGCTGCCGGATATCGAGTATTGCGACGATCCCTATGTCTGCGCCAACGGCGCCGACGTCATGGTGCTGGTGACCGAGTGGGTGCAATATCGCGCGATGGACCTGGAGCGCCTGAAGGAAGCCATGGCCCATCCGGTCGTGGTCGATCTGCGCAACATCTACCGTCCCGAGGACATGGCCGCCCATGGCTTTGTCTATGATAGCGTCGGCCGGCCGCCCTCGAAGGGGGCTTGAGGCAGGTGTTGTTGTCATACCCCGCGCATGCGGGGTATCCAGTACTCCCGATCTTCGTGATCAAAGAAGTCTGAGTTTACTGGATCGCCCGCCGTCGCGGGCGATGACGGATTCGAGATATTGCCCCGCAGTTTCGACACGCCCTTACCCATCGATGCGGTGCTCGACGAATTGTCGGGCACGCTTCAACGCAGCAATGCGGCCGTGCTGGTGGCGCCGCCCGGCGCCGGCAAGACGACGCGGGTACCGCTGGCGCTGCTCGATTCGCCTTGGGCCAAGGGTAAAAAGATCATCGTGCTGGAGCCGCGCCGGATCGCGGCACGTGCCAGCGCCGATCGCATGGCGAAATCGTTGGGCGAACGCGCAGGCGAGACCGTCGGCTACCGAGTCCGCTTCGGCTCAAAGGTGTCGCGCGCGACCCGGATCGAGGTCGTCACCGAAGGCATCTTCGCGCGCCAGATCCTCGACGATCCCGAACTGTCGGGTGTCGCGGCCGTGCTGTTCGACGAGTTTCACGAGCGTTCGCTTGATGCTGATTTGGGGCTCGCGCTGGCGCGCGACGCGCAGACCGGCCTGCGCGAGGATCTGCGGCTCCTGGTGATGTCGGCGACGCTCGACGGCGCGCGGGTTGCAAAGCTGCTCGGCGATGCGCCGGTCGTCGCAAGCGAAGGCCGCGCGTTTCCGGTCGAGACACGCTATATCGGCCGCAAGCCGGATGTGCTGCTGGAGCGGCAGATGGCGGACGCGATCGCGTCCGCCCTGCGCGCAGATCCTGGCTCGGTGCTGGCCTTTCTGCCGGGCGCCGCCGAGATCCGCCGCACCGAGACTTTTTTGCGAGAGCGCGTGCACGACGCGGGCATCGAGATCGTGCCGCTGTTCGGCGCACTGGACGCCAGCGTGCAGGACCGCGCCATCGCGCCCGCGCCAAAAGGGACGCGCAAGGTCGTGCTGGCGACCTCGATCGCCGAGACCTCGCTGACTATCGAGGGTGTGCGTATCGTGGTCGACTCCGGGCTCGCGCGCGTGCCGCGCTACGAGCCGGACATCGCGTTGACCCGGCTGGAAACCGTGCGCGCGTCGCGCGCTGCGGTCGATCAGCGCCGCGGCCGCGCCGGCCGTACTGAGCCCGGCATCAGCTATCGGCTGTGGGATGAGCCGCAGACCGCGTCGCTTCCCGCGTACACCCAGCCCGAAATCCTGAGCGCCGATCTGTCGTCACTGGTGCTCGACTGCGCGCAATGGGGTGTCAGCGATCCGACCACGCTGTCCTTTCTCGATTCCCCGCCGGGGCCCGCGTTGAAGGAAGCCAAGAGCCTGCTCGCCGAGCTCGGCGCGCTCGATGCCGACGGCCGCATCACGGTGGAGGGTAAGCGGCTGCGCGCGCTGGCGCTGCCGCCGCGGCTCGCGCGCATGATCGTCGACTCGGCAGCATTCGGCGCGGCCGGGGACGCCGCGGAGATTGCCGCCATTCTCACCGAGCGCGGCCTCGGCGGCGACAGCGTCGATCTCGACGCACGCCGCGATCAGTTCCGCCGCGACCGCTCGCAGCGCGCATCGAGCGCGCGTGACGTGGCGCGGCGCTGGGCTGCGCAGGTGGCATCGGTCGATTCTTCCTCCCCCCTTGCAAGGCAGGCCCGGGGAGGGGGGACCACGAGCTCGACCGCCCGTGCGGCTACCTCCAGCCCCAATCCCGCTCCGCAAGGGAGAGAGGAGCCAAGCACCGGCATGATGCTCGCCTTCGCTTTCCCGGACCGCGTGGCCCGCAATCGCGGCAATGGCAGCTTCGTGCTCGCCAATGGCCGTGGCGCAGCGGTGGAGCAGACCTCCGCGCTGGCGCGCGCGCCTTATATCGCCGTCGGCGAACTCACTGGGACCGCCGCGAGCGGGCGCATCCTGCTTGCGGCGCCGATCTCGCAGGCCGAGATCGAGCTCAATTTCGCCGACCACATCGAAAACACGGACGAGGTATCCTTCGATCGCAACGCCATGGCATTGCGAGCACGCCGCAGGCGAACGCTGCACGCGATCGCGCTCTCGGAAGCGCCGCTCGCGCTGTCGCCGTCGCTCGAGACAGCCAAGGTCTTTGCTGATGGTCTCGTCGCCGCCGGCCTCGACAGGTTGCCCTGGTCGAAGGCTGCAAAGCAGTGGCGCGACCGCGTGATGTTCCTTCGCAAGGCCGAAGGCGACGACTGGCCCGACCTCGCCGATGCTGCGCTGGCCGCGCGCCGTGAAGAGTGGCTGGTGCCGGCGCTCGCCGACAAGACCTCGCTGAGAGATCTGTCGTCGGGCGACCTGTCCGAGGCGCTGGTGACGCTGCTGCCGTGGGATTTGCGCGCGCGGCTGGAGCGTGAGGCGCCGACGCATTTCGAGGCGCCGACCGGCACCATGCTCGCGATTGATTATGAGGCCGAGCAGGGGCCGACCATCGCCGTTCGCCTGCAGGAATTGTTCGGACTCAACGCTCATCCCTCGATCGCCAAGGGCGCGGTGCCGCTGGTGCTGGAATTGCTGTCGCCGGCGCAGCGTCCGGTGCAGGTGACGCGCGATCTGCCCGGCTTCTGGCGCGGCAGCTATGCCGCCGTGCGCTCCGACCTGCGCGGCCGCTACCCGCGCCACCCCTGGCCCGAAGACCCTGCCACCGCGCTGCCGACGCGTCGGGTCAAGCCGCGCGGCACCTGAGTGCGAGCGCGTTAACGCTTCGCTCATCCTTTTGGGCAAAATCGCGGCGTTCAGGGCTGCGGTTTAGTCGCGAGGTCGCGGCTTGCGTGCTGAGATCAGCAGGGTGTGTCCTCAAGGCGTGGCGTGATGCGTAACATTTTTATCACCGCTGGGATCATTGCCGGCCTCGGCGTCGTCATGGCGCAGATGGCGGACAAGATCACGCCTGCGCCAGCGTCCGCCTCCGCGGTGGCGACCGTCCCTGCAGACGTCCCACCCCAGAGCGGGACGCGGAGCCTCAGCATTCCCCGCGACGCGCGCGGCCATTTCGCGACGGAAGGGCGCATCGACGGCCAGCGCCTCGCATTCATGATCGATACCGGCGCCTCCGTGGTGGCGCTGAACGAGTCGTCCGCGGCGCGGTTCGGCCTGCGGCCGACGCCCGGCCAGTACACCGCAACAGTCACGACGGCCAACGGCACGGTGAAGGCGGCACGCATGCGGCTTGCCATGGTCGAGGTCGGCGATCTGATCGTCCGCGATGTCGATGCCATGGTGCTGCCCGACCGGGCGCTGTCGGAGAACCTGCTCGGCCTGTCGTTCCTGTCGAAGCTGAAACGCTTCGAATACGCCAACGGCCAGTTGGTGCTGCAGCAGTAAGCAAGCAGCCACGTTCTGATCTGGATTGTCGTTTGGCGACCCCTGTTTGCGCCATACCGTCGCCATGAATTGCGTCGACGCCCCCTGAAATACGGTGATGGTCCGGCGTCAATTTTTGACTGACGGGTTGATGAGCCCGGACCTGCGGTCGCAACCTTCCGGCTCCGCCGAATTATTACTCCCGGCCGCCGTTCCTGCCTTCCGCTCCGGCTGTGCTTTCGCTAAGCCTGCGCTAAGCGCTCATTTCGCGTTCATCACGAGGCCGTCCCGATGTTTCCGAAGCCGAAATCCGTGCTGGTTCCAAATACCTCTGCCTTCGAATCCGAGCCGATGGTGAAGGCGACCGGTTTCCGCGAATATGACGCGCGTTGGCTGTTGAACAAGGAAATCAACCTGATGGGGATCCAGGCGCTCGGCATGGGGCTGGGTGCGCTGATCGCCGAACTCGGCGTCAAGCAGGAGATCGTCACCGGCCACGATTTCCGTGGCTACTCGTCGTCGATCAAATACGCGCTGATCTCGGGGCTGATGGCCGCGGGCTGCAAGGTGCACGATATCGGCCTTGCGCTGACGCCGATGTCCTATTTCGCGCAGTTCGAGCTGGACGTGCCGTGCGTCGCCATGGTGACCGCCTCGCACAACGACAATGGCTGGACCGGCGTCAAGATGGGCGCCAATCGCCCCCTGACCTTCGGCCCGGACGAGATGACGCGCTTGAAGGAGATCGTGCTGAACGCCGAGTTCAAGAACAAGGCGGGCGGCTCCTATCAGTTCCACGAGAATTTTCCGGCGCGCTATATCGCCGATCTCACCAATCGCACGAAGCTGAGGCGCAAGCTCAAGGTCATCGTTGCCTGCGGCAACGGCACCGCGGGTGCCTTCGCACCGCAGGTGATGGAGGCGATCGGCTGCGAGGTCGTGCCGCTCGACACCAACCTCGATTACAACTTCCCGAAATACAATCCGAACCCGGAAGATCTCGAGATGCTGCACGCGATCCGCGATGCGGTGCTGGAGCATAAGGCCGATGTGGGTCTTGGCTTTGACGGCGATGGCGACCGCTGTGGCGTGGTCGACAACACCGGCGAGGAAATCTTCGCCGACAAGGTCGGCGTGATGCTGGCGCGCGACATGTCGGCGATCCATCAGAACGCCGAGTTCGTGGTCGACGTGAAATCCACCGGGCTCTTTGTAACTGATCCGGTGCTGCAGAAGCAGGGCGCGAAGACGACCTATTGGAAGACCGGCCACTCCTACATGAAGCGCCGCACCAACGAGCTTGGCGCGCTGGCCGGCTTCGAGAAATCGGGCCATTTCTTCTTCAACAAGCCGTTCGGCCGCGGCTATGACGACGGGCTGCTGTCGGCGATCGCGGTCTGCGAAATGCTCGACCGTTCGCCCGGCAAGTCGATGGCGGACCTGAAGAACGCGCTGCCCAAGACCTGGTCGTCGCCGACCATGTCGCCGCATTGCGCCGACGAGCAGAAATACGGCATCGCCGATGCGGTGGTGAAGCATTTCCAGGACGCGCAGAAGAAAGGCGAGAAGGTCGCCGGCCAGCGCATCCGCGATCTCGTCACCGTCAACGGCGTGCGCGTGACCGTCGAAGACGGCAGCTGGGGGCTGGTGCGCGCCTCATCCAACAAGCCGGAACTGGTGGTGGTCGTCGAAAGCCCGGTGTCCGAGCAGCGCATGCGCGACATGTTCATCGCGGTCGATGGCGTGCTGCGCACCCATCCCGAAGTCGGCGAGTACAATCAGAAGATCTGATGATCTCTCAAGTCGTTACACCCCGCGCGTGCGGGGTGTACAGTACCGCCGCGCTCTCGCGAATTCCATCATTGCGGCCTCTGGAATACTGGATCGCCCGCTGGAGCCTGTCATCGGGCTCGCCGAAGGCGAGACCCGGTGGCGGGCGATGACAGTCTTTGGGATTGGCTTAAGCCGCGTTGAGCGAGCCCAAGAAGCTGCCGACCTCGGACTTAAGCCGTTCGGACTGCGACGACAGGCCGTTGGCGGCGTCGAGCAGCCGGGAGGCGGCTGCACCGGCTTCCTCTGACGTGCGCGAAACGCTGAGGATGCTGTTGTTGACGTTCCTCGTGCCGTCGGCGGCCTGTTGCACGTTGCCAGAGATTTCGCGCGTCGCCAGGCCCTGCTGCTCGACCGCGGTCGCGATCTCGTTGGAGATCGAGTCGATCTCGGCGATGGTGCCGCCGATCGCCTGAATGGCGGTGACGGCGTCGCCGGTTGCGTTCTGGATGCCCTGAACCTGGGTGGAAATCTCTTCCGTCGCCTTGGCGGTCTGGTTGGCCAGCGCCTTCACTTCGCTTGCCACGACCGCGAAGCCCTTGCCGTGTTCACCGGCGCGCGCGGCCTCGATGGTGGCGTTTAGCGCCAGCAGGTTGGTCTGGCTTGCGATGTTCTGGATCAGCGTCACCACCTCGCCGATCTTGTGCGTGCCGGCCGCAAGCCCTTCGACAACCGCATTGGTGCGGCGGGCCTCTTCGGCGGCCTTGCCGGCGATTTCGGCGGAACGGGTGACCTGCTGGGAGATGTTGTTGATCGATGCGGTCAGCTCTTCGGTCGCAGCCGCCACGGTCTCCACATTGCTGGAAGCCTGGGTCGACGCGCTGGCGGCGGCCGCAGTCTGATGCGCCGCCTCCGCGCTGCTGTTGCGCATGGAGGCAGACATGCCCTGCATTTCGCGGACGGCGATCGCGACCGCCTCGACGATGCCGCCGATCTTGCGCTCGAAGCCGGCCGCAAGCTCGCGCCGCGCTGCGTCGCTGCTCTGCTTCGCGCGCTGTTCGGCCGCGCTGCGCTCGGCATTGGCGTGGGCTTCGGCCGCCTGCGCCTTCTCTGCTTCGGCGGTCTTGCTCGCGGTGGTCTCGAACAGTTGCGAGAGCTTGAACGTGACCGCGATCAGCACTGCGGCCTCGATCAGGAGGATTACGGCGTGCATCACGACGCGGCCGAAGTCGCCGCCGCCGGGATAGATCGCTGCCGGAAGAACGAAATTCAGCGCCAGATGATGCAGCGCGACCGCCACCGTACCGGCGACGATCGGGCGATAGTCGCAATAGGCGACGAGGCAGGCGAGCGCTGCGAAGAAATACATGTGCATGTCGATCTGCCAGGCATGCCCGGAGAGCTGGAAGACCAGCACGGACACGCCGCCCATCACGGCGACCGCGAACAGCAAGCGGGTGGACAGCTCGTTGCCGACCATGCGCCACGACAGTGTCGCGGCCAGCGCCATCGCCACCAGCAATGCAGTCGGCGTCAGCCAGGCCCCATCGCGCATCATGCCGATCAGCAAGGCGATCGGCACATGCAGCCACACCACCACGAGCAGCATTTTGGTCGTCGTTTCACGCAGTGTCGCCAGATCGTCGTTTTCGATGCTCATGTCCTAAGTCCCCGGAAGATCTTTATTTCGAAAAGCAGGCCGCGATCGCCTGTGGGTCCATTGCAAGCCACGCGCCCGCACTGTGCAGTCGCGCCAGTCCATCCTGCCCGTCAGGCCTTACGATCAGAAGCGACGGAAGCGCCGTCATCCGCACGATCGCCGCGCCCGCTGACGCGGCCGCTGTAATGGCGTGGCTTTGGTCCCACCACGGCGGAAACGCCACGGCAACGACATCGGTGCCGGGGCGCACCTGCAGGGTCAGCGCAACGACCGCGATCCAGCTTGCTGCCAGCAAGCCGACCGCGCCCAGCCAGTCGCGCCAACGCGACGTCGAGAGGGTGTTGCCCTGCGCCATCACGGTTAAAATGCACGATGAGGGCTAACCGCGCGTGAAGATCGGCTTCCGGAATTCTACGGTGGAACCGTCCGCGCCGGGACGCATTCTCGTCGCGGTCTAAATAGGTGTTCGTTGCGGTATTTAGATGAGGCCGACCGGAGCGTGATCCGGAAAAGCATGCCGTCGGGCCACGACTCGACGAGTGTGTGGCGGCTTTCCCTTAGCCAAAAAACCGGAATATGTCGGCGCGGAGATCATAAAAACGTAAAGCGCGTGGCGTTTCAGACCTGATCTCAGCGCGCGTTAGGCTGCCGGCACCGGAAGCGCAGTGACCGACTTGATCTTCTCCATCGCGAAACGCGAGGTCACGTTTTTCAGCGGCACCGCGCCGATCAGTTTTTTATAGAAGACGTCGTAGCTCTGCATGTCCGCGACCACCACGCGCAGCATGTAATCGACGTCTCCGGCCATCCGGTAGAACTCCATTACCTCCGGCATGGCGCTGACGGCCTCGGCGAATTTCTTCAGCCAGGTTTCCGAATGATCGGCGCTCTCGACCGAGACGAACACGGTAATGCCGAGCCCGATCTTGTTCTGGTCGACGAGTGCGACCCGGCGCTGGATGATGCCGTCCGCTTCCAGGCGCTGGATGCGCTTCCAGCATGGGGTGGAGGATAGCCCGACCCGATCGCCGATCTCGGCGACCGACAGCGAAGCGTCCTCCTGCAGGACCGTCAGGATCTTGCGGTCGATGGCGTCAAGGCGCCGGTTGGGCTCAGCGGCCTGAACGGCTAGATCGGTCATGAGAATAACTTTCTAATATCTTGGCTCCTGTCACCAATATATAGAAAATTCTTCTATGACAAGCCGCATCATACAATCCCAGCTGGCGCAGTTCAATCTGCGCTGAAAAGCGCTTCGATTTCAACCGGTTGCGGCTGGCCGGAACGGCCGCATGCCGGCAGGGTCATTCGGACCACGCGTGGCGCGGCTCGCTCAGGGCGGCCCGGAGTGATGGCTTCAGGACAGCGAGGCGGCAGCCCGCTAAAGCGCGGGGGAGTCAGGTCGAATCGTCACCGGATCAGCTCTAAGGCGCGATGAGATCGGGTTGAATCGTCATCGCGCTTTAGGTCTTTGATTGAGCATGATCTTTTCGGAGAACCGCTACGCACTTTTCCGGATCATGCTCTAGGCGCCGTTCCCGTACACCCAGCGGCTGACCAGGTGATGGGCGATGGCGAAGGGATGAGGCCCCGCCAGCCCCTCGGGATGTGTGCGAGT
>Ga0207699_10001783_pt1 | contig 10130 bp, 13 predicted proteins | sample LARL51metaG_FD_184344 | JGI IMG/M metagenome (GOLD analysis project Ga0207699, IMG submission 184344) | Corn, switchgrass and miscanthus rhizosphere microbial communities from Kellogg Biological Station, Michigan, USA - LAR L5-1 metaG... | ecosystem: Host-associated > Plants > Roots >...
ATGCGAGTGATGGGCACGGGGTCCAGTTGCTGACCCTCGAACTGAATACGCTCCGGAAATAATAAGGTCGATGGAACCGGATATACTAACTGTCCGGCATTAGATATCAAAGTACTCGTCGCCTGGGCGAACCCACAGAGCAGGTTCGTGACTTTTATGGCTTCGTTAATTATTGTATCTACTTCAGGCAATGTGAAAAAAATAGTATTGTCTTCGAGCCGGGCGTAGACCGCCGCGCGTAAGTCGGCGAGTGTATAAATAGACGGCATTTACTTAGTTACTCGCCCCAGCGCTCGGTAATATTCAAAAGATCCGTAATCGCCAGCGCCAGTTCCTGCGCTTCTTCGAGCGGCATGTTGAAGATAATAGCCACGGGTTGCTGGTCGTCCGTCTTATCGCCCCGGTAAATGGTCGTCCCGAGGGAATTGCCCACGCGCCAGATCATGTTATTCAATACCCCCAGGAATCTTCGTTTACATGCGCCTGGAAAAAGCTGGCACTGGGAGCCACTCCGCCCCCGAACGCGCCGCGCTGAAAAACGCTGCTGCTCAGGCGCTGCTGGCAGCGCTCCTCGTCGGCATTGGCGGCGGCAATGGCTCCGGCGAGAAACTTCTGATCGAAGTCGCGGGCGAGGTTCGGGTCGTAATATGAGTCCTTATCTGAGTTATCCCGTATGTCTTTGCGCCGCAGAGCATCGGCGATAGCGCCGTCGATGATGACACTGGGATTGATAAACTGCGGTGCGCGATCCGTCGGGCGCTTCAGCGTCGGGAACTGCTTGTTATACAAAATCGGAATGGCGTACGCCGTGGTCTGCCACGGATAGACTTCGACCTGGTAGGCTCCCGAAGCGCTCGGCCCCAGGTCCGCCAGGCACTGCGGCCAGCCCGTCGCGCTGCGCTGGGCGTCGATGGAGTCAAGATACGCCTGGGGTACGTTTCCGGCCAGCGGAATGCCCTGCTGCGGATCGTAGATTTGCAGCCATGACCGGAAGTTCGGAATCGTGATATACGCTTTGACAAGCTGGTACTGGGCGTTGGTCAGCCCGTTGCCACCCCACGGCATATCCATGATGCCGGTGTTGGCGCTGCCCACGGCGCTCGATACGGCCAAAAGCGTATAAACCGGCGTCAGCGGTCCAAACTGAATCTGCAACCCGGCGAGCGACGAACAAGTAATCGGTGTCCCGTCGTTATGGGCGTACTGGAACTGGGCGGTAAAAGTCGAGTTAGTTGTCTCAACAACTGACACGACCTCAGAGAACGTAGAATCAGCAAGATAGAGGTTTGTGTCGATTGAAATTCCTGTCATGGAAGCGGGCGAAATTTCTACGTATCCGGTCGTCCGGTTGCCGCCAATCATGGTAGTATTCACGACATCGCTGTACGGCCACGAGGTCGCGACCCCGGTGATATTGGGCGAGCCGGAAACAGTCGTTATGCCGCCCGTCACATAAGCGTTTGGAATATTAATGACATAGCGGGTGATCAGGTCGCTCCACGAATTGCGGAAATCCAATAATGCCCGTATGCGACTATTAATATCTCGTATAACTTGGGGTGACTTCGAATTCGGTTTATATGACTTCACCTGGCTCTGAAGATCCCACAAAGATGCTGAATACGGCACGGTATCATTTTACACGATTATCGTCCGTAAACTGTAGTAAAACAGAAGAAACGGGCCACCGTAGCGTTCTCGCGCTGCAAGCGGCCCTGACCAGAACGCGATTGGGTTGAAATCACGATGGCTAAACGCAAGTATATCAAGGGTCTTGAAAATCGTTTTCGCGAATATTCCGAACTACAGGAAAACGGCTGCCGTTTGTGGACCGGCCACATAGGGAAAACCGGCTACGGCACCATAGGCATCCACATCAACGGGAAGCTGAAAATCAAAGACGTTCATCGGGTGGCCTATGAATTCTACAAAGGGCCGGTCCCGGACGGCCTCCATCTGGATCACAAATGTCACGACCCAAAGACGTGCAAATTGGGGATTAAATGCCCGCACCGACGCTGTATTAACCCGGATCACATGGAACCAGTACCCCAGCCTGTCAATAACAGCGCAGAGCGGTCCACGGGCCTCGGGACCATTGCCGCAGTAGCGCAATATAAGGCGATGACGCAATGTAAGCGCGGCCATGAATTCACGCCGGAAAATACGTATTTCGTTAACGGCACCGGCAAAACCGGGCCAACTCAGATCCGCGTTTGTAGAAAATGCCGCAGCGCCAGAGTGAATGAGTGGCATAAAGCCAAACGCCTTGCCCTCAAACTCGCGGCGCTCCAGCCCCCGGAACCCGAACGTCTCAATTGAGACGCCATTTTCGTCTACAATTGAGCTTGTGTTTATGGAAGTTTTATGATAGATTAGTATCATGACTCCAACAGACAAGACCAACAAAATGTTGGTAAGCGTGGTTTTGGACCGTTCCGGCTCCATGGGCGACGTTCGCGCCGGGACCATCTCCGGGTACAACGAATACATCAATGGCCTGCGCAAAGACACGGCATCAGAGTACAGTGTCAGCCTGATCCAGTTCGACGCAGCGGGCAGCGCAGCCGGGCCGACACTGACGGTCAGCTACATCGACAAGCCGCTGGCCGACGTGCCGGTGCTGACTGAGCAAGACTACGAACCACGCGGGACCACGCCGCTTTACGACGCCATCGGGGAGTGCGTGCGCCGGGTGGAGCCGAAAGACCGGGCAGTGACGATCTTGATTATCACCGACGGCATGGAAAACGCCAGCCGGGAATTCACACTCGATTCCGTCAAGGCGCTGATCCAATCCAAAGAGTCCGAAGGCTGGACTTTCGCGTTCCTGGGAGCCGATATCGACTCTTACGCCGTCAGTGGAGCAATGGGCATGTCGGCGGCAAATACAGCCAACTACGCCAAATCCAATGTCGGCGCTACTTACGCCGCGATGGCTCAATCGACGATGGCCCGCGCGACCCTGAACGCCACGGTGGGCGTGGGAGGGGCATCCACGATGGCTTTCTTCGACGACGACCAGAAAGCCGCCATGGGCGATCCGACCGTGAAGGGAGGGCAGAAGCCTGCCCCCGCCGGATTTCCCAAAAAAGCGTCCGTGGCAGGTCCAAATCCAGGCCGTCCAGGCCGCAAGCCGCGCAACTGGGTTGAATCTCCCGCCAAACACTGAGTATCTGCTGCCGTCCGAAGTCGCCAGGGAACTTAAAAAGACCCGGCAGACGATCTACAACTGGATCAAAAGCGGGGAATTACCAGCCAAAAAGCGGGGCCGGTCCTGGCTGGTGAACCGCAAAGACATTTAACTCTCTCCCACCGGGGGCGCGTCCTGCGCCCCTATTTTTTGCTCTGTATCAAAACATTCATTTCCTGTGGCCTATTTTGTGATAGAATTTACAAAGTATGAAACTTTGGGCGGCTTTGCTACTTGCGGTCATCGCTCAGGCCCAGACCACCCACTCCGTGACACTGGCCTGGACTGACAGTTTGAATCCATCGGGAACGACTTACAGCGTCTATCGCGCGCCCACGGCCTGTAGCAATTCCCCGGTCTTTGCCAAAGTGGCAATTAACTTGACCATCAAGAGTTATCTTGATTCCAACATCGCTCCGGGGAGCTACTGCTATCAAGTGAGCGCAACTTTCTCCGGCGTTGAAAGCGGGCCTTCAAACAACTCCACTGCCGCCGTCGGCGCTTTCTCTCCGACTAACTTGACTGTAACAATTCAGTAAAGATTAATATGAAATGGTTCAACGTACTTGTTCTCTGCCTGGCGATTACTATTTCCAGCGCCTGCGCGATAAGAAAGACTTCAGTCAGAGCGTCTCTTGCCCCGCACAGCGTGGCGCTGACCTGGGCTGACACCCAGAACCCTCCCGGAGCAAGTTACAACATTTACCGCTACCAGGGCAAGTGCTGGCAGAACAAGTATCTCTATACGAACCTGGGCAATGTAAGCGCCACTAATTACCTGGACCCGACGGTCATTTCCGGCAAGACTTACTGCTTCTATGTGACGGCAGTAATCAACAAACTCGAAAGCGGACCCTCCAACAAAGTCCGCGTCAATGTTCCATGAAAGAAACAACCGATCCCAAGATTGTCTTTTGTACGACCTGCAAGGGCCGTTTACAATATCTTGAAAAAACACTACCGGCCAATATCAAATCCAACAAAGACTATCCCAACTGCCAGTTCGTGATTCTGGCTTATGGCGACAAGAGCGTCCGGGACTATCTTCTCGAATCGCACAAAGACTTAATTGCTTCGGGCCGGGTAGTCGGCTACGGCCATCGCGCGGACGCGGCATTTCACATGGCCCATGCCAAGAACCTTGCGGCCCGCTGCGGCATTCTGGAGAAAGCAGATATTCTGGTCACGCTTGATGCCGATAACTTCACCGGAGAAGGTTTCGCCCGCTGGATCGCCGAGCAGTTTAAAGCATATACGCCTGATAACAGGTTTGTCTGCTGCCCGAATTTCAAGCACATTCACAGCATGCCGCACGGCCCCGAGCGCCCGGCGCGCGGGTATGCCGGGCGCCTGGCGATTCGCGCCCAGGACTTCATCAAAGCGGGCGGCTATGATGAGATTTACGACACCTGGCGCGGCGAAGACATGGACATGCTCTATCGCCTGCAACGCATGGGCTATAAACTTGATTTCTTTGACAATAAGTTTCTGGACGCCATCCGGCACAACTCGGCGATTCGCTTCAAAGAATATCCCGACGCGAAGCAATATGAGACAGACCAGTATCTGGAAGTCATCGCCGCGCGGACACAAACCGTCGTCAATTTCGGCAAGTTCGGGGTAGGGGAAGTATTCAGAAATTTTGCCCGAGGCATTCATCTGCACCGGGTTCCCACGCGCATCTTCGGCATCGGCCTGCACCGAACAGCGACGACTTCTTTACACAAAGCGTTTGAAATATTGGGCTACGACAGCTTTCATTTCCGCTCCGGCAACGAGGCCCGCATGATCTGGGAAGAAATGAATATCTGGGGCCGGTCAACGACTCTGGAGCGCTGGTACGCACTCAGTGACCTGCCCATACCGTTGCTTTATAAAAAGCTCGATGTCGCTTATCCCGGATCTAAGTTTATTTTGACTGTCAGAAAAGAACACAAGTGGCTGGAAAGCGTCAAAAGACTATGGAGTCCGGAGTGTAACCCCCTGAGATACACATGGGATCAGTTCCCCATCAGTCATCGCTTACACAAAGCCCTGTACGGTCGCCAGGACTTCGATCCCAAGGTATTTCTTAGTAAATACAAGCAGCACAATGCCGAAGTGATTGAATATTTCAAAAACCGGCCCCATGATTTACTCATCATGGACATGGACGCCGACGACGGATGGCCGAGGTTGTGCAGGTTTCTTGACGCCCCGGTCCCAAATAGCCCTTATCCCAACGAACAACATACAACAAGAAAGGCCATGTGATACATAAAGCCATCAATCATCAGGGATTCGTCGTCTGGTTTACAGGAATGTCCGGGGCCGGTAAGACTACTTTAGCCGAGCGCCTGCACGGGCGTATGCAGAAGCTGGATTTCCGGGTCGAGTTACTCGACGGGGATATTATCAGGACCAATCTATCTCACGGCCTCGGGTTTTCCCGCGAAGACCGGGATACGAACATACGCCGTATCGGATTTGTGGCCGAGTTGCTGGCCCGCAACGGCGTGGCGGTAATCGTCGCCGCGATTTCGCCGTATCGGAAAGTCCGTGAAGAAGTGAAATTGAAGATCAAAAACTTCATCGAAATCCACGTTGACTGTCCATTAAACGTCCTGATCAAGCGCGACACCAAGGGTCTCTACCGGATGGCGCTGGCGGGCCAGATCGAGCACTTTACCGGGATCTCGGACCCCTATGAGCCGCCCGCCGACCCGGCGCTGGTGCTGCACACTGACTGCGAGACAGTAGACCGCGACACGGACAAGATATGGCGCGAACTTCTTGTGTGCGACTACATCCGCGAAGAGTTTCTGCCCGGCAATCAAGATTCCGGGCTGGCATTCGCCGCCGCCGGAGAGGGGATCTAATTAAATGATCAATATACAGTTTCTGAATCTTTCGACAAAGCTGACGCAGGCTCAGGCTCAGATCATCGTCTCGGCGCTCCAGGTTCAGGTCTCGCGGGACTTCTATCCCGCCTGGGGCGTCAATGCGGCTTTGTCTCTCGCCCCCGCCGGAACCAAAACGCCGACGGCGGGATCGTGGGTAATAGGGTTCTTCGATAATGCTGATATGGCAGGTTGCTTCACAGGAGACACGAAGGTATCGCTACTCGATGGTCGGGATGTGTCATTCGCAAACCTTGCCAAAGAATTCGGCGAGGACAAGCCATTCTGGATTTACTCCTGTGACCCCGCCACTGGCAAGGTAGTCGCTGGCCTGGCACACGGGGTCCATGTGACTCACCAGAACGCGGAACTGGTGCTGGTTGAACTCGACAACGGCGAAAAGATCCGCTGCACACCGAATCACCGCTTCATGCGCAAGGATGGCTCGTACACTGCGGCAGCCGATCTCCAACCCGGCGATTCCCTGATGCCGCTGTATCGAAGTCTTTCAGATCAAAGACAAGCCATCATTGGCTACGAGATGGTGCATAGCGGCGTCATTCAGGCGCGGCGCTTTACGCACAGAATTGTCGCCGATCTTGTGAGCAACGGAAGCTGCGAACTCTGCGGCGCAGATTTGCCGGACAAAAATCATATCGTTCGCCATCACCGGAACTTTCAAAAAGTCGATAATCGTCCGGACAATATCCAGTGGGTAACCGAGGACGAACACCTGACCCTGCATCGGCATCTGGGAAGAGAAAACCTGCTTCGATTGTGGAAAAATCCAGAGTTTCGAGCGCGAAGGATCGCCAGGGCAAGTATTGTTGGCAAAACTACATTTCAAGCCAACTTTGCCGAATACTACGGATCAGAAAAAAACAGAGAGACAGGCCGCCGCGTGCTCACGGATAGATGGGTCAAGGACCGTGACCGCCAAATGGCGGTATGTGCGTTGGCTGGCAAGGCCGGTCCCGGCTGGGCAAATCTTCGCTCATTTGTCGAGTCTGAGGCTGGTATCGCCCTTCGGGATAAAAATGTCGCTGATCACCTGATTCCGTACGCGAAATCGGAAGAACTCCGTGCTTTAATGCGCGTTGAGGGTCCGAAGCGATTAACGGCGTGGAATCAATCGGAAGACGGACGCGCGGCATCAGTGTCAAATGCGACGGCAAAGCATGCTTCCGGTGTCCTGAAACCGAAACTGTATGCTCACAACAGATGGCACCTGAATCGCGGTCTGGTGAACCCGGAATGCGCCTTTTGCGCTGAGACGAATCACAAAGTAATCGCAGTCACGCCACTGTCAGATCGCGAAGATGTCTACGATCTTACTGTCGATAAGTATCATAACTTCGCTCTCGCCAGCGGCGTATTCGTTCATAACTCTCTTGGCTACCACGACATAACTATCGACGGCCTGCCGCTCGGAAAAGTATTCGTCGAAACGACGATTCTCGACCATCAGTTAGTAAGTGTGACTGCGAGTCACGAAACAGTCGAGATGTTATGCGATCCCTCGATTTCAATATGCTCCGAAGTGGATAATAAACAAGGCGCTCCATCGAGGTTCCTAGCATTTGAAATAGCCGATCCCGTCGAGGCGGATGAACTTGGTTACCCCATTACGACTAACTTCGGCACGGTCAAAGTAAGTGACTTTGTGTTTCCGTCGTGGTTTGAGGCGTTCCGGGCACCGAGATCGACGGTATTTGACTTCACGCGCAAACTCACTCAGCCGTTCCAGATTCTGCCGGGCGGGTATATCGGCATGCTGGATCTGGCGAATCTGCGTCAGGGCTGGCAGCAGTTGACGCGCGCCGACGACCCCGTTGCCGCCCGCCGCTCCCGACCCCCGGTGGGTTCCCGGCGCGAGCGCCGCAGCATCCCCAGGAGTCAGTGGCAGGCGTCGAGTTATTAGTTATTGATTAATGAATGCCAATGACAAGAACGACCGTGCGGACCCCATTTCCGGCGATGCCATGAGCGTCAGAGGCCAGGTCGGAGGTAAAGTTCACCGCGAGCCAAGTTTGATTGTCGGCACGCGCTATCTGCGCCTGCGCACGGCGGCAGTGGACAAGCTTCCGGAGAACTTCATCGGCTATTACCTGACCTACGACACTGAAAGTAAATTACTCAAAATCCGGGCCGTAAAGCCCGCCCGCGCGGGGCTGGTGAGTAACTTGTCGGAGATCAAGCGCTGCGACCGCCGGTTGATTCTGGCGACAGATGTCATGAAAGCTTTATTGAAAGACGGCATCGAAGAAATGCTCGGGGAGTGGGACGAAGCAGCCAGCGAATTTGTATTCACTCCGGTGACTTGATGGGTCAAGTATTAAAGCGGCTGGTCGGCAATCAGGCCTGTCACGAGTGCCCGCAGTTGAGAATACAAAAACGGTTTGGCCAGAAAATGCCAGCCTTCGTTAAGTATGAGCGTCCCTTCGGTGAACCCGGACATGAGCAGAACTTTAATATTGGGGCGTTCCAGAGTTATGGCCGTCGCCAGTTCCACTCCCGACATGCCCGGCATCTGGAAGTCCGAGAGCAATAAATGGATTCGGCCTTTAAAGTCGCGCGACTGCTGAATGCCGAGCAAAGCGCTGTCGGCAGTCAGGATATTATAATCCAGCTTTCGGGCCATGATCCGGGAGACCAGAGTCAGGATTTGTTTATCGTCATCGACAATCAGAATCGTTTTTCGGCTGGCCAGAAACTCGCTTTGCTGCATTATCTACAAGAGTAGCAACCGGAGCGCCGAAAGACTGGTCAATACTGCTCAATGCCCGTAGTCACCAACCCCGAGCGGACCTGGGATGAAACCGGGCCGAAACTTGTCCAGTTCGACTACACGCAGTGCTTTCATGTGATCATCCACAAGGTCGGCTTCACGCCCAAGGGCCGACAGCAGTTGATCTGCAAGTTCTGCCGCCAGACCTGGGTAGTCGATCCCAGCAGATTGAATTTACTTGAAGAAATCCGCGCCGTCGCGCCATTGTATAAAAAAGGCAAAACACTCGAAGAGGCGATTCAAATATCGGGCCTGAAGCGCTTTGTGGTCAAAGACTTGTATACCTGGTTCAGTCGCCGCTGGCCCCGGCCAGGTTTGATTTCGTCTGCAAATGTCTTATAATATATGTAAGGTATACGGAGATGCTTGAACTAGAATACGGCGCGACGTATAAAATCAACCAATCCGAGTACCCGGCAGGGACTATTTGCCAGTGCAGCCACACGATTTCCGCCCACGGCTCCCGAGGCATGGTGTGCGGGGCTTTGACTTGTGAGTGCCTGGCCTTCACGCCCCGCAAAGCCGAGATGATCCGCGTGTCCCGCAGTGGCGAAGAGTTCAAGCGCTCGGCCTGATCAACAAAAAAAAGACCGCCCCAACGGAGACGGCCTCTTTTTTGTATGCAAAAACGGCGGCGTCTTATCCCTTGGACGACACCCGGCCCGAAAGCCAGGCGGCGGGATTCGAACCCGCATTTCCGCCAGCCAGGGCTGTTACCCGCAAAACAGCATACAACGTCTCAATTGAGACGCTGGCGGGCGCGGCGGGTAAAATTGACCCGCTGCGATGGCGTGAGCGGCCATGTCACGCTCCTTTGGACTCGCTTGATCGCAGCGGCCCCTTGCGGGGATCGTTATGCGCCTGCCGGGAATTGAACCCAGACCATTCGGTTAAAGGCCGAATGCTCGACCTTCGAGCTACAAGCGCACATGAAAACCTGGTAGCTGGCCGGGGGAACGATCCCCGCAACGACCACGGTTATGAGCCGGGTCTGGCACCTGCCTGCCCGCATGAATCGGGGAGCCGGTAATCGAAACCGGGTCTTGCGGTCCCAAACCGCAGGCTTGACCTTCCAGCTACTCCCCGGTATCGTCTCAATTGAGACGCTTACTGCCGCTTTTTTGAGCGCTTTTTGATGACGCCGTTTGCGGCCCGGATCGCTGCGCCCTCAGAGTAGCCGCGCTCCAGCATCGAATTGGCGACGTGCGAAAATTGCCGCTTGGCTTTCGCGCTGCGGGCTTTCTTCGTGTGGCGAAGTGCATCCGACGGC
>Ga0207699_10001784_pt1 | contig 10124 bp, 7 predicted proteins | sample LARL51metaG_FD_184344 | JGI IMG/M metagenome (GOLD analysis project Ga0207699, IMG submission 184344) | Corn, switchgrass and miscanthus rhizosphere microbial communities from Kellogg Biological Station, Michigan, USA - LAR L5-1 metaG... | ecosystem: Host-associated > Plants > Roots >...
ATCCCCGACGGCTCGTCGGTGATGACCAACACGTCGGTCACGCTGGCCGAGACCGGCATCGCGGACGCGATCAACGACAGCGACGGCCGGTGGGAGTCGGCGCGGAACAAGATGTTCGCGCTCGACTTCGCCACCCAGGCGCAGGAAATGAAGGCGATCGGCGGCCAGCCGGACTATGCCCTCGGCAGCGTCCACGCGGTCACCGCCGACGGCACCCTGGTCATCGCGTCGGCGTCGGGCAGCCAGCTCGCCTCCTACGCCTGGGGCGCCGCCAACGTCATCTTCGCCGCCGGCGCGCACAAGCTGGTCCCCACCCTGGAAGCCGCCCACCAGCGGATCTACCAGCACAGCCTCAAGCTCGAAGACGCCCGCGCGCAGGCCGCCTACGGGCAGCACAGCCAGGTCGGCAAGGTCCTGGAGATCCACCAGGAGCTGCCCGGCCGCATCCACATCGTCCTCATCCGGCAGGTGGTCGGGTTCTGATGGCAGAACTCAGCAGGCTGGCGGTGCTCGGCGCCGGCCACGCCGGGCCGGTCATCGCCCGCCTGGCCATCAAGGCCGGATACCCGGTGGCCATCGCCACGTCGGGCGACCCGGAAGACATCGCGCTGATCACCGAGCTGGTCATTCCCGGCGCGCGGCCGCGGTGGGCCGCCGACGCGGTGGCGGACGCGGGCATCGTGGTGCTCGCCATACCGCTGCACCGCTTCCTTGACCTCGACCCCGCGCTGCTCAACGGAAAGATCGTGGTGGACGCCATGAACTACTGGCCGGCCAGCGACGGGGTACTGAAGCCCTTCGAGGAAGGCGGCAGCAGCGAGATCGTGGCCCGGCGGCTGGCCGGCTCGGCCGTGGTCAAGGCGCTCAATCACATCGGCTACCACGAACTCGAGGACCGGGCGCGGCCGGCCGGCGCCCCGGACCGGCGGGCGGCCGGCGTCGCGGGCGACGACCCCGCGGCGGCCACCGCCATCGCGGACCTGGTCGACCGGGTCGGCTACGACCCGGTTCGTTTGGCACATCTGCGGGCGGGCCGGGTACTGCAGCCCGGCGGCCCGGTGTTCGGGACCGTGCTGTCGTTGCCCGAGTTCGAGCGGGCCGTGCGCGATGACGCGAGGAGCCTGACATGACCTACACCTTCGGGCTCGACACCTTCGGCGACCGGAACAGCGACGCCGGCGGCACGCCGCTGTCGCACGCCCAGACGATCCGCAACGTCGTGGACGAGGGTGTCTTCGCCGAGCAGGCCGGCGTGGACTTCTTCGGGATCGGCGAGCACCACACCGACTACTTCCCGATGCCAGCGGGTGACGTGGCGCTCGCCGCGATCGCGGCCCGGACGCAGCGGATCCGCCTCGGCTCCGCCGTCACCGTGCTGAGCTCCGACGACCCGGTCCGGGTGTTCCAGCGGTACTCGACGCTGAACGCGATCTCCGGCGGCCGGGCCGAGGTCATCCTCGGCCGCGGATCGAGCATCGAATCGTTCCCGTTGTTCGGCTACGACCTCGCCGATTACGAGGAGCTCTTCGAGGAGAAGGCCACGCTGTTCGCCGAGCTGCTCAAGGGCGGCCCGGTCACCTGGGACGGCAAGACCCGCGCGCCCCTGCTGAACCAGGACGTGGTGCCGCACACCGAGTCGGGGCCGTTCCCGGCGTGGATCGGCGTCGGCGGCAGCCCGCAGTCGGTGGTCCGCGCCGCCCGGCTCGGGTTCTCGCTCATGCTGGCCATCATCGGCGGGCCGCCGGCCCGGTTCGCCCCGTACTCGGAGCTGTTCCAGCGCGCCCTGGACAAGTTCGGCCGCCCGCCGCTCCCGGTGGGCGTGCACTCGCCGGGCCACATCGCGGCCACCGACGAGCAGGCGAAGGCGGAGTTCTGGCCCCGCTGGCGGGACATCATCGCCCTCGTCGCCGAGGAGCGCGGCTTCGCGATCCCCACCGAGGAGTCGTTCGACGCCGAAACCGGGCAACACGGGGCGCTCTACGTCGGCGCACCCGAAACCGTCGCTCAGAAGATCGCCACGAACCTCCGCGCCCTCGGCGCCACCCGGTTCGACCTGAAATACGGCATGCCCGGCCTGACCCACGAACAGCTCCTCGCCACCATCGAGCTGTATGGCCACCAGGTCATCCCGCGCGTCCGTGAGCTGCTCGGCTGACCGCGAGGCCGCCCCGGCCGGCCGTATGGTGGCTGGTAGCCACGGCCTAAGGAGGCACAGGTGGAGTCGCGGCCGGTGCTGTACGTGGTCGTGTCCGGCGCCGCGCCCGCGCGGGAGCTGCCGGCGCTGATCTCCGCCCTCACGGACGGCTGGGACACGTGCGTGATCACGACTCCGGACGGCGCACGGTTCTTCGACCTCGCCCGGGTCACCGAGCTGACCGGCCATCCGGTCCGGACGAGTTTCAAAGATCCGGACGCGCCGGATGTCCTGCCGCCCGCCAGCGCGTTCGCGGCCGCGCCGGCCACCTTCAACACCATCAACAAGTGGGCGGCCGGGATCAGCGACACGCTCGCGCTCGGCCTGCTCAACGAGGCGACCGGCCTGGGCCTGCCGATCGTCACCGTGCCGTGGCCGAACGCGGCCCTGGCCCGCCACCCGGCGTTCGGGCGCAGCGTCGCCACGCTGCGCGGCTGCGGGATCACGGTCATCCTCGATCCCGCGCACCTGCCCGATGACGAGGCCCCGGGCCAGGCCGAGTTCCCCTGGGCCGACCTGCGGGCCGAGCTCGCGCGCATGCGCACCGCGCTCGGCGGCGGGCACGCTCCGGCGTGACGGCCTGACCGCGCCGGCGGCGGACCCTGCTGCGCCGGCGGCGGTCAGCCGAGAACCAGGACGCTGCGGGCACCCTTTCCCGCGCGCAGCGCGTCGAAGGCGTCGTTCAGCTCATCCAGCCCGATGCGGCGGGTGATGAGCTCGTCGAGCAGCAGGTCCCCGGCCAGATAGTGGCCGGTCAGCGAGGGCACGTCGCGCTGCAGGTGGGCCGACCCGAAATAGCAGCCCCGGATGACCTGCTCGTCGACGAAGCCACCGGCGCCGAGCGTCACCGTGGCCCCGTGAGGCATGAGCCCGACGACGACGGCCTCGCCGCCCACATCGAGAGACGACCACGCCAGCCGGACCGTCTGCTCCCGGCCCGCGGCCTCGAAGGCGTAGTCGGCCCCGTCCATGAGCCGGCGGATCGCCGCGGCCGGATCCTCCTGGCCCGCGTGGACGACATCGGTCGCGCCGAACCTGCGCGCCAGGTCGAGCTTCTCCTCCGTGACGTCGACCGCGGCGATGCGGGCGGCGCCGGCCAGCCGGGCTCCCTGGACGGCGTTGAGGCCGATCCCGCCGCACCCGAAGACCGCGACGCGCGACCCCGGCCGGACCCGCGCGGTGTTACGGACCGCGCCCACACCGGTGAGCACCGCGCAGCTGATGAGCGCGGCCCGGTCCAGTGGCATGCGGGCGTCGATCGCCACCGCACCGGACTCGGGGACCACGGCGTACTGCGCGAAGGAGGACACCGTCAGGAAGTGGTGCAGCGGCTGCCCGTTGCGGGAAAGCCGGCGTGAGCCGTCGAGCAGGCTCCCGCGGCCCATCGCGCGGCCCGCGGTCTGGCAGTAGTTCCGCCGCCCCCGGACGCAGGCCGGGCACCCGCCGCAGGACGGGACGATCGACATCACGACGGCGTCGCCCACCTTCAGCCGCGTGACTCCCGGCCCGGTCTGCGTCACCACGCCGGCCGCCTCATGCCCGAGCACCAGGGGGAACGGCGCCAGGGTCCGCTTGCCGTCGATGACGTTGAGGTCGCTGGCGCACAGACCGCTCGCCGCCACCTTCACCAGCACCTCGCCGTCCCGCGGCGGCGCGAGTTCGACCTCGTCGATCTGCAGCTTCTGGCCCACGCCACCGAGCACGGCTGCGGTCATCTTCACCGGGGCCTCCTCCGGCCGTTGCGGGTCACAGGGCGGACACGCGGCGCTCGGCGCGCGCGAGCCATCCCGGCCTGATGTCCACGCCCCACCCCGGGCCGGCCGGGACCGCGACCATCCCGTCCTCGACGACCAGGCCGGGATCGAAAAGGCCGCGCTGCCAGGGGTAGTAGGACCCGGGTTCGATCGAGAACTCCACATAGGGCCCGGCGTTCGGGATCGCCGCCATGAGGTGCAGCGAGAACACCGTGACCAGGCTGAGGTTCGCCGAGTGCGGCACCACCGGCAGACCGGCCCCGGCGGCCATCTGGGCTACGCGCAGCGTCCTGGTCAGGCCGCCGAGATAGCACACGTCCGGCTGCGCCACGTCCACCGCCCGCAGGCCCAGCATCCGCCGCCACGCGGTGAGCAGGCAGTCCTGCTCCCCGCCGGTGACGTCCAGGTCGAGGGCCGCGGCGACCTCGGCGGTCCACTCCTGTTCCCAGTACGGGCAGGGCTCCTCGAAGTGGCGGACACCCTCGTCCTGCAGCATCCGGCCGACCTCGATCGCTTTCGCGGGCGTGTAGCAGCTGTTGGCGTCGACGAGCAGCGCCGTGCCCTCCGCCACCGCCCGTCGCACGGCGGGGACGACGGCCTCCGTGCGGCCCGGCCACTCGTCCTGGTCGCGCCCGCACTCGCGGCCGATGCGGAACTTGACCGCGCGATAGCCGTGCCGGTCCTGCAGGCCGGCCAGCCGCGCGGCCTCCCGGGCCGGCTCGATGTCCCGGCGCATGCTCGAGGCGTAGACCGGAAGCCGCCGCAGCGAACCACCGATCAGCTCGCACACGGGCCTGCCCACGCGCTTGCCCCGCAGGTCCCACAGCGCCGTGTCCACACCGCCCAGCGCGCGGACCAGGTGAGATCCGGGGAACTTGTGCTCGCGCTCCAGCACCCGCTCGCCCAGCGCGGTGAGGTCGCCGTCGTCCTGGCCCAGCACGTGCGGGGCGACCTGACGGTGCAGGACCAGCGCGGTGATATCGGCGTGGTACGGCGCCACCTGGCCCCAGCCCTCGTGCCCGTCCTCGGTGCGCACGCGCACCAGCGCGACGTCCTCGGTGAAGAAAGTCTCGACGCCGACGATGCGCGCCACTGCCCCTCCTCGACCCCGTTCGCGCCGCGCAGCCACCGTGGCGCAGTGGCAACAGTAGGATCTCGCGGCCACGGAGGAAAGGCCCTCCCGGCCAGGGCGCATAGAGCAAGAGTGGGGACGGGGAGCCAGGGGGTGCCCGTCTACGGGTGAGCCTGGATACCATCCCGGTGGGGATGTGGACTCGTTGCCGGGCCGATCACCGAGGCTGGGTGGCTGCGCGCGTTCCTGCTTTCCAGGCTTGTGGCGTCCAGCCGGAGGGATTGCCATGGTCGAGCGCACCCGTGCTGGCCGCAAGGCCAGCATTCGGCGCCGGGATGACGCATGGGCTCGCATTCAGCGCGAGATCAGCGACGTGGCCGGGAGGACTCCCCGGCAGATTCGGCAATGGTGGCTGAGGCGGGCGGGCGCCCTGCTCTCCTATCACGCTCGGCAGAGTCTCAACCCGGCCTACCGCGAGCTCGCCGCCGATGCCGGCGTGGATCTGGCCTACCCCGGCCCGGCGTCTGGGATGTGGAGCCGGGTACCTGTTATCGACAAGCACTGGCTGGCCCGGGCCGGTTACGACCGGCAGCCCGCGTGCCCGGGCCGTGTGCTGGTCATGGGCACCAGCGGAAGTACCGACACGCAGGTCCTGGTGCCCGTGACGGCCAGGTGCGCCAACCGGGGGCTTGGCGACAACTTCCTGCGCGCGCTGGCGATGAGTGATGTGGGTCCTGGCCAGCGGCACTGGGGGATCGAGCACCGGCCGGACGGCCAGGAGCAGGGGGCAACCGGCTCCTCGGTCTCCATGGCCTGGCTGGCGCGCCACTGCGGGCGCAATGCCCTCGTCACCGTGGCCACCGATCCGCTCGGGGAGCAGCTACGGCGCGCCGCCGCCTTCGCGCCAGACACGATCTCGGGGTCGCCCGGGTTCCTCCAGCAGGTCGCACGAACGGCGGGCGGGCTGCGCCCGGCGCTCCTGGTCTATGGCGGGGCGGCACTCGCCGACACCGATGCAGACCGGCTGCGGGCCCGTTTTCCCGGAGCCCGGCTCGCCGCTTTCTACCCCACGACCGACGCGGGAGCCCTCGGCGTGGCGCCGGCCGGCGACGGCGTATACCGCATGTTTACCGAAACACACTTCATCGAAGTGCTCGACGACGAAGGAACTCACGTTTCCGTCGGTTCACGCGGTGACGTCGTCGTCACCCAGTTCGGTGCGCTGGCAGCGCCGATTATCGGCTACCGGGTGGGTGACCGCGCGACCTACCGCGGCTGGCAATGGGCCGGCTTCTCCTTTCCGACATCGGAGCGGGCGGCCGAGGCCGCCATCGGGTCGACGCTGGTCCCCTACAGCGACCTCCGGACCTGGGCGCCACGTCTGGCGGTACGCGACCCGTCCGTCGTCGCGGTTCAGCTCGTACGCGCCTACTCGCCGGGCGACCGGCGCGAGCAGCCCATCGTGCGCGTGATAGGCCGGGCCGGCGGCGCCGAGCTGACCGCCGCCGCGCGCTCCTTGCTTGACGACTTCCCGCAGATCGCCAGCGAGGTCGCCAGCGGCGAGCTGGCGCCGGCCCTGGTCGAGTTCCGCGACGCTCCGGCGACCCTGGCCGGCCACTGGAAGATCCCGCTCTATGCCGACGAGCGCGCGAAACCGGAGGGTGCGTGATGCCCGAGCGGCTAACCCTGGCCACGCACGATCACCGGCTCGATCCGGCCGGCTGGCTGGCTCAGTTCCCCGGCGTGCAGGCGCGTGATGTCTACGCCAGCCAGGTCGCGGAGCTGGCGGAGGTACGCCTGCCGGGCGGATCCCGCCAGGCGCGCGAGAAGTTCATCGCGGACTATGGAGCGCGAGAGCCCGGGGTCTGGTCCTACTACCCCTGGCTGAACGTTGCCCTGCGCACCCTGGAGCCTGCGGCGCTCTTCGAGCTCCGCACGAACCGCAACCGGGATCTGGTCACGAAATCAGAGCAGGCCGCGCTGCGGCGGGCCCATGTGGCGATCGCCGGCCTGTCGGTGGGCAGCAATGTGCTGTCCGCGCTGGCCCACCACGGAGTCGGCAGCACGTTCTCGCTGGCCGATCACGACGAACTCGCGACCACCAACCTGAATCGCACCCAGGGCCGCCTGCTCGACGTGGGCATCCCCAAGTGCCAGCTCGCCGCCCGCACGGTATGGGAGCTCGATCCGTTCGCGACGTGCCTGCTGTATCAGCAGGCTCTCGATGATGACACGGTGAGCTCCTTCGCCGCGGCCAGCGATGTTGTGTTCGACGAGGTGGACGACTTCCGCGTGAAGGTCCAGCTGCGCCTCATGGCGCAGCGGCACGGCAAGCCACTGCTCATGGCCACCAGCCTCGGTGACACCGTGCTGATCGACGTCGAACGCTGGGACCGCCCCGAGGACGGCCTCGAGCCCTTCAACGGCCAGCTTGACGGGGTGTCCCTGCCGGAACTCATGCGGACCGGCCTGTCCCGCGAGGATGAATCCCGCTTCGCAGCCCAGGTCATCGGCATCGGCAACGTCCCGCTGCGCGCCCTGGAGTCGCTCCCGCTCGTGGGCCGCGAGCTGGCCGGGCGGCCGCAGGTGGCCAGTACCGCGAACGTGGCCGCTGGAGCGGCGGCGATGGCGGCTCGCTCGGTGCTGCTCGGGGCGCCGCTGCGCAGCGGCCGGTATCGCCTCAGCCTCACCGAGACGCTCGGCCTGCCCGATGACCGGGGCAGCGCGGAGCAGCGCGCAGCGATCATGGCGCAGCTTCGGCCCGCACGTCCCGCCGCGGGGGTGAGGCCCAGCCTGCGTGATCCGGGAACGCTTACCGGCGACGGCACCGACATCGCGCTCACCCGGCTCGCGGCCTACGCCACGCTGGCCCCATCGCCACACAACACCCAGCCATGGCGGTTCCGCGTCGCCGGCGAATCGCTGACGATCAGTCCCGACCCCTCCCGCACGCTGGCCGTCGCCGATCCGCAGCGGCGGGCCATGACGATCAGCCTGGGCTGCAGCGCCATGAGCGTCCTCGTGGCCGCCGCGGCGTCCGGCCTGGGCCTGACGGTGGAGACCACCTCGGACGGAGGTGTGCGGCTCGGCGTGGCCGGCGCCGAGCCCGATCCCGCGCTCGCGCGGCTGTTCCCGGCGTTGACCGCGCGGGTAACCGACAAGCGCGGGTACCCGTCGGAGCCGGTCGAGCCGCCGCACCTACCTACGGCCGACGGCATCGGCGTTGTCTATGTCGCTGACCCTCAGTCCCGGGCGCACATCGCGGACCTCCATCGCCGGGCCGTCGGCGAGCTGGCCCGGACGGGCTCCTTTGCCCGGGAACTGGCTAGCTGGCTGCGAGCCGATCCAGCGGACCCCCGGCGTGACGGCATGACCATGCCCCCGCACCTGGACGGCCGCGCCCTCATCACCGCGCTCAGCGCGTCGGGTGAGCCGCTGAAGGAGATGGGAGAGCGCGATGCTCAAGCCCTCGCGGCCGGGCCACTGATCGGCCTGCTGACCTCGGCCGAAGAAGACGGGACGGCGTGGGTTCACGCCGGGCTGGCCTGGCAGCGACTTGCCCTGGCCGCCCATGCGCGCGGCCTGGCCGTCGCCCCGCTCACGGCCATCGTGGAGAATCCCTGGACCCGTCAGGCCGCTTCCGCCCTCATCCCGGCCGGCCGGCACATCCAGATGTTGTTCCGCCTCGGCCGGTCACCGGGCCCGCTCCCCCCTACCGCGCGCCGCGACCCCGCCTGGGCGGGATAGGCCGTCGGCTAAGCCCCCCACCCTGTGCGCAGCTGGTATTCACCGAAATCCGCGGGCGCACTCCGCCGAATCTCCTCTCAACGCCGCCCCGCCGCCCTCCGGGACGGCCCGGATCTTACTTATTCGTTACGATCTAATAACCATCACTTGACCCGGGTAGGCGCAAGGCGTTATCGAAAGGGGCGGGCAATTAGTGGTGATGCGGCCCGCCGTCATTATGGGGGTACCCGGGATCGCGGCCCGGGGCTGACGGTGCTTTTCTGACGGCTGCCGCATCTTCACATCTGGCTGATAACGGGGGGAGTCAGCGTTGACTAGTCAGGCCAGGCAGCAGGCGGGAGGGCTCACTTTCGCCGCTTATCCGGGTGACGGCGCGGTTCTTCTTGCCTTCGATCTCGACCAGGGAATGCAGCAGGACCTGGCCGGTTTCGCGGTCGAGTACACCGACCCCGACGGACATACGTTCCCGGTACTGAACCGGCTGAGTTTCGCCCAGCAGCTCACCAGCGCGACCACCCCGGAACAGCGCCGCTTTTTCCCAACCAGCCAGGCACCGCTGCAGAAGTTCCACTGGGTGCACTTCCCCCCGGATGTCAAGCCGGGCACGTTCATCTACAAGGCCACCGCGATGCTCTTCCAGCCGGGCAGCGAAACCGCACTCACCGCCGGGCCGTCAGTGGAAGTCGGCGTGACGCTGATGCCGCCCCGGCCGGGGCCGTTCCAGCTCGGCTTCACGCGTGGGTATCTCTCCTCGCAGGCCTACGCGGAACAATTCCACAACGACCCGATCGCGCCGAAGAAGCCCACGTTCGACTTCGATACCACTGCCTTCCAGGCGCAGTACCGATGGCTCGGCTTTCACGCCCGCCGGCTGATCTTCGACTTCCTGGCCGAAACGCTGGCCGACAACGACCTGTCGCTTGACGTCTTCGCCTACGACCTCGACGAACCGGACTTCATCCGGCAGCTCGGCCAGCTCGGGTCCCGCCTGCGCCTTTATCTCGACAACTCCGCCAGCCACATCGGCGGCTCCGACCCGGAGCCGCAGGCGCATGCCTGGCTCACCGGCCAGGGGGCCCAGGTCAGGCTCGGCCACTTCCAGCGCTTCTCCCACGACAAGGTCCTGATCCAGAAGCGGAACAACACCGCGGTCAAGGTGCTCAGCGGCTCCGCCAACTTCTCCGTCCGCGGCCTGTACGTCCAGTCCAACAACGTCTTCACGTTCGACGACCCGGCAACCGCGGCCCTCTACGAACAGGCCTTCCAGCAGTCCTGGGATGATCCGGGCGGGTTCGACACCAGCGCGCTCGCCGCCAGCTGGCACGACTGCGGCGGGCACGACGGCCTGCCCAGCTAC
>Ga0207699_10001788_pt1 | contig 10118 bp, 10 predicted proteins | sample LARL51metaG_FD_184344 | JGI IMG/M metagenome (GOLD analysis project Ga0207699, IMG submission 184344) | Corn, switchgrass and miscanthus rhizosphere microbial communities from Kellogg Biological Station, Michigan, USA - LAR L5-1 metaG... | ecosystem: Host-associated > Plants > Roots >...
CCGGCGCCGTTCGGTCCGATGATGCCGACGATGCCGCCGCGCGGAAGCGAGAACGTCAAGCCGTCGAACAGCAACTTGTCGCCGAATGCTTTCTTGAGATCGCGCGCATTGACAACTTCATTGCCGAGTCGCGGCGGCGGCGGGATCACGATCTCGTGCTGGAGAATTTTTTCGGCGGTCTCCTGCTCCACGAGCTCCTCGAACTTCTGCACGCGTGCCTTGCTCTTCGCTTGCCGCGCGCGCGGCGCCAGGCGGACCCATTCGAGCTCTCGCGCCAGCGTGCGCTGGCGCGCCGACTCGGTTTTCTCCTCGACCGCCAGTCGCGTGCGTTTCTGCTCGAGCCACGAGGAGTAGTTACCCTCGTACGGAATCCCGTAACCGCGATCGAGCTCGAGGATCCATCCTGCCACGTTGTCGAGGAAATACCGATCGTGCGTGACGGCGACGACGGTGCCCGTGAAGTCGTGCAGATAACGCTCGAGCCAGGCCACACTTTCGGCGTCGAGATGGTTCGTCGGCTCGTCGAGCAGGAGCATATCGGGCTCCTCGAGCAAGACGCGACAGAGCGCGACACGTCTCCGCTCGCCGCCCGAAAGTTTACTCACGTCGGCATCGCCGGGCGGTAGCCGCAGCGCGTCCATCGCGATCTCGATCTTGTTATCGAGATTCCACAAATCGTGGGCGTCGATCTGCTCTTGCACCCGCGCCTGGCGCGCGAGGAGCTTCTCCATCGCGCTGTCGTTCATCGGCTCGGCGAACTGCATCGAGATCGTTTGGAATTCGTCGAGCAGATCGCGCTGCGTTTTCACCGCGAGCTCGACGTTGCCTCTGACGTCGAGCGTCGGATCGAGCTCCGGCTCCTGCGACAGGTACCCGATCCGCGTGCCCTCGGCTGCCCACGCTTCGCCCTGAAAATCGTGATCGACGCCGGCCATGATTCGCAGCAGCGAGGATTTTCCCGCGCCGTTCGCGCCCAGTACGCCGATCTTCGCGCCGTGATAGAACGAGAGCCAAATCCCTCGCAAAATCTCCCGCGACGGCGGGACGACCTTGCGCAGGTCCTTCATGACATAAATGAATGACGGAGGAGCCATTACCAATCGTGTGGGTTGCGGTTTGTGGGGAATCTAACCGCGGGCTCGCCTCTCGAATCAGTGGTCGGCAGCCGGAGTCGGCGCCAGGCGCATTTCCCACGTCTCGGCGACGAGAGAGTCACCGAAGAGGCGGTGTCCTTCTTCAGCCACAAGCTTGAAGCCGGCCGCCTTATAGATGTTTCGCGCCGCGGTGAGATCGCGTTGCGTCCACAAGGTGATCTTCTTGTAACCCACGTCGCGCGCAAAGCGGATGACTTCGTCCACCAGGCGGCGGCCGATTCCCAACCCGCGCGCCGACGGCTCGACGAGCAGAAGCCTGAGCTTGGCGACCGTCTTGCTCTTGGCCACGACGAAAACGGATCCCACAATGTCGCCGTCGCGCTCGGCGATCCAGCAGCGCTCGCGCGTCGGATCGAATTTGTCGACGAATTCCGCCACGACGTGCGCGACGAGGGCTTCGAACCGCTCGTCCCAACCATACTCTTCGGCATAGAGGACGCCATGGCGGTGCACCACCCACCCCATGTCGCCTGGCCGGTGCGATCGGAGCGTGTATTGTGGCGATACCTGCGACGCATGTCTTGGCGCGAGCGAGTTACGAATCGCGCGCATGGCGCCGAGGATGCGTTGCTGTTCGCCCGCGGGCAGCGGTTCGAGCATCGCGACGATCTCTTCTCGAGCGCGGGCGTCGAGCGGTGAAAACGCACGGCGACCGGCTGGCGTGAGGCGCAGCAGGGCGCGACGGCGGTCGACGGAACCGGTTTTCGTGGTGACGAGTCCGCGCTTCTGGAAGGATCGAAGTGTTCGGCTCAGATAGCCGCGATCGAGCCCCAGCGTCTCCGCGATCTCGCTCGCCGTCGGGTGCTCGCGGTTCGCGAGCTCGAACAGGACCCGGACTTCCGTGAGCGAGAACTTGCTGTCGAGATGGCCTTCGCCGAGCGCGCCGATGCGGCGCGTGTAGAACCGATTGAATTCGCGCACGGCCTCGGCGCGCTGCTCGATCTGACGCATATGATCCCCCTGAACGGATGCGGAGATCATAGTCGATCAATTAGTTGACTTTGTCAACCATCGGAATAGCGTCAGGCGTCAGCCGTGGCTACCGCTGTCGTGCGTGGTGTTCGTCGCCCCAGATCGACGCGAGGTCGTGGCCCTCGATCACGTTCGCGTGCACCATCCAACCGAACGTGTCCGGATGAAAATCGCCGTTGACCGCGTCGCACGCGGCCTTGGTGGCGATCGGGCTCTCGGGTCCGAACACCGGATGGCCATCGCGTTGCTCCATCCACCGCGCCTGGTCGCCTTTCTTGGGGATGCACCAGTTCACATGCTTGTGCCACTGCGCGATGCTCAACGGAACGCGTTCGTCGAGCCGATCGAGCTTCGCGTTCTTCGGCATCGTGTACATCGCGCCGACGAGATGCAGCGTGCCGTCGTCGCCGCGCTTGTAGAGGATCGACGTCGGTTTCGAGGCGTCGAAGTGAAAGGCGGCGAGGAGTGCGCGGCGATAGTTCGTGAAGTGGTAGACGCGCTGCTCCTTCACGTTCGGGAGAAACATCTTGTATCCGTCGGCGGTAGCGGCAGCGGTGTCCTGATACTTGGCGATGGCTTGCCGCAGCTCGGCGGACACTTTCATTGCGCGGGCCGTGTCGTCGTGCGTCGGCGCCCTGAGTGGCGTCAGCTCCATGTGCTTCATCATGTTCTCGCCCATTGGACCGCTCATCGCGTGGTCCGCCATACGCGCCATCTGGGCGCTATCATTCTCCGGACGGACGACCGGTCGCGGGTGCGGCTGACCCGTTTGCGCTACAAGCGCCGCCGGGAACCGCGCCGCCGCGGCGAGTATTGAGATCGCCAAACCAATGAGTGTTCCGAGTCTCGTTGTGTTCATAACTTTCTCTTGTCATTGACGCCGCGAAGGCGTGCTCGTTCCCGACTATTCCGTGGATCTCAATAGCTTTCTACCCAGTCTCTCCGGGAATCCGCTCAAAGCGATTCCTTTCGTGTTTGCGGGGGGCGTCCTCACTAGCCTGACACCCTGCATTTACCCGATGATCCCTATCACCGCGGCGATCGTCGGCGGCACCTCGGTCGCCGACACTACGGTCGCGCGGCCACCGCGCTGGCGTCCCCTCGTTCTAACACTCACCTACGTGTTGGGACTGGCGTTGGTTTACTCCGCGCTCGGGTTGTTTGCGGGTCTATCGGGAACGCTGTTCGGATCGGTGAGTACCAATCCATGGCTCTACCTCGCCATGGCGAATTTGCTGCTGTTGGCGTCGCTGGCGATGCTCGACGTGCTCCCAATCCGCGTGCCGGCGGCGATTATGCACCGTGCGAGCACTGCGGGAACAGCGGGACGCATGTCTGGTGCGTTCACCATGGGAGCGATGTCTGGGCTCGTGGCGGCCCCCTGCTCGGCGCCGGTGATGGCGGCGGTGCTCACGTGGGTGTCTTCGACGAAGAGCGCGTGGCTCGGCTTCCTCTATTTGTTCGTCTTTTCGTTAGGGATGTGTACGCTGCTGGTGGTTGTCGGATTATCGTCGGGTGCGATCGCGCGATTGCCTCGGGCCGGGGTCTGGATGGTGTGGATCAAGCGGTTTTTTGCGTTGGTGATGATCGGGGTCGCGGAATACTATCTCGTCAAAATGGGTCAACTGATCATATGAGACGGTCGAAGGGTGGAACGGTGGAACGGTGGAACGCGCGAAGCTCGGCGATCGCTGCCGTGGTGTTTGCCCTCATGAGCGCGCCCGTGAGCCTATGGGCCCAGGATCTCGGGATCCAGGTCGGATCACCGGCGCCGTCGGCGAGAGTGCACACGCTCGATGGCAATGAGGCGGACCTGTCGCAGTACACCGGGAAGACGCCGGTGGTCATGGAGTTTTGGGCCACGTGGTGTCCCAACTGCGCGGAGCTCGAGCCGACGCTCCTCGAGGCGGCAAAGAAATACGGGACGAAGGTCAAGTTCGTCGGCGTCGCGGTATCCGTGAACGAAACGCCCGAGCGCGTGAAAGCGTTCGTCGCCAAACACGGACTGCCCGGCGATCAGTACTTTGACACGAAGGGCAACGCGACCGGCGCGTATGATGTTCCGGCGACGTCGTACGTCGTCGTGATCAACAAGGCCGGCAAAGTGGTCTACACCGGGCTTGGCGGAAAACAGAATCTCGAAGCCGCGATCAAGAAAGCGCTATAGCGTTCTTCCGACGGCCGCGAGGCCGTCGAGGATGTCGCTGACGTCGCCGCTCGTGGTGCGCGGATTCATGATCGTCACGCGAAGCACGCGGCGGCCGTCGAGATTGGTGCCGGTGATCCACCCTTCGCCCGACAAGTTGTAGCGTTCGCGCAGCTCCCGATTCAGGGCGTCGAGCTCGTCGTCACTGCGCGTCCGATCGCCCACGTAGCGGAAGCACAGAATGTTGCATTCCGGTTCGTGCATCGCCTCGAAGTCCGGCCGGTCGGTGATCGCTTCCCACATCTGACGCGTGAGCGCGCAGAAGTAGTCGTAGAGCTCACCCAACCCGTTCGTGCCGTACCGTTGCAACGCGACCCAGAGCTTGAAGACGTCGGCGCGTCGGGAGCAAATGAAGTTCCGCGTACCTTGATCCCACACACGTTCGCCTTCCGGCTGATTGAACAGATACGGCGCGCGCTGCGAAAATGCAGAGTCGAGGTCGTGCTGGTCGCGCACGAGAATCATCCCAGCTTGACTCGGCAACAGCATCATCTTGTGCGGATCCCACGCGACCGAGCGCGATCGCTCGATGCCGCGGAGGCGGTGTCGGTGTGTCTCCGAGAGCAACGCCGATCCTCCGTGCGCAGCGTCGACGTGCAGCCATACGCCATACTGATCGCACAAGCCGGCGATCGCCTCGAGATCGTCGAACGAGCCCGTCGCGGTGGATCCGGCCGTGGCGACGACCGCCATCACTCGCCGACCGACACGTCCGAGCTCATTGAGCGCGTCGCGCAACGCACCCGTGTCCATCCTGAAGTCACGCGAGCGAATCGCCAACACGTTGCGCATGCCGAGACCCAACTCCGCACCGGCGCGCGTGACGGCGTAGTGCGCGTGCTCACCACAGAGCAGAACCGGAGGATCGGAACCGACTCCGTTGCTCCAGGCATCGGGGAGCGACACTCCGCGCGCGGCGAGCAATGCGGTGAACGTCGCTTCGGTCCCGCCGCTCGTCAGCGTTCCACCGCCGCCGTCGGGCAGACCGGCGAGCTGGCACATCCACGCGATGACGCGATGCTCGAGGACGGTCGCGACGGGTGACATCTCGAACACAGCGACCGACTGATTGAGCGCCGCGGTGATCGATTCCATCCACACAGCTGCTGGCAGCGGACCAGCGATTTGATGTCCGACGTACCGTGGATGATAGAGGCGATTGCAGTCCGGCAAGATATCGGACCGAACTCGCGACACGATCGAGTCGATCGAATGCCCGTCGCGCGGCATGGGCTCATCGAAGCGGGCGGCGAGACCGGCCGGCGTGTGTTGCGTCGACACGCGGCCGGCGCGACTTCGCGTTTGCACGAAATAATCCGCGGCGACCGCGGCGAAGACGCGGCCGATGACGACATCGCAGTCAGCCTCGATCTTGGTGAGAACGTCGGGCGACGGCAGCGGTGCGACGACGTGGGCGAGATCAGTCATGAAGAGGAGTGCCGGTCAGCGGCAGGTCGAGCACTTTCTGCGTTCTGGTAAGGTCGATCGATCGGTAGGCTTGGATCGCGTCGACGCGGATGGGTTCATCGATCCGAACGCGCAGCAATTCGCGAAGCCGCTCGCGCGTCAGTTCAGGATAGAAGCTCAGGGTAACGTGCGGAGTGAAAGTGAACCTGGGTTGCTCGAACGATAGCCCGCTCGCCTTGATCAGCTCGTGCAACGCGCGAATCGGCCCATGTGGTTCGATAGGCATGACGACCACGGTGCTCTGCATGAAACGCATCGGCGGTTCGAGGCACACCGTGAACGGTGGCGTGGCCGCCGCGACCGGCTCGAGCAAATCACGGAGCTCCTGATCCGTGGTATCGGGAGAGATCGGCCCCATCCCCGATGATCCGCTGATCGTAATGTGCGGCGGCAGTTCAGCGACCATGCGCGGATCGTACATCCGTTGGATCGCGAGCAGTCGTTCGGCGATCGCGCCGTGCAACTCGGCCATCGTGATGATGCCGGGCTTCATCGTCGGTGGAACCGCTTCACCGTAGCAAGACGGCTCCGGGAAGCAGCGTAAACGCAACGTGGGACGGATCGGAGGGCGACAACGAGGCGCGCAACAGCCATCGATCGAGTTGGTTGGTGGGATGCGTACGATGATAGCGCACCACCTTCGTTCCCGCGAAGGTCCCGATTGCCGCACCCATGATGACGTCGCTCGCCCAGTGACGATTCTCGTACATTCGCGAGGCACCGACGGCGATCGCGCCGGCGTAAAGCGCCGGACCGATACCGTAATACGTCGCCTGCGGCCACCACCGACTCGTCTCCGAACTCACCGCTGCCGCTGCGGCAAACGCCGCCACCGTGTGTCCTGATGGGAATGACCGGTAGGGGTCGCCGCGATGGAGACCGCGAAGCAGCTGCCAATCGTCTGGGTTTGGACTCACCGTATCGACGAACGGACGCGCCCGACCGAACGAGTATTTGAGCACGTTCGCGAATCCCTCGCCGACGAAGAGCGCTTCCGTACCTCGCAAGCCGAGCTCCGCGAGGCGATCGCTGTGGCTGACACGACCAACGGCATACATCGACGTGCCGATGATCACCGATCCCGGCTCGGCGATCGTACGGACGATGGCCGATGTCGTGCGGAGCAGCTTCTGTTGTTGCGAATACGGGCGTTGCAACGAGACGGCGGCGCTTTTGTCGAGCGGTCGTATCGCCAGCGTCCCCATGGCGAAGCCGCCCGCGAGCAGGGCGTCGCGCCAGGTAAATAGAGGGCGTTGATACGAGCCGTCACCAACTTGAGCGGAAGACCACCGCGCGAACAACGAAACGACGAGCAGGAGCCGAAGCGCGCGATCGACAGCGCGAGCTACATGCTGACGACGATGGCCGCGCTTACAATACGACTTCACGCGAATTATCCAAATCCGCCAGGAACATCTGCTCGGCTTCCTCGCCGAGCACCGCGTCCTCGATCACCGCGTCGAGCTCATAGTTGATGGCCACGCCGAGCGGGTTGAAATCCGTGGACCCGACCCGCACCCATCGTCCGTCGATCACGCTTGTCTTGGCGTGCATCATTTCTCCCTGCCATTCCCAGATTCGAACCCCATTGGTCAGCAGCCGGCGATAGAAGCGCCGCGCGACGAGCGATACCCACGGATGGTCGTTTCGACTCGGTACCAGCAATCGCACGTCGACGCCGTCGCGCGCCGCCCCGTTGAGCGCTTCCACTTCCGAAGGTGAAGGCGTGAAGTATGCCGTCGCGATCCAAATCGATCGTCTTGCCGAGATGGCCTGGATTTGGAGGGCACGGGAGACGCGAAGCCGAAGCGGTTCTCCTTCGACGATGCCGACCAACGCGGGTTGGTCGGTCGCGGGATCGAGGTGTGCCCCGCGCGCCGGGCGTCTGAGAAACCGATGCGATCCGCGCCGCTCATGCCCTTTCGTCCGTCGCCACATGTGGTCGAACGCCTGAACCATGTCTTTCGCCGCTGGCCCGTCGATCCGAACGGAGGTGTCGCGCCACCGAGAGCGATGGAGCTTCTGGATCCCGGTTGTCCATTCGCGGCCGACGCCGACACCGCCGGTGATGCCGACGGCGCTGTCAGCGACGAGCAGTTTTCGGTGATCGCGCGGCACAAGCCCGAACCAGGCTCGAAAGCCGGGCGGATTGAACACGGCGATCTCGACGCCGCCGCGTTCAATCTGCCTGAGAAATTTTCGCGACGTGCCACGTGCTCCGATCCAATCGAGCAACAGCCGGACGTTGACACCGCGCGCCGCGGCGGCGAGCAGTGCGTCGCTCACTTGTTGCCCGACGTCGTCGGAGCGGAAGATGTAGCTCTCGAGGGCAACGCTCGTCGTGGCACCTTCGATTAGCGCCAGCATCGCGGCGAATGTCGCCGGTCCGTCGCGAAGTAGCGCGACGCGATTTCCGCTCGATACGTCAGCGGCGGCGATGCGCCAAAGCCCGCGGGCAAACGATGGACCTGGGACGACCGGCAATTCGCCGGCGCCCCGGCCCAAAACGATCTCGCGGGCTGGGTTCGACACGGTCAACGGAGTCTACAGGATGTGTGCCGAGTCTAACCCGGCGACCAGCTGGCGACAATACGCTCCAGTTCGCCAAGCTCGAATGGCTTTGCCAGGACCGGTCGCTCGAGGGCGATGAGGGATTTCTCGACGTCTCCCTCGCGAATGATGTCACCGGTGACGAAAACGACATGCTCCGCGACACGCGGCTTGTGCATGTCGATCCACTCGAAGAGATCGAAGCCGCTTTCGTCGCCGAGCCAGATATCGATGAATGCGCCGTCGACTTCGTGTGAGGTCAGAATTTCACGAGCTTCGTCGCTGGTGGCGGCAGTGTACACGACGTGGCCGCGGCGTGTGAGCCAGGATTGCAGGGCGCGACGAATGGCTTCTTCATCATCGACATACAAAACAGCGGCCAAATTTCCTCCCAGTTAACAGCGTCGCTTACTGGCGAGATGAAAGCCCAACTCGGTGTGTCGCAACAGGCGAATAGTACCCGAAACAAAAATTAGTGATTTCTAATCTTCGTCACGGATATTGTGTGACATGATCGGCATTTCTCGCGCCGCGCCGAGATCGTATCCAGTATGCCGCGATGGAAACACACCTCTTCGGACGTGCTGGCGCGACTTTGGGCACCGGTCATATTTCCTCGATGCTCAACATCGATCTGACGGGACGACGGGCCCTCGTCGCCGGCGTGGCCGACGACGCCGGGTTCGGGTTCGCGATCGCCAAAGCGCTCGCCGAGGCCGGCGCGAGCGTCTGTGTCGGCACGTGGCCGCCGGCGCTCAACATCTTTTTGGCGCTCCTCGAGCGCGGGAAGCTGGACGCGTCGCGCCGTCTTTCCTCGGGCGCGCTACTGACCTTCGAGAAGATCTACCCCCTCGACGCGGTCTATGACTCGTTCGACGAGATGACCGACGAGGTGCGCTCGAGCAAGCGATACAAGGAGGTGGGGGACTGTTCGATCGGCGGACTCGCGCAGCGTCTCACCGCTGATTTCGGCGACAAACCGCTCGACATTGTCGTGCATTCGCTGGCGAACGGTCCGGAAGTCAAGAAGCCGTTGATCGAAACCAGCCGGCAAGGCTATCTCGCCGCGATCAGCGCGAGCGCGTATTCCCTGGTGTCGATGGTGCAACGACTTGGGCCGCTGATGCGCGAGCATGGGGCGTTCGTTTCGCTCACCTATCTGGCCAGCGAGCGAGTCATTCCCGGGTACGGCGGCGGGATGTCGTCAGCCAAGGCCGCCCTTGAAAGTGATACCCGCACGTTGGCGTTCGAGGCGGGCCGCAAATTCGGCTGTCGCGTGAATACAATTTCCGCCGGCCCACTTGCGTCGCGCGCCGCGAGCGCGATCGGGATCATCGAGCGAATGGTGGACTACGTCTCGGCGACCGCGCCACTACAGGAGAAACTCATGCCCGGCGAAGTCGGCGAGGTCGCGGCGTTCCTGTGCTCGCCGCTCGCCAGCGCCATCACCGGAAACACCGTCTACGTCGACAAAGGTTATCACGTGATGGGAATGGGGATACCGGACAGCGAGACTAAACACTGACAAAGAGCGAAACGAACGCGGCGTCGCCATTCGCCGTCCTTTCCCGCTACATAATTGGTCCCTTCGTCTCGATCTCCTTGAGTCCAGCCGCGCGGAGAATCGCGTTGATCTTGGGCAGATTCGTGCTCATCAAGCGATGCAGCTTGTCGAGGTCCTTGGTCAGCTCGGTCGAGACAACCTTGTAGACGTCGTACGACTGTTGCGTCGGGCGACCGTCGGAGCTTTGGACGACGCCGAGTAACGC
>Ga0207699_10001790_pt1 | contig 10088 bp, 9 predicted proteins | sample LARL51metaG_FD_184344 | JGI IMG/M metagenome (GOLD analysis project Ga0207699, IMG submission 184344) | Corn, switchgrass and miscanthus rhizosphere microbial communities from Kellogg Biological Station, Michigan, USA - LAR L5-1 metaG... | ecosystem: Host-associated > Plants > Roots >...
GAACGTGGCGGCCGGCATCATGGCGATGCTGGTCTTCATCGGCATCTATGTCTGCCGCTCGGGGGCCTGGCTGAGTGGCATCGCGACGACGGTGCTTGCCCTGCTGTTTCTCCTGAAAACCGGGGGAAAGAGTTCGCTGGCCCTGACCTTCGTCGTGCTGATCGTTTCGTCGCTGACGATGATCCTCCGGCCGTTGTGGTTGCGGGCCGCCATGCTCCTCACGCCGCTCATGCTGCTCAACCTGTTGTCCATCGGCACCATCATGAGCGATGGGCTGGCCGAGATCGCAAGGGCGCTGCCGCTCGATACCAGCTTCACCGGCCGCACCGACATCTGGACTTTTGCACTGCAGTCGCTGCAGTCGCGCCTCCTGACCGGCTATGGCTTCGCCGCATTCTGGGGCACCGACGCGATCCGCGCGCTGCCGGAGGGCAAGGAATGGGCCGAAACCGCGGCGCACAGCCACAACGGCTATCTCGACACGGCGCTCGGGATCGGCCTGCCGGGCCTGGCGCTGCTCATCCTCGTGCTGGTCATCGTGCCGTTGCGGAATTTCCAGCGCGCCGACCATGCCGGCAATGGCGGGCCGCTCCTGATGCTGCTGCTGCAGCTCTGGGTGTTCGGCCTCTATTTGTCGTCATTGGAGAGCTTCTTCCTCGATCGCGCCGATCCGCTCTGGTTCACGTTCTTGCTGGCGGTGTTTGGCTTGCACTATTTGGCGCGATTTCGCCTGAAGGTGTGAGCGCAAACTGCGCCCGGATGGCGCGCGCCACGTCAATCCACCAGCCGTCGAAATCGAACGGCATGTGCGCCGCCGGGCGGCCGAGCGCGGCCATGATCGCATCGGCATAGGCGGCCTCATTGGCGCCGCGCGCGACCAGCGTGATCGCACCGCGCTCGATCAGGGCTTTGAAGCGCGGATGATGGTCGAACTCGTCGTCCTCGGCCGGGCCCGTCACGATCACCGGGCGGGCGGACTGCAGGCAGGCCAGAATGCTGGAGCGTCGTGCGCTCAGGCCCTCCTCGAGCGGATAGCAGAACGCGTCGACCAGGCTGAACAAGCCGAACACCTCCTGATCGGAAGCGATAAAGCCCGAGACGAGGACCGCGTCGCGGATGCCGAGTTGTTCGGCCCGCGCATAAAACTCCTCCTCGGTCCGGTCCATGCCGCGGATGAAGGAGCCGATATAGACGATCAGCGTCTTCATGCCGCGCGCGGCGAGAACGGCGCCAATGCCGAGCAGCGCATTCGGCTGCTTGCCGGGATAGATCGATCCGAAATGGCCGATGACAACTTGTCCTTCCGCGCGGGCCCGGGCCAGGCGGTGATACAGGTGGGACTCCGTGATGTCGGCCGGCGCCTCGATGTTGGGCGGCAGCGGCGCGAGAACGCATTTGCGCGCGGTTCGGCCGACGATCGGGTCGGCGGCGAGCTCGCGCTGCACCAGCGGGGAAAACATCACGATGATATCGGCGAGCAGCAGGGCGGGCATGTAGGTGAGGCGGCGCAGCCAGTGCAGCCCGGCCCATTCATGCTGGAGCAAAATGACACGCCGGCCGCGCAGGCGCGCGATGGCGAGCGCGAATAGCGGGGCGATGACGACGCGTTTCCAGGCCACGATCGGAAAGTTGCAGACCACATTCTGCGCCGACCCCACCGCCCGCCAGATCTCGGCAGGTGTACCAGCCTCGCGCGTCAGCGAAAGCGTCGTCGTGGTGCCCGGAGCAAGCCGCTCGATCGTCTCGGCGAGACGGCGGGTGAACTGGCCGACGCCGCACTGCATCTCAATGCCCGCGTCGAGGAAAAGCACATGATATGCGGGCCCTGACGTCATGGTAAAGCGCCTGACAATCTCTGCGTTAGCCATACACGGCGCTGATTAGCGACCGGTCAACAATCCCTAGGGTAGGACGGCACCCCTCTTGCCAGACAGAACGGCGTAAGGCGCTGTTCGTCCCAGATCGGGACAACGGCAGATTTGTCTTCGCGACCTTAAGAGGGCTGGAAGGGCGCGGCGAGAGGTAGCATGACCGTATTGTCGGCAAGGGATCTGAAGGCCGATGTGAAGGCGACCGCCCCGCCGCGGACCGGCCGGTTTCGCGTCGAATTGGTCGCTGACTGGCGGCAGGCCACCTCGCGCTGGACCGTCGAAAGCGCGGGGACGCCGTTCCAGGACCGGCGTTGGCTTCGCGCCTGGTACGACGCCGTTGAAACCGGGACAGTCGAGCCGTTGATCGCAGTCATGCTGGACGCGGCGACCTCGGAGCCGATCGCGCTGCTGCCGCTGGTGCGGCGGACGCAGGGCGGCATTCGCATCGTCGAGTTCGCCGATCTCGGCCTCACCGACTACAACGCGCCGCTGCTCGCACGCGGAGCGCCGGACGATCCGGCCGGGATGGTCGCGCTCGGCCGGGCGCTGGTGTCGGCATTGCGCCGCCTGCCGGGCGGGGCCGATCTGCTGCGGCTGCAGAAAATGCCGCCCGCGCCTGGCGGGCGGGTCAATCCTTTCGCTGCGCTCGGCCGCGCCGGGTCGTGCTCCCTGAACGGCAACCTGATCGATGTCGGCGAGGACATCGGCTCCTATCGCGCCGCGATCAAGCGCATGCAGCTGCAGCGGAGCTGGCGCGTGTTCAGCCGCTACTCGGGCGCAGCCTTCCGCATCGTCACCAATCCGGCCGAGGCGCTGGCGCTGCTGGACGTCACCGATTCCCAGCAGGACGCGCGGATGCGCAGCCTCGGCCTCGAATTCAATCTCAACACCGGCCCGCGCGCAAAATTCTACCGCGAGCTCATCGCCGAGGGGCTCGGCGACGGTTACGTCGTGGTCTCGGCATTGACCTGCGACGAGGCCACTGTTGCGACCGGGCTCGGCATCCGGCGTGAAAGCACCTTCATCTTCCTGCGGATCAGCAATGCGGGGGAGCGCTGGTCGCATTGCTCGCCGAGCCGCCTGATCATTGAGCGCACCATCGATGCGCTGTCCGCGCAGGGGGTCACACAGTTCGATCTGTCGATCGGCAACTATGCCTTCAAGCGACGTTTCGGCGCCACACCCGTCCCGCTCACCGATGTGAGCCTCCTGCTCGGCTGGCGCGGCCTGCCGCTGCGGCTGCGCGATTACGCCGCGCAGTGGCTGAGGCGCTATCCGACGCTGTCGCAGCGCGTCGGCCGCGCGCTCGGCAAGCGAGCGCCGCACGAGCTTTGACCGGCTAACGGCGGCATTCTCGCCAGAGAATGCCGCCACTTTCGCATCAGCCATGCAGGTCAGTCATCAAGCTCGGCCATGCAGCTCAGCCATGGAGCTTTTTGGCCGTCTCCGCAATCGCGCGACCCTGATAGCGCGCGCCGGCGAGCTCGTTGGCGCTGGGCTGCCGCGAACCGTCGCCGCCGGTGATGGTGGTCGCGCCATAGGGCGAGCCGCCGGTGACCTCATCGAGCTTCATCTGTCCGGCAAAGCCGTAGTTCAATCCGACCACGGTCATGCCGAAATGCAGCAGGTTGGTGATGATGGAGAACAGCGTGGTCTCCTGGCCGCCATGCTGGGTCGCGGTCGAGGAAAAGGCGCCGCCGACCTTGCCGTGCAGCGCGCCTTTGGCCCAGAGGCCGCCGGCCTGATCCAGAAAGTTCGCCATCTGCGACGACATGCGGCCGAAGCGCGTCCCGGTGCCGACGATGATCGCATCGTAATTCGCCAGCTCGTCGATGGTGGCGACCGGCGCCGCCTGGTCGAGCTTGTAGTACGAGGCCTTGGCGACGTCCGGCGGCACGAGCTCCGGCACGCGCTTGATGTCCACGCTGGCGCCGGCCTCGCGGGCGCCTTCGGCCACCGCGTTCGCCATCGCCTCGATGTGGCCGTAGGCGGAATAATAGAGGACAAGAACTTTAGCCATGGTTGGTCTCCGTGGGGGTTGCTTGAAGAACGTCATGCCCGCGCTTGTCGCGGGCATCCACGTCTTCCTTTGTTGAAAGGCGTGGATGGCCGGGACAAGCCCGGCCATGACGGGTGGAGTGAGTAGGGGTGATTACGCCGCGTCGACCAGCACCAGTTCGGAATCCTCCAGGGCCGTGATCTTCAGCGCCTCCTCGTTGCGGATCGCAGCGCCGTCGCGGGCGTTGACGGCAACGCCGTTGACCTCGATGCGGCCGACCGCCGGCACCAGATAAAGGTGCCGCGCCTTGTCCGCTGAGTATTCCGCGGTCTCGCCGGCCTTCAGCGTGGTGCCGAGCACGCGCGCATTGGCGCGGATCGGCAGCGCGTCGTTGTCGCCCTTGATGCCGCTCGCCAGCGTCACGAACTTGCCGTTGCGGCTTGATTTCGGAAACGGCTTTGCACCCCAGGTCGGCTGACCGCCCTCCGTGGTCGGCTCGATCCAGATCTGGAAGATCCGCGTCGTGACCGGCTCGAGGTTGTATTCGGAATGGCGGATGCCGCTGCCGGCACTCATCACCTGGACGTCGCCGGCTTCAGTGCGCCCCTTGTTGCCGAGGCTGTCCTGATGGGTGATCGCGCCTTCGCGGACATAGGTGATGATTTCCATGTCGCGATGCGGATGCGCCGGAAAGCCGGTGTTCGGCGCGATCTCGTCGTCGTTCCAGACCCGCAAGGCACCATGGCCCATGTTCTCCGGGTCATAATAGCTCGCGAACGAGAAGTGGTGCTTGGCCTTCAGCCAGCCGTGGTCGGCGCCGCCCAGTCTTGCATAGGGTTTCAGTTCGATCATGGGATTTTCCCTCAAACGCTTGGATGTCGTTGGACACTGGATAAGCGCTGTTCGATGATGCATAAATAGAAACTATCGAAACTCATTGTTTCCAAAATTGCTGCTGGCGACCCAAACACATGGCAAAACTCCCGGATTTCGAGGCGCTGGCGATCTTCGCCAAGGTGGTGGAATTGCGCTCGTTCGCCGCGGCCGCCGGCGAGCTGGCGCTGTCGAAGGCGACCGTCTCCAAGGCGGTCAGCCGGCTCGAGGAGCGGCTCGGGGCGCGGCTGTTCAACCGCACCTCGCGCCGGCTCGCGCTGACCGATGCCGGGCAGCGGCTGTCGGAGCGCGCCGCGCGCCTGCTCACCGATGGCGAAGCCGCCGAGAGCGAGGTGCTGGCGCAGTCGGCGACGCCGCGCGGGCTGCTGCGGCTCGCGGTGCCGATGACCTTTGGCGTCAAGGTGGTGGCGCCGCTGCTGCCCGAGTTCCTGAAAACCTATCCGGAGGTCGCGATCGACCTGCATCTCAGCGACGCGACCGTGGATCTGATCGGCGAGGGCTTTGATGCCGGCCTGCGCATCGCGCGGCTGCCGGATTCCTCGCTGCTCTCGCGGCGGCTGTGCCCGATGCCGCGCTACACGGTGGCGGCGCCGTCCTACCTGAAGCGCTGGGGACGGCCGACCCATCCGATGCATCTCGCCGACCACAAATGCTTCGGCTACGCCTATCTGTCGAACCCGAATGTCTGGCACTACACCAACGCCGCCGGCGAGGAGGTCAGCGTCCGCCCGGCCGGACCGCTGCGCGTCAACAATGGCGAGGCGCTGCTGCCGGCCGTGCTCGCGGGCCTCGGGATCGCGGACCTGCCGGATTTCATCGTCGGCGACGCCATCGCCTCGGGCAAGGTCGAGGTGATCCTGAAAGGCTGGAAGCAGGCGGAAGGCGCTGTTCATCTGCTGACGCCGCCCGGCGGCCCGCGGCCCGCGCGCGTCGAGGTGCTGGCGGAGTTTCTGGTGAAGCAGTTTGCAAAAGGGAAAAAGAAGTGAGCAGTTTGGAATGGCGTCGAAACACATTCGGTGTCATCTCCGCGAAAGCGGGGATCCATAACCACAGGCCCGAGCTGTGCGAGATGGTAGTTGTATCTTGCTTCATCCCATTGGCTGCCCGTGGTCACGGGTCCCATATCTGCGCCCGCCGCACGCGCTGACGCGCGAGCTGGTCCGGGACGACAGCAGTGGTGTTTCCAAAAATCAATGGTCGAGCAGCCGATCTCGTCATTGCACTCGTCCTTGCAAGGCGCCATGGCGCCGAAGCAATCCAGACTGTCACCGCGGCGAGGTTCTGGATTGCTTCGCGGAGTTTATCATCGGGCCGCGCTTCGCGCGGACCCGTTGGCTCGCAATGACGTTGTACCCTTGCGACGTGTTTCAACGTTCTCGCGGCGCTGACGCACCCGAGTCTTGCGGCAGTCGCGTCCCTCTGAGAACAGAGGGCGCAGGGAAGGCCGGGTGCAGGCCGCACCCATGGCCCGCCAGCAACAAAAAAAGCTGGCGGCAGACACCACAGGTTTGGCCGAACAACCCGGCCTTCCCTGCGCGACGGTGTTACGGCTTATACGTGATCTCCCTGGGGAACCGGGCTTTCTTGCCCCCATCGTCGCGCTGACGTCATCAGCGTGACTTATCGCCAGCGTCGGGGCGACAGGACCACACGATTTCACCTCCGCGTCAGTATCGTTCGCCCGCGCACACAAGGCACGCGCGACACCGTCGCGTCCATCGCATCCCGCGCTCAACGTCCGTGACGATCGCGAAGCGCCCCTCATGTGAGCGCGGGACGGTCCGGATTCATGCTTCCGATTTTCAAAAATGTCAACATGAAAATCAGAAATAATCCGTCGCGACCAGATTGGCGCGACGGGCAATCGGCGCATTGGACGTGCAGGTTCTGCCTGTTATGCAATCCGACCGTCGGCCATCAACATGAACGGGAGCTTCACGTTTTCTTGTGCCATGCGAACCATTCGACGCCGCATTCATCGGCCAGTGTCGCGGCGCGCGTGGAACCCGCGCGCGCATGGAGGCAGCCGGATATGCTGACGCAGCGGATCATCCTTGCCTTTGCGCTGTCGGCTGGCAACCTCGTCGGTCCGGGCGCGGCGATCGCGCAGGACAATCGCGGGACCATGGAGCAGCAGATGGCCTGCACGCCGGATGTGATGCGGCTCTGTGGCGCGCAGATTCCCGACGTCGATCGCATCGTTGCCTGCCTTCGCTATTACATGCCGCAGCTTTCGGAGCCGTGCCGCGCGGTGTTCACGTCGAGCGACAACGCGCAAGCGCCCGCGCAGCCGGTCCGTCGCGGCGATCGGGCCGCCCGGATCAATCGCTGAAAATTGCCTGAAGGGACGCGTGCCGAAGACGCGCGCGTGTCTTCGGCCGCCATGCGATCGGGGGTCTTGCCGTCCCATCGCGCCGGCATGCGCGCTCATCACTCCCATCGACAAGCTATGACGTTTTCGCCTGAGCAGGTCGGCTTGCCGTGCAAGCGCCGGCGGCCGCTTTCGCTTGTCGCCCCTGCGGACGTGATCTAATCATGGCTCCGGCGGATGCCGCGATCGCGCCATAAGCGACATCGATCCGCCCGCGAGGGAGGAGAGCATGAAGACGCTCATCGTGACCGCGATAGCGGCCGTCGGGATTGCACTCGACATCGCGCATGGCGCTCCCTTGCCGGAGGCAAAACCCGACGATGTCGGGTTTTCCGAGCAAGGTCTGTCGCGGCTTGACGATTTCTTCGCCCGCGAGATCAGCGCCAAGCGTGTGCCCGGCGCGGTCGTCGCCGTCGCGCGCGACGGCAAGCTCGTTCACTACAAGGCCTATGGGGCGCTCGATCCGATCCGGGGCACGCCGATGCCGCTCGATGCCGTGTTTGCGCTTGCCTCCATGACGAAGCCGATGGCGGCGGTCGCCGGGCTGACGCTCATGGAGCAGGGCCGCCTGCCGCTCCAGGCAAGACTTTCGGACTATTTTCCGGGATTCGCCGACATGAAGGTGGGCGTGCCGCAGCCTGTCTTGCCATTGAAGCTCGAAGCGCAGAGTTCGCCGATCACCATCCATGATCTCTATCGTCATACGTCGGGCCTGATCTATGGCGGCCGGCCGGATTCGTCGAGTGAGGTTGCGCGTCTTTATCCGGAGGGCACCGCGCCGGCGATCGAGGGCGACACGCAGGCCTTCGTCGATCGCATCACGAAATTGCCGCTGGCGCACCAGCCCGCTACCGAATTCGAGTACGGCTTCTCGATCGACGTGCTGGGTGCGGTCGTCGAGAAGGTGAGCGGGCAGCGGCTCGGCCAATACCTGGCCCGCAATGTGTGGCAGCCGCTCGCCATGAAGGATGCGACCTTCAGTCCGTCCGAGGCGCAGCGGGATCGTCTTGCCCGTCCGTTTGCCGATGACCCGCTGACGGGCAAGCCGCAGGCGATCAAGCTCCTCGATACGCCCACAAAATTCGACTGCGGCGGGGCCTGCGCGTTTGCCACGGTCGGCGACTATTTGCGCTTCGCGCAAATGCTGCTCAACGGCGGAGAGCTCGATGGCCAGCGCATTCTCGGGCCCCGGACAGTGCACCACATGATCTCCAACCACCTCGGTCCTGAGATCAAGAACAACGTCGCGAATGTCGAGCCGCATCGCGGCGGGTTTTCCTTCGGCCTCGGCGTAGCCGTGCGCACCAGCGAGGGCCTCTCGTCGGTGCCGGGCAACCCAGGGGAGTTCACCTGGAACGGCGCCTACGGCACGCAGTTCTTCTGCGACCCGAAGGAGCGTCTCGTCGTCGTGGTGGGGACGGCCGCCCCCGGCGAGATCAGAAAATATTACCGCGAGCAGGTCCAGGACATCGTCTACGGCGCCATCGTTCGCTGAGCTGCAACAGGAGCGGGCGACGCGCCCGCCATGGTCGCGATCACACCCCGTTCTGGCACACGTCAATCCATTCGGCCGACGTGAGTTCGGCGAGCCGTGACGGCGTGATTTTCAGCGCGCTATGAGTCGAGCCGGCCGCGGGGACGACGATGTCGAACGCCCGAAGCGAGATGTCGCAATAGACCGGCAGCGGCGCCTTCAGCCCGAACGGGCAGACGCCGCCGACCTCGTGGCCGGTGATCTCGGCGACCTCGTCGAGCCCGAGCATTTTTGGCTTGCCCCCGAATTTTGCCTTCACCTTCCTGTTGTCCATGCGCGCGGTGCCGCTCGCCACGATCAGGATCACGCGGTCACCGACGCGCAGCGAGAGCGTTTTGGCAATGCGCGCCGGCTCGACGCCAAAGGCCTCGGCGGCCAGCGCGACCGTGGCGGAACTGGTCGTGGCTTCCATCACAGTGATGTCGGGGGCCTTCTCGGCGAAGAAGGCGCGGACGGATTCGAGACTCATGCTGATCCATTCAATGTTGCGAGAGAAGCCCCGGCAGTTCCGAGAGCGAGCGGATGCGGTGGTCGGGCGCAAAACCCAGTTCGTCCATCTGGGTGCGGAGCGCCTTGAACAAGGTGAGTGGCGGCAGCACCGTGCTTTCGACGCAGGCGAGCGCCATCGCCTCCGGTGTCACGCGCTCGATCCAGGCGACGTTCAGGCCGAAGGCTTTTGCGCCGCAGGCGTCCCAGGGATTTGAGGAGACGAACAGCACGTCGGCCGGGGCGACGTGCAGTGTGGTTCGATCAGCGCATAGGGCTGATGGAGCGGGCTTGAACAGCCTGGCGTCGTCGACGCTGATCGTGGCCTCGAGCAGGCGGTCGAGGCCGGTGTTCTTCACCAGCGCGGTCAGCATGTCGGGACTGCCATTGGAGAGGATGGCAAGCCGCTTGTCCCGCAGCGCTGACAGCGCGGCCAGCGCATCGGGATAAGGATCGAGATGCCGATATTTTGCGATGATGCTCATCGCTCAGGCCGAGCGTGCGCAGCGTGTAGGCGAGGGAGTCGCGGGTGACGACGGAGAAGTCCTCATAGCGCTGCATGAGCGAACGCAGCCAGGTGTATTCGAGCTGCTTGATGCGCCAGACCTGGGTGATGATCTCGCCGTAGCCGGGAAACGCCTCCTCGGTGACTTCGGCCACCGACTGGATGTCGTAGAGTGTCCCATAGGCGTCGAACACAACGGCTTTGATGCTCACGGCACACCTTCTCTTGGGCCCTTCTTGCGTTGGGGCCGGCTTCTCCGCTGTTCACCTCGCCCCGCTTGCGGGGAGAGGTCGCCGCGCTCTTGCGCGGCGGGTGAGGGGGCCTCTCCAAGCATCGCGCTGGTGGAGACTCCCCCTCACCCCAACCCTCTCCCCGCAAGCGGGGCGAGGGGGCCGACCGCCGATGCGGCAACACTTCCAGTTCAATTC
>Ga0207699_10001793_pt1 | contig 10086 bp, 9 predicted proteins | sample LARL51metaG_FD_184344 | JGI IMG/M metagenome (GOLD analysis project Ga0207699, IMG submission 184344) | Corn, switchgrass and miscanthus rhizosphere microbial communities from Kellogg Biological Station, Michigan, USA - LAR L5-1 metaG... | ecosystem: Host-associated > Plants > Roots >...
GTAGCACGCCGCCGAGTCCCTGTCTGACCCGCCGGACCCTGTGACGGCACCAGCGCAGGATCACACTCCACGTCCGCCGGCCAACCGGGCCGTGACCCGCACTCAGGCATCGCATACGTGCTGCCCGCCGCGGACCAGCAACCCCGCACGGAACATCCTGTTCGGCGCGGATCCGCACGTCCTTGCTGGTCGGCCCACTCCCGTGCAGATCGGCGGGACTGCGCGCCCAGCCCGAATCGAACGACGATGACGCTCTGTGAACGAGCACGGCCCGGCGTGCGCTGCCGGGTGTGCGCTGACTGTCGATGGTGACCCTGGAGGCCGATCAGCTCAGTAATGCCGATCGATTCTGCTGTGTCTCAATCCGTGTGAGGGCAGACTGCTTATGGCGTGATGTTCTGGTTAATGTGGAAGAGGTTATTGGGATCCCACGCCCGCTTGACCTGGACCAGCCGGTCATAGTTTTGGCGGTAATTGTCCCGGATTTTGCCGTAGTCGTCGTCCTGCATGAAGTTTATGTAGCCGCCAGGTTCTGAGTACGGTGCGAGTGCCTGGTAATAGTCCCGGACCCACTGGATCCGTTCGGCGTCTTTCGCGGGGTCGGTCCAGGAGGCGAGGAAGACCATGCCGTAGGTGGCCTCACGGTAGGCGAAGGCCGTGTCGGTGGGTGCGACGCGGTGGCAGGCGCCGTTGACCGGGTAGAGGTGGCACGTGGCGCTGACCTCAGGAACCCGGGATCCGTGCTCGACGTGCGCGGCGATGGCCTCCGCGGGCAGTTCCTTGACGAAGGCGCCCTTCCAGTAAGCCCGGATGCCCTTGGGGTAGAGGCCGTCGAACGCCGCGTTCAGCGCCGGGTAGGGCAGCGGGCCGGTCCCGTTGGCCACGATCGGGGCGACATCCCAGAAGGGCCGAAGGGCCTTCTGGGCCTGGTCGAGGGGGCCCGCCCAGTGCACCACGGCCAGGGCGAGGGTGTCGCCATGCCGGTTCTCGGGGATGAAGGGCAGCGGCGGCGCGATCTGGAACGCGGGGAATCCGCCGAACTGCTCGGGCGCGTCTTGTATGAACTCATCGAACATGGAAAGCAGCGCGGCGGCGTCCTCCAGGTTGTAGAAGATGGGACCGGCAAACACCTGGCCCACCTCGTGCAGCCGGTATTCCAGGGAGGTCACCACGCCGAAGTTGCCGCCGCCGCCGCGCAGGCCCCAGAACAGGTCCTCGTTCTCGTCCGCGCTAGCGGTGACGAACTTCCCGTCCGCGGTGACCACGTCGGCGGAGACGAGGTTGTCGATGGTGAGTCCGCACGCCCGGGCCAGGTAGCCGATGCCGCCCCCCAAGGTCAGGCCCGTGATGCCGGTGGTCGAGATGATGCCACCGGTGGTCGCCAGGCCGAAAGCGTGGGTGGCGTGGTTGAAGTCACCCCAGGTGGCGCCGGCGTCGGCGCGGGCCGTCTTGTTCCCCGGATCCACGCGGACGGTGCGCATCGGTGACATGTCGATGACCAGGCCGCCATCGTTGGTACCGAACCCGGGCGCGCTGTGCCCGCCGTCACGAACGGAAAGGTCGAGGCCGTTGTCGCGGGCGAAGTTCACCCCCGCGATTACGTCAGCGACCTGCTCGGCGCGCAGCACCGCCAGGGGGCGCTTGTCGAACATGCCATTGTGAACCGCGCGCGCCTCGTCGTAGCCCCCGTCGTCAGCAGTGAGCACGCGGCCCCGCACGCGCTCGCGCAGCGGCTCGGCACTCACTCCCACTCCGCTTATCGCCTGCCCCGTGGCTGTGGTTCCCATTGCAGTGCCCCCTGCGGGCCGTCCGTACCTGTGTGCAGCTTGACTAAACCGGCTGATCAGGGAAGCGTCTATACGCACATTGCGCACTGGGCGCGGGTGGCCCGGGGGGTGCGGCCATGTATGTCTCGCTAGAAACCCTGCGGCGGGCGGTCGGGCTGGTGGACAGCCTCGCCGAGCTCGACGACCCCGCTGGCTTCGCCGGGATCGTGCTCCCCGGCCTGGCCGCGCTGGTGTGCTGCGATGTCCTGACCTATAACGAGATCGGACCGGGTCGCGGCCGGACGCGTTACGCGGACTACCCGGCCGGGGCCCTCGACCCGGCGACCCAGGCAGTGTTCGCGGCGCATGTACACGAGCATCCGCTGGTCAACTACTACCGTGCTACGGGCAGCGGGGAGCCGGTGATGATCAGCGACTTCCTCACGCGGCAGCAATTTCACCGCCTCGGCCTCTACGCCGAGTTCTACCGCCGCATACCCGTCGAACACCAAATGGCAGTCAGCATGCCCGGCCCCAGTCATCAAGTCATCGGCATCGCGCTGAACCGGGGCCGCCACGACTTCTCCGACGACGATCGCGCCATGCTCAGCGTGCTCCGGGCCCCGATGAGCGCCGCCCTGCACCGGGCTCGACGACGTCAGCAGGCCGGGCAGCTGCTCGCCGCCATCACCAGCGGCGCGGCTGCCGATCTCACCGAGCGCGAGACCCAGATCCTGCGCTTGGTCGCTGAAGGTCGCACCAACGCCTCGATTGCCCACGCGCTGGAGGTCAGCCCGCGAACCATCGCCAAGCACCTCGAGCACGTCTACCGCAAACTCGGGGTCAGCAGCCGTGCGGCAGCCGTCTCCCGCATGACACTGCCACAAGGCCCGGTCAACACCCGCGCCGCCAGATGAGTCAAGACGCCGCTGGACAACCCGGCGACCGGAACGGTCCCCAGACGCGCTGAAATTGGCATCTCCTGTCGTTTGCGCAGCACAACCCCAAGAGAACCCGGCGCATCAGATCGACCTGATCTGTACGCCTGAGCAGTTCAGCACTCCAGCAGGCAGCGCCGCGCCGAACACTTCCTCCAGGATTGGTTCGAGCGAGGTTCTAGCTGCCGGATATCCACAAGGTTGTACCTCTGGTGATCCACAGCAACCTTCGCCCAGGCTGGTCGCGTCCTGCCGCCGGTCTCGGTCTTGGCCCTGCGCCGAACTGACCGCGCATCGCGTGTCTTGCCGCCGAACCGCCGGGCCGGGGCTGGCGGGAGGGCGCGACCATGCCGCCCGGCCGGGGACGTCCGTGACCAGGTAGGAGCCTGACCTTCGGTGTCCCGGAAGTGTTTTGTCCGCACGCCCCTGGCCGGCGGCGTCGTTCCCTTCCCCGCTACCAGGTACCGGCGAGAAGGAGAAGGAGACGTCATGCTCAGGATCGCAGAACAGGCCGGCCCTGTCACCGGGGGCGTGGACACCCACGCTGATGTGCACGTGGCCGCGGTGGTGGACCAGGTGGGCCGGGTGCTGGGCACCCAGGCCTTCCCGGCTGATGCGGCCGGGTACCGGGCCGCGCTGGCCTGGATGCGCGGTCACGGCGGGCTGGCCAGGGTCGGGGTGGAGGGCACCGGCAGCTACGGCGCCGGGCTGGCCCGCTACCTGGCCTCTTGCGGCGTTGAGGTGGCCGAGGTGATCCGGCCGAACCGGCAGGCCCGCCGCCAGCGTGGCAAGTCCGATGCCGCCGACGCGGTGGCTGCCGCGCTGGCCGCCCTCAGCGGCGAGGCGTCCGGGGTGCCGAAGAGCCGCGATGGGGCGGTCGAGTCGATCCGGGCGCTGCGGGTGGCCCGGGCCGGCGCGGTCAAGGCACGCACCCAGGCCGGCAACCAGTTGCGTGACCTGATCCTCACCGCACCCGGGCAGGTGCGCCACCAGCTGGCCGGGCTGCCATGCCAACGGCAGGTGGACGCGGCGGCCCGGTTCCGGCCGCGGGACCTGGCCGGCCCTGCCGGGGGCACCAGGGCGGCGATGGCTTCGGTGGCCCGCCGCCACCAGCAGCTGACTGCGGAGATCGGCCGGCTGGATGCCGCGCTCGAGGAGCTCCTCACCCACGCCGCCCCCGAACAGCTCCTGGCCAAGCAGGGCGTGGCTACCCAAGTCGCCGCCACGCTGCTGGCCACCGCCGGCGACAACCCCGGCCGGGTCCGCCGCGAGGCCAGCTTCGCCGCGCTGTGCGGCGCCAGCCCGGTCGACGCCTCCTCCGGCAAGCAGCTCCGCCACCGGCTCAACCGCGGCGGCGACCGGCAGGCCAACTCCGCGCTGTGGACGATCGCCATGACCCGGCTGGCCCACGACCCGCGCACCAGGGCCTACGCCGCCCGGCGCACCGCCCAGGGCAAGACCAGGAAAGAGATCATCCGCTGCCTCAAGCGCTACATCGCCCGCGAAATCTACAAGGCCCTGTGCCCGCCCCAGCGACCAAGCAGGCTGCCCCTATCACACGCCGAAAAAGATCTTTCGGCGCCGCTCTTGACGTAGGAGCTTCGGCGGCAGCGCGCGCTCACACAAGTCGAAGGCTGATCACGGAGCGTGAGCCGCTACGGTGGCAGTGACTCGGCGCAACTGGACGAGCGGTCGGCAAATCATTCACTGAGTCGCCGTGGAATAGATGACTCATCAATGGAATTGATAATCCAGCATGAGCGCCATGACTGAGCGGACCGAGGCGCCCCACACGGCGATTCTCACGGTGGACGACGATCCAGGGGTGTCCCGGGCGGTGGCCAGGGACCTGCGGCGGCGGTACGGAGATCAGTACCGGGTCGTTCGGGCCGAATCGTCATCGGCGGCACTGGACGCACTACGGCAGATGAAGCTGCGCGGTGATCAGGTCGCGGCGATCCTGGCCGACTACCGGATGCCGGAGCTGAACGGGATCGAGTTCCTCGAGCAGGCGATGGACATCTACCCGGGCGCGCGGCGGGCGCTGCTGACCGCCTACGCCGACACCGGCGCCGCGATCGACGCGATCAACGTCGTCGACCTCGACCACTACCTGCTCAAGCCGTGGGACCCGCCGGAGGAGAAGCTCTACCCGGTGATCGACGCCCTGCTGGAGGCGTGGGACACGTCGGATCGCCGACTCGTTGCCGAGACCAAAGTGGTCGGTCACCGCTGGTCGGCGCGCTCGTCGGAGGTTCGCGAGTTTCTCGCCCGCAACCAGGTGCCTTACCGGTGGTACTCGTCCGACGAGCCGGAAGGCCAGCGGCTGATTGAGGCGGCAGGAGCAGATGGCCGCGCGCTGCCGGTGGTGATCACGCCTGGCGGCGACGCGCTGATCGAGCCGACCGACGCCGAGCTGGCTTCACGCGTCGGGCTGGCCACGACGCCGTCGAACGACTTCTATGACCTGATCATCGTCGGCGGCGGGCCCGCGGGGCTCGGGGCGGCGGTGTACGGCTCTTCAGAGGGGCTGCGGACCGTGCTGGTGGAGCGGCTTGCGACCGGCGGCCAGGCGGGACAGAGCTCGCGGATCGAGAACTACCTGGGCTTCCCAGATGGAGTATCGGGGGCCCAGCTCACCGACCGGGCCCGGCGGCAGGCCACGAAGTTCGGCGCCGAGGTGCTGACCACGCGCGAGGTGACTGGCCTGGAGGCGAACGGCTCGGCCAGGACCGTTCGTTTCGCCGATGGGAGCGCGATCGACGCGCACGCCGTCATCCTCGCGACCGGCGTGTCCTACCGGCGTCTGCACGCGCCAGGGCTAGACGAGCTGACCGGGCGCGGCGTGTACTACGGCTCAGCGCTGACCGAGGTGACAGCTTGCCAGGGCCAGGATGTCTACATCGTCGGCGGGGCCAACTCGGCCGGGCAGGCGGCCTTGTTCCTGTCCCGGTATGCCAGGTCGGTGACGCTGCTGGTTCGCGGGCCGTCGCTGGAAAAGTCGATGTCCTACTACCTGATCCAGCGGATCACCGACACACCGAACATCTCGGTGCGGACCTGCACCGAGGTCCTCGGGGCCTCCGGCCAGGACCACCTGGAAAAGCTGACCCTGCGGGACACCGCGCGCGGGATGACCGAGACCGTGGACGCGCAGTGGCTGTACCTGTTCATCGGCGCCGAGCCGCTCACCGATTGGCTGGACGGCGTCGTGGTGCGGGACGCCAAGGGTTTTGTGGTCGCCGGGCCGGACCTGTCGCCCGGCGGGGAGCGGCCCCCCGGCTGGAACCTGGACCGGCCGCCGTACCACCTGGAGACCAGCGTCCCCGGGGTGTTCGTGGTCGGCGACGCCCGCGCTGAGTCGGCCAAGCGGGTCGCCTCCGCGGTCGGCGAGGGGGCCATGGCGGTCATGCTGGTGCACCGCTACCTGGAGAAGCTGTGACCACCAAGTCATGCAGCCCGGACGAGCTCCGCACGCTGTTCCTGTTCGAGAAGCTGACCGATGCCCAGCTTGACTGGCTGTGCCAGAAAGGCCGGGTGGAGGACATCCCCGCAGGTCCGGTGTACGCGGAGGGCGACCCAGCGACGTGTTTTTACGTCCTGCTCAAGGGCACCGTGGTGCTGTCGCGGCGGGTAGGTACCGACGACGTCGAGGTGGGCAGGACGTCACAGCGCGGCGTGTACGCCGGCGCGTGGCAGGCCTACCTGGGCGACCGGGTCCCGCAGGTTTACAACAGCTCGGTGCGGGTCACCGAGCCGTCGCGGTTCTTCGTTCTGGACGCCGAAGTGTTCGCCGGGATGATCGTCACGTGGTTCCCGATGGCGGTGCACCTGCTGGAGGGGGCGTTCTTCGGCACCAGGAACCTGCTGGAGATGACCGGGCAGCGGGAACGGCTGCTGGCGCTCGGCTCGCTGTCGGCCGGCCTGACCCACGAGCTGAACAACCCGGCCGCAGCCGCGGTCCGGGCGACCGTCGGGCTGCGCGAGCGGATCGCTGACATGCGGCGCAAGCTGGGCACGATCGAGGCCGGGCTGTACCACAGAGTTCCCCTGGAAAAGCTGATCGAGCTGCAGGAAGAGGCCGCTGAGCGGGTGCCGAAGGCGCAGGCCCTTCCACCGCTGGAGGCCTCAGACGCCGAGGATGCCATCACCGACTGGCTGGACTCCCACGGGGTGAGCGGTAGCTGGCAGCTGGCGCCGGCCTTCATAACCGCCGGGCTGGACGTCGACTGGCTGGAGCACGTCGCGAGCACCGTGGACGCTGCCGGCCTGCAGGAGGCACTGCGGTGGCTCCACGACACCGTCGAGACAGAGCTGCTGATGAACGAGATCGAGGACGCGACCACGCGGGTCTCCACCCTGGTCGGGGCGGCCAGGCAGTACTCCCAGCTCGACCGAGCCCCGCACCAGGTCGTGGACGTGCATGAGCTGCTGGACAGCACGCTGACGATGCTGGCCGGGAAGATTCCCCCCGGCATCCGCGTGGTAAAGGAGTACGACCGGTCCCTGCCCGCGATCGCCGCGTATCCCGCCGAGCTGAACCAGGTGTGGACCAACCTCATCGACAACGCGGTGGCGGCGATGGGCGAGGCAGGCGTGCTGACCGTCCGTACCGGGCCGGACCGCGACCAGGTCTTCGTGGAAATCGGCGACACCGGTCCGGGAGTGCCGCCGGAGATCCGGGAGCGGATATTCGAGCCGTTCTTCACCACCAAACCGGTGGGCCAGGGCACCGGGCTGGGGCTCGACATCACCTGGCGCATCGTGGTGAACAAACACCACGGGGACATTCAGGTCGAATCGGTCCCCGGCGACACCCGGTTCCGGGTCCATCTGCCGCTCGCCCCCGCAAACACGGAGCACATCAATGACTGAGATCCCGGGCATCGATCCCTCGGTACCGCCAAGCGGGCCCGGCTGCGCCGAGTGCGAAGCCACCGGCGGGTGGTGGGTGCACCTGCGCCGCTGTGCCCAGTGCGGACACGTCGGCTGCTGCGACACCTCACCATCGCAGCACGCCACCGCGCACTGGAAGGCCACCGGCCACCCCATCGTGCAGAGCTTTGAGCCTGGCGAGGACTGGTTCTGGAATTACGAGACCAGCGATGCCTTCACGGGCCCGCGGCTCGCCCCGCCGGTACATCACCCCGTTGACCAGCCGGTGCCCGGGCCGGCCGGCCGGGTGCCACGGGACTGGCGATTCCACATCCACTAAACCGCTTCCGCCGTGCCGGTACCACAGATGGCCGACAGACTACGCATGATGGGCCGCTGCGTCCTGCGGCAGCGGGGGCCGCTCCTTTCCTCATCAGCCACAGAGGTGAAGGGCCTTGGAGGCCGTCGGGCGCCATCGTGGCAGCGGGCACAATGGGGGCGGCCGGGGCGGCGTAGGCTCATCTGGCTGGGTTTTGCTGGGAGGGAGACACGGTGACCGGGCCAGTGCGAGTGGTGGGTCTGGGCGGTTCGCTGCGGGCTGGCTCCACCAGCCACACCGCGCTGCAGGTGGCGCTGGAAGGGGCGGCCGCGTCCGGGGCGGAGGTACAGCTGATCGGGGTCCGCGACCTGGACCTGCCGCTGTACACGCCCGAGCACACGCCGCCCGCGGGCGCGCACGAGCTCGCCGACACGGTGTACCGGTCGGATGCGATGATCTGGTCCAGCCCGACCTACCACGGGTCGGTCAGCGGCTCGTTCAAGAACGCCCTGGACTGGCTGATCCTGCTAGCCGAGCGCACCCCGCCGTACCTGTCGAACAAGCCGATCGGGCTGGTCTGCACGGCGGGCGGGGTGCAGGGGCTGCAGGCGGTCAACTCGATGGACTTCATCGCCCGCGCGCTGCGCGGCTGGAGCGTTCCGCTGGTGCTGCCGGTGGCGCAGTCGTGGCAGTCGTTCGACCCAGACGGGCACCTGACCGACGAGGGTGTCGCCGCGCAGCTGCGCAAGCTCGGGACGGAGGTGGTGCGCGCCGCCCGCCAGTTCCAGGCCGAGGGCACCTGCGACTACGCCGACGACCGGCAGTTCCCCGTCGGCGCTCGTACCATCCAGCCCCGGGCCAGCAGACCAGCCCCCTGACCAGAGCGGCCGCCGGGTCCCGGCCAATCACCACGTGCGCCGCTGCCCGTGCCCTTGGGACGCGCGCGCATGACCGCCGCAGATCCGGGCTACCTCGACGCGCAGATCGACCCGTTCGGAGCCATGCGGCAGCGTTCCCGCCAGACAGACGCAGGCGAGCACAATTGGGCGGATAGTTGCGCACCGGCGTGGACCAGCACCGGTCACTGAACGTGGCCAGGGTCGGCGTTCACCAAGCCGCTGACCATCAGCCAGCAGCTGACCCGGTCCAGCGACCCCAGGCTGCGGCTGAGGCTGCCCAGCATCGCCAGTGTGGCTGCGGTGCCTGCGGGCTCGGCGGACATGACGTGCCGGCTGCCCGGCGCACTTGTGTTCTGATCGCCTGCCGCAGCATGCCGCAGAACAAGCCCGGGGGGTTACACCCGCGGCACGCCGGGCGAGACGGCCAGCTCGCCCAGCTCGAGGCGGTTCAGCTCCGCGCGCAGCTCGGCCGCTGCCACGCTCCCCTCCCGGACGAGCCGCGGAGCAGGCCCGGTAAGGTCCACCATGCTGGCCGAGCGGCGCCGCCGCGGGGGCACCGCCTCGAACGTGTCGAGCAGGATCAGCGGCACCCGGCCGCCGAACACCGACGCCACCTCGGCGGGATCGGTGATCGTAGGCCGCCCGCTCAGGTTCGCCGACGTTCCGGCCAGAGCGCGGTGCCCCCGCCGCCGCAGCTCGAGCACCAGGTCGCGGAGCGGGGACGCAGGCCGCTGCTCGGTCCAGACGTTCAGCACCGTGCCCGCCTGCACGAGGTGCTGGGGAGCGCCGGGCCGCGCCGCCCGCAAGATCACGCCGATGGCGTGCACCGCCTGGTAGAGAGCCTGTACCTGGCGCAGCGTGAAGCTCGTCCGCGGGGGGCCGTCCACCACAACGTGCTCGCCCAGGAACTCGGGCGGGCAGACCAGGGCGGCGCCCTTCGACAGCGGCCGGTGCTTGATGATTGCGATCTTCTCCGACACGGCCGGATCGTCGGCGTCTCCCACGAGGACAAAGATTCCGTTGAACGGGAGGACGACGATCTCGCCGGCCGCCAGGGCCTCCGCCGCCTGTACACGCGCTGCCGGCTCGGTTACCTGCGCGACCTTCGCTCCAGCCCCCGCCACGGAAGAACGATAAAGCGGCAGCCGGCCCGGCACAAGGGCAGCCACCAGCACCCAGACGCTTCGCGGCCGGCTCCGCCCGTGACCCGGCTTCCTCCGGCGGCCGTTCGGCCCTCTATCGTCGCCCCTCTCCTCAGCCTGAAGGAAGCCGCAGGGGTGCATCTAGTG
>Ga0207699_10001798_pt1 | contig 10073 bp, 8 predicted proteins | sample LARL51metaG_FD_184344 | JGI IMG/M metagenome (GOLD analysis project Ga0207699, IMG submission 184344) | Corn, switchgrass and miscanthus rhizosphere microbial communities from Kellogg Biological Station, Michigan, USA - LAR L5-1 metaG... | ecosystem: Host-associated > Plants > Roots >...
CGGCGATGGCCGAAGCGCGAGGGTCTTTCGACTGGGCATGCGCCAGCGCGGGATCGATGACCGTCACCGCAAACGGATCGCCGAGGCCCTGACGCAGCGCGATCGCCAGCGCGAGGCCGGCGAAGCCGGCGCCGCCGATGACGACCTCGGCGTGCGGGACGCGTGCGGGGCTTGCCATGGTCACGGACATTCCTTGTAAATCTCGTCGCAGCATAGCAGGTTGGGGCAGATTTTGAGCTATCCGGGTTTTGCGCATGTCCGCCGTCCAGGATCTTCTCGACATTCTCGATCTCGAACCGCTGGAAGTGAACCTGTTCCGCGGCCGCTCGCCGCAGAGCGGCTGGCAGCGCGTGTTCGGCGGGCAGGTCATCGGTCAGGCGCTGGTGGCGGCCGTGCGGACCGTCGAGGCGCGGCCGCCGCATTCGCTGCACGCCTATTTCCTGCTACCGGGCGATCCCAAAGTTCCGATCATCTACGATGTCGACCGGATGCGTGACGGCAAGAGCTTCACCACGCGGCGCGTCACCGCGCGGCAGCACGGTCATCCGATCTTCTCGATGCTGGTGTCATTTCATTCGGACGAGGCGGGGCTGAGCCATCAGGCAAAGATGCCGGACGTGCCGCCGCCGGAAAAACTTCCGAGCGATTCCGATATGCGCGAGAAATTGCTGCCGACGATGCCCGATCCGGTGCGGCGTTACTATGAGCGCGAGCGGCCGATTGAGTTTCGACCGGTCGAATTCGACCGCTATCTCGGCAAGAAATATCCCGATGGACAATTCAATGTGTGGATCCGCACTACCGGCAAGCTGCCCGACCTGCCTGCGATCCACCAGTGCGTGCTGGCCTATGCATCCGACATGATGCTGCTTGATACCGCGCTCGCGCCGCACGGTCGCACGCTGTTCGGGAATGAATTCATGGCGGCGAGCCTCGATCACGCGCTCTGGTTCCACCGTGCATTTCGTGCCGACGATTGGCTGCTTTACGCACAGGATTCCCCGAACCTGCAAGGCTCGCGCGGCTATGCGCGCGGACTTATATTCACCCGGGACGGGGTCCTGGTCGCCTCGGTGGCGCAGGAAGGGCTGGTACGCGAGCGGCGGAAAACCTGATTGCACAGATGCGGTATTTGTTGGCGGGTTGCATTGTTCTTGTGTCATTCGTGACCGCCGCGCTTGGCGCATCGGGCAGGCAGCCCGCACCGCCGGGTTCGTTCGAGGGCGCGCCGCCGCAATTCACGCATTTCACCGCGAGCGAACTTTCAAAAGGCTTTCTCGCCTTGGCGTTCGGATCCGATCTGCGCATCGGTGCACGACCGCTTGGCATCCGCCGCTTCGATCATCCGATCCGCGCGCGCGTCATCGGCGGCGGCAGCGTCGACCGTGCGTTCGCGATGTTGCGCGTCATCCAGGAATATGCGCGCGATGTTCCCGCCTTGGGATTGGCCTTTGCAACATCGGCGGCCGCTCCCGACATCGAGGTCCGCCTGATCGATGAAAAAGATTTTCAGTCCGCGCTGCAGGAGGCTTTCGGGCCCAAAGTAGCCCGCGACTTCGTCAGCCGCACCGACCCGCAATGCATGACGAGCGTCAAATCGACGGCCGACGGAAACATCGTTCACTCGGTGTCTTTCATCATTGTCGACAAGGGCGAGGACGTCTTCCTCGACTGCGCCTATCACGAATTGCTGCACGCATTCGGGCTTTCCAACCATGACCAGCGCAACCCGTGGACCACCCTCAACCAGAACCGGATGGTCGGCTATCTCACGGTCTACGACCGCTCCCTGCTCGCCCTGCTCTATGATCCGCGGATCAAACCGGGGATGACGGCCCGGGAGGTACGCGGCGTTCTGCCCCGCATCATCGCCGACCAGGGCTTCGCCAGCACAAATCGCGATAGATAGGTCAGGCTCGCTGACCTGTTTTGCCTGGAATTGCGGCGGCTGCCTGTGGGTAGAGCAACGACCCCGCTTAAACTTTAGGCCACCCCTCGTTAGCCTGTGTAAACGGGTCCGTACCGGCCGAGGCTGGGCGGCTTTCGTTTGTCACGGCACTCACGCCCGTGAGGCCGTTTAGTTTTGCGGGGCAGTTCATGAAAATGGTCGTCGCTATCATCAAGCCGTTCAAACTCGACGAAGTGCGCGAAGCGCTCACCCGCGTCGGCGTCCACGGCATGACCGTGGGCGAGGTCAAAGGCTACGGGCGGCAGAAGGGCCATACCGAAATCTATCGCGGCGCCGAATACGCGGTGAATTTCCTTCCCAAGCTGCGGCTCGAGATTGCGATCGCCAGCGACCAATTGAACCGCGTCATGGAAGCGCTCGCGGCGGCCGCGCGCACCGGACAGATCGGTGACGGCAAGATTTTCGTGTTGCCAGTCGAACAAGCCGTGCGCATCCGCACCGGCGAGACCGACGTCGACGCACTTTAAAAAATGAAACGCACCACCGGGGGATGACATGATACGGGCATTCGCACGCCTCGCTTCGACCACCATCGCCACAGCACTGATCGCTTCGCCCGCGCTCGCGCAGGGCGGAAAGATCGACGGCGCCGACACGGCCTGGATGATCAGCGCGACAGCTCTGGTGCTGATGATGACCATCCCCGGCCTTGCATTGTTCTACGCCGGCATGGTGCGCAAGAAGAACGTGCTTGCAACGATGGCGCAAAGTCTCGCCGCAACGTTTCTCGTGTCGATCCTCTGGGCGGTCGTCGGTTACAGCCTCGCATTCACCGGCGACGGCGCATTCATCGGCACGCTCGATCGCATGTTTCTCAACGGAATGGGGATGGATGAAATTTCACCGCTGGCGAAGACGATTCCGGAAAGCCTGTTCATGATCTACCAGATGACCTTCGCCATCATCACGGTGGCGCTGGTCGCGGGCTCTGTCGCAGATCGCCTGCGTTTCTCGGCGTTTTTGCTGTTCTGCACGTTCTGGCTTCTGCTGGTCTATGTGCCGATCGCGCACTGGGTCTGGGGCGGCGGATTTCTCGGCGCAGCCGGCGTGATCGATTTCGCCGGCGGCACGGTGGTGCACCTGAACGCGGGCGTCGCCGGACTTGTCGCCGCTTACGTGCTCGGCGCGCGCCGCGGCTATGGCAGCGACAACCTCGCGCCGTACGATCTGACACTTGCAGTGATCGGCACGGGGCTTTTGTGGGTCGGCTGGTTCGGATTCAATGGCGGTTCGGCATTGGGCGCAAATTCGCGCGCGGCGATGGCGATCGTATCGACGCATCTCGCGGCGAGCGCCGGCGCTTTCACCTGGATGGCGCTCGAATGGTGGACGCGCGGCAAACCGTCCGTGCTTGGAATGATCTCCGGCGCGGTCGCCGGACTTGGCACGATCACGCCCGCGTCAGGCTTCGTGATGCCGATGCAGGCAATCGCGATCGGCATCATCGCCGGCGGCGTCTGCTTCTGGGCCTGCACGTGGTTGAAGCTCAAGGTTGGTTACGATGACTCGCTCGATGTGTTCGGCGTGCACGGTGTCGGCGGATTTACCGGCACGCTTCTCGCCGGTGTATTCGCCGTCGGCGCGCTTTCCGTCACTCCGGAAATGCCGAATGGCGTTCAGGGCCTGCTCGAAGGCAATCCGCAGCAGGTGGTCATGCAGGCCTACGGCATCGCGGTGACCCTGCTCTGGTCAGGCGTGATGACCTTCATCATCCTCAAAGTCATCGGTGCCCTGGTGGCCTTGCGCGTGCGCAATGAGGACGAGGTCATGGGTCTCGACGTCAGCATGCACGGCGAAGCCCTCCAATAAGCACTGCTTATTTTTTAAGCAGCCCCTCTCGCCATTGGCGCGACTTTAAGCGCCAGCCTCCGACCGAAACTCGCTCGGTCGGAGGACCTCCGAGTTCTTGGCGGTATATCAATAAGTTAAAGGCGACGTCGGCATCTGGCACGGCGTTTGATTCTATCCCTGCGGCCGTGCCTGCGAAGCGACCTTCGCGGGCAGGGGCTCAGTGAACCGCCCGCACTGCGTACGTAAACAAACGGGCTCAAGCGGGGATCGAATCCATGAAGATCGTCATGGCCGTTATTAAACCCTTCAAGCTGGACGAGGTCCGTGACGCTCTGACCTCCATCGGCGTGCAAGGGCTCACAGTTACCGAAGTCAAAGGTTACGGGCGTCAAAAGGGGCACACGGAAATCTATCGTGGGGCCGAGTATGCGGTGAGCTTCCTGCCGAAAATCAAGATCGAAGTGGCGGTAGACACCAAGCAAGTCGACAAAGTCATCGGCGCTATCACCGGCGCCGCGAAAACCGGTCAGATCGGCGACGGAAAAATCTTCGTCTTCAATCTGGAAAACGCCGTGCGCATCCGCACCGGCGAGACCGATACCGCGGCGCTCTAGTACCCGCACCGCAAACAATACGGACAGGAGTAAGACCATGACGTTGATGAAATCGTCCCGTGCGGGGCTCTTCGCTCTCGCGTTCGGGATTCTGATGTGCCTCTTCCTGAGCGTAGCGCACGATGTTGCATACGCGCAGGCACAGGCTCCGGCGGCCGCGCCCGCGGCTGCACCGGCGACACCGCCGGCGCCACCACCGGCCTGCGCCAACGATCCGGATCCGAAGAAAGCGGTTCTTGAAAAGTGCACACCCAATTCGGGCGACACCGCCTGGATGCTGACCTCGGTCGCACTCGTTCTGATGATGACCATCCCGGGCCTCGGCCTGTTCTACGGCGGCATGGTGCGCAAGAAGAACGTCGGCGACACCGTGATGACGAGCTTTGCCGTCACGTGTCTCGTCACGATCATCTACTCGGTCATCACCTACAGTCTCGCCTTCACGCCGGGCTCGGCCTTTATCGGCGGCACGAGCAGGGCGTTCCTGCAGGGCATCTTGAGCGACATCTCGACGGGCATCGGCACGCCGAACGGCTTGGCAGTGACGATTCCTGAATCGGTCTATCTCTGCTTCCAGATGACCTTCGCAATCATCACTCCGGCCTTGATTGCCGGGGCTTTTGCTGAGCGCATGAAGTTCTCGGCCATGCTGTGGTTCATCGGCCTCTGGTCGATCCTGGTCTACGCGCCGATTGCGCATTGGGTCTGGGGTGCCGACGGCTTCATGTCCAACGGCAATTCCGACGCCTGGTTCAAGGTTCTCGACTTCGCGGGCGGCACGGTGGTGCACATCAACGCGGGCGTTGCCGGCCTGATGTGTGCGATCTGTCTCGGCAAGCGCAAGGATATGGGTCCTCCACACAACATGGTGCTCACCTTCATCGGCGCCTCGCTGCTGTGGGTCGGCTGGTTCGGCTTCAACGCCGGCTCTGCCGTCACTGCCGGCATGCAGGCGGGTATGGCCATGACCGTGACGCAAATCGCCACCGCGGTCGCAGCCTTCACCTGGATGCTCGTTGAATGGATCATTCGCGGCAAGCCAACCGTCATCGGCATCTGCTCGGGCGCGGTTGCTGGCCTCGTCGCCATCACTCCCGCTTCGGGCTTTGTCGGCCCGGTCGGCGCGATGGCGATCGGTGTCGCCGCCGGCGTGCTCTGCTACTGGGGCGTGACCGGATTGAAGCGCATGCTCGGTGCGGACGACGCACTCGACTGCTTCGGCGTACACGGCGTCGGCGGAATCGTCGGTGCGTTGCTCACCGGCGTGTTCGCGATCTCCGAGTACGGCGGCACATCGGGCCTCATTGAGGGCAACGCTGCCCAGATGATCAACCAGGTCCAGGGCATCGTCGTCGTGTTTGTCTACGACGCGATCGTCTCGCTGATCCTCCTCAAGATCATCGACGCCGTGATCGGACTGCGCGTCTCCGACGAAGTGGAGCGCGAAGGCCTCGATCTCGCGTTGCATGGCGAGGTGGTCCAGTAGGACCTGACAGTCAGCGGTAGGGGCGGAAACCCGGCACTGTCCCTTCCGTCGAGACCCCGGTTCGCAAGGACCGGGGTCTCTCTTTTTTTGACCCCCCTTTTTGACCCCCCTTTTTAGGCTTGCCGCGAGCAAAAAGTGCCCGATTTTCCGATGGTTAATCGGGTCTTAACCTCGCCCTCTTTATTGTGTCGAAACCCTGTGCCGCGGGCCGCGCCCGCTGTGTTGACGCATGTCCATGATGACCGCCCAGCGCGAGCCGACGTCTCCTACTGCCCCGGCGGTCGATTCCCGCTCACCTTTCGTGCGCCTGACCGAGTTGATCGCCGGCATCGAGCCCGGCAAGCCCGTCATCAATCTCTCGGTTGGCGAACCGCAGCACCCGATTCCAAAATTTGTCGGCCCGACGCTTGATGCGCATCTCGCCGATTTCGGTCGCTATCCCGCCAACAAAGGCATCGAACCGTTTCGCCGCGCGGTCGCCGTGTGGCTCGGCCGGCGCTTCAAGCTTTCGCGTCCGATCGATCCGGAACACGAAGTGCTGGTGCTCAACGGCACGCGCGAAGGCCTGTTCCTCGCGGCGATTGCCGCAAAGCGCTGGGTCGGCCGTCGCGCCGGCAAACCTGCCGTTCTCATTCCAAATCCGTTTTATGCCGCCTATGCGGCCGGTGCCCTCGCCGCGGATTGTGAACCGGTTTATTTGCCGGCGACGCGCGCAAGCGGGTTTCTTCCCGATCTCAATGCGCTCGATGACGCGCTGCTCGCGCGCACAGTCGCCTGCTACATCGCATCGCCTTCGAATCCGCAGGGTGCCGTTGCCGACCGCGCCTATCTCGATCGGCTTGCCCATCTCGCGCGGCGATTTGGTTTCCTTGTCTTCGCCGACGAATGTTATTGCGAAATCTACAGCACCGATGCACCGGCCGGCATGCTGGAAGCATCGGGACCCGATTTCGCCAACGTCGTTGTCTTTCACTCCTTGTCGAAGCGCTCGAGCCTGCCGGGTTTGCGTGTCGGCTTCGCCGCCGGCGACCGGCGATTTCTCGCGCCCTATCTCGAATTGCGCAACGTCGCGGCGCCGCAGGTACCGACGCCGGCACAATACGTGGCCATCGCCGCCTATGGCGACGAGATGCATGTGCGGGAAAACCGCGAGCTCTATTCGGCCAAATTCGATCTCGCCGATCAGATCATCGGTGGGCGCTACGGCTACGTGCGACCTGCCGGCGGATTTTTCCTCTGGCTGGATATCTCAAAGCACGGCGGCAGTGAGATGGTGACCAAGAAGTTGTGGTCGGAAGCCGGCGTGCGCGTCGTCCCGGGACGTTATCTCGCACGCGAGCAAAACGACGGCAGCAATCCCGGCGAAGGCTATATCCGGGTTGCCATGGTTCAGGACAAAGCAGCTACGGCAGAGGCGCTGCATCGCCTCGTTGCCGTTCTGGGGTAGGGATGTAACCGCATGCGGGCAGCAGATCGCAGCCTCGACATCATCACTTTTGTTTCGGAGCACTTCCGCGACATCATCCGTCGCAGGCTGAGCGAACTTGCCGGCCTCGCGCTGATCTCGCTGTCGGTTCTCGGCGCCATAGCGCTGGCCACGTGGTCCGTCCAGGACCCGTCCCTCAGCCATGCGACGCAGAAGCCCATCCACAATCTGCTTGGCTTCCCCGGCGCAATCTTCGCCGATCTCGCGATGCAGCTCCTCGGTCTCGCCTCCATCCTGCTTCTGGTGCCTGAAATACTGCTGGGCTGGCGGCTGATCTCACACAAGCCGGTCGGCGAAAAATGGCGCGGCATGCTGTGGATCGTGGCGACGTTCCTTGCGGCCGCATTCGCCTCGACATTACCGCACATCGGATCGTGGCCGCTTCCGACCGGACTCGGCGGCGTTGCCGGCGATGCGGTGTTGCGCGCGCCTGCATGGATTTTCGGCTCACCTCTCGGCGCCTTCACGCGTTTCATCCTGTGCATCGTCTTTGGCCTGGCAACGGCAGCGACATTGGTGCTGGCGGCGCGTGCCCCTGACTACGATGAAAAACCTGCCGCGCGAGAGGCCGACGACGAAGAGGACGCCGAAAAAGACGAGGGCGATCACGCCTCGGCCTGGCTCGGCATGATCGTGCATGCGCTGCTGAGCTGGAAGGCCCGCATTGGCCGCATGATCCGCGGCGAAACCCGGGCGCGCACGCCGATGCCTGTTGTGCAAAGCCCGCGCCACGAGCCACGCTTCGATGGCGAAGACGACTCCGACTATGAAGATGAGGCTGAGGAAGATGATGATGATGAGGACGCCCCGGCGCCGCGCCGGCGCGCCGCCCAGAAAGCGGCCCCGCGTCGCAGCGGCAACGGTTACACGCTGCCTTCACTGAATCTTCTGGCTGCGGCGCGTGCCAGTGAACGCACGACCTTGTCGCGCGATATCATCGATGCCAATGCGACGGCGCTCGAAAGCGTGCTGCAGGATTTCGGCGTGCGCGGCGAGATCATCAATGCGCGGCCCGGCCCCGTCGTCACCCTCTACGAACTCGAGCCGGCGCCCGGCATCAAGTCATCGCGCGTGATTGGTCTCGCCGACGACATTGCGCGCTCGATGAGCGCCGTATCGGCCCGCGTTGCCGTCGTGTCGGGTCGCAACGCAATCGGCATCGAATTGCCGAACCCGGTTCGCGAGAAAGTTTACCTGCGCGAGTTGCTGACGGGGAACGACTACAACGAAAGCGCGGCGAAGCTGCCGCTCTGCCTCGGCAAGACGATCGGCGGCGAATCCGTGATCGTTGATCTGTCGCGCATGCCGCATCTGCTGATCGCCGGCACCACCGGCTCCGGCAAATCGGTCGCGATCAATACGATGATCCTGTCGCTGGTCTATCGGCTGCGCCCCGATCAGTGCCGGCTGATCATGGTCGATCCCAAGATGCTCGAACTGTCCGTCTATGACGGCATCCCGCATCTGCTGACGCCGGTCGTCACCGATCCGAAAAAGGCGGTGGTCGCGCTCAAGTGGGCGGTGCGCGAGATGGAAGGCCGCTACAAGAAAATGTCCAAGCTCGGCGTGCGCAACATCGACGGCTACAACGCGCGCGTCGCCGAAGCGCGCGCGAAAGGCGAAACGCTCACCCGCACGGTCCATACCGGTTACGACAAGGAAAGCGGGCAGGCTGTCTACGAGAAAATGTCCAAGCTCGGCGTGCGCAACATCGACGGCTACAACGCGCGCGTCGCCGAAGCGCGCGCGAAAGGCGAAACGCTCACCCGCACGGTCCATACCGGTTACGACAAGGAAAGCGGCCAGGCTGTCTACGAGAAAGAAGAGCTCGATCTCGATCCGTTGCCTTTCCTGGTGGTGATCGTCGACGAAATGGCCGACCTGATGATGGTCGCCGGCAAGGACATCGAAGGCGCCATTCAGCGTCTTGCGCAGATGGCGCGTGCCGCCGGCATTCACGTCATCCTGGCAACGCAACGGCCTTCGGTCGACGTGATCACCGGTACCATCAAGGCGAATTTCCCGACCCGCATCTCGTTCCAGGTGACCTCCAAGATCGACAGCCGCACCATCCTGGGCGAACAGGGCGCCGAGCAGCTGCTCGGCCAGGGCGACATGCTCTATATGGCGGGCGGCGGCCGGATCAGCCGCGTGCACGGGCCTTTCGTGTCGGACGACGAAGTCGAGAAGGTCGTCCGCCACCTGAAGTCGCAGGGCGCACCGGAGTACCTCGAGGAGGTGACCGCCGGCGGGGATGAGGACGAGGATGGAAATCCGGTGTTCGATGCGACCGGCATGGGCCTCGCCGAAGGCGGCGACATCTTTCAACAGGCCGTCGCGATCGTGAAGCGGGACCGCAAGGCCTCGACCTCGTACATCCAGCGACGTCTCCAGATCGGCTACAATCGCGCCGCAACCATCATGGAACGCATGGAAGAAGAAGGAATCGTCGGGCAGGCCAACCATGCGGGCAAGCGCGAGATCCTGATTCCCGAGAATCCGGCCGACGAGCGGTATTGAGAATCGCGGCATTCGCGATTAAGCCGGACTCTGGCGAAAGGCGCTGGGGGCCGCGAAATCGCCACAGCCGGCCCATATACGCCTATAAAGATACCGCGGGGCGCGGAGGCAGAGAACGTAATGGCACTGGATCAACGGCGAACGGGCTGCAAACTGGCATTTGTAGCGTTGTTTGCCTGCCTTACGGCCCCGGCCATCGCGCAAGTT
>Ga0207699_10001800_pt1 | contig 10067 bp, 7 predicted proteins | sample LARL51metaG_FD_184344 | JGI IMG/M metagenome (GOLD analysis project Ga0207699, IMG submission 184344) | Corn, switchgrass and miscanthus rhizosphere microbial communities from Kellogg Biological Station, Michigan, USA - LAR L5-1 metaG... | ecosystem: Host-associated > Plants > Roots >...
GTGCGCGGCGGCGGTGCGGGGGCAGCACGCCCGGTCCGGCCGTCGCGGACCGCGACGCTGCTGGCGGGCGCGGGGGCGCCGCCGAGCGCGCTTATCGGGGTCAGGCGCGCGCTTGAGCGCGGCCACGGACGGGCCGCCGTACCGGCACGGACCGCGCTGCTCGGGTCGGTGCTCGCCGTGGCGGCGCTGTCAGCGGCGGTCGTTTTCGGCGCCAGCCTCGGGCATCTGACCAGCACGCCCGCCCTCTACGGACAGCCGTACGACGCGTGGTTCTCGCCGAGCGGCTCAGGAAACGCGGCCAGCGCGGCCCAGTTCTCGGCACTCGTGACTACCCTGGAGCACGATCCGGAGATCACGGATATCGCCATCGGCGGCGGCGGTGACGTCATGATCGGCGGGCGCGTCGTCAGCGCGCTAGCGGGCGCGGGGCTCCGCGGTCCGGTCCCCGTCGTGACGTCCGGCGGGCGGCTGCCGCGCACCACGTCCGAGGTCGCGCTCGGCGCGGCCACCCTGCGCCAGCTCGGCGCGCAGGTCGGGTCGGAAGTGCGGGTGACGGCGCAGCAGCCCGCGGGCGGCAGCCGCACCTCGCGGTACCTGGTGACCGGGACCGTGGTGTTCGCGCCCAGCGATGGCACTGGCGGCCTCGGCACGGGGGCGGTCTTCACCCTCGACGGCCTGCTGAGCCCGCAATGCGGGCGGCTCCCGGCCGGCGCCGCCCAGAACGTGTGCCGGCTGCGCACCGTCGTCAGCGTCGGCGGTAACGTCCTGGTCACGGCCGCGCCCGGGCCGCGCGGCCAGGCCGACATCGCCAGGCTCGCCCGGGCTTATCCGGCGGAGGTCAACCTTCCCTATCCCCCGACCAGCCTGGTCAACTTCGGGGAGGTGAACTTCCCGCTGCTGTTCGGAATGGCGGTGGCGGTGTTCGGCGCGGCCACGCTGGTGCACGCCCTCGTGGTGAGCGTGGGCAGGCGCCGCCGGGAGACGGGGTTGCTCAAGGTACTTGGGTTCGTCCGCCGCCAGACGGCGTTCGCCATGTCGTGGCAGACCACGACCGTCGCGGTGGCCGGTTTGATCGTCGGGCTACCGCTCGGCATCGCCGCCGGGCGGCTCGGCTGGGACCTGTTCGCCGGCTACATCGGATTCGTGCCGGTCCCCATCGCGGCGGCCTGGGGCCTGGTCGCGCTGGCGGCCGGCACGGTCGCGGTCGCGAACCTCATCGCCCTAGGGCCGGCGGTCGCCGCCGCCCGGATCCGCCCGGCCGCCGCGCTGCGAGCCGAGTGAGCGCTGCTCCCCCGGCTGTCACTAGGGTGGGGGCCATGGACATCGGGTTCGGGGCGCCGATCGCGGGCGCGTGGGCGACGCCGCGCAACCTGACGGAGTTCGGCCGGCGGGCGGAACGCCTCGGGTACCGGTCGCTGTGGACGTTCCAGCGGCTGCTGGTCCCGGCCGGGTCGCGGATGGCGCCGGTGTACCAGAGCGTGCTCGACCCGCTGGTCTCGCTGGGATTTCTCGCCGCCGCCACGTCCTCGATCCGGCTCGGGGTTGCGACGTTCTGCCACCCGTTCGCGTCGCCGCTCCTGCTCGCCAAGCAGGCGGCGACCGTGGACGTGCTGTCCGGCGGCCGGCTCGACCTGGGCATCGGCAGCGGCTGGCTGCCCGAGGAGTTCACCGGGTCAGCGGCGTCGATGGCGCGCCGTGGCCCGCGGACGGAGGAGTACCTCGCGGCGCTGCGCGCCCTGTGGGCCGGTGACGCGGGTTTCACCGGCACGTATTACACGGTCCCGCCCGGACGGCAGGACCCGCGGCCGGTGCAGCGGCCGGGTCCGCCGATCCTGCTCGGCGGCATGTCCCGGCCGGCGATGGAACGCGCCGGGCGGATCGCGGACGGGTGGGTCACCGCGAGCAGCGCCGACCTGTCGCGGATCGCGGAGGCCGCGAAGATCGTCCAGGACGCCGCCGCCGCGGCGGGGCGCGGGCCGGCGCGGATCGTCTGCCGGGGAGTGGTCAGGGCCGGGAGGGAAGCGCGGTCTGAGTCGGGCCAGCGGCCCCTGCTGTCGGGCAGCTACCCGCAGATCCGCGCGGACGTCGCGTGGCTGGAGAGCTGCGGGGTGACCGAGGTGTTCTACGACCTGAACTGGGATCCGGCCGTGGGCGACCCGGCCGCCGAGGAAGGAGCGGCCGTGCTGCGAGCGAGCGAGGTGCTCGAAGAGCTGGCCCCCGGGCGCCCAGGCGGCCGCAGATGAGCGGCGTGCTGCGGATCGGGGTGCTCGGGGCGGCGCGGATCGCGCGGAGCGCGCTGATCGAGCCCGCGCGGCTGGTGCCGTCGGTCTCGGTGACCGCCGTCGCGACGCGGGACCCGGGCCGCGCGCAGGCCTTCGGGCTGCAGTACGGGATTCCCGCGGCCTACGGGTCGTACGAGGAACTGCTTGCCGCGCCCGACGTCGACGCGGTCTACATTCCGCTGCCGAACTCGCTGCACGCGCCGTGGACGCTGCGGGCAATCGACGCGGGAAAGCACGTGCTGTGCGAGAAGCCGTTCGCGTCGAACGCCGCGGAGGCGCTGACGGTGGCGGCCGTGGCGGAGCGGTCGGGCCTGGTCGTGATGGAGGCGATGCACTACCGGTACCACCCACTGGTGCGCCGGATGGCCGCGCTGCTGGCGGACGGCGCGATCGGAGTGCCGTCGCACGCGCAGGCGTGGACCCGCTGGCCCGTCGAGGATCCTGGCGACATCCGGTACGACTACGGGCTCGCCGGCGGCGCGCTGATGGACGGCGGCTGCTACGCGATCGACTGCCTGCGGCTGGTCGGCTCGGCCGTCGGCGCGGGCGACCCGTCGGTTCCCGCGGCGGTCGCCGACCCGATGCCCGATCGCGTGACAGACCGGGCGACGGCGGCGCGGGTCGCGTTCGCCTCCGGCCTGACGAGCTGGTTCGAGTCCGCCTTCACCAGGGACGGGCAGTTCCTCGCCGATGTGCACGTCATCGGGTCCGAGGGAACGCTGCGGCTGCAGAACTTCATCCGCGCGCACGAGGGACAGCTGATCGTGACCCGCGGCGGGTCCCTAGTAAGCGATGAGAGCGGCGCCGACCTGGCCGAAACGGGAACCGGCCGGGTGAGCCCCGCGGCCGGCACGACGTTCACGTGGCAGCTGCGCGCGTTCGCCGCCGCGGTGCTGGACGGCGAGCCGTTCCCGACGACCGCGGCGAGCGCGGTGACGACCATGCGCCTGATCGACGACGCGTACCAGGCGGCGAGGCTGCCGATCCGCCAGTTACCGGTCGCTGCCCTCAAGGAGCACCCAGGCGACGAGCCGGGGATCGTCGGTCATCGGCACGTGCCCGCAGCCGGGCAGCGGCACCAAGCGCGCGTGCGGCAGCCGCCGCATCGCGACGTCGGCCTGGCTGGGCGGCAGCATCCGGTCCCTGGTGCCCCAGCCGATAGTCACCGGGACGCTGGCCGGGACGGTGTCGGTGAAGGTCTCGCGGTCGGCGACGATCGCGTAGACCGTGTCTCTCGCCCGCAGGAAGGCCAGCGCGTCGGCCGTCGCGTGTTCTGGAGTGATGTTCGCCGGCCGGGCGACGAACGCGGCCTGGGTGAGGCCGCAGGTGAGCGGGATGCGCGCCAGCGCGAGGACCAGCGGGCGGCCCACCGTGGCCGATCGCTCGGCGAACCTGAAGGCCGCCCTCGCGTAGCCGTACTGCCACCGGTTCGCCCAGAAGCCGGCCGGGGACAGCGTGGTGACGGTCGCGGCCCTGCCGCGCGCCCCGGCCGCCAGCGCGAGCGCGCCGCCGAGCGAGTTGCCCGCGACGTGCGGGCGGTCCAGGCCGAGCGCGTCGAAGAAGGTGATGATCTCCTCGGCGATGGCGCGGATCACCGGCCGGCCCCCGGTTCGCAGCGGCGGGGAGTCGCCGTGGCCGGGCAGGTCCACCATGATGACGGTGCGATGCGGTGTCAGCAGGTCAAGCACCGGCTGCCACGCCTGCCTCCGGTGTCCCACGCCGTGCAGCAGCACCAGAGCCGGCCCGGTTCCGTGCCGTTCGTAGGCCAGGCCCGCGGCGGGCCCGACGCCTGCTGGCGCCGGGCGGGGCGCGGCGAGCGCTAGACGCCTTCGCGATGGGCGATGGCGGCGGCTTCCGTGCGGCTGGCGGCGCCCAGCTTGGCCAGGATGTTGGAGACGTGCACGCTGGCGGTCTTCGGGGTGATGAACAGCTCGGTGCCGATCTCCCTGTTCGACAGGCCGCGGGCCAGCAGCTCAAGCACCTCGCGCTCGCGGTCGGTCAGTCCGGCGACCGGTCCTGCGCCGGCGCGCGTGCTCCTGGCGGGACCCACGTCGAGACGGGCGCGGCGGGCCAGGTCGTCGAGCGCCGCGGCGAGCGGGGCGGCGCGCAGCCGGGCGGCGGTCTCGGCCGCCGACCGCCACACCGCGGCGGCGTCCTCGCGGCGGCCGGCCACCGCGAGCGACTCGGCGAGCCGCCACTGGGCCCGCGCGGTCTCGTACACGTACCCGGGGCCGAACGCGTCGAGCACCGCCTCCCAGGCGGCGGGCGAGTTGCAGCCGCGGGCCCGGTCGTATTCGGCCAGGCAGCGGGCTAGGCAGCCGCGGCCCTCGGGGCCGAGCATCGCCTTGGGCCTGGCCGGGTACCTGGCGCCCTCGCGGGCCAGGCCGACCAGGGCTTCGGCGGCGGCGACCTCCGCCGCCGCGCCGTCGAGGTCGCCCGCGGCCCGCATTGCGGAGGCCCGGTCGGCGTGCGCGGCGATTGCGACGGCCGCCACCCGCAGCACCGACGGGCTGTGCGACGGCCACGAATCGGCGCTGATCGCGGCCTGCGCGTGCGCCACCGCGAGCTCGGTGTCACCGCGCCACAGCGCCTGCTCGGCGAGCAGCCCGCGTCCGATGTAGCCGACCGTGAGGTCGTCCCAAAACGGCTCAAGCCAGGTCTGCCGCTCGGCTGCGGTCGCGCTGTCCCTGGCCACGTCGATGAACAGCGCCATCGCCGAGAGCACCGCCTCCGGCTCGCTGGTGACCCGGACGGGGAAGCCGTCGGCGAGCTCCTGCGCGTGGTCCCACTCGCCGAGGGCGTAGTGCGCTTGGAAGTGCAGATGCTGCAGGTCCATGCCGTACGGCGCCAGCCCGAGCCCCTCTGCCTCCGAGCGCAGGACGCCCACGTGCGCGACACGGGCCGCGTCGTGCAGCTCGCCGCGGATCAGGTGCTCGTGCGCCAGGTTGAACGCGGCGCGCAACTCCACGCCGAGCACCCGCGCCGCGGCGGCCTGCTCGAACGCCGCGCCGAACACGCCGATCGCCTCGTCGGTGCTGCCCGCCCTGTTGCTGAGCTGGCCGATCGTGACCAGCGCGTCCGCCTCGACGGACCGCGCACCCGACTCCCCAGCGACCTCGCGGGCCTTCCGTGCCCAGTCGAGCGCCTCGCCGTCGTCGTGCGCCACCATCAGCGCGATCGCGTACGTCGCCATCGCCCGTGCCAGGTACCAGGTCGGCGGGTCGTGCGGCGTCTCGTGCACCGTGTCCCTGGCGACCGTGAGCCCTTCGGCGAACCAGTCTCTGTTCTCGCTCTGCAGCAGGAAGTACGCCAGCCGCTCCCCGACGCGGCTGAGCAGGCTGGGGTCGTCGTCGATGACGGCACCCGGCTGCTCGGCCAGTCCAGCGAGCAGGGTGCGGATCCGCCGCAGCAGGTGCACCGCGCGCGGCACGTCGCCGCTCGCCGCCGCCGCGAGCGCGGACCGCAGGCCCAGCTTGCCCCGGCTCATCCCGGCTAGCAGCTCCGCGTCCGGCACCCGGTCCCAGAGCGCGAGCGCCTGGTCGTAGTGCTGGTGCGCCTCGGCGGGCGCCCCGATCCTGTGCGCCTCCTCCCCGGCGCGGATCGACGCGGTGAACGCGCCGGGCACGTCGTGGCTGGCCAGGCTGTGGTGCGCGAGCTCAGCCGCCGCGCCTGGCACGCCGGACAGCAGCGCGGCGAGCCGCGCGTGCAGCCGGGTCCGCTCCCCGGGCAGCAGGTCGTTGTAGACCGCCTCGCGCAGCAGCGCGTGCCGGAAGGCGTAGCCGTCCGCGCCGTCGGGGACGAGCAGCTGGTGCGCGACCGCCTCGCGCACCGCCTCGTCGTAGCGGCCCTCGGGCAGCGCGGCCGCGGCCCGGACCAGGTCGTCGGAGGCACGCCGGCCAGCCACCGCCGCCGCGCGCAGCACCAGCTGGGCCGCGTCGGACACCAGCTCCACCCGGGACATGAGCAACGCGGCGAGCCCGGACGGCAGCGCGCCCGACGGTCCTGACGCCATGGTGGCGGCCAGGAGTTCCTCGGCATAGTACGCGTTGCCCTCGGCCCGCTCGACGATGTGGTTCAGCGTGGCGGCCGGGAGGAAGCCGCGCCCGTTCCGAATGGAGGAAAGATGCTCAGCCAGCGCGGACGGGGGCAGCGGGCCGAGCTCCACCTGCACCACCGACGGCAGTCGTTGCAGGTCAGCCAGCACAGGCCGGAGCGGGTGGCGGCGGTACAGGTCGTCGGTGCGGTAGGTGCCGATCGTGGCGACGCGCTCGCGGTGCAGCATGCGGAGCAGGAACGTGACCAGGTCGCGGGTGGTGCCGTCCGCCCAGTGCAGGTCCTCGAGGACCAGCAGCACCGGGGCCTCGTCCGACAGCTCGGCGAGCAGGCCGAGCATCGCGCCGAACATCTGCTGTTTCGTCAGCCCGTACCAGTCGGACTCCCGGTCGTGGCCGCCGTCGCCGTCGGGCAGCAGCATGGCCAGGACCGGGCGCGTCTTGACCGCCGCCTCGAGGTCGGGTTTAGCGGTGCGCAGCGCGTCGGCGAACGGGAGGTACGGCACACTGTCGCCGATCTCCGCGCACTGTCCGGTGAGCACGGTGAAGCCCCGGCTCGCGGCCCGGGCCGCCACCTCGGCGACCAGGCGCGACTTACCGACCCCCGCGTCGCCGCCGACCAGCGCGGCGACCGCATGGCCTGCTGCCGCCTCGTCCAGCAAGCTGGCCAGCTTGCTGAGCTCGGCGGCGCGGCCGACTAGTGTCGCCATGTCTCTATTATCCGCGCTGCGCCGACATTCCTCCGAATCAATTAACCTCGCAGGTATGGAGAAGGTGAGCCGGACAGAAGCGCAGTGGCGCGAGCAGCTCACGCCCGAGGAGTTCCGGGTGCTGCGGCAGGCGGGGACCGAGGCGCCGTTCACCGGTGAGTACACCGACACCGAGACGACCGGGGTCTACCGGTGCCGGGCGTGCGGGGCGGAGCTGTTCCGTTCTGACGCCAAGTTCGAGTCGCACTGCGGGTGGCCGTCGTTCTACCAGCCGACGTCGTCCGACGCCGTCACGCTGATCGAGGACAGGTCGCACGGGATGATCCGGGTCGAGGCGCGGTGCGCGCGGTGCGACTCGCACCTCGGGCACGTGTTCAGCGGCGAGGGGTACCAGACGCCGACCGACGAGCGGTGGTGCATCAACTCGATCTCGATGACCCTCGAGCCTGTCGGGCCTGCGGAGTCGTAGGCGCGGTCTCAGGCGGCCCGGCTGCTTTACGCGTCGCCGCCTGACTTGTAGCGACGGTTGCGCTTGACCTGGGCGCGGCGGCGCTTGGCGTCCAGGCGGCGCTCGCGGGCGGCGCGGGTCGGCCTGGTGGCGACGCGCGGCGGCGGGGGGGCGGCGACCGCTTCGCGCAGCAGCGACGCCAGCCGGGCGCGGGCCGCCTCCCTGTTCATCAGCTGACTGCGCTCGTTTTCCGCGGCGACGGTGACCACGCCGTCGGTGAGCCGGCTCGCGAGCCGCTGGAGGGCGCGGCTCCGCTCCCGTTCCGGGAGAGCCGGCGAGCGCAGCACGTCGAACGACAGCTCGACGCGGCTGTCGCTGGTGTTGACGGACTGGCCGCCGGGACCCGACGAGCGGGAGAACCGCTCGTGCAGTTCGCCTGCCGGGATCACCAGCCAGCTGTTCACGCGAAGGTCGCCGGGCATGACCTCTAGCATGGCCGGCGCGGCCAGGTATCCCGAATCGTGACCTGGCGGCGCAACCGGCCAGGCGCGGGCCGCCGTCCAAGGGGCATGCGAAAAACGCGCACCGCCGCTGTCGCGGCGCCCCGCCGCCGCCTGCTGCTGCTCGTGGCACTCCCGGCGGGACTGGCACTGATCTCGATGGCCGCGCTGGCCGGCTGCTCCGGCGGCAGCGCCTCCTCGTCCGCCGCGTCCGCTCCGGCCGTGGGTGCCCCGGATGGCCACGCCGCCAGCGGCGCCATCGCCTCCCCTGTCGCCGGGGCTGCCAGCGCAGCGGCCGGGTCCAAGAGCGTGGCCGGATCCGCGGGCACCGGGCAGGACGCTTCGGCCGCCCGGCTCGCGCCAGCCGGCCAGCAGCTCATCTACACCGCGCAGCTCACCGTCCGGGCCCGCGAGGTCGATAACGCGGTCTCCCAGGCGACGTCCATCGCGACGGCCGTCGGCGGCTACGTCTCTTCAGAGAACGCCAGCAGCGACCCGTCACAGCCCAGCCAGTCCCTGGCGACCGTCACGCTGAAGATTCCGGTGGTGGTCTACTCGACCACGCTCAGCGAGCTGTCGGGGAAGCTGCTCGGCACGCGGCTTTCTCTCACCCAGCAGACGCAGGACGTGACCCAGCAGGTCGCGGACGTCAGCAGCCGGGTCGCTTCCGACGAGGCGGCGATCACCCAGCTGCGCGCGCTGCTGTCCCGCGCCGGAAGCGTCGGTGACCTGCTCAGCGTGCAGAACCAGATCGACTCCGAGGAGTCCGACCTGGAGGCCATGCTGTCGCAGCAGAGCGCGCTGAACCATGAGACGGCGTACGCAACGGTCGCGCTGACGATCGTCGGTCCGAAGGCCGCGGTGAAACCGAAGCCGAAGCCCGCTCCCCCGCCCGGGCTGGTCAACGGCCTGGCCGGCGGCTGGCACGCGCTGCGGGTGGCGGTGTCCTGGCTGCTCGCGATCATCGGCGCCATCGCGCCGTTCGCCGCAGTCGTCGCGCTGGCCGGCCTCGCCGCGCTCTGGGTTCGCCGCCGGTTCACGGCGCGCGCTTCCCGCCCCGCTGACAGCGGGGGCAGCGCCGGCGGCGCCGACGGCTAGCCAGGCTAGGCGTCCTGGCCGCCGGCGTCGTCGCCGGCCCCGCTGCGGGCCGGCGTCCGCTCGAGGACGTAGTAGACGGCGACCAGGCCGGACAGGCCGAGGGCGGCCGGGGCGCTGATGAACGCGAGGCCGACGACGAGCAGGTAGACCAGTCCGCCGGACATGAACCTGATGCGGGCCGCCCACCGCTGGTCCGGCGGCACGGGTACCCGCGTCCGCCCCTCCCCCAGCGACCACTCCGCGATGCCGGAGAAGCCGACCGACATCCCCACGAGCACGATCCCGTACATGGCGACGGCGAGCTTGGCGTCGAAGCCGCCGTCGGCGAGGTAGTCAGCCATCGTTCCGGTCGCGACCGGGATCAGCACGACGAACAGCAGCAGCACCAGGTTCAGGAACAGCAGCATCCGGGTGACGATCACGACGTTGGACAAGAGCACGTGGTGGTTGACCCAGATGATGCCGATCGTGAAGAAGCTGATCAGGTACCCCGCGTAGCCGGCCCACTGTTGCGCCAGTTGGTGCGCGAGCGTCCCGTGGCCCGGGCCCTTGACCGTGAGGTTGAGCGCGAGCAGCGTGATGGCGACCGCGAACACGCCGTCGCTGAACGCCTCCAGCCTGCCCCGGTCCATCGCGGGTTCTGGTCCGGCCTCGTGGCTACGCCAGGCCGGCGACAAGCTCAGCGGGCGGCTTGCGGCGCCCGGTGAAGAACGGGATCTCGACCCGGGTGTGCCGCCGTGCATCCGCGCCGCGCAGGTGGCGCATCAGGTCGACGATCCTGTGCAGTTCGTCGGCCTCGAACGCGAGCATCCACTCGTAGTCGTTGAGCGCGAAGCAGGACACGGTGTTCGCCCGCACGTCCGGGTACTCGCGCGCCATCATGCCGTGCTCCGCGAGCATCCTCCTGCGTTCGGCGGGATCCAGCAGGTACCACTCGTAGGACCGGACGAACGGGTACACGCTGACGTAGTCCTTGG
>Ga0207699_10001808_pt1 | contig 10056 bp, 9 predicted proteins | sample LARL51metaG_FD_184344 | JGI IMG/M metagenome (GOLD analysis project Ga0207699, IMG submission 184344) | Corn, switchgrass and miscanthus rhizosphere microbial communities from Kellogg Biological Station, Michigan, USA - LAR L5-1 metaG... | ecosystem: Host-associated > Plants > Roots >...
GCCGGCCCTGGTCAGCCGGCCTGGTCAGCCGGCCCTGGTCAGCGGGCCCTGGTTGGCGGGCCGCGGTCACGGGGCGAGGGACCGGGCCGCACGGTCGGCGATGTGCTGCCCGATGACCAGGGACGCGGTGGCCGCCGGGGACGGCGCGTTCAGCACGTGGATAATCCCGGCCGACTCCTCGATGAGGAAATCATCCACCAGCGCGCCGGACCGGTTCAGGCACTGCGCGCGGATGCCGGACGGGCCGAACGTGACGTCACGGGACTGGATGCCCGGGATGTACCGGCGCATCTCGGCCAGGTAGGCGGGCTTGACCAGGTCGCGCCAGATCTCCTGGGCACCGGTGCCAGCGTAGGTCCGGGCCAGCCGGCGCAGCCCGGGGAAGCGCACGATATCCAGCAGGTCCCGGCCGTTCACCGCCAGCCGGCCATAGCCTTCCCGGGCGAACGACGGCACCGCGTTCGGCCCGGCGTGCAGTGACCCGTCGATACCCCGGGTGAAATGCACCCCGAGGAACGGGAACGCCGGGTCGGGCACCGGGTAGACCAGGCCGGTCACCAGGCCGGCCGCCTGCGGGCGGAACGTGTAGTAGTCGCCGCGGAACGGGACGATCTGGTACTGGTGATCGTGGTGGCCGGTCATCGCGGCCAGCCGGTCGGCCTGCAGCCCGGCGCAGGCGATCACGCCCCGGCTGTGCAGCGGCCCCGCGTCGGTCTGCACCTCCCACCCGCCGTTGGCCTGGGTGAGCGAGCGCACCCCGTGCCCGCAGCGCACGGTGCCACCCCGGCTGGCCACCACGCTGGCGTAGCTGGCCGCGACCTTCCGGTAGTCGATCACGCCGCTTTCCGGGATGTGCAGCGCCCGGATGCCGCGCACCGACGGCTCGATCTCGCTGATCTCGGCCGCACCGATCTCGCGCACGGCCAGGCCGTTGGCCCGGCCCCGCTCGGCCAGCCGGGCCAGCCGGGCCAGCTCACTCTCCCGGGTGGCCACCACCAGCTTCCCGGTGACCCGGTACGGGATGCCGTGCTCGGCCGCGAAGTCCATCAGGGCCAGCCGCCCGGCCGTGCAGAACCGCGCCTTGAGGCTGCCCGGCTGGTAGTACAGGCCGGCGTGGATCACGCCTGAGTTGTGGCCGCTCTGGTGGGTGCCGACCGCCGCTTCCTTCTCCAGCACGGCGACCCGCAGCCCGGGCTGCGACCCGAGCAGCGCCATTGCGGTGGACAGCCCGATGAGGCCGGCGCCGACGATGACCACATCCAGTGCCTGGTCGTCCGCCACGCGCGCTCCTTCCCCGCCGCCACCCCTACCGGTACCGGCCGATCAGGCCACCAAAATGCCACAGGCCCGGGGCTCATTGTCCACAACCCGGGTGGCAACCGCCCGCCGCGGGTCAGCTCACCGCCCGCCTGCCCGGCCTTGACCGCCGCCGTCACGAAGTCTTCATGTTCGTTGGCTAGACCTGTCGTTTGGTTCAGCCCGCCCGGGAAAGCTGCTTGCCAAGCGCATATGCGCTGCTCAGACGCGGGCCCGGCCACCCGGCCCACACCGTCGCAGCACGGCGAATGCTCCCCCCGGGCAGGACTTTCTTTGCGATACGCGCTTAGGAGGGGAATGCGGGTGCCACGACCGGCGTCGTCCCGGCGCGATCCTGGGCTCGGCCTGCCCGGCCCGGCCACTGGCCCGGACGGCGGCCCGGGCGGGGCTGCCCGAAACGGCCGGGCCGGCCCGGGCGCCGGGCCGCCCCGCAGCGGCCCGGGCCGGCGCCGGAACCGGCGGCGGCTGCGCACCCGGCGCTGGTTCCAGATCGTCATGGCCCTGCTGCTGGTGTTCCTGGGATGGCTCGGCTGGTCGGTGGGGCATGCGCTGACCATGCCGGGCGGCGGCACGGTGTCCGAGCGGCTGGCCGAGTGGGCCCGGGACCACTACCTCGGGCCGCTGGTGACGTTCGGCGAGTGGGTCAGCTACCAGCCGCCGAAGGTCGGGGGGAAACCGTCCTTCGCGCTGACCGGGCCGAGCGCCGGGCCGCTGGCCCGGCCCCGGCCGCACGCGCACGCCAGCACGCCGGATTACCCGGCGCCGAAGCCGCTGCGGCCGCTGGTCGCTCACCCGCTGCGCGGCGAGGGCCAGTGGCGGGTGCTCGGCACGGCCGACGGCCAGCCCGCGATCTACGGCACCTACCTGCGCGCGAGCAGCATCTACACGTCGTACGTGGCGGGCATCGTGTCGATGAACCAGAACCTGGTGCGCTTCCAGCTGCACCCGGGCGCGGAAGACCCGGGGCCGGGCCACTGGAAGGCCCTGCCGTACATCGCGCCCGCCAAGCGCCGCGGGCTGCTGGCCACGTTCAACGGTGGTTTCAAGATCTCCACCTCGGGCGGCGGTTTCTACCTGAACGGCGCGACCAGCGGAACGCTGACCAGGGGCGTGGCGTCCGTCGTGTACTACCGCAACGGGCGTATCGCCATCGGGGTGTGGGGGCACTCGGTGCGGATGAGCCCGGACGTGGTGGCCGTCCGGCAGAACCTGCACCCGATCGTCAGCCACGGCCGGATCCCGGCGTCGGTGGACTACAACGTGGAGACCAGCTGGGGCGCGACCCTGGGCGGCGGCTACTACGTGTGGCGGTCCGGGATCGGCATCACCAGCGACGGGCGGGTCATCTTCGTCTACGGCCCGTCGCTGAACGTCCGGGAACTGGCCCAGCTGCTCCGGCACGCGGGCGTGGTCACCGGCATGGAACTGGACATCAACCCGGACTGGATGTCCTACATGTACTACCTGCCCCGGCAGCACCCGGCCAGCCCGACCCCGGTCAACCTGCTGCCGGACCAGGTGCAGCCGCCGAACCGCTATTACACCCCGGCCAGCCGCGACTTCACCGCGGTGTACGCCCGGTGACCACCCGCGCGCGGGCGGCCGGAGTGTCGCCAGCTGGCCCTGGCGCGCTCGCCCGGTTCCCGCTGGCGGTGCGCTGGCTGGCCGCGGCGGTGGAGACCGCCCGGCCCCGGCAGTGGCCGAAGAACTTGCTGGTGTTCGCCGCGCCGCTGGCCGGCGCCTCGCTGGGCCGCGACGACGGCCTCGGCTACGCGCTGGCAGCGGCGGCCGTGTTCACCATGGCCGCGGCCGCGGTGTACTTCGTCAACGACGTGGCCGACGCCGAGCGGGACCGGCAGCACCCGGTCAAGCGGCGGCGCCCGGTCGCGTCCGGGCGGCTCCCCCGCCCGCATGCCCTGGGCCTGGCCGCGCTGGGTGTGCTGGCCGCCGAGGCGGTGTGCCTGTGGCTCGGCGAGTCCGTGCTGGCCGGGCTGGTCGCGGTGTACGTCGCCCTGTCCATCTTGTACACGCTGGTGCTCAAGCACCTGCCCGTGGTCGAGCTGGTCTTCGTGGCCGGGGGTTTCGTGCTCCGCGCGCTTGGTGGCGCGAGCGCCACCCGGGTGCCGCCGTCCGGCTGGTTCCTGGTGGTGTGCAGCCTGGGCGCGCTGCTGGTGGCGATCGCCAAGCGGTTTACCGAGCTGGAAGTGCTCGGCCCGGCGGCCGCCACCCACCGCCCGGTGATGCGCTGGTACCGCGCGGGCTGGCTGCGGGCCAGCCAGCGGGCCGCCTCGGCCGTCATGATCATCGCCTACCTGCTGTGGGCGCATGGCGAGCCCGGGACCTGGACCCGGGCCGCCCACCTGGCCAGCGCGCTGCCGCTGGCCCTGGCCCTGCTGCGGTTCGACTGGCTGACCCGGCACCAGCCCGCCCGGCCGGTCGAGGATCTGATCGCGCGGGACCGGCTGATGAACTGGTGCGAGCTAGGCTGGCTGCTGCTGTTCGCCGGCGGCCTGTCGGGATGGGGTGGATGATGCTGCGCAGGGTGCTGCTGCTCGGCGGCACCAGCGAAATCGGCCTGGGCATCCTGGCCGCGCTGGGCCTGCCCCCGGGGACTGAGGTGCTGCTGGCGGGCCGGGATGAGCAGCGGATGCTGGCCGCGGGCAAGGAACTGGGCGGCCGGGTGCGGACGCTGCCGTTCGAGGCCACCGCGCTGGGCAGCCACCAGTCACTGATCGACGCGGCCTTCGCCGAAGGCCCGGTGGACCTGGTCATCTCCGCGGCGGGCGTGCTGACCCCGCAGCAGCAGCTGGACCATGACCCGCTGGCGGCTGGCCGCCTGGTGGAGACCAACTTCACCGGGCACGTCAGTACGCTGCTGGCCGCGGTGGCCCGGCTGCGCGCCCAGGGGCACGGCACCGTGGTCGTGCTGTCCTCGGTGGCCGCGATCCGGCCGCGCCGGGCCAACTTCGTGTACGGGGCGGCCAAGGCTGGCCTGGACGCGTTCGCCCGCGGGCTGGCCGACTCACTGCACGGCACCGGCGTGCACGTGCTCCTGGTCCGGCCCGGGTTCGTGACCGGGCGGATGACCGCCGGGATGCCCCCGGCGCCGCTGGCCACCACGCCCGCCGCGGTGGGCGCCGCAGTGGCCGCGGCCCTGCGCCGGCCCGCCGGCCCGCGGGACCGCGTCGTGTGGGTGCCGTCCTCGCTGGCCCTGCTGGCCAGCGCGCTGCGGCTGATCCCCCGGCCGGCCTGGCGCCGGCTGCGCCGCTGAGCCGGGGGCGGCCCGGTGCGGGTACTGGTGGCCGAGGACGACCGTGGCCTGCGCGAGGCGCTCGGCCGGGGGCTGCGCGAGAACGGCTACACAGTCGACGCGGTGCCCGACGGCCAGGCTGCCGTGACCTACCTGCGCAGTTATCGCTACGAGGTGGTGGTGCTGGACTGGCGGATGCCCGGGGTGAGCGGCCTGGAGGTACTGCAGTGGATGCGCCGCACCGCCCAGCCGACCGCGGTGCTGCTGCTGACGGCGCGGGACGCGCCCGCCGACCGGGTCGCCGGGCTGGACCAGGGGGCCGACGACTACCTGGTCAAGCCGTTCGATTTCGGTGAGCTGCTGGCCCGCATCCGGGCGCTGCAACGCCGGCCCCGGACGGCCCAGCCACCGCAGCTGCTGGTGGGCGACGTGGTGTTCGACCCGGCCACCCGCCAGGTGCGGATCGGCCCGCAGCAGCCCGCGCTGACCATCACCGAGGTGGGCATCCTGGAGATGCTCATGCGCCGGTCGCCGGCGGTGGTGGAGCGGCGGGCCATCGCGCTGAACGTGTGGGACAACGAGTCGGACGCGATGGGCTCCAACACGATCGACGTGCACATGGCCCGGCTGCGGGCCAAGCTGGCCAGCGGCCAGGTGCGCATCGAGACGGTTCGCGCCGTCGGGTACCGGATCGTGGGCCGGTGAGCGCGCCGGGCCGGGCCAGAGCGCGGGTACGGCTGTCCCCGCAGTTCACGCACGCGGCCCGGGTCGCGCTCGCGGCCACCCTGCTCGTCGGGATAGTGGTCGTGGGCTGCGTGGCCATCCTGGACCGGGTAGTCAGCGGCCGGCTGACGAACGAGGTGGACTACCGCCTGACCGAGAGCCTGGCCGACGCGCGGGCACAGCGGCTGATCGCGCGCGCCGGGACACCCCAGCCTGGTGGCGACCAGAGCGAGGAGGCGGACCACGACATGGACGAGGTCCCGGTCTACCTCTGGCAGGTCACACCGGGCCACCACACGGTGCGGCTGACCGCTGGCGCTCCCGCGCTGTCCCCGGGGCAGGTCCCGGCCCCCGGGCACCCGGCCACGGTGCGGCTGGGCACCAGCACCTTCCGGGTAGCCGGGCAGCGGGGGGCGGGCGGCTGGCTGGTCGCCGGGCAGAGCCTGGCCCAGCAGCGGCGCACCGAGGACATGCTGCTCGACGGGGCGGGGCTGGTCGCCCCGGTGCTGCTGCTGGCCATGTTCGCTGGCTCCCTGGTCATCGGGCTGCGCGCGCTGGCCCCGGTGGAGCAGGCCCGGCGCCGCCAGCTGGAGTTCACCGCGGATGCCTCGCACGAGCTGCGCACCCCGCTCAGCGTGATCGGCGCGGAGCTCGGCATCGCGCTGAGCAGCCCCCGGCCGGCCGGCGATTACCGGGCCACCCTGGTGCGCATCGAGGGCGAGAGCCACCGGTTGCGGCGCATCGTCGAGGACCTGCTGTGGCTGGCCCGGTTCGACTCCCAGCCGCCACCTCCCGGGGCCGAGCCGGTCGATCTGTGCACGATCGCCGGGGAGTGCGCGGACCGGTTCCAGGCCATCGCGCACGTTCAGTCACCGGGCACCTCGGTGACCGCCGCCTGCCCCGCCACCGCGTGGATCAGCGCGCCGCCGGAGTGGATCGACCGGCTGGCCGGGGTGCTGACCGACAACGCCTGCCGCCATGCCGGGCCGGGGGGCAGCGTGCGGCTCAGCGTGACCAGCCGCGGCAACCGGGTCAGCCTGACCGTGGAGGACAGCGGCCCGGGTATCCCGCCCGCCGACCGGGCCCGGCTGTTCGACCGCTTTCACCGGGCCACCGGCGCGGGCGGCGGGGCCGGGCTGGGCCTGGCCATCGCGGACTCGATCGCCGGCTCCACCGGTGGTCACTGGCGGATCGGTGAGTCGGGCCTGGGCGGGGCGCTGTTCGAGGTCTCCTGGCGCCGCTCGGCCGCCCGCCCCGCAGCCGGGCCGGCCGCCCCGGGGCCACCTGGCCAGGGGGTGTCCCCCTAGGGTGGGGCCGTGACTGGTATCCGTGTCCTGTTCCTGGGCGGCACCGGGGTCATCAGCTCGGCCTGCGCCCGGGCCGCGGTCGGGGCGGGCATCGAGCTGTCGGTGCTGAACCGCGGCCAGACCCGGCACCGCCCGCTGCCGGCCGGGGTGACCGTGCTGCACGGCGACGCCCACGACCCGGCGCGGGTGCGGGAGGTGCTGGCCGGCCGCACCTTCGACGCGGTGGTGAACTGGGTGGCGTTCACCCCGGGGCAGGTCCAGGCGGACATCGAGGTGCTGCGCGGCCGTACCGGGCAGTACGTGTTCATCAGCTCGGCCTCGGCGTACCAGACACCGCCGGCCCGGCTGCCGGTCACCGAGTCCACCCCGCTGCGCAACCCGGTCTGGCGGTACTCCCAGGACAAGATCGCCTGCGAGGATCTGCTGGTGCGGGCCTACCGGGAGGCAGGGTTCCCGGCCACGATCGTCCGGCCGTCACACACCTACGACAAGACCCTGGTCCCCTTCGACGGGGGCTGGACCGTGCTCGGCCGGATGCGCCAGGGCAAACCGGTCGTGGTGCACGGTGACGGGACATCGCTGTGGACGCTGACCCACCACACGGATTTCGCGGTGGGCTTCGTGCCCCTGCTCGGCCACGCCCGCACCCTCGGCGAGGCGTTCCACATCACCTCCGACGACGTGCTGACCTGGAACCAGATCGCCGAGGCGCTCGCCGCCGCGGCCGGCTGCACCCCGGACATCGTGCACGTGCCCTCGGACGAGATCGCCGCGGCCGACCCGGAGTGGGGGGCCGGCCTGCTCGGCGACAAGGCGCACTCGATGGTGTTCGACAACACCAAGCTGCGCCGTGTCGTGCCCGGGTACCGGGCGGTCATCCCGTTCGAGCAGGGGGCCCGGGAGATCGTCGGCTGGTATGACGAGGATCCGTCCCGGCAGCAGGCCGATCCGCGGCTGGACGCCGTCATGGACAAGCTGGTGGCCGCCCGCCGCGGCTGAAGCAGGCCGGCGGCCGGGACCGGGACCGGGTCCGGGACCAGGCTGGGCCGGACCGGTCAGGCGGCGCGGCCGCGGCCGGCCAGCCGGCACCGCTGCGCCTCGCGGGATGGGCTGGCGGCCACCCAGATAGCCACGTCCAGGATGCGCAGCAGGCTGGCGCCCGCCGCTTCCGGTGGCCGCAGCGCCTCGACGTCGGCCCGCGCCCCCGGGTCGCGCAGCAGGAAGCGCAGCGCCTCCCAGGTCTGCCCGGGCGAGCCTGCCGTCCGGATCACCACCTTGTCGGTGACCGGGCACAGCCGGGGCCGCTTGCGGGCCAGGAGCTTGGTGGCGGTGGCCGTGCCCACGCCCGGCATGTCGACCAGGACATCCCACAGCCGGTCCACCGCGGCCATATCGGCATCAGTGACATCCCACAGGTCGACGTCACTGGTGACCGCGCCGAGCATGACCGAGACCCGCTCCGCCTGGGGGCCGAGCAGCTGCCGGACCGCTTCCGGCCGCCAGACGATATCCAGCAGCGACACGGCCAGCAGGTCCCCGGCGGTCACCTTGTTCGGCAGGTTGCGCCCGATGGTGCTGAAGCTCATCCCGGCGAAGCCCTCGGCCGGGTCGAAGTAGGCGGCCACCGCCGCGCCGAGGCCGGGTTCGGCCAGAGTGTCCCGCAACCGCCCGGCCGCGCGGGCCACGGCGTCCCTCCCCCTTAACGAACTCATCTGCCCAGTATGCGGGGAGCAGAGCCGTCTGGCCCAGGAATGCACGCTGGAAGAATCCTCCGGGTTTGCCCAGAGATGGGCGGGCGCCGGGCCGGCGGCTCAGCCATGCCCACCGTCCGCGCGGCACGGATCTCAGTTGGGTCACGAATCGGCGTCAAGTGGCGTGCTGGGTCTTGCCGGCCGGTGCGCACTGCTTTTCAATCAGTGAACCACGATTCATCAGATGCCGAAGCTGCCTATCTGATCAGGATCTTCTTGGTGAACGCTAATTCAGCTGGGGTGCCGCAAACAGCGCTCGCCGGGCCGCACACCGGCCTGCTCCAGGTGCGCGGCGTCTCGGTGCGGTTCGGCGGCCTGACCGCGCTGGACGACGTCTCGTGCGTCGCGGCGGACCGCCAGGTGACCGGGATCATCGGGCCGAACGGTGCGGGCAAGACCACGCTGCTCAACGCGGTGTGCGGGTTCGTCCGGCCGGATTCTGGAGAGATCAGCTTCGCCGGGCGCGAGCTGACCCGGGTCCGGCCGCACCGGCTGGCCGGGCTGGGCATCGCCCGCACCATGCAGGGCGTCGGGCTGTTCCGCGGCCTGTCCGCGGTGGAGAACGTCATGGTCGGCGCGAGCCGGCAGGCCCGGGCCGGGTTCTGGTCGGCGCTGTTCGGCCTGCCGCGGTCCGACCGGGACGAGCGCCGGCTGCGCCAGCGAGCAATGGAGGCGCTGGACCAGGTGGGTGCGGCCGACCTGGCCGGCAGTATGCCCGACACCCTGGCCTACGGGCTGCGCAAGCGAGTGGCGCTGGCCCGGGCACTGGCCGCCCGCCCCCGGCTGCTGCTGCTCGACGAGCCAGCCGGCGGCCTGTCCGAGAACGAGCTGCCGGAGCTGGGCGAGCTGATCAGGGAGCTGGCCGCGGACGCCTGCGTGGTCGTCATCGAGCACCGGATGGACCTGGTGATGTCGGTCTGCGACACGATCTTCGTGCTGGACTTCGGCAAGCGGATCGCGGTCGGCACGCCCGCCGAGGTCCAGGCGGACCCGGTGGTCACCGCCGCTTACCTCGGGGCCGAGGGAGGCGGTGGCCATGCCTGAGGTCGCTGCGCTGGCCGTCGAGGACATCTCAGCCGGCTACGGCGGGGTACTGGCTCTCGAGGCGGTTTCGGTCACCGCCCGGGCCGGCACGATCACCGCCGTGCTCGGCGCCAACGGAGCCGGGAAGACCACGATGCTCCGTACGATCAGCGGGCTGGTCCGGCCGCGCCGCGGGCGGATCCTATTCGGCGGCGCCGACCTGACCCGCCGCCGGCCAGCGGACATCGCCCGCGCAGGACTCGCGCACGTGCCCGAGGGGCAGGGCGTGATCACCGAGCTCACCGTGGAGGAGAACCTCCGCCTGGGCGCGCTGCCCCGCAAGGGCAGCGCGGTGCGGTCGGCCGCGCTGAGCGATGCCTACCAGCGGTTCCCGGTGCTGGCTGAGCGGCGGCGGCGGCCGGCCAGCACGCTGTCCGGCGGCGAGCGGCAGATCCTGGTCATCGCCCGGGCGCTGATGGCCGCCCCCCGGGTGCTGCTGCTGGACGAGCCGTCGCTGGGCCTGGCGCCCCGGATGGTGGCGCAGGTCATGGACCTGGTGCGGCAGCTGCGCGACGACACCGGGCTGACCGTGCTGCTGGTCGAGCAGAACGCGCGCAGCGCGCTGGCCATCGCCGACTCCGGGATCGTGCTCAATCTCGGCAAGGTGGTCGCCGCCGCCGACGCC
>Ga0207699_10001811_pt1 | contig 10047 bp, 12 predicted proteins | sample LARL51metaG_FD_184344 | JGI IMG/M metagenome (GOLD analysis project Ga0207699, IMG submission 184344) | Corn, switchgrass and miscanthus rhizosphere microbial communities from Kellogg Biological Station, Michigan, USA - LAR L5-1 metaG... | ecosystem: Host-associated > Plants > Roots >...
ATGTGGTGGTGGCCACCGCGGCGGTCCGGAACCGGTTCGGCGCCCGGCTCGCGGCCGTGTATGCGCCGGTGACGCTGGCCAGGTTCGGGGGCGGGGCCGCCCGCATCGATGTCCGGGTGGTGGCGCCCGATGGTGCCGCCGCGTACTGGGCCCAGCTCGCGGCGGATATGCGGGATCGCCAGGCTGCGGGAGCCATGCTGCTGCACAATCACCGCATCCAGGTCACGGGCGCCGCCGCCGCTGATCTGGCCGGCGGCCGGGTCGATGCCCGGCTGCTGGTTACGCTGGCGGCGCTGGCCGCGCTGCACCCGGTGGACATCGTCAGCTTCGGCGGGGCCGACCGGGGCGCCAGTGTCTGGGTGCCGCTGCGTTGGGCCGACATCATGGCGGTCACGCCGGGGGGCGGCGCCGCTCAGCCGGCGTCCCTGCAAGCCATGCTGGGCTTCTTCCGCGCCCAGCAGCCGCCCTACCTGCCCCCGTCCCTGCACACGGTGCGGATCACGCACCAGCGGACCGTGCTCCAGATCGAATACCGGGTCCCCGGCCCGCTGGGGCTGCTGGGGGCCCGCGGTTGACACAAAGGAGAGGCCAATGCTGTTCCAGCCGGGCAGCCCCCGCTCCCCATCCGCCTCATCCACCGTGCACTCATCCGGCCGCCGACGGTCCCGCCGCCTGACCGCGCTGGCGGGCCTGCTGACCCTGGCGGCTGGCCTGCTGGCGGCCGCAGCGCCGGCCGCATCGGCCGCGGCCCACGCGGCCCCCGCGGCGAAGGCCACCACCACGGACGGCTGGATCCGGCTTGCCCATCTGTCCCCGAACACCCCGCCGGTGGATGTGTACCTGTACTCCTTCGGCGACCCGAAGGCCAAAACCGTGCTCAAGCACGTCGGCTACGGCGACGTCTCCCCCTACATGAAGGTCGCCAGCAGCGAGTACTCGGTGGCCATGCGCGCCGCGGGCGCGAAACCAGGATCCCCGCCGGTCCTGTCCACTAGCGTTCACATCGCCCCCGGCGCCGCCTACACGGTCGCCGGGCTGGGCCCCGCCAAGGCGCTGCGGCTGGCGGTGCTCCATGACCGGCTGACCACCCCCAAGGGACGGTCGCTGGTGCGGGTGATCCAGGCCTCGCTGCGAGACCACAAGGTCACGGTGACCGCCGGGTCGCAGGTACTCGCCCGCCAGCTGGGCTTCGGGAACGTGACCAGCTACCGGACCGCGCACCCGGGCACCTGGACGGTGCACGTCGCCGGGGCGGCCGGGATGGCCACCGCCCCGGTCACGCTGGCCGCGGGCACCATCCACACCCTCGTGGTGCTCGACGGCAGCGGCGGCAGCCTCATGATCGACAACCTGCAGGACGCGGCGGGCAGCGCGATCATGCCGCACGGAGGGGTGGCGACCGGCCTGGGCGGCACCGCGCCGCGCCCGGCTCCCTCACCCGTACCGCGGGCCGCCGCGGCCGCGGCTGGGCTGCTCTGCTCCACCGCCGCCGCGTGCTGGCTGCGCCGGGCCAGGCACCAAGCCCGCCACGCACGGTAGGCGCGGATGGGCCGCCGCCGGCCGGGCCCGCACACCGGCCAGAAGATGCCTGGCGGGCGGGGCGCGCGTCACGCCGGGCCTGGGCGGCCTTCCGGCGGGCTGATGCGCCATCCGGTGGCGGCGGCCCTGCTCTGCGGCGGCCTGTTCGCCGCGGGCGGCGGCCTGGGCGGCCTGATCCTGCTGACGGGGCCGGCGGCCCAGTACGGGACCAGCCCGCTGCTGGCCGCGCACCCGGGCCGGCCGCCAGCCGGGGCCGCGGCCGCGCCGCCCAGCCCGGTCACCACGGCCCGGGTGGACCGGCCGGTGTACCTGTCGATCCCGGTCATTGGCGTCCGCACGCGCCTGATCAGGCTGGGCCTGACCGCCCAGGGCACGCTCCAGGTCCCGGCCAGCACGTCGGTGGCGGGCTGGTACACCGGCGGCCCGCGGCCGGGCCAGGTCGGCTCCGCGGTCATCGCCGGGCACATCGACTCCTACCTGGGGCCGGGCGTGTTCTTCCGGCTGCGCCTGCTCCGGCCGGGTGACCGCGTCTACATCCGGCAGGCCGGCGGCAAGCTGGCGGTGTTCCGCGTCTACGCGGAGCACTCCTATCGCAAGGATCACTTCCCCACCCAGCGGGTCTACGGGCCCGCGCCCGACCCCGAGCTGCGCCTCATCACCTGCGGCGGAACGTTCGACGCCGCCATCGGCTCCTACTTGAACAACGTCGTCGTCTACGCGGCCCAGATCCGCTGACCAGCGCGGCAGGCCCACGCACACGGACGGGGGGCCCGCACGACGGTCGCCGGCCGAATCCCCGTCGCCGTCGAGTAGTCAGTGCCAGCTAGTGTCGCGTTGCATTAGTTCTTTGACGGTTTGATTTTGGCGAGTAATTCGTCGGCGTCCTTGGTCCAGGAGAACGGCTGGCAGCGGTCGTTGTATGCGTCGGCACGCCTGGGCCACGGGTATCGCGCCAGAACCTCTCTAGCTGGGCGGGGTGATCCTTTACATAGAGGATGGCCGCTGCATTCTCCGCGTAGGCGTGGAGCAGGGTGAAGGCTGCGTAGGGGTTGTCAGCGCTGGCGGCCGCAACCGTCCCCTCGTGGAGTCCTTGCGCCCGGGCGAGGAAGCCAGAGAGAGCAGCAAATGCTCCACTCTGTAGTCCATCCCGGTCCCGAGAACCCTGCGTCCAGCCGAGATCAGGGCATTCCAGGACGCCCGCGCCCGCTCCTGCCCCGTGAGCCGGTCCGTGATGCCCAAGTCCCGAACCCACTGGGGCACAGCGTCGTTGTCACCTGGCCGGTCGCTCATGCGGCAAGCCTCACAGTGCGGCGTCCGGGTCAGCTAGCGGTTTGTTGACGGCCGCTGGCCACGCTCAGTCAAGCCGCGTACCACCAGGGGGCATCTGACGTCTGGTCAGGTGGGAGGTGTCCGGGGCCGGTCCTCGATGGGCGGCCGTCCGGCTGCGGCCCGCCGGACGATCACGGCAGCATCCTCCGGGCTCACGCCATGCAGGTGCAAGTCGACCTCCTGAGGGCGCTCGACCGCGGGCCGTCCGGGACATGCGATTCTGAGACCATCGGGATGCGGTGCGGTACCACGGGGGAGGTGCGATGTGAGCATCGGCGAGGCCCTCGCGAAGGCGCGACGTCGGGCGGGTCTCACCGTGACCCAGGTCAGCGGCCAGACCCGCATCAGGGAAGTGATCATCACAGCTGTCGAGGGTGATGATTTCTCAGCATGTGGCGGCGATCTTTATGCCCGGGGGTACATCCGCATCATCGCCCGGGCTGTGGGGGCCGATCCGGAGCCATTGATCCGGGAGTACCAGGCGGCCCGGCCGGGGCCGCAGGTGATCCCAGATGATGCAGCCGAGCCGGTCACGCCCACCAGGATGCGCAAGCGGCCGGGGCCGCAGGTGATCCCAGATGATGCAGCCGAGCCGGTCACGCCCACCAGGATGCGCAAGCGGCGCTGGCTGGACTGGGTCGCGGTGGGGTGGCTGGCGCTGGCTGTATGGATCGGTTTCTACGCGTACCACTTTCTTACCGGCTCGCGCCATGCGACGAGCGCCCCAGCCTCGGCCGGGGCACACCCAGCCACTCAACGCCCCGGCCACCGCCTGCAAGCGCCGTCGACGCCGAAGACGGCCACCCAGGGCGCCGCCGCGGCGCGCGCGCTCACCCCGGCCAGCGCCGCCGCGTTCGGTCCCTCCGGCGCTGGCCATGGCGACAACAGCGGCCTCGCACACCTGGCGATCGACACAAACCCGGCCACGGCATGGCATACCGACTGGTACGCCACCGCCCACTTCGCGAACTTGTATCCGGGCACGGGCCTGCTCGTGGACATGGGCCGACCGGTGACGATCACAGCCGCCCAGGTAACGCTCGGCACGGCGCACGGCGTCGGCTTGCAGCTGCGCGTCGGCGCCGCACCCGCACTGGCAGACCTGCGACCTGCCGCGTATGCGGCCAACACCGGCGGTGTGGTGCGCTTGCGGCTCCCCACACCAGCACGCGGCCGTTACGTGCTCATCTGGTTCAACAGCCTGCCGCCCGACCCGGCCGGCACCTTCCAGGTAAGCGTGTATGACCTCCGCCTGGAAGGCCGGCCCTGACGTTACCCCGGCACACCTAGCCGATGAGCGCGAAGCGCAAGGCCCAGCCGACCGGTGTGGTACCAGCTCGGTATGGGAGAAAGGGCGCTGAGCGCGGCGGGCCGGCGTGTAACAGGAACAGGATTCCCGTCGGTGACTGTCATGACCGCCGACCGTGGGGACTTGGCCGTCTGGCCTCCCAACCTTGTCCGGCGTGGCCACGGAGTCGCAGCGTCCGCTCATTCCCCATCTGGGTGGCCGCGGGCTCCCACGCTCTGTTACGGGATACGCGGAGGGCTCGGCCGGTTCACCTTCGATCCCGCAGCGCTCCCGGACGAGGATGGCGGCGATGACCTCAGCCTTCACGCCCGTGGAAGTGAAGATGAAGGCCGCCAGGTAGTTCACGCTGGGATTCGGCGGGCAGTTCGCGCGCTCGCGGTGTCTGTGGGAGCGGCGGAGCGGCCCGAACCACCTTCGTGAGAAGCGGGCGTGGTGCGGGCCGCGCTTGCCTGCCAGCTGCGCCACCGCCACGCAAGCAAGCCCCGCCACGGCAGCAACGCCCCTACCGACGATAACCCCGGCCGCGATCATGAGCACGTGGAGCAACTCGGCGACGGCGGCCAGCACTGGCTCGACGACCGTAGCCACGACCGCGACGGCCAGGACTACGAGGACTACCTCTGGCCGTTGCCGCCGCTGCCGTGGGTGTGCGCGCCGTCAGGATGTCCCATGGTGGGGCCGCCAGGGCGCCACGGTCAGCGGGCTCCGCCACGGGGAGAAGACGGCAGCATGACGCGACAAGATGAAGCGCGCCAACTGCTGGCAAAGCTCGATGAGCTGGCGCGAGATGAGACCCTTTCAGAAGAGGATGCGACCGTGCTGGTCGCTGGATTGGCCGGGATTCTGCCGAGGATGCAGCAGAACCCGACATGAGCGCGTGTCATGGCCAAGGCAGATACGCGATCATCCAGGTGGTCCAGCTGGATCAGGTGAACGCCTTCGGCGGCAAGGCCCGCTCATGACTGCCGGGATGCCGTCCGATTCAGCACACGTGTTCCAATCGTGTCACGGGGGTGCGGCGTCCGGACCGGTGGAGCCGGTACTACCCGGAGCGGTGCGCGAACTGGCACAAGCGGGGGCCGGGGCGGATCATCGTCTCGTGGATGCCGAGCGGGAGCACGACGCGGGGCACCTGGTCGTGTACTGCCAGGCGCCGGGCTACCGGTCGGTGTGGTACCGGCCGCGGCATGAGCCCGAGTAACCGCAAACCCGGGATCTTGCACAGACGCCGGCCCCGCCGTGCCTGAGCGGAGCCTAAAGCGCGGCGAGGCCGACTGGCACCCCCTATGACTCCGCGTGAACATGATCAGCGGCAGAGCCCGCCCAGGGGCGCTTGGCTATTAGACGCGCCATCCGGGTGCATGGTGCCCGGCTGAACAAAATCGTTGGGGCCAGGCCGCCGCGGACCTTGCGGTGCGGCTAGGGCTTACCGGCTGGCGAGTTCCTTGCCGTACTCGGTGAGGGCGGCCCGGGGGCGGGGCCTGGCGGGTCACGCGGCGGGTGTATTGGGCGGCGGCGCCGGGGTGCCGGTCGGCCTGGTACAAGCCGAGGCACGACCCGGATCACCCAGCTGGCGGATAAATGCGGTGGCCTGCCGCATCTCCTGGCCCGTCCTGGGTAGCGGGCGCAGGCGCAGCCCGGGGCAACGCTGGCTGCGCGTGCAGCTCGCTGGCTGCGTTCCCAGCACAGGGGCGCCCCCGGGCTGCGCCTCCTACCCAGCGGGCCGCAAAACAGCCGCCCCGCCCCTGACCACCACCAGGGCGGGCGCTGCCCGCGGCGCCGGCACCTACCGCCGCTTTCCCCTTCATCGACGCGCCAGCACAGCGCGCCGGGCGTGCCGGCCGGTGTAGTACCGACCGCGGCACGAGCCTGGATGTAACAAAGCGGGGGCGCCGGTCGCTAACCGGTCTAGGTGGGGACATGGCCGTGCGTTGTTCAACGCACGGCCAGGGGAGCCTGCGGCGCCGCAATCCGCCCCCGTGGATAGCCCGCAGGCTCCCCGCCGGCCAATGACATGGGGCGGGCAGCCAGCCGGTGTAGTACCGGCCCCCGAGGCGAGCGCGGTCCGGGCCATTTAACGGTCTACTGCGAGACCCGGGGATGCCGGTCCACGTGGTACAAGCCCCGGCACGAGCACCGAGGTTAGTGCGGGGAATTACCGGCACTTTAAGGGGAGATCACACGGATTTTAAGGACGAGCCCGGCGTGTAACAGGTGACGGATTCTCGTCGCTGATGACTGTGGCTGCGTGCTTGTCGCGTGGCCGGGGAGCCTGCGGTGCGGGGGACCATCTTGGGCACCGCAGGCTACCTCCGGCCACGGCGCCGCCGCGGCTTGAGCCGGCGGGTGGGTCACCGCTGGCGCGCCTCGTGCTCGCGGATCTGCTCGGCGAGAGACTTGGCGGTGTACCCCCGGAACACGACCGGCGGGCTCGTCATCCGCCGCCGGACATACAGCAAGCCGGACACCCCGCGCCATGCTTCCCATCCGGGGAACTGGCCGCGGAGCACTGCCAGCGGGTCGTGCGGTGCGGGCTGAGGGCTGGAATGATCGTTCACGGGTCGCCTCCTAGTCAGGCGATCAAGGGACCCGGCTGGCGATGCCGTCGCCGCCGGGTCCCGCCTTTACGGTCAATCCCGACAGTACAGTGCTCTGCCATGCCCTGCTAGGCCATGCCAGGCCTGGCCTTAAGTCGCGCAGGTCAGCAGTGCCTACCCTGGCCATGTGACGGATCATCCGGCGATCGACCCCAAGGCGCCGAAGCTGGTCTACGTCCAAGTGGCCGACCACATCACAGCCCGTATCGAGGCCGGCGACCTGGCACCCGGCGCGCGGCTGCCCGCTGAACGGGATATGGCCACCGAGTACGGGGTGTCTTATGACACGATCCGCCGGGCGACGGCGCTGCTGCGGGACCAAGGGCTGATCATCACGATCGTCGGCCGCGGTACCTACGTCACGCCCGAGGACCAGCGCGGCCAGGCATAGCCCCGCACGGCCCAGGGCTCACGAGGAACGCGCGTGCCCCGTTCGGCGTGGCTCGTTGCTGACCCTATGTAGACGCTGCTACATTGCCCTCCGTGGAGCCACCGATCCAGCCACTCACACTGACACCGAAGATGGCAGCCGTGATCAAGATCTTCCTTGAAGATCCACTGCAGCCGCGCTACGGCTTCGAACTCATGGGCCGCACCGGCCAGCCCAGCGGCACGCTCTACCCAATCCTGGCCAAACTGGAGCACGCGGGCTGGCTCGTCGGCGGCAGGGAAGAAATCGACCCGCACGCCGAAGGCCGCCCACCGCGCCGCAACTACCGCATCGCTGGCGCTGCGGTTGCAGTGGCCCACACTCAGCTTGCCGCGCTCAGCGAGCAATACCGCCCCCCGGTGCCCCTCCAGCCTCGGCTTGCCCCCAACGGTGGCACCCAATGACTGGCTTCGCCTGGGGGGTACTCTGCCTCGTGGCGCGTTCTTGCTCACCGCGCTTGGTGATCTTGTCAGCAAGGAGATCCGGGGCTGGCTCGACCTTGCGCCCCGCGCCATCCTTCGCCTTGCAGCCGCTCGACTCGACCCGGAACTACGGAAGGCCATGTACGAGGAGGAGTGGCTCCCTGAACTCGTCTACGTCCTTCGCGGTGCCGAGTCCCGGCCGATCACCAGGCTGATCCGAGGAACTAACCTCGCCCTCGGTCTTCTACTGGTAGCACGCCGAATCGCCCGCTACCGGGCCCATGCCGCAACCGCGGCTGCTGGGGTGGATTGGGCTAGGGCTAAGCGCATCAGCCTTACTGTCAGCCTGCCCGGTGGAAGGGAAGTGAAGGTGCCCGCGTCTTCGTCTCAGATGAATCAAATGTTCTTCTCCTACGAGGACATGATGACGGCGCTGGCTGGAATTGGTTACGACTGGGACACTGACGAACCGTTCGAGATCGTAGCTGTCAACGTCGAAGCTTGATTCCTGACCACTCAAGGGATGCGTCGTTATCAGCGACATGCGGGGGCCAGGTTGCACTCACACGTCCTGCCGCCCTGGTCATAAGGCAGGGTGTGGTCCTCGTCGCAGCGGATGGAGGGCCAGCGGCAGCCGGGGAACGAACAGGTCGGCTGCCTGATCGTGACCAAGTGCCGCAGCCTGGGCGGCGGCCGGTAGGAAGGCGACTCCCGCAGATGGCGGCAATCACCTGTCTCCAGCCTGCTGACAGCGATGCCCGCCAGCCATTCGGTGACGTCAGTCAGCCATCCGGTGACGTCGGCCCGCCATCCGGTGACGTCGGTCAACCAGTCCGGGGGAGTGGCGGTGCGGCGGGGAGATCCGCCGTTTCTGGGTGAGCGTCCGGGAGATCCCCCGCCTCGTGGAGGGCGCCGGGGTGGTGGCCGGGAGCGCCCGGACGGGCTGGGGCCGGTACGGGCGCAGCCATGGGCCACGGGCCTCCCATCCTCGCCGGTCAGGGTGATGCACCAGCGGCTGCCGAGCTGCCCCGCTAGCCGGGCGGCGAGGTCGCGCGAGTCGCTGGCGTCCAGCGGCCCGTATCCGGCGGCGTGGCCCGGGACATCGGACAGGCCGAGCCAGGTCGCGAGCGGCATGGTCAGGTTCACCGCGCCGAGTGGCCCGTGCTCGCACGTGCCGGAGCCGAGCTCGCCGTGCCGGGTTCACCGTGCCCAGCACCGGGCCACGATCCATCGGGGCTGGATCCACCGGACCACGATCCACCGGGCCCGGTTCCACCGGGCCACCATCCATCGGGGCCGGATCCACCCAGGTACGGTCCACCAGGACACGATCCATCGGGGCTGGATCCACTGGCATCGGTCCCGATCCAACGGTCGGCGAGGGGCGTCCCCCGCCCGGTCAGGGCGGTAAGAGGCCGGCCGGTGAGGAGCGCCAGGTAGGCCCGCGCGCGGAGCTGATCCATGGTGCCGCTCACCCCGGGCCGCCGGAGCGAACCGGCCAGGGCTGAGAGATTGTGGTCCGCGGCCAGCACATCGGCGGGGGGCAGGTCCCGGCCGGCCAGGGCGGCGGTGCCGGCGTGCTCGTCCCACCTCTCGACCCGCGCGTCGCGGGCGGCGCGCTCCTTGCGCTCGCGGGCAGCGGCCGGATCGGCGGCCAGGACGGCGCGGCGGGCGGCGGCGCGCAACTGCCCCGTGGTCTGGTCCGGCGCGTGGTCGAGAACCCGCTGCTCGACGACGGCGGCATGCTCGTCGCCGAGACCGCCGAGCTCGTCGGCGATGACCGTCGCCCGGTAGCGGTCGATCCGCCCAGCGGCCAGCGCGGCCATCGTGGCGGGCAGGCGGCGCAACGCGGTCGCGAGATCCAGCAGGAGGTCCGCCGCCCTCGCCGTCAGCGTCAGGGCGGCGGCGATCTCATCGCCGGTGTGCTCTCCCGGCGCGCACGATCCTTCCCCCGCCGACTCGGCCTCGCGGCGCGTGGCCAGGTCGGTCACCGCCGCCAGCTCCATGGCGGCCGACCACGAGGCCAGCCTCCGGGCGGCCCGCAACACCCCGATGAGCTCGTCGTCGCTGAGACGGCCCAGGCCAGCGGTCCATGCGTCACCGGCGAGGCCGGCCAGCACCGGCCCCGGCGGCAGCTCATCGGCGACCCCGCCAGCCGCGAACCCGCACCCGTCACCGGGCGGCCAGCCGTCACCCGGCTGCCGGGGAAGCCGTCCGGCCACGATCGCCTCCCGGCACGGCGGGTCTTCGGCGGCGGCTAGGTATTCGAACAGCAGCTCCGCAGGCAGGTTGGCCAGCCACGCATCCGCGCCGTCCGGCGGACCGCACCTCGGGTCGGGAACAAGCTCATCCAGCTCCCAGTCATCGGGTGGCGTCAGGCGCCTGGCCGCCGCCAGTGTGTCCATTTCCGCTGAAAGCTCG
>Ga0207699_10001816_pt1 | contig 10037 bp, 6 predicted proteins | sample LARL51metaG_FD_184344 | JGI IMG/M metagenome (GOLD analysis project Ga0207699, IMG submission 184344) | Corn, switchgrass and miscanthus rhizosphere microbial communities from Kellogg Biological Station, Michigan, USA - LAR L5-1 metaG... | ecosystem: Host-associated > Plants > Roots >...
GGCGATGGCGCGCAGCGTGACCGCCTCGGGGCCCTGCCCGACCAGGATCTTCCGCGCGGTCTGCTTGATCTCCATGGTCGTCTCGGCGCGGACGCGATCGCGCCGGCTCAGCGCCTCGACCATGGACACCTCCTCGTTCCGGTCCGGCCGCCGCCCTAGCTGAGAGCCCGCTGTGCTGCGGGTGGCCATCCGGTAAACAACCTTGACACTAGTGAACTGCGTATGCAAGGTTAACGCCATTAGCAGTTTACAGCGTTCACTGATGTGACTGTTGCGTGCAGTCTAGGCGGTGGAGGGCCCAATGTTCGAGTCATGGGGACGCCTGGTTTACGGCCGCCGGCGGCTGGTGCTGGGGATCGCCGCGCTGGTGGTGATCGCCGCGGCCGTGTGGGGCACCCGGGTGTTCGGCGCGCTGCAGTCCGGTGGCGGCTTCACCGCCCCGGGCAGCCAGAGCCAGCAGGAAAGTGATCTCGCGGCCAAGACGTTCGGCCGCAGCACGGCCGACCTCGTCGTGCTCTACTCCAGTCCCCGGCTGACCGTGCATGACGACGCGTTCCGCGGCGCGGTCACCCGGACCCTGGCCGCGCTGCCCGCAGACCAGGTGTCATCCACCGCGACCTACTGGTCCACCGGGTCACCGCAGTTCGTCGGGTCCGGCGGCCACGCTACCTACGCGGTCGTGCAGCTGGCCGGCGGCAGTGACTCGGCCCGGCTCAAGACCTACGACGCGGTCGCGGGCAAGTTCACCGCACCCGGGCTGACCAGCCAGGTCGGCGGGCAGGTGCCGACCTTTTCGGCGATCAACAAAGAGGTCACCGCGGATATCGGCCGGGCCGAGTTCATCTCGATGCCGGTGCTGCTCATCCTGCTGCTGCTGATCTTCGGCAGCCTGGCCGCGGCCAGCCTGCCGCTGGCTATCGGCGCGATCGGCATCCTCGGCTCGTTCGCCGCGCTGCGGCTGCTGACCCTGGTCACCGGCGTCTCGATCTACTCGGTCAACATCACCACGATCCTCGGCCTGGGCCTGGCCATCGATTACGGGCTGTTCATGGTCAGCCGGTTCCGCGAGGAACTGCACCGGCAGCCGACGACCGAGGCCGCGGTGGCCCGGACGGTGGCCACGGCCGGCCGCACGGTAGCCGTGTCCGGGGTGACGGTGGCCGCGGCGCTGGCCGGGCTGATGCTGTTCCCCGAGACGTTCCTGCGCTCGATGGGCTACGGCGGAGTGGCCACCGTCGTGGTCGACATGCTGGCCGCGCTGACCGTGCTGCCTGCCCTGCTGGCCGTGCTCGGGCCGCGGGTCAACGCGCTGCGGGTGCGCCGCCAGGTCGCGCGGCCCGCGCTGGACGAGCAGAGCGGCGCCTGGTACCGGATCGCGCACAGCGTGATGCGCCGGCCGGTGGTCTACGTCGTGGTGATCGTGGTCGCGCTGCTCGCGCTGGCCGCCCCGTTCCGCCACATCACCTGGGGCGGCACCGACGCGCGGGCGCTGCCCGCGGGCGCCCCGGCCCGGATGGTCACCGAGGCGCTGAACCGGGACTTCCCCGGCAACCCGGCCAGCCCCATCGAGGTCCTGGTCGGGCTGGACGGCCCGGCCGGGGCACCGGCTCGCCACGCCCAGCTTTCCTCGTACGTGCAGCGCGTGGATCACCTGACGGGCGTGTCCGCCGCGCAGGTCACGGGGGTGCGTGGGGACATGGCGCGGGTCGAGGTGCGTTATGCCGCTGATCCGTCCTCGGTAACGGCGCGGCACATGGTAACAGCGGTGCGCGCCATCCCAGCTCCAGCGGGCGGTCACGTCTACGTGGGCGGCGTGACCGCCCAGCTGGTCGATGAACTGGCCAGCCTGGGCCGCACGCTGCCGTGGATGGCCCTGGTCATCTGCCTGGCGACGTTCGTGCTGCTGTTCCTGGCGTTCGGGTCGGTGGTGCTGCCGGTGAAGGCGATCTTGATGAACGTGCTGTCGCTGTCGGCGACGTTCGGGGTGATCGTCTGGATCTTCCAGGAGGGGCACCTGTCCGGGCTGCTCCGGTTCACGCCGACCGGCACCATCGACCCGTCCATGCCGATCCTGCTGCTGGCCATCGTGTTCGGCCTGTCCATGGACTACGAGGTGTTCCTGCTGTCCCGGATCCGCGAGCGGTACGACGTCACCGGGGACAACACCGCGGCCATCGCCAGCGGGCTGCAGCGCACCGGCCGGCTGATCACCAGCCTGGCGCTGATGCTGATCATCGTGGTCGGTGCGTTCTCCGCGTCCGGGATCACGTTCATCAAGCTGCTCGGCGTGGGCATGATCGTCGCGCTGATCGTGGACGCCACGATCGTCCGGATCCTGCTGGTGCCGGCCACCATGCGGCTGCTCGGCGGGCTGAACTGGTGGGCGCCGGGTCCGCTGCGCCGGGTGTACGGGCGCTACGGGATCCGCGAGGAAGGTGGCGTGACCGAGCCGGCCGCCGAGCCGGCGGTCAGCCGGCGGTGACGGCCAGCACGAGCGGGAGGACCGCCGGGGCACCGGCCTCGCGGAGGAGTTTGGCCGCGACCGTCATGGTCCAGCCGGTCTCGATCCGGTCATCGATCAGCAGCACCGGGCCGTCCAGGCGGCTGGCCGCGTCGCGGACCGGGCCGGGGACCAGCAGCTCACGCCAGATCGCCGCGAGCCGCTGCGGGCTGTTGAACTGCCGCGGACCGGGGCCCGCGCCCGCATAGCCGAGCGAGCCGAGCAGTGGCAGCTGCCCGGCCGAGGCGATCCGCTCACCGAGGCTGGCGATGAGCTGCGGCCGGGTGTGGCTGGGCAGCGTGATCACGCCGGCCGGCCGCTGGGCCCACTCCCACCCGGCCAGGACCTGGACCAGCGCCGCTACCAGGTCCTCCGGCACCGGCTCGTCGGGCGGCGCGGGGCCAGCGCCGCTGCCCAGCACGGCCCGCAGCCGGACACCCCAGCCGAGCCCGGTAAGGCGGCCCAGGGCCCGTCCCGGCTGGGCCGCCAGTTCCGGGGTGATCTTGCCGGATACGTCGATGCCCAGCGGCCGCAGGCCGGGCGGCCACATCCGGCGCGGCGCCACGTCCAGGCCGGGACGGAGCAGCCGGGCCTGGGCCAGCGCCGTTCCCGCCGGGGAGACCTCCGCGGCCCACGGCCGGCCGGTGCAGTTGTCACACCGGCCGCAGGGCGCGGCCGCTGGGTCGTCGAGCTGCTGGCGCAGGTACTCCATCCGGCACTGGCGGGTGCTGAGGTAACCGAGCATGGCCTGCTGCTCGCGGGTGCGCTCGGCGGCCACGGTCGTGTAGCGGTCGGCGTCATAGGACCACGCTGCGCCGGTTGCCACCCAGCCGCCGGTGACCTTGCGCACCGCGCCGTCCACGTCCAGGACCTTCAGCATCATCTCCATCCGGGCCCGGCTCAGGTCGATCTGGATTTCCAGGGCGCCCGGCGACAGCGGCCCGTCTGCCGCGGCGAGGGCGCCGAGCGTGGCCCGGACCACCCGCTCGGGCGGGAAGGCCAGCGAGGCGAAGTAGGCCCAGATGTCCCGGTCCTCCGGCCCGGGCAGCAGGATCACTTCGGCCCGGGGCACGGCCCGGCCGGCCCGGCCGATCTGCTGGTAGTAGGCCACCGGTGACTGCGGGGCGCCCAGATGCACCACGAAGCCCAGGTCCGGCTTGTCGAAACCCATGCCGAGCGCGCTCGTCGCGACCAGTGCCTTGAGCTCACCGGCGAGCAGGGCCTGCTCCGCGGCCAGCCGCTCGGCCTGCTCATCCCGGCCGGTGTACGGCGCGACGTCGTGGCCCCGGTCACGCAGGAAGGCCGCGGTCTCGTGGGCCGCGGCCACGGTTAGCGTGTAGATGATGCCCGAGCCCGGGAGCTCGGCCAGGTGCTCGGCGAGCCAGCCGAGGCGCTGCTCCGCGGTGGGCAGCCGGACCACCCCGAGGCACAGGCTGTCCCGGTCCAGCGGGCCGCGGAGCACGAGCGCCTCGCCGTCGGCGCCGGTGGCCAGCTGCTCGGCGACGTCGCGGGTGACCCGCGCGTTGGCCGTGGCCGTGGTGGCCAGCACCGGCACGCCGGGCGGCAGGTCCTGCAGCAGGGTGCGCAGCCGGCGGTAGTCGGGGCGGAAGTCATGGCCCCAGTCGGAGATGCAGTGCGCCTCGTCCACCACCAGCATCCCGGCGGTGGCGGCCAGCTTGGGCAGGATCAGGTCCCGGAAGCCCGGGTTGTTCAGCCGCTCCGGGCTGACCAGCAGCAGGTCGACCGCGCCCGCGGCGATCTCCGCGTAGATGCCGTCCCAGTCGCTGATGTTGGCGGAGTTCACCGTGCGGGCCCGCAGGCCGGCCCGGGCCGCCGCCTCAATCTGGTTGCGCATGAGGGCCAGCAGCGGCGAGACGATGATGGTCGGTCCCATGCCGCGGGCCCGCAGCAGCGCCGTGGTGACGAAGTAGACCGCCGACTTTCCCCAGCCGGTGCGCTGCACGACCAGCGCCCGGCGGCGCTCTGTGACCAGGGCCTGGATGGCGGTCCACTGATCCTCGCGGAGCCGGGCCGACGGCCCGGCCAGGGCGCGCAGGCAGCTCTCCGCGTCCTCGCGCATCGTGTCTGCTGGTGAGCCGGCTGATGCCATGGGTTCCTTGGTATCACCAGGTACGGACGTCAGCCGCGCGGCCACGGGGCTGGCTCCGGCCAGCGGCCAGTGCTGGCTGCGGTCAGCGGCCAGCGCCGGGGGCCCGGCGGGCCGGCCGGCTTGCATCAGCGTGGCCGGCCCGCTGGTCAGCCGGGTCAGCAGTTCGGATTGGGGCGCACCGGGCCCACGAAGGCGCCGATCGTGCCGGGCCCGACCGAACCGTACTGGGCGTCCTGCCCGAACGTGTTGCCGTTGTGCATGTTGCCGAACTCCCAGACGCAGCTGCCGCCGACTACGGCCTGCGTCCAGAACGGATAGAAGTGGCCGGGGCCCTTGGGTGGCAGCTGGCACCCCGTCCCGGTCTTCGTGTTGCAGTTCGTATTGAACTCGGTGGCGCTCGCGTCGGTCACGAACTGGATGGCCGGATACTGGTGACCGCCGGCCGTGGTCGGCTGCTGTTGCAGGAACGGGGACGGGTGCCGGCCCGGCTGGACCGAGTCCGGCCAGTCCGCCCGGTACGACGTGCCGTCGTAGTCCAGGTCACCGATGGCGTTGAAGAATACTGGGCACCCGGTTACCAGGTTCGGTGCCGCGAGGCCGCCGTGCGTATCGCCGAACTTGTAGCACGGTGCGTCGTTCGGCTCGAGCCCTGCTTTCGCCGTGTCTTTGGCCAGCTCGTACGGCCCGTGGCAGTGCTTGAAGTAGACGTCCTGGACCTTCCCCAGCGGGGTGGTGGCCCGGCCGCTGACCGACGTGCACGGCTCGAAGTGGCCGATCTCGAACTGGTCGTTGATCATGTAGGGCCCGAAGCCCCACGGAATGATGTTCTTGGCTCGTGCGGTGTTGTATTCCGGCTGGAAGTTGAACTTCCGGCCGTTGCAGGTGAACGGGTTGGTGTTCATGAAGCCGTTCGCCGCCGAGGCGATCATGAAGCCGCTCTGCCCGGTGGACCAGTCGGTCTCTCTAGCCTCCAAAGCATGGCCGCCCGGGACTTTCGCGTTGAACATCTGCACCGTGATCCGGTCTCCCGGGTTCATCCTCAGCGTGTGCCGGTTCGGGGTGAACGTGCGGTCGTTGGACAGCTGCGGGCTGGGCGGGCCGGGGGGCACGCCATTGGTCTGGATGAACCCGAAGTTGGCCGGCTCGATGCACTTGTTGTTGCAGGTGTTCGGTGCCATCCCGTTCCCGGTGCATTCCAGGCTGTCGATGGTCAGCGCGGAGCACCAGTGGGTGTTGTCGCAGCTGATGTTGTCGGCAAACGGCGCGAACCCCGGTGGGTAGAACTGCAGTTCCACGAAGGCCGCGCCCGCGCCCGGGCTACGGGCGGACGGGGCGTTGGCGTCCGACTCCGGCTTACACGGTGTCAGCGGCGCGGAATGCGGGTCGCACACGGTGATGGAGAACCACGGTGCGACGGTCAGCTCGAACGAGTGCGTGACATCCTTCCCGGGGTGGCGCACGGTCGGCAGCGCGGCCGGCTCGACCGGGAGTTGCTCGTTGTAGGTGACCTGGCTCCCCGAACCGGGCTGGTTGGAGATGAACCGGACCGACGGCTCGTCGTGCCCGATGTAGTGACCGTTGTCCTCGAACCGGCTGTTCCCCGGACCGCGCGGGTCGAGGCACGGGAGGGATGACTTGACCGCCCGCTGCATCGGGCTCAGGCCGTTGCAGTCAAGCTCACCCACTGAGCGCGGTGAGACACCCGCCGCCGCCTGCGCGGACACGGCCGGCACTAGGCCGGTCAATCCGACGGACAGGGCCACACCTGCGACTACCGCCGTCACTGCGGACAGTCGTCTGGACCAGAGATTTCTTCGCATGGTGACGCCCCCTCGCGGATCCCACCCGACGGCGCGCCGATGTCGCGGCGGCCGGCGCCGGCCACGGTGACGCACTCACACAGGCATCCGGCCGCCCCTGGGCACACCCACCCACGCGCCCTGGTACAACTAATCTGCGCCTGGCTCGGCTGCTTGGCAACAGCCCAAGACCGGACGGGTGGCCTCCCTCCCGCCCGGTCCGGGCTGGCTCCGGTCAAATGTGGATGATTTCCGCTGTGGGCACAGCGGTTAATGCACACATTTCCGCGCGTTCGAGGAGCTGGGGAGCCCGGCGAGCCTGCGGGCCGGGGATTGGGGAGCCCGGCTGAGCCTGGGGAGTTCCGTCGATTGGGGAGTCCGGGTGGGGTTAGCGGGGCTGGGTGGGCGGACGGAGGCGCAGGCCGGTCATGCCGCCGTCGACCTCCAGCGCGGTGCCGGTGGTGGCGCTGGCCAGCGGGCTGGCCAGGTAGCCGATGGCCGCGGCCACCTCTGCGGCCGACACCAGCCGCCCCATCGGCTGGCGGGCGGCGAGGGCGGCCCGTTCCGCCTCCGGGTCGTCCGCCGCGTCCAGCAGCCGGGCCACCCACGGGGTGTCCGCCGTGCCCGGGTTGACGCAGCAGACCCGGATGTGCTCGGCGACGTGATCCGCGGCCATAGCCAGGGTGAGCGAGTACACCGCGCCCTTGCTCGCCGAGTACAGGGCCCGCTGCGGCAGGCCCGCGAAGGCCGCGACCGAGCAGGTGTTCACGATGACCGCCTGGCCGCGCTGCTGGGCGGCGGCGCGCAGGTGCGGCAGCGCGGCCCGGCTGGTGCGCACGATGCCCAGCACGTTGACGTCCATGACCCGGTGCCACTCGTCGTCGGAATTGCCCTCGACCGTGCCGGCCGCACCGATGCCCGCGTTGTTGACCAGGATGTCCAGGCCGCCGAGCGCGCTGACCGCGGCGGCCACCGCGGCACGCACCGCCGCGTCGTCGGTGACGTCGGCGATAACCGGTTCCAGTCCCGCTGCCGCGGCCGGGCCGGTGTCCGGCGCCACCCGGTCCAGCACGGCGACCCGGGCGCCACGGTCGGCCAGATGGCGAGCCGTGGCCAGGCCGATGCCCGACGCACCGCCCGTGATCAGAGCCGCCATCCCGTCGAATTCGCTGGCCAGGGACGTCGTCATGGGCAGGGCCTCCGGGTCCGGGGTCGGGATCACCCGATCATCGCACCGGACGGCCGCACACATCCGGCCGGGGACCGGACGCCGCGACATCAGGGGTATAACCGGCTCCATCTCGCTTGTCCGCCCAGTAAGCGGCCCTGGGCTTCGCTATGCTGCCCAATTGACCGGACCTGACGGCAGCCCCCCCGCCCTGCAGTCGCGTGCGTGCCCGCCCGCGCGCGTACCGAAGCATGGTCCCAAGGCCCGAGGAGGTTGCTGGTGATCGGCAACGGATGGAGACGCGCGCCGCTGGCGCGCTGGCCCATTTATCCCCTTGCTGCCGCTGGGCTGGTGGCTAGCCAGGTGTTCCTGGTGGCGCCCGCAATGTCGGCGCAGCAGACCAATCCTGACGCGCGGATTGGCACCCGCGTCAGCGTGAACTGTGGTGGTGGCGTCTACGCCACCAACCGGCGGCTGCCCGCCGGGTTCAGCGCCCTGACCGCGACCCGAGCGCAGCTCATCGCTAACGACCTGCCGGTCAGGCCGGCCGGCCCGGTCCGGCTGGCCGCCTGGCGGAAGTTCGTCACCGGGGGCGTTAAGGCGATCCCGGCGCGCTGCGCCGACATCAGGGTGCTGGCCGGCAGTACCGTTGGCACCCCGGGCACCCCGCCGTCCACGGGCGGCAGCGAGCCAAGCATGATCATCGGGGACGTGAAGCCCGATATGATCATCGGGGACGCGGAGCCTAACATGATCATCGGTGATGCAAAGCCAAGCATGATCATCGGGGACGCGAAGCCAAGCATGATCATCGGTGATGCAAAGCCAAGCATGATCATCGGTGACTCCACGGCGGCCGGCGCGGCCGGATCGGCCGCCACGGCCACCCAGACCGCCGGCGCCGGCGTGTGCGGTACCTGGCGGGTCCCCGCCGCGGGCAAGCACGCCACCGCCGGGCCGAACGGGCTCGCCGCGGGCGGTCTGGCCCTTGGCCTGGGTACCTCCACGGCCCACCCGATGGTCCAGGCGGGCTCGGCGGCGCGCCGCGCGGCCTCCGGCCGGGTGAGTTACTACCTGTGGTGGCGGGTGGTCCCGCAGCAGGCCGGTCAGCGCCAGATCAGCGTCCGCGTGCACGCGGGTGACAGCGTCTACGCGCACATCGGGATCAGCCACGGGGTGGCCACCGTGACCCTCAGGGATCTGTCCACCGGGGCGGGCGGCACCTACCTGCTGCACCTCGCCCAGCTCGGCCACGCCTAGGGCGTTCACGTTCACCGTCACATCCCGCCTGGTACCTGGGACCATGGCGGGATGGACGGTGTGATCGAACGGCTCAAGGTATGCCTCAACGGGAAGCGCAGCCAGGCTGACCACCCGGCCGTGCCGGTCACGCCGGCCGAGCTCGCCCGGGAGGCGGCCGCGGCCGTGGCGGCAGGCGCGGAAGCAGTGCACCTGCATGCCCGCGACGCCGGCGGCCGCGAGTCGGTGCAGGCCGCGGACGTCGGCGCCGCGGTAGCGGCGGTGCGTGCGGCCTGCCCGGCGACCCCGGTCGGCGTGTCCACCGGGCTATGGATCACCGGCGGTGACCCCGCGGCCCGCCATGCCGCGGTCGCCGGGTGGGCCGGGCTGGCCGGCCCCGCCCGGCCCGACTTCGCCTCGGTCAACGTCGGCGAGGACGGCTGGGTCGAGGTGACCGGGCTGCTGGCCGGGGCGGGGATCGCGGTGGAGGCCGGGATCTGGACGGTCGCCGACGTGGCCACCGCCGCGGCGGCCAGCCCTCTCCCGGGCCGGCTGCTGCGGGTCATGGTCGAGGTGATGGACGTCACCGCCGAGCAGGCCACCGAGACGGCGTGGCGCATCCTGGTCGCGCTGGACAGCTCCGCACTGCACGCCGTGCCCCGGCTGCTGCACGGTGAAGAGGCCGGATGCTGGCCGCTCATCGCGTACGCGGGCCGGCTCGGGCTGGCCACCCGGATCGGCCTGGAGGACACCCTGGACGGCCCGGACGGTGCGCCGGCCGGTGGCAACGCCGAGCTGGTGCGCCAGGCACTGGCCGTGCTGGCCGCCAATCAGCCCGGCGGCCGGATGTAACCGCCCAGCTGACGACGGCCAGCCAGCAGGCACCAGTCAGCCCGGCGGGCCGAGGTAGCCGAGGGCGAGCAGCCGGGGCCGGGCCGGCGCCGGGCAGCCCGGGCCGGGCCCTCAGTGCGCGGCCAGGATCATCTGCTGCAGCGTGCTGCCTGGGCTGACCAGGATGCCGTTGCTGACCACCTGCCCGTTGAGCTTGACCGTGGGCGTGCCGGTGATGCCGCTCTTGATGATCTGCTGGCTGACCTGGACCCCCTGTTTGGCGTACCGCTGGCTGGTCACGCACTGGGTGAACGCCGGGCTGGTCAGCCCGATCCGGCTGCCCATGGCCAGCAGCTGGCTGACCGGGAAACCGCCGACGGTCGTCTCCCG
>Ga0207699_10001817_pt1 | contig 10037 bp, 7 predicted proteins | sample LARL51metaG_FD_184344 | JGI IMG/M metagenome (GOLD analysis project Ga0207699, IMG submission 184344) | Corn, switchgrass and miscanthus rhizosphere microbial communities from Kellogg Biological Station, Michigan, USA - LAR L5-1 metaG... | ecosystem: Host-associated > Plants > Roots >...
GCCGAGCCGGGCGCCGGTCACCAGCAGCACGGCGTAGGTGATCACATAGCCGGCGATGACGAGCTGCAGGCCGGCCCCGGACGCATTCAGGCTGGCATGGATGGCGGGGGCGGCGACGTTGACTACGGAGGCATCCAACAATGCCATGAACTGGCCGGTCAGGACGACGGCCAGGATCCCACCGGGACTGGGCGCACGTCGCTGGGACGGCCGCGCCGGGCCGGCGGTGATGAGGGTGTCGGTCATGGAACCCAGGCTGCCGCGCTTCGGATACAGGTACCAGAAGCCTGGTTATCCTGGTACCAGCAGCACCTGGCAACCGCCGGACGGCCCCGGCAGGATGGGTGTATGAGCATGGTGACCACGGCCAACGGGCAGCACCGCCGGGCCGAGCTCGCCGCCTTCCTGCGCAGCAGGCGCGAGCGGATCAGCCCCGAGCAGGCCGGGCTCGCGCCCGGCACCCGGCGCCGCACCCCCGGCCTGCGCCGGGAGGAGGTCGCCCAGCTGGCCGGCGTCGGCGTGACCTGGTACACGTGGCTGGAGCAGGGCCGCCAGATCAAGGCCAGCACCCAGGTGCTCACCGCGGTGGCGCGCACCCTGCTGCTGGACCCGGCCGAGCGGGAGCATCTGTTCCGGCTGGCCGACATCCCCGATGCGGCCGGCGCCGCCGGGACCGGCGGCGCCGGCTGCGAACAGGTTCCGCCGGAGGTCCAGCAGATCCTGGACGCGCTGGTGCCGCTGCCCGCCAGCGTGCTCAACGAGCGGTTCGACCTGCTCGCCTGGAACGCCGCGTACGAGGTCCTGTGGCCAACCGTCGTCAGCCGCGAGCCCGGCGAGCGGAACGTGCTCTGGCTGACCTTCACACACGCGGAGTGCTGCCACCCCTACGTCAACCGGGACAGCCAGCTGTCCACCCTGGTGGCCCAGCTGCGCGGGGCCTACGGCCGTCACGTGGGCGAGCCCGCGTGGACCGGCTTCGTCCGCCGGCTGCAGGCGCGCAGCTCCCACTTCGCCCGCCTGTGGGCCGAGCACGACGTGGCGAGCCCGGCCACCTACCTCAAGATCTTCCGGCACCCGGCGCACGAGCGGCTGGCCATGACCACGACCAGCCTGGCCGTGCTCGCCGTCCCCTGCACCCGGGTGGTGGTGTACACGCCCGCCGATGAGGTCACCCGGCGGGCGGTCGACGGGCTGCTGCGCGGCGAGGGCACGGACGCGCGGTTCCCCTGCTGGGACTCCCACCAGCGGCAGCGGGCCGGACTGGGGCAGACCGCCCCCTCCTGATAGCGGTCACCCGGTGTTCTGCAGGCCGGCCGCCACCCCGCTCACGCTCAGCAGCAGCAGGCGGCGCAGCCGCTCCCGCTCCGCCCGCTGGGCCTCATCGCCGTCGCCCGGCAGCGACCGCAGCGCGGTGAGCGCCCGCAGCTGCAGATGCGACAGCGCATCCACGTACGGATCGCGCAGGGCGACGGCGCGCGACAGCACCGGGCGGTTGGCCAGCAGCCGGCCGTGGCCGGTCACCGCCAGCAGCAGCCGCTGGGTCAGGTCGTACTCCTCCAGCACCAGCCGGGTCAGGTCATCGCGCCCGCCGAGGGCGAGGTGGCGCGCGCCGATCCAGCGGTCGGTCTTGGCCAGGCTCATCTCGGCGTTGTCGAACAGCACGGTGAGCAGCGGCCAGCCCTGGTAGGCGCGCCGTGCCTCGCGCAGGCCCCGCTCGCTGCCCGCCACGGCGGCCAGGCCGCTGCCCAGGCCGTACCACCCGGGCAGGTTCAGCCGCGTCTGCGCCCAGGCGAACACCCAGGGGATCGCGCGCAGGTCATCGAGCCCGGCGGCGCCGGCCCGGCGGGCCGGGCGCGACCCGATCCGCATGTCGCTGATCTCCTCCAGCGGGCTGATCCGGGCCAGCCACCCGGCGAAGCCCTCGGTCTCCACCAGCGTCCGGTACGCGCGCAGCGCGGCAACCGCGATCTGGTCCGCGACCGGCCGGAACTCCGCCGCCATCGCCGCTCCCCGCGCGCCCTCGCCGGGCGCCGACGCCAGCAGCACCGCCGAGGTGACCTGTTCCAGGTGGCGCTGGGCGATGACCGGATGCCCATACCGGGCGAAGATGACCTCGCCCTGCTCGGTGACCTTGAGCCGCCCGTTCACCGAACCGGGCGCCTGGGCCAGCACCGCCCGCCCGGCCGGGCCGCCGCCCCGCCCGAGCGCCCCGCCCCGGCCGTGGAAGATGGTCAGCCGCACGTCGCGCCGGGCGGCCCAGGCCGTCAGCTCGGCCTGGGCGTCGTAGAGGGCCAGCGTCGCGGCGACCGGGCCCAGTTCCTTGGCCGAGTCGGAGTAGCCGAGCATGACCTCCAGCCGCCGCCCCTCGGCCCGCATCCGCGCCACGACCGGCTCGAGCCCGAGCATCTCGTCCAGCACGCCGGCCGCGTTATGCAGATCCTCGCCGGTTTCGAACAGCGGGACCACATCCAGCACCGGTGGCTCACCGCTGCGGGTGGCGAGGCGGGCCAGCCGATACACGGCGCCGACGTCGGCGGCCGACCGGGTGAAGCTGACCACGTACCGGCGGCAGGCGTCCACGCCGAACCGGGCCTGGATCCAGCCCACCGCGCGCAAGGTGGCGAGGATCTCGGCGGTCGGCCCGGACACCGCCCCACCGGCCTCGATCTCGCGCAGCGCGCGGGAGTGCGCCGCGCTGTGCTGGCGGATCTCCAGCCCGAACGCGTGGAAACCGAACGTCTGCGCCTGCCAGATCAGGTTCTGCAGCTCGCCGAACGCCTGGCCGACGGCACCGGCCCCGGCCAGGGCGTCCTGCACGAGCCGCAGGTCGGCCAGGAAGTCCGCGCAGGCGGGGTAGGCCAGATCGGCCTGGCGCAGGCGGGTGGCGCGCAGGCGTTCCGCCAGGTAGAGCAGATACGTCCGGTACGGCTCCTGCGGTGAGCGCTCGGCCAGGCCCGCCAGCAGCTCGGGGTGGTCCGTCTCGGCGGCTTCCAGGGCGAGCGCGAGCGCGGCGCCGGGCGGCGCCGCCTCGGCGTGAACGGTGAGGGCGCGGCCGATCCGGCCGGTGGCGTTCTCCAGCGCACGCAGCGCGTGGTCGGCCTGGATCACCGCCGCCTCCCGGGTCACCTGGGCGGTGACCAGCGGGTTCCCGTCCCGGTCGGCTCCCACCCAGCTGCCGAAGCGCAGGAACGCGGGAGCCACCGGCGCCGGGCCGGCCGGGCCACCGCCGCGCTGGCCACGGCAGGCGGCGTCCAGCGCTCGGTACAGCACGGGCGCCAGGGTGAACAGCGTCTCATCGAAGACCGCCAGCACGGTGCGGACCTCGTCCACCGGGCCGATGGGCTTGACCCGCAGCGGCGCGGTGAGCCAGAGCAGCTCGATCTCCTCGCGCAGCCGGCGCCGGACCTCCGCGTGGCCGGCCGGGCCGCGCTCATCGTCCAGCGCGTCAATGAGACCGGCGATCCGCCGCAGCGCGGTGGCCACCGCCCGGCGGCGCGCCTCGGTCGGGTGGGCGGTCAGCACCGGATGCACCCGGAGCCGGCCGAGCAGGTCGTCGAGCCGGCGCCCGTCCGGTTCGGCGCTGAGCTCCGCCACGGCGGCGGCCAGCGATTCGCGCCGCGGCCCCTCACCCGGGGCCTGCCCGAGCAGGGTCCGCACCCGCTGCCGCTCCTCGGCCAGGTTGGTCAGGTGGAAGTAGACGGTGAACGCCTGGGCGACCAGCTCGGCGCGGTCCAGGGGCCACCCCGCCACCAGCGCGGCGATCTCGCTGGCGGCGGTGCCGTCCGCGGGCTCCGCCCCGGCCCGGGCCGCGATGACCGCGCGCCGCAGCCGCTCCACGTCGTCGAGCAGGTCCTGGCCGCCGGTGTCGCGGATCGCCTCACCGAGCAGGTCACCCAGCAGCCGGACGTCGCGCCGCATGGATGCCGGCAGCTGCCGCCGGTCGGCCTCCCTGCTCATCGCCGCCAGCTTAGCGATCACCACCGGGGCAGCTCGGCCCCGCCGCGGGTGATCGGGACGGCGGCTACCCTGAGGCGCATGAGTAGTGAGGTTTCCGGCAAACCAGCCATACCGGATCCGCACACCACCGCCGCCAAGATCGCCATCCTCCAGCAGCGCCGGGACGAGGCAATTCACGCCGGCTCGGCGCGGGCCGTGGAACGCCAGCACGCCAAGGGCAAGATGACCGCGCGCGAGCGGATCGACCGGCTGCTCGACCCGGGCTCCTTCACCGAGCTCGACGAGCTGGCCCGGCACCGGGCGGACGACTTCGGGATGGAGGCCAACCGTCCCTACGGCGATGGCGTGGTCACCGGTTTCGGCACCATCGACGGGCGGCCGGTGTGCGTGTACAGCCAGGACTTCACGGTGTTCGGCGGCTCGCTGGGCGAGGTCTACGGGGAGAAGATCGTCAAGCTGATGGATCACGCGCTCAAGACCGGGTGCCCGCTGATCGGCATCAACGACGGCGGGGGCGCGCGGATCCAGGAGGGAGTCGTCGCGCTCGGGCTGTTCGGCGAGATCTTCTACCGCAACGTGATCGCCTCCGGCGTGATCCCGCAGATCTCCCTGATCATGGGGCCGTGCGCGGGCGGCGCGGTCTACTCCCCCGCGATCACCGACTTCACGCTCATGGTCGAGGGAACCTCCCACATGTTCATCACCGGGCCGGACGTCATCAAGACGGTGACCGGGGAGGAGGTCTCCTTCGAGGACCTCGGGGGCGCGCACGCGCACAACGTCAAGTCCGGGGTCGCCCACTACCAGGCGAAGGACGAGGACGATTGTCTGGACTTCGCCCGCGAGCTGCTGTCCTACCTGCCGTCCAACAACCTGGACGACCCGCCGCCGCTGCCCGCCGCCGCGCCGACGGCGTCCGGCGTCCCGGACCCGTTGCTGGAGGTCACCGAGGAGGACGCGGCGCTCGACGCGCTCATCCCCGATTCCCCCAGCCAGCCCTACGACGCGCACACCGTCATCGCCACCGTGCTGGACGACCGGGAGTTCCTGGAGATCCACGCGCTCTTCGCGCCCAACATCTGCGTCGGGTTCGGCCGGGTGGAGGGTGCCACCGTGGGGGTGGTCGCCAACCAGCCGATGCACCTGGCAGGCGTGCTGGACATCGACGCGTCGGAGAAGGCGGCCCGGTTCGTCCGCACCTGTGACGCGTTCAACATCCCGGTGCTGACGTTCGTGGACGTTCCCGGCTTCCTGCCCGGTACGGGCCAGGAATGGGGCGGGATCATCCGCCGGGGCGCCAAGCTCATCTACGCCTACGCCGAGGCCACCGTCCCGAAGATCACGGTGATCATGCGCAAGGCGTACGGCGGCGCCTACGACGTGATGGGCTCCAAGCACCTGGGCGGGGACATCAACCTGGCGTGGCCGACCGCGCAGATCGCGGTCATGGGCGCGCAGGGCGCGGTGAACATCCTCCACCGCCGCGAGCTCGCCGACGCCGCCGACCCGGAGGCGCAGCGGGCGCGGCTGGTCGCCGAGTACGAAGACACCCTCGCCAACCCCTATATAGCTGCCGAACGAGGGTACGTGGACACCGTTATCAGGCCGGCCGAGACTCGCTCCCAGGTGATCCGCGCGCTCCGCGCGCTGCGCACCAAGCGTCAGCTCCTGCCGCCCAAAAAGCACGGCAACATCCCGCTGTAGCCGATAGGTAGCTGAGGCCCATGGACATGATGACGGACATCCCCTCCCCGCTCCCCACGCTCGCGCGTTACGCGATCATGGTTGATGTCGGGTACATCTACGCGGCGGCCGGTGAGCTGCTCTTCAGCAGCTCCTCACGGCGCGAGTACCGGGTGGACACCGACAAGCTCATCCAGGCGCTGACCCGCCAGGCGGACAGCCAGGTGCGCGGGGAACTGCTGCGGGTGTACTGGTACGACGCCGCCCGCGACCGGGTGCCCACCATCGACCAGCGGGTGATCGCGCAGATGGCATGGGTGAAGCTGCGCCTGGGCAACCTGAACGCCCGCGGCCAGCAGAAGGGGGTGGACGCGCAGATCAGGGCCGACATGGAGGCGCTCGCGCGGCACCGGGCCATCACCGACGCGGTGCTGGTGGCCGGGGACGAGGACATGGTGCCCGCGGTGGAGGCGGCCCAGGCGTACGGCGTCCGTGTCCACCTGTGGGGGGTCGAGCCGCCGTTCGGTACCAACCAGGCCGAGCGCCTGGTCTGGGAGTCGGACACGGTCGAGGTGCTGGACCGGCCCTTCCTGGAGCCGTACTTCTCCCGGCAGGCGGTGGCCGCCGCCGAGCATACGCCGCACCCGGCGCTGGCCGGCCCGGCCGTCCCCTCACCGGCGCAGCTGTTCGGCGAGCGCGCCGCGCCGGCCCGCCCGGTCCAGCGTGCCACGCACGGCGTGGCCGTCGCCCGGCTCGGCCCGGACCGGGACCGGGTCGAGGAGGCGGGTGAGCACGTCGCGCAGAGATGGATCCTCACCCGGGGCGAGGACAACATCCGCGATCTCCTGCCCGGGCCGATCCTGCCGCCAGTCATCGACAAGGAACTGCTGGTCGACGCCGAGAAGGAGCTCGGCCTCTCGCTGCGCCCCTACCAGGAGGCGCGGGAGTGGCTCCGGGACGCGTTCTGGGCGCGGGTCCGGCGCCAGTTCGGCATGGGCATCGGGCGCCCATGACCGGGGACGGGCCGGCCAGCGGCGGGAACGGGCCAGCCAGCCGCGGGAACGGGCCAGCCAGCCCCGAGGACGGGCCAGCCAGCGGCGACGCGTCAGCCGGCGGCCCGGTGCTGAAGGTCGTGGCCGGCGACCCGTCGGCCGCGGAACTGGCCGCGCTGACCGTGGCGCTGTCGGCCGTGCTCGCGGCGCGCGGCGTCCCGGCCGCCCGGCCGGGACGGGCCGCCTCCGGCTGGGCCGACCGGTCCAGGATGATGGGCGCCCCGCCCAGCCCGGGCCCGGATGCCTGGCGCCGCTCCGCCTGGCCCCGATAGGGCGCGGCCCACGTGCCGCCCAGTGGCGCTTGGCGCGCTCACATCGAGTTGACGCGGGCGGGTACCGCCGCGGCGCCGGTGAGCGCCGGGCGGGTGGCGCTGAAGGCGCCGACCGGGAACCGGCTGGATCCGTCGAGTGCCAGCTCGGTGAGAATCCGGCCGAGCAGCGCGGCGAACTTGCCCGCGTGCCCCGCGCCGGCGCATACCAGGACACGCTGCGACCCGGGCACGTAGTCGGCGATGAAGTCCCGGTCGGGTGGGAAGTCATAGCAGCACGTGCGGGTGTAGAGCTCTGGCCCGACCGCGCCGGGCAGGTAGCGTTCCAGGAAGGCAAGCACCCGGCGCACCCGCTCCTCGTCCCGGGCGAAGGTGCGGCTCTCCGGCGTGACCACCGGCCCGGCGCCGTCGATGCCGATCTTGGTCGCGACCTCGCCGTAGACCGGGAAGCCGTAGTACAGGCCGTCGTCGGCGAGGTAGCCGTAGACGCCGAACCGGTCCGGCGTGAACTCGGCGACCTTGGGCGTGGCGAAGTAGGTGACCTGCTCCTCGGTGAGGGTGATCGGCAGGTCGGCGCCCAGCATGGCCAGCAGCAGCGGATTCCAGGCGCCGCCGGCCAGCACCACCCGCCCGGCCGAGTAATCCTGGCCACCCGCCGTGACCGTCACGCCGCCGGCCGACTCCGCGATCGCGGTGACTTCGGTATCGGCCAGGACGGCCGCGCCGCGGTCGCGGGCCAGCGCGAGGTGCGCGGCCGTGGCCCGGCGGATGTCGAGGATGCCCGATTCGGGGTCGCGCAGGGCAATGTGCTCGCGGCCGAGCCGCCACTGCGGCCAGCGCTGCATCACCTCGGCGCCGGTGAGCTGCTCGAACGGCAGGTTCGCCGCGTCCATCGCGGCGGCGGCGGCGGCCACATAGGCCGCGCCGGCGCTGCCGTCCTCGGCGAGGATCAGCCCGCCCGTGCGGTACACGAGCTGCAGCCCGGTGCCCCGCTCGGCGACGTTCCAGCTCTGGTAGGCCGCGGGGGTCAGCGCCGTGTACTCGGGCCGGCTGTAGGCGTGCCGGATCACCCGGGAATGATCCTCCGACGCCCCGCGGGAGTGCCCGTGCTGGTACTGCTCGAGCGCCAGTACGCCGCCGCCCAGCCGGCGGCTCAGCCAGTAGGTGGCCGCGGCGCCGACGGCCCCGCAGCCGACCACGATCGCCTGGTATTGCCGTGCCATCCGCACCCCGCAATCAGCCGGCCGCACCCGGCGGCGCCGGATCGCCGCCCGGCCGGCCTCCGTTGGCCGTGATGCCCATCAGGGTGCGGTACCACGCGTAATACTGCGAGATCACCTCGGCCTCGCTGGGCACCAGCACGCCGCCGCCGCGGTAGGCGCGCGAGCTCATGTTCGGCTGGCACCACTGCGCGGCGTCGAAGTCCTGCTCATTGACCCTGGCGAACAGGGCGACCGCGTCGCTGACGTCGTGCCGGCCTTCGGCCAGCGTGCTCGCCGGGAACAGCCACTCGCACACCGCCCGCGTCCGGTCGGCGGCGACCGGCTCGAACCTGTGCACGATCACGTGGTCGCTGACCAGGGACAAGAAGCAGTTGGGGCGCAGCACCATGCCGTAGAACAGCCCGTCATCGGCGGGCAGCAGGCCGGGCAGCCGGGGCAGCACGGTCTGCCCGGTCAGCGAGAACGACGCCCGGCCGGGGGCGATCGGGTAGCCGCCGGGGTCGTAGCCGCCGGTTCCCATGGCCGGGGACTTGAACTGCGGGATCGCCTGGACCAGCTCGGGGTGGATGTGGTTGCAGTGGTAGCACTCCTGGAAGTTCTCGTAGATCAGCTTCCAGTTCGCCGCCACGTCGTACTCCACCCGGCCGCCGACCGTCAGCTCGCCGATCCGGTACCGCTCCAGCTTGCCGTAGCCGCCCAGCCGGGACTCGATCTGCGGACGCACATGGTCTTCCAGCGGGCCTGGGTCGCCGTCCACGCACACCCAGATCAGGCCCTCCCAGACCTGCGCCCGCACCGGGTGCAGGCCGTAGCTTCCCTTGTCGATGTCGGCCATCGCCCGCCAGTTCGGCGCGGTGATCAGCGCACCATCCAGGCCGTAGATCCAGTTGTGGTACGGGCAGTGGATCGCGTTGCCGGTGGCCCCGGCATCCGTCAGGCACAACTGCGAGCCGCGGTGGCGGCACACGTTGAGGAAACCCCTGATCACCTGGTCCTGGCCGCGGACCAGCAGCACGGTTTCGCGCCCGACCCGGCGCCGGATGAACCGGCCGGGCGCGGCGATCTCGTCGGCCCGGCCCACGTAGTACCACTGCCGTTCGAAGATTCGCTCGCACTCGGCGGCCAGCACGGCCGGGTCGGTGTAGTACCGGCCCTCCAGCGTCGGCGCGAGCACGGTCGGGGAGTCAACGGACACCAGCTGCCTCCGTCCGGCGATAAGACCCTTCCCAACCTGCCACACGCAGTGCCCGGCGCGGCTACGACAGCTGACACATGCTGGCCGGGGCGAGTTCGACAGATGTAGAAACGCCCCCGCATCACCGGCCGGGGCGCCGGGAATGACAACAACGTGTTCGAGGAGTACCTGCAGCACATCGCCGAGCAGCTGGCCAGGGATCTGCGCCGGTCAGTGATCATCGACGACGCGGCGCTGCGCCCACTGGCCATCACCGCGCAGACCGGGCGGCTGGACCGCAGCCGGGTGGAGGCGGTACTGCGGCGCCAGACCAGCGCCCGGCTGCGCCGCAAGCTGGCCGAGCACGGAGTGTTCTCCGCCCGCGAGCCGGTGTCCATCCCCGGTGACCCGCAGCAGGCCACCTTGCCCCGCCTCTGCCTGCCGCTGCTAGCCGATGATCAGCTGCTCGGGTTCTTGTGGCTCATCGACGAGCCCGCACTGACCGCCGGCCAGACCAGGCAGGCCCGGGCCGCCGCGGCGCAGGCGGCCCACCTGCTGGCGCAGCGGGCGATCCAGGCCGACGGCCAGTTCGCCGCGCTGAGCGATCTGGCCGACGGGCTGCTGCACCCGCAGGAGCAGGCCCGCGAGGAGGCCGCGACGATGCTGGCCAGGCAGGGAG
>Ga0207699_10001818_pt1 | contig 10033 bp, 9 predicted proteins | sample LARL51metaG_FD_184344 | JGI IMG/M metagenome (GOLD analysis project Ga0207699, IMG submission 184344) | Corn, switchgrass and miscanthus rhizosphere microbial communities from Kellogg Biological Station, Michigan, USA - LAR L5-1 metaG... | ecosystem: Host-associated > Plants > Roots >...
TGACCGGGGCCGACCAGGTCAGGCCGCGGTCGGCCGAGGTCTGCACGAGCGCCTGCTCGTGGTTGAGCGCCCCGTCGGGCCAGGTCAGCACGATCGTGTTGGTGGCATCCGCGCCGGCCGGCGCGCCGTTGGCGATGCTGAGGCTGGGGAAGCTGTCGGTACGGGTGCCGGCGAACCCGTCGAACACGATCCGCCCGGACACCGGGTCGGGCACCCCGACGTCGTGCACGGTGGCGATCGCCCGCGGCTTCTCGAAGTTGTTGCCGCCGTCGAAGGAACGGGCGAGGAAGAACACGCTCTGCCGGGTCTTGATGTCGGCGCCCTCCCACACGACATAGACAACGCCCGCGCTGTCGGTCCGGATGGCGCAGCCCTGCCGCCCGCCAGTCTGCGCGTTGTCGGTGGCGGCGCTGATCTGGCGCTGGCGCCAGGTGCTGCCGCCGTCACTGGAGGAGTCGATGATCAGCGGCCCGGGAACGGAGTTGGTGCCGCGGAAGGCGATATTGCACAGGTACACATTGCCGAAGAACGGGCTCGAGGACGCGTTGTCTGCCCAGATGTCGTCCTTGTCAGTCAGCAGCGCGGCATTCTGGCGGCTGGCGATCACCGGGGCCATCCAGGCACTCTGCACGCCGGCCGCGGCAGCCCGCACGTTGTCGGTGCGCGACACTACGGCCGCCGAGGCGCCCGGGAAGCCGGGCGCGGTGCTGAGCGGAAAGGCCAGGTTGGCGTAATACAGCCGGGACCCGTTCGACCACGAGAACCCGTGCGGGCCGGGCTTGGGCCCGAACGCCAGCGCCGGGTCGCCGTGCGAGGACATGCCGTGCTCGAAGTAGCCGGGCAGGGTGTGGATCGGGCCAATGTGGCTGGTACCGTTCTGCGCGGTCAGCCCGGTGTAGGCCGGCTGCGTCCACGTCGCGCCACTATCGAAGGAGAAGTAGACCCCGGAGATGCCGATGTCGGGGGTCAGGTCGCAACTGCTGCCCTGGCACGGCGAGCTGTCGACCAGGTCGTTGGCCCCGGCGGCCAGCACCGCCGGATGGTTCGCGTCCATGGCCAGCGCAGGCTCGTTGGAGCCGTTGGGCAGGTACGGGGTGGCCGGGCTGCCCACCGTCACCTTGCTCTCGCTAGACGCCGCGCCGGCGACCGCGGGGACGGCAAGGGCTGCGGTCAAGGACAGTAATGCCACAAAAATGGCGGAGCGACGGACCATCGTCGGTCCTCCCCTCATGGAACCCGGGGCAGATCCCTATGGAGACTTGGGCAGAGCATGTCTTCTGCAAGCAGCAAAGCCAAGGGTTGCATATCGTCTGCAAGCGGTAAAGCTCCGCCTTCTCAGCATCTGGCCCATCCGCCTTGCTCGGCGCTAATCCCCTGACTGGCCACCTTGCGTGGCTGCCGGTTGCTGGTGGCGGTTGCGCGGATCGCGGCAGAGACGTAGCGCCCTGGGCCAACGGTCAGCGGGAGCGCTCATCGGACCCGCCCAGCAGGCTGGATCGGGGTCGCCGCGCCGGGCAGCACGACCTTCACCCGGCACCGGATCTACCGGGAGAACCAGGTGATACGCGGCCACGAGAAGCTGCACGCGGCCGACTTCCGCACCAGCACCATGTTCAAGAACACCGTCGCGATGGTGCACGGCCACCCGCGCGTCTTCACCACCTCGGAACGCTGCCGACTGCACGCCCTGGACCAGGTCTGCGAGGAGCCGCAGATCGTGCTGACCCGCTCCGATAATGGCGGCGCCACCTGGTCCCGCGCCTGGCCACCACCCCCATGACCGTCGCCGCCCGCCAGCCCGGCTACGCCTGGTCCCGATGGCGGCGAAGCACCAGGCCCGCGCCCGCTACCACCACTACCAGGCACGCCTGCGGGCAGTCCCGGCATGACCATGATCAGGTGCGACGGGGTATGCCGCGCTGAGCAGCTTGATCAGTTTGGGGAGCAGCGGGGTGAAGCGGCCCTGGCCCCAGGGGAGGCCGGGCTCGTTGGCGATGGCCTGGCTCAGCACTCCGGTGATCAGGGTGGAGACGAGGTAGACGGCTTCGTCTGAGTCGGCGGCGGGGCCGAGTTGCCCGGCGGCGACGGCGTCGGCGAGGGCGGCGCGCTGGAGGGCGACCATCTCGACGCTGGGGGCGAACGCTTCGGGGGAGGGCTCGAAGCCGGGGACGGGCCGCCAGAACATCAGCTGGGCGATGGCCCGGTTGGCCAGCAGCCAGCGTCCGCTGGCCTGCAGGCCGGCGGTCAGCGCGGCTAGCCCGGGCTCGGCTCGGGTCATGGCCTCGCGCATGACGGCGAGGTGCTCGGCCTGGCCTCGGCGGAAGAGCTCGTCGTAGACCGCCATCAAGGAGGGGAAGTACTTGTAGAGCGAGGGGGGCTGGACGCCGAGGCGGCGGGCGATCTCGGCCAGGCTGAGGCCGTTGACTCCCTCCTCGGTCATGACCTCGGCGGCGATGTCGAGGATCTCTGCGATGGTCTGCTGGCGGCGCCGGGCCCGCCGGTCCGGTCGTCGCGGCGCGCCCGCACCGGCTCCGGCTTGAGTGGCTAGCTCGTCGGTACTCATGCTCATTATCATAGCATATCTGACTCTTGACAGCTTAAGCTAATAGCCGTAGCCTCATGGGCAGATCACGGCGGCGGAGGGAGTGGGCGATGCCAGCCAGCAAGGGACGATGGTGGCTGACCCGTGACAGCCGCCAGACCGTGATCAGCACCAGCCCGGAACGGATCTACGGCCTGGTCTCTGATCTGCTCCGGATGGGCGAGTGGAGCCGGGAATGCGAGCGGGTCGAATGGGCCGACGGCAGCACCGTCGCGGCCGAGGGCGCCACGTTCGTGGGTCACAACCGGGGCGGGCCGTTCGGGCTGATGCGCTGGTCTCGGCGCGGCCGCGTCCTGGCAGCCGACCCCGGCCGGGAGTTTGCCTTCGTCACCGAGGAGGGCGGCCGCGAGGCCACCGTGTGGCGGTACCGCTTCGAGCCCGCCGCGGGGGGCACCCGGGTCACCGAGTCCTACCAGGTGCGGTGGCTCCCGGCGTGGGCCCGGATGCTGGACATCCTCACCAACCGGCACCGCGAGCTGCACGAGGCCATGGGCCACACGCTCCGGCAGCTCAAGGCCGCCGCCGAAGCACCGGCCGGCTCGCCAAGCCAGCCATGACGATGCCGGCAAGCCCGCGTCCGGCCGCTTCCGATGAGCGGACTCGCGGCGCAGCGCCGGAACCAACCCAGAAGGAGATCTTTCGATGAGTACCGATCACGTCCCCGCGCCCGCCCCCATCGCGCTGCAGCCCACCGAGGGGGAGGCGCTGTGGTTCATGGGCTTCCTGGCCACCATCAAGGCCACCACCGAGGGAACAGCCGGCCGCGTCGCGGTCATCCATCACCTCGGCCCCCAAGACGCCGGATCACCGCTTCACGTGCACCACCGCGAGAACGAATGGTTCTACGTCCTCGACGGCGAGCTGACCATCTGGGTCGGCGGCCAGGTGATCCGCGCACCCGCGGGATCGTTCGTGTTCGGCCCCCAGGGCACCCCGCACACCTTCACGGTCAGCTCACCCGGCGGCGCCAGCTTCCTGCTGGTCACCGAGCCGGGCGGGTTCGAGGCGTTCATGCGGACCTGCGCCGAGCCGGCCCGGTCCCTGACCTCGCCGCCGCCACCGGGCAGCCCCCCCGACCCCGAACAGATCGCCGCCCTCACCGCCGTCGCCGCCGAATACGGCATCGAAATCATCGGGCCGCCCGGCATCCCGTCATAAGACCCGACGGGCCGTCAAGGCCGGGCAACGGGAGGAACGGCACGGCACCGCCGCCCTGCACCGGCCGCGTGGAACTGGGCGGCCCCAGGCTCTCCGAGCTGAGAGGTCGCATGGATAGCCCGTACTGGGAGTACCCGGCTGCACAGGCCCAGCGAGAGGTCGCCAAGTCCCAGCTCAGGTCCGCGCAGTCGGTGCGGAAAAGCAATCGGTTCAGGGCGCGGTTTCTATTCGGTGCCATCGTCCTGGAGATCGCCGGTATCGCTAGCGTCATGTGGGCTGCGATCGCGCTCACAGCGCAGCGATAGCGAGCGCCCGGTCAGACTTCTGATATATGTTTGGGTATTCGCAGTCTTCAGATGAGCGCGTGGGGGACGAAACCTCTAACTGCGTCAGGCCGGGCGTGGGTTGAGCCCGGCGGCCGACCCTGCAGCGCCGGGTGGACCGGGCTGGAAATAGATGCGTGGGGATACCAGCGTCCTGATCGGCGCCGCCTGCCTCATTTGGGTTCGCCATCTGCGCAGCTTGCGGTGTAGAGGCCGCAGGGGATGACGCCCTTGGCCTTCAGCGAGCCGGTAAAGGACTCGGTGATCTGGTTGCCGTTGCTGTCGCTCCACGAGTCATCGCAATTGAAGTTGACCTTTGCTCGCTTATCCGCGTACTTTCCCGAATAATCGGGTTCTGCATTGAGTCCTCCTGGAGGGACGATCGGGCAGCCTCTGGCCCAGTCGTCGAGGGTGACTCCTCCCTGGCAGCCGCTGGCAGGTGTTGTCGGATGTGCCCACTCGGACACGTACGGGGCATGGTGTAGATCGTAGCCATGGAGGTTCGCGCCGCCGACGCCGCCGTCGGCGTCCCACGCTCCATTCATGACCGCTGAACCGGAGCCGGAGTACTGACAGGTGTCGCCTGAGGAGATCGTGGTGATGCTGCCGCTGAAACTATACGTGTAGGGGGAATTCACGCTTACAAGTCCCCCTTCTGGATTTGATTTCAGTTTCAGGTTGGCCTTGACTGTGTCATCGAGAACGGTCTTGGTATCGACATTAAAGTCGGACGTCACTACGTGCTGTGTGTGTGTTATGGTGCCGCTGGCCGAGGTGGCGCAATTGGGTTGTGTCCGGACATGCGCGGTCCCGTCGACGGTGTTGGTCGTGGAGGAGTTCGTGAGCACCAGTATCAGTTCGGCCGCGGTGCTGTTATCCCACAGCGTGCACACGCCGTCCGTCGGATGGGCGTCGTGAATACGAATCCAGTGAGCGTGTGCTTTGTCGTCGGCGATTCCGATGGTGTCGAGGCTCAAGTTGTCAGTGTTCGTCAGGCCCGCGATGTCGAGCTGCAGCGCGCCCACCAATGCGTCGCTGGTGGTCATCGTCTGCACGTCGATGTATTCGGTTGATTCGGGCGGGAGGTTGAGGCCGACCGCTTGGGTTCCGGGGCTAGTACTGGTGAAGGACATGGAATCCATCGATGGGTGGGCGTAAGGAAAAGTGCTCTGGGGCAAGCCGTTGGAAGCGAGGGCCTGCTGGTAGGTCGGGCCGAAATTGCGCGGCACCTCCGGCTTCCCCTGGGGCCGGTTGAACAGGTAGTCGAGGTTGCGGACCGCGAAGTCCCTGAAGTGATCGGCGAAGGGAAAAACGGAATTCAGAGCGCCGTTCAGGTCGTCGCAGCTCTGCATTGCTTCTATCTCTTTGCCATCAACCGCCTCCCATGTCTGCTGGATCGCTGTAGCACCCTGCTCTTGGGCTTGGAAGTATGGCCAGATGAAAGCGTCGTAGGGGTCAGACTTGAAGAGCGACTGCGACGGGTCTTTCTCGAAATTCCGGAGCCGCGTTGCTATCCTAGATCGGGAGTCGGCGGGGTCGAAGTACTCTTCTGCCCACGTAGCCGATGCCTCGGTGTACCACCACTTGCAGTTAGGCGTTGTGTAGTTATATTTGTCTTGCAGCACGTGAAAGAACTCATGGATGAAATCACTCGGGAACTCGCGATTGCCTAGACGGTTCCGGTTCATCAGTATGAATGCACTTGAGGATGTGGTGTCAGGGATCAGACTGGTTGCCACGGTGACTGCTAGGTTTTCCTTCTTGCCGATGCTCCGGTTTTCCCCGTCGCGGTAAACTTGCTGTGAGTTGCCATCGAGTAGGTATATGTCGATCGCCGACGAATCACCTCCCTCCGGCCCCCCGGAATCCAAGAACGGCTCCCCCATGAGAGCCGTCATCGGGCGATAGTAGCTCTCGGCGATCGCCGCAGCATCGTCTAGCTGGGACTGTGCATCCGGGTTCCCGTCTGCGCACACCCAGAACCGGAACGTCGCCGGAGGCGCGCTATCGCTATGGATCGGGTCCGCGCAGCCGACGATCCCGGCGGTATCCGCCGGAACAACGGCGCCCCTCGCGGCGCTGGCGGTGCCCCCGCCAAGGACCAGCATGACCACCGTGCCGATCAGCACCGTGCGCAGTCGCAGCGACCTCATGGTCCTGCCCCCCTTACCCTCCATGACATCCCGCAGCGCCAGCGACCGCGCGGGCGACGCAAACATCTCAAGGCCGCCGCGTCTCTGGCAATACGCGGTTCCGCGTAGACACCTGCGCCCGAGCGGAGCCAGGACTGTGGTCAACGGTGTTCCGGCCTGCGGTGCCAAGCCTGCTGGCGGGCACGAGGTGCCATGATGACGGCCGCGTAGCGGGAGGTAGCGGCGAGGAAACCAAGCCAGGCCGAAGCTACCGGTGGATACCGCCGGAATCATCGTCGGCGTCACGGCCGTGAAAGTCGGTCCGCACGTTCCACCGGAATTCCCGGGAAAGGTCATCAACATGCAGCAGCCCGAGGTCGCGGCCCCGGATGACGGCGCCGAGCCGGTCGGAAGTGCCGAGCTTGGCGTACAGGTTCTGCAGGTGCTTGCGCACGGTGGTCGGCTTGGTGGACATGCGCCGGGCGATCGCCTCAGCGGTCAGCCCGTCGGCCAGGTAGCCCAGCACCGCGTGCTCGCGGCGCGTCAGGGTCACCGTCTCGCGAGGCGGGCTGGTGTGCTCGGCGAGCGTCAACGCGGTGTAGAGGGCGACCAGGCAGGGCTGCAGCGACCTGCACAACTCCAGTTCGTCATCGGTGAAGTCGGGATCTGCGCGGGTGGTCCCGAAATAGACGAACTGTCCGGTGGACGGCGGAACCAGCATGATCGCTATCATGTGGCAGGCGCCGGCTGGCGCGAGCACCTCCGCGAGCAGCCGGGTCCGCCGGAAGCGTTCCCACGGCATGACGTCGCTGATCCGAACCGGCGACCAGTCCTGCTGCGAGGTGTACCACCGGCACAGCGGATGCTCGTCCAGCAGCCGCCCCACCCCGTCGACGGCCTGGTCGAGTTCGGCGCGATAGGGCCGGAAGGCGGCCGCCCCGGTCCGCCTGGCGAGGTCGATCCGATTGAACGACACCAGGCTGCCGGCGAACGACTCCTCGAGACAACGCAGGCTCTCGTCGATGAAGGCCCCAACCGTATGAGACTGCGCCAGGCCGCGCGCCGTGTCCAGGATCGACAGATTCATCGTTCCCGCCCGGTCACGGGGCGCTCACCGAGCGGGTATAAGTACCGCATCGCCCCACCCCCAGATCTGTCTGATTGCCCGCCGCCAAGCAGGACGTTACGCGCCTTTTGCCGATTTTGCTCTCATGGAACCCCTAAAGCGGGCGAGTTAAAGACTGTGCAAGTCACCCGGTCGCTTCTATCCGGAGGAAGAGTTATTCATACCATGCGGGTAGTGAACGTCCGCTTCTGCGCGATGAGGGTCATCGGCGCGCTGGGCCATGAAGGCTTCGCCTAGGCGGCGGGCGCCTGTTCCGGCCCGCGGCCATGGAGGGTCGCGAGGGGCAGGGGGTGCGCGCAAGCGTCGATTGTCTACGGTGTCCGGCGGCGCCTAGGGCACCAAAAACCAACAGCGCGCACTCGTGAGCGGAACGCGAGCAGCAGCATCCCAGGTGGACAGTAGCTATCACAGTGGGTGAGCGTCGCCGGGCGTCGCCGCCCTTGTGTCAACGGAAGCTGAAATCTGACCAGCTGACGGCAAGTGAAATCTGACCACCTTCCGGGGTTATGGTTCGTCGGCCGCGGCGGCGAGGACGCGGCCGAGGTCGCGGTCTTTGAGCCGGTAGCTGTCACCTTTGAGCGCGATGACTTCGGCGTGGTGGACAAGCCGGTCGATCATGGCGGCGGCCACGACGTCGTCGCCGAAGACCTCGCCCCAGCGGCCGAACGGCTTGTTCGAGGTGACGATCAGCGAGGCCCGCTCGTAGCGGGACGACACCAGCTGGAAGAACAGGTTGGCGGCTTCGGCTTCGAACGGGATGTAGCCGACCTCGTCGACGACCAGCAGCGGGTAGCGGCCCAGCCGGATCAGCTCGGCCTGCAGCTGCCCGGCGTGGTGGGCTTCTGCCAGGCGGGCCACCCATTCGGCGGCGGTAGCGAACAGTACCCGGTGCCCGGCCTGGCACGCCCGGATCGCCAGCCCGGTGGCCAGGTGGGTCTTACCGGTGCCGGGCGGGCCGAGGAACACCACATTGTCGCGGGCGGTGACGAAGTCCAGGGTGCCCAGATGGGCGATGGTGTCGCGTTTGAGCGCGCGGGCGTGGTCGAAGTCGAACTCCTCCAGGCTCTTGCGGGCCGGGAACCGGGCGGCCCGGATCCTGCCTTCGCCGCCGTGGCTTTCGCGGGCGGCGACCTCGCGCTGCAGGCAGGCGACCAGGAACTCCTCATGAGACCAGTTCTCGGCGCGGGCCCGTTCGGCGAGCCGCCCTGCTGCCTCGCGCAGGCTGGGTGCTTTCAGCGCCCGGGTGAGGAAGGCGACCTCGGCGCCCAGGTCCCGGGCCCGGGCGGTCTTGGCGGCCATCAGTTGGTCCCTCCGTCCAGGCCGAGCGCGGTGTCGTAGTCGGCCAGGCAGCGGATCTGCACGTCCGGCTCAGCCAGCGGCCGGACGATGGCAAGCCGCTGGCGGTGCAGCGCCTGGGCGGCCGCCCGGTGCGCGGGGTCGGTCAGCGTCTGGTGCCGCGCCCACACGCGCTCATGGTCGGCGACCACCCGCCCGTCGCAGAACGCGCGGACCCGGTCCAGATCGGCGACCACCTCGACGCGCCGCCCGATCACCGCCGGGTCCACCGAGTAGTCGTTAGAGTCCAGGCGCACGTAGTAGTCGCGCGGCAGCCGCAGCGAGGCCCGCCAGCCCGTCGTGGGCGCCACCGGCGGGAGCGGCAGCATCGCCTGCCTGTCGGCGGCGATCCGGTCAGCCGGGGCGCAGCCCATCGCCCGCCGCCAGCGCCGGTTCGCCTGGGCGAAGAACCCGCTGAGCTGGGCGTTGAAGTCGGCCGGGCCGGTGAATGACCGGCCCGGCAGGAACGAGGTCTCCAGATACCCGTGCACCCGCTCCACCAGTCCCTTGGCCTCGGGGTCGGCCGGCTTGCAGATCACCACCCTGGCGCCCAGCACCCCACGGAAGGCGTGCGTGCCGGCGGTCAGCGCCGGGGCGCCGCGCCGGTACTTGCCGACCGCGCCTTCCCCGTCCCACACCAGCGCGCGCGGCACCGCCCCCAGCCGGGCGATCAGCCGCCACCACCCGGCGAACAGGTCCTCCGCAGCCCGGGACGGGATCAGCAGCCCGTCCACATGCCGCGCATAGCCGGTGATCATCGTCAGTACCGGCAACTGCTTCGCGGCCCGGGCCTGCCCGAACCCGACCGGCAGCGTGATCGGCGGGAACCAGAAATCATGCTGGGCGATCTCCCCAGCCAGATACACCGTCCGCCCCGCCGGGTCCGGCGGCAGATACAACGGCCGCAGCTCCGCCACCTTCCCGCTCAGCGTGCGGATCGAATACGGCCAGCCGATCCGCCCGGCGATCACCGTCGAGGGCATCTGCGGATACGCCGCCAGCAGCTCCCGGATCCGCGGCTCGAACCCATCGGCCACCGACCCGGCCGGCGCCCGCTGATACTTCGGCGGGCCAGCACTAGCCAGCGCCGCCTTCACCGTGTTCCGCGAGATCCCCAGCACCCGGGCGACCTGCGCGATCGGCATCTGCTCGGCCCGGCGCAGCCGCCGGATCTCAGCCCAGTCCTCCACGCTCAGCACCTGCTCCCTCCCCGGCTCGGCTACGAGCCAGGGTCTCGGGGAAGCTGGTCAATTTTCGGTTGCCGCGCGGTGGTCAGTATTCAGCTGCCGACGACACTGACTCTGCCGGGCGGGATCAGACGCCTGGATGACCGAACGCGTCAGCCGGCCCGGAAGGC
>Ga0207699_10001824_pt1 | contig 10018 bp, 10 predicted proteins | sample LARL51metaG_FD_184344 | JGI IMG/M metagenome (GOLD analysis project Ga0207699, IMG submission 184344) | Corn, switchgrass and miscanthus rhizosphere microbial communities from Kellogg Biological Station, Michigan, USA - LAR L5-1 metaG... | ecosystem: Host-associated > Plants > Roots >...
GGTGGATCGCAACATCACACCACACGTACCGGTGTGGGATAAGTCGACACGTACTGATGGCACCTTCAGCCGGGCCGACTTCGTCTTCGATCAACAGCGTAACATCTATATTTGCCCAGGTGGTGCGGAACTGACCAGCACAGGCAATATCGATCAAGGCCACATCGTTTACTACCGGGCCAGCAAGAGCGACTGCTCGCAGTGTTCACTGAAGCCGAAGTGCACGACTGCGGCCGTGCGCAAAATCACCCGCGACCTCAACGAAGATGTGCGAGATCGTGTCCGCGCCTTGGCCGATACGGAAGCCTTCCAGCAGTCCCGCCGTGAGCGCAAGAAGGTCGAGATGCGATTTGCGCACATGAAGCGCATTCTCCGGCTCGACCGGTTCCGGCTGCGCGGCTTGAGCGGCGTCAGAGACGAAGTGCTACTGACAGCAACTGCGCAAAACCTGAGGCGGCTGGCCAAGCTTCTCTGCCGCGCCCCGCCACCTCTGGGAGTTGCTTGCCTCGCATAGACACCTGCAAACGGGAATCGCAGCAAACAAAAGGCAGTGCGTAAACAAGGGGCCGGCTATAACTCACAAAAGCCCTGCAATCGGGACCGGCCGAGTTGTGCAACACAATCGGGGGCAGAACAGACGTCACGGTTGCTGCCGCTGAGGTCCGAAAATGACCCCAAAGCGGAAGTCGAGCGTGCATCGCAGCAGTCGGAAGCGATGAAGATTGACGCCGCAGGGGAGATGTTCAGCTTGTCGGCCCGGCATTTATCCGAGTGGCGAGGTCCTCATCCCGACCTTGTCGGTGGTTTCGAGCGGGACTCGGCACCCATTCAAAAACAGGCTGAGCATATTGAACCAGCCGATCATAAGCACAATCTTGCGAGAGATCGTCTCACCGTACTTATCTAGAAGTTCGCGCACGGTCTCATCGCGCAATGTTCCGCTCTTTGACAACTCATCGGTCGCTTTGCACACGAGAACATACTCCGGATTAATACCAGATACCGGACCATCGGTGGCGACAGCGTCGATCTCCGCGGCAGACAGGCCTGCGTTCTTGGCCATCACCACGTTGGCTTGCGCCTCGTATGGCGCATTTAACACCTTTGCCGCGCGCAGGATGATCGTCTCGCGTATCTTGGGATCAATGCCTTTCGTCGAAAACATTGCTTTGACTATGCCGATCGTCGCCTCGAACATGTCCTCAGTTCCAGCGAACATCTTGAGGACGTTTAGGGTCTTTTCCGGCTGATAGGATTTGCCCATTATCTGCTGAACAGTTTGTTCCGAGGGCAATGGGATCGCGACGGTGGAGCTGTAGGCTGTGGGGTAAGCCATGGTATTCTCCTGTTATTTGAAGCGGGCAGCGCACTCTTAATTTTTATGCTTATGTTCATGGAACAAAGCCCCACCAAATTAGTTCCGGCAGCGTCATAACAAGCGTTTCACACTTCGACTTCATCGTGCTGATTGTTCTAGCAATTCGATAATTCTGCCAACGGGCTGCGAAAGGGTCGCCATGGTAGAGACCATTCTGAGCGCACTGGCTCCGATCGTCTTTACGCTGCTCCTCGGTTTCGTGGCTGCTTGGCGCCACGACTTCGGGCCGAAGGAAGCGTCGGTCCTCAATCGCATGGTGCTATGGTTCAATTTACTCAGCCGGTTCCTGAACGGCTGCCGGGTCCCACTCGAAACCACGGATAAGATTGGAACCGGGACCTCGCCACTCGAGAACAGGACGCCATGAGTGGATTTTTCCATATGAGCGAAATCGCCCGTAGTTCGAATAACAGGAGACTATGATGAATCGCCGAACATTGATCGGGGCTTTCGCCGCTGGCGCAGCCCTTCCCTTGCTCAACCAAGTCGCCAGCTCCCAGCCATCGCCGAAGACGAAGAATGTCGTCTTCGTGCACGGACTGTTCGCCGACGGCTCCTCGTGGTCAAAGGTCATCGCCCGCCTCCAGCAGAACGGCATCAACTGCACCAGCGTGCAGAATCCTCTGACCTCGCTGCGGGAGGCGTCGGAGGCCGCGCGGCGGGCGATCGCATTGCAACCCGGCCCGACGGTGCTCGTTGGCCACTCTTTTTCTGGAATGATCGTGACGGAGGTGGGGGTGGACCCGAAGATCACCGCATTGGTCTACGTCGCCGCGCGAGCACCTGATGCCGGCGAGGACTATGCCGCGCTTGCGAAGAACTACCCGACGCCGCCTGCCTCAGCCGGCGTTGTGTTCAACGACGATTGGGGTCAGTTGACCGAGGAGGCTTTCCTGCACGACTTCGCGGGCGACCTGCCGAAGGAAGAGGCACGCGTCCTCTACGCGGTTCAGCAGCCCTTCAAGAAGTCGCTGAACACAGACAAGACGACAAACGCCGCCTGGCGCACCAAGCCCACCTTCTACGCCGTGTCCACCGAAGACCGGACGATCAATCCCGACCTGGAGCGTTTCATGGCCAAGCGGATGGGTGCGAAGACGATCGAGGTCAAGTCGAGCCACCTGTCGCTGATCTCACACCCTGATGCGATCACGGACCTGATCCTGCAGGCGCTCGCCGTCTGAGCGGATCACGGTCGATCTCAATGTGCGGGCGTTACCGATACCGTGGGAAGCGCTCTTCCCAATTAGACAGGAGTAAAAGCATGTCCGTCTATGATGCCAAATTTATTCCAGCCGAAGTGACGGCAGCGATATCACCTACGTGCACTACCCGGACCTGTCCCACGCTTTTGTTCAAATGACGGCCCACTCCAAGCGCTGCCTGGAGTCAACGCAAGAGGTCGCTCGCACTCGGGAAAGGTCTTGCAAAGGCATAGGCAGGATAGCGGCTCCGGCAAGAACTACCCTGGCGCTGATCTTACATCCCGATGGACCACGAACCCGGTCCTGTACGCGGCGATTGCACCGTCGCATTTCGAAGAGAGGTTGCCTTGGTACAGACCATTCTAAGCGCACTGGCTCCGATCGTCTTCACCCTGCTGCTCGGTTTCGTGGCTGCTTGGCGCCACGACTTCGGGCCGAAGGAAGCGTCGGTCCTCAATCGCATGGTGCTGTTGTATGCCGTGCCGCTCGCGCTTTTCGTGGGCACGGTGGGCACGCCGCGCGCGGATCTGGTTCAGGATATTACGCTTGTTGTTGCGCTATTCGCGGCGATCGTGGGCTTATATGCGCTGGTTTTTCTGCTGTTCCACTTCGTATTTCGCTTTTCATTGAGCGAGAGCGTATTGGCGGCACTGACTGCGTCCGCTCCGGCAGTTCCGTTCATGGGTCCGGCCATTCTCGGCGACCTGTTCGGCAAAGCTAGCGCCGTTACCGTTGCAATCGCCGCTCTGATCATCAATCTCATCGTCGTGCCGATTACGATTCTCGGCCTGGCGTTGGGAAAAACACCCATTGGGACGCCGGCGCCGTCAACGACGCGCCACTCGGTCTTCGCGGAAAAGCTGCTGGAAACGGTCAAAGAGCCTATTGTCTGGGCGCCTCTGCTCGCCTTCGTTCTCGTGCTGTGCGATGTCCGCATCCCCTCAATTGTTGACCACGGACTTTCACTTTTAGGGCAGGCCACGGGCGGCGTCGCGCTGTTCGCTTCCGGCATCATGCTTGTCGCTTACAAAATCGAAATCGATTTGACGGCATTATCGTTGGCGTTCTTGAAGAATCTCGTTCAGCCTGCGCTGGTCCTAGTTGGACTGCGCTCACTCGGCTACGGCGCCCCCATCGTCCCAGAGGCGGTGCTGACGACGGCCATCCCAGTTATGCCGATCGTGATCGTGCTCGCCGCCCAATATCATGTGCGCGAAACGCGCGCGTCCTCTGCGCTATTTCTCAGCGTGATTGGTTCGATCTTCACAATAGCAGTTTTCATCGCCCTGACACAGTAAGCGATTCAGCGGAAGGAGACTTGCCATGACCCAAGTGGAAGCCCTCGCCAAATATGCCGCTCGCGCCTCGTTCGCCGATCTCTCGGCGCAGTCGCGCCAGCAGTTGCCGGTACACATTCTCGACTCGCTCGGTTGCTGTATCGCCGCCTTGGGTGCCGGCCCGGTCGAGGCCTGCCGCGCACAAGTCGCGGATTTCGGCGGCAACGGCCCGTGCGCGCTGATCAGCGGGGGCAACGCCAACCCAATCTTCGCAGCGTTCTGGCACACCGCGCTGGTGCGCTACGTGGACTTTATGGACAATTTCCTGGCGCCGACCGAGACCTGCCATACAGCCGATAACTTTGGTGTGGCGCTGACCATTGCTGACTATGTGGGCGGTAGCGGGCGCGACCTAATGCTGGCAGTGGCGCTGGCGTACACAGTGCAGTCGCGCTTTGTTGATCACGCTAACTTCATGACGCGCGGCTTCGACCACACCGCACAACTCGCTTTCTCGCTCAATGCCGCTGCGGGCAAGCTGCTCGGCCTGAGCGAGCCGCAGATTGCGGATGCCATCGCCATGGCAGCGGTGAGCGATGCCTCATTCGCCGTCGTGCGGGCCAAGCCGCTATCGCAGTGGAAAGGGTTGGCCTCAGCGCAGTCAGCGCTGGGTGCAATGAACACCCTGTTTCTGGCACGTCGCGGCGTGGAGGGACCGCTGCAGGTGATAGAAGGCCCCAACGGCATCGACAACTTGCTGCACATGCAGATACACATCGACTGGGACAAGCAAGGTTACGAGGGCGTTTTGGAGAGCACCATCAAAAAGTACAACTCCATGATCCATACGCAGTCCGCGGTCCATTGCATGGTCGAACTCGTCAGACAGAACAAACTCGACCCCGGCAAGGTAGTTTCGATCGAGGCCAACGTGATCCGGATCGCCTATGATTTTGCCGGCGGCGGCCTCTACGGCGTGGACAAGGTCGTCAGGACCAAGGAACAGGCGGATCACAGTCTGCCATACTTGCTCGCGGTGGCGTTGCTTGACGGCGATGTGATGCCGGCGCAATTCGAGCCAGACCGCATCATGCGCGCCGATGTGCAGCAGCTCCTCAAGAAGGTTTCGGTCCGGCCGGATCAGGAATTCACCGACCAATATCCTGCGAAGATGCCTGCCAAGATTGTCGTCCGGCTACAGGACGGTAAGGTCATCGAACACGAGGTTCAGGATTTTCCAGGGCTCGCCTCCCGTCCCTTCACGTGGGAGGAGTCCGTCGAAAAGTTCGACAGACTCACGGCCGGTCACGCCGACGAAGGGACGTGCCGCGAGATCAAAGATGCCGTGCATTCTCTCGAAAACATTCAAGTTGCGGATCTGATGGCTTTGCTTGGCCGTGTGAAAGGCGTTGGCGCGCGGCACTGAAAGGGAATTACCAATTTCCGCCATTGACGCTGTGGACGGCTCCTCCACAGCACGGTGAGTGTCATGGAGGTGGGTACCAGCATTCTTCTCGAAATTTGTGCAGTGCATGAGTCCCTTTTTGGCACGAAACCGACATGTGTCGATCCGGTCGCCGCATGTCCGTTGCTGGGGGATCAACGGACCTGGCTTGGACGCGGCTCAAGGTCTGATATTGACCCATTTTGAGAAATGGGCCGCTCGCCGCCGAACCAGTTTGGATAAAGCTTATTTCAACAATGGACGTTTCGCGGACGTGCAGCCGGCACGCATGCACAATCTTGCTGGGCGGCTTGTCAGAAGTGTAAGAAGGCCGGGAAGCGCCCGACTGGGCGCTGCTCCACTTGCCTAGCGCACGCGCCACCAGAGCCGAGCGCCCGGTGCCCGAGCAAAACGAGCGTGTCTGGGTCGTATTGAGCCATCACATTACACCATCGCGTAAAAGCGGCACGGCTAGTAGCGTCCTGCGACCCTCCGCCCTTAACCGGAATACCACAAGCGGATCTACGACGTCCGCGCCGCGCGCCGCAGCGATTGCGGGGGTTGGCCGAAAGCGCGAATGAAGGCGCGGCGCATCCGGTTCGGATCGCGAAACCCGGTAAGTTGCGCGACGCGATCGATCGCTTCGCTGGAAGATTGCACCCGCTGGCGCGCCACCTCTATGCGCAAGCGCTCGACCGCCTTCGACGGCGTAGAGCCAGTCTCGGCGAGGAAGGCGCGGGTGAAATGCCGCGAACTCATGCCAGCCTGCTCGGCCAGATCCTCGACCGTCAGTGGCGCATCGAGATGCTCGCGCGCCCACGCCAGCAACGGCCCGAAGCGGCCGCCGGGCGCCTTCAATTCCAGCAGCGACGAGAATTGCGACTGGCCACCGCTGCGGCGGTGATAGACCACAAGCCGGCGCGCGGCATTCTTCGCGACCTCCTCGCCATAATCCTCCGCTGCCATCGCTAGCGCCAGATCGATGCCAGCGGTGACCCCAGCCGAACTCCAGATGTTGCCGTCGCGGACGTAAATCTGGTCGGGCTCGAGCCTTACCTTGGGATAAGAGCTGACGAAGTCTTGGGTGTTCCACCAATGCGTGGTGGCGCGGCGGCCATCGAGCAGGCCCGCTTCGGCGAGGATGTAGGCGCCGGTACAAACGCTGGCTACGCGGACGCCCCGTTTGGCCATCGTCCGCACAAATGACAGCGTCCTCTCGCACATCGCTGAAGCTGGGATCTTCTCAGCGCCCACGACGATCAAAGTGCTGATTGCGCGAGAAGACCCGAAGCCTTTCGCAAATATTTCGACGCCCGATGAACTGCGCACGGCGCCCGGTGTCGCCGCCAAAATCCTGATCGCGGGAGAGACACCAGCGTAGCTCGCTGCAACCTCGAACACCGAAATAGGACCGGCGGCATCTTGCAGTTGGAAATCAGGAAATACGAGAATTCCGATCATGATTTTTACCCCGTGTCCTAAAATGACGGAAATACGCCATTTAAGACATAAGGTCATCATGTCAGGGTGGCCACGTCAACTACCAACCGGTGGCAACAGGCCGGAATCCAAGGTGATCGATTGCATGACAAGCGCCTCGGAAGCCTGCCCCGGCGGCACACAAAACACGAACGAGTGAGAGGATCATGAGCGACCTACTGAATGACAAAACAACAGCCGAGTGGGCGATGTTGCACCCGGGCCGGACTGGCCTGCTCAACAAGATGCATGAAACCCTCTCTGCTCTCCTCGCGCATCGCCTCCGCAAGGCAGAGGAACAGCTCATGGCTCTCGATATTCGCCTCGAACGTAGCGAGATCGGATCTGTGCCAAGGGACGACGCACGGGAGCGCGCAAACAGCGTGCGGCGGAAGCGTTGGAAGAATCATCTAACCCCCGAGTAGCCGCTTCACCGACGAAACAACAGAAATCCAGGACCGGCGCGCCATTCCGTCGCGCGCCAGAGGGATACGGCCTTGTCGACGGCAGGGCTGGGCAATTGAAGGTCATCAACTACTGACAACACAGGAGACTGAGACAATGACCACGACCATTTCGACCCTCGCGAAAGTGAACAACGGCGTTAATGTGACTGCTCTGCTCGGAGCCCGCGAGGCGCTTGGGCAGGCGCCCGAGGCGGCCCAGTTCAAGTGGCGCGCAAGTTGCGAATGGGTGACCGGAACGCACAGCCGCTCCGTAATCGGCAACTTCTTCGGCCTCGGCGCCGAGCAGCCCCGCGATAAGAATTTCCGCGTGGAAGCCGATCATCCGAAGGTCTTCGCGTCCGAGGACAACGCGCCGACTCCGGTGGAGATCGTTCTCTCCGGGCTCGCGAGTTGCCTCACTGCCGGTGTTGCCGCCGTCGCCCAGCGCCGCGGCATCCAGCTTCACTCGGTCAAGGCCACGGTCGAGGGCGACATGGACATCCAGGGCATCCTCGGCATGGATGACGACGTTCGCAACGGCTTCGACGGCATCCGCGTCCACTTCGACATTCGCGCCGATGCGAGCGAGGATGACATCAAGGCGCTGGTCGCCCAGTCGCAGAAGCGTTCGGCCGTATTCGACATCATTACCAACCCGACGAACGTCTTCGTCACCGTCAATTGACGGCGGCAGCTGGATCAAGGAGCGAGTGTCGTGAGGCTTTCGACCACCATCATCATCGGCGCCGGCCAATCCGGATTGGCCATGAGCAGGCACCTCACCGACCGCTCGATCGACCATGTGTTGATCGAGCGGGGCGAGGTCGCCAACTCCTGGCAAACGGAGCGGTGGGACTCGCTTCGCCTTCTCACGCCGAACTGGCAGAGTCGCCTTCCTGGATACGCCTACGACGGCGACGACCCGGACGGCTTCATGAACGTGACTGAGGTCGTTGGTTATCTGAAGAGATATGCCGGCGCCTCGGGCGCCCCGGTCCAGGCGCGCACAAAAGTCACGCGCGTGCGCCAGGTGGACGGCGGCTACGAGGTGGCAACCGACCAGGGTCCGTGGCGGTGTCGGACGCTAGTCCTTGCAAGCGGCGCCTGTAACGTCGCGACTATCCCGGCGGTCGCGGCGGGCCTGCTGCCGGAGATCGCTAGCCTCACGCCGATGCAGTACCGCAGACCGGAACAATTGTCGGATGGCGGTGTGATGGTTGTCGGAGCTTCGGCGACCGGCGTGCAGCTTGCACGCGAGATCAGGGCCTCGGGCCGAAGCGTCATTCTCGCAGCCGGTGAGCATGTCCGGGTGCCCCGCGTCTACCGCGGCCGGGATATCAAATGGTGGATGGATGCGATCGGCGCCATGGACCTGCGCTACGACGCGGTCGACGACATCGATCGGGCAAGGCGTCTGCCATCGCTTCAGCTGATCGGCACGCCCGGACGCGAAACCATCGATTTGAACAGCCTGCGCAAGGCCGGCGTCGAGATCGTCGGGCGCCTTGCGGGGATGCATGATGGAAAGGCGCAGTTCTCCGCGTCGCTCCCGAATCACAGCGCGCTCGCGGACCTCAAGATGAACCGGCTGCTGGCGAGTATCGACGCGTGGATTCTCGCGAGTGGGCAGGAGGATCGCTTTCCCGGGCCGCATCGCTTCGAGCCGACAGAGATTGACCCGCAGATCAGGCTCGGCATGGACCTGAATGATGGAAGCGTCAGAACCGTGATTTGGGCTACCGGATATCGCCCCGACTATTCCTGGCTCGATGTCCCCGTGCTCGATCGCAAGGGGCGCATCCGTCACGATGGCGGCGTCACGGCGGCGCCCGGGATGTACGTCATGGGCCTGCCGTTCATGCGCCGGCGCAAGTCATCTTTCATCGACGGGGCCGGGGAGGATGCCGCGGACCTTGCCGCGCACCTGAATCTCGGCCTGCGTCGCTCGGCCGCCTGACACGGAGCAGTTCACATGGATACGCCTCGTCATTTCCAGCCGCATTACGACGCGGTGATCGTCGGAGCGCGATGCGCCGGGGCCGCCACGGCCATGCTTCTCGCGCGCGCCGGGATGAATGTTCTCGCGATCGACCGTCAGGCCTACGGCTCCGACACGATGTCGACTCACGCCCTCATGCGTACGGGAGTCCTTGAGCTCGAGCGATGGGGATTGCTGCCGACAGTGATGGCGGCGGGAACACCGGAAATTCGCGCAACGACGTTTCATTATGGCTGCGAGTCGCTGCGTCTGAGCATCAAGCCGGAGTATGGCGTCGAGTATCTCTGCGCGCCAAGGCGGACCGTGCTGGATCGCATTCTCGTCGATGCAGCCCTCAGCGCGGGCGCCGATGTGCGTCACGGCGTCGCTCTCTCTCGCCTTCAGATCGATTCCAAAGGCCGGGTCATTGCTGCATTGCTGAGGGACGCCGACGGCAATAGCACGGCTGTTCGCTCGGACATTGTGATCGGCGCGGACGGCAGGCAGTCCACGGTTACCGCGCTGGTCAAGGCCGGGACCTACCTCATTGGCCAGAGCACAACCGGCTACATCTACGGATACTTCGAGGACCTCGAGCGGTACGGATATCACTGGCACTTCGCGGAGAACGTTGCGGCAGGCGTCATCCCCACGAACCACAGGCAGCACTGTGTGTTTGTCAGCGTGCCTGGCACAGCCTTCCCGGCCACGTTTCGCGGAAACGTCGAGGGCGCCTTCCGCCAGGTCCTCGCGGCAAACTCGCCGCATCTCAGCGACGATGTCAGTCGCGCTCGCCTGGTCGGCCGCCTGC
>Ga0207699_10001825_pt1 | contig 10016 bp, 8 predicted proteins | sample LARL51metaG_FD_184344 | JGI IMG/M metagenome (GOLD analysis project Ga0207699, IMG submission 184344) | Corn, switchgrass and miscanthus rhizosphere microbial communities from Kellogg Biological Station, Michigan, USA - LAR L5-1 metaG... | ecosystem: Host-associated > Plants > Roots >...
AGGACAACTGTCCGCCTGGAGGTGCTCGTCTTAGGCTCCACGATCCGCAGCTTGCCGTTGGCGCGCTGCAAGGCCCGGCGCACCCGAAGTTGCCGAGAGTTCAGATCGACATCCTCCCAGCGCAGGGCGAGCAGCTCGCCGCGGCGCAGCCCGGTCGTGAGCGCCAGGACGTAGAAGGCTTCCAGCCGTTCGCCCTGGATGGTGCTGAGCAGCCGCTTGGCGTCCTCGATGGTCAGGTCGGGGCGGCGGTCGCGGATCAGCGGTGATGCCTTCACCTGGGCAGCGACATTCCGCGTGACGAGCTCCAGCCGGTAGGCGTCGGCCAGTGCGTTGCGGACCAGCTTGTAGACATGCTGAACGGTTGCTGCGCTCGGCGGGGTGCCGCGTGAGGTCCGCGTTGCCCGCGTCTCCGTGACCAGCGTTTGCACGTGGGCCGGGGTCAGCTTGTCCAACCGCACTCCGCCAATGACGGGCTTGACCCACCGCTCGGCGAGACCTTTGTACAGGGCCAGCGTTGCTGGCCGCGTCCCGTCGAATTTCTTGATCTCCGAGAGCCAGGCGTCCAGCCACTGCCCTACCGTCCAAGATGGCGCGAGCAGATCCAGGCCGCGATCACGAGCGGCCCGTAGTTTGCCGAGCTTCTGGAGGACCTCGTTCTCACTTTGGCCGTAGACCGTCTTACGGCGGCGCTTGCCGCCAGCGAGCCCGAGGTCGAGCATCCCGACCCAGAGCCCGTCGCTCGCCCGCTGGTAGACAGTTCCCTCACCTCGGCGCAGGTGACTCTTGCGTGGCATCAGGCCGCCTCGCTGCGCAGCGATTCGACAAACGCCTCCAGGTCAGCGGCCCTGATCCGGCGTGCCCCATCGATCCGCACCGATCGCAGCGCACCGGAGGTAATCAGCTCGTAGACCTTCGCGCGGCTCAGGCTCAGCGCCTCAGCGGCGTCGGTGACCCGGTAGAGCAGTCTCGCCACGGGCTCGCTGTTATTTCGACTACTCATCAGGCAGCCCTCCCGGTTGCCGAAAGTTCGGCGGCGAGGGCTTCCTGGGCTCGTCGTCTAGCTTCTGTGAGGGCGTTCTCCCACTGGAGACGGTCGGCCACCGAGCGCAGCAGCCGTCTGCCGGATGGCAGGTAGTCGTCGTCGTCGGGCTGGACTTGTTCCCACCGGTAACGGGTGGGGTCGGTTGCCGGAAGACCGAGCATCTCGGTCAGCCAGGCCCGGCGGTCGCCGCGGTGGTCGGCCAGCGTCTTGCCGGACCATTTGCGCGAGACCAGCACCCGCCGCCCGGCATGACCCAGGTGGTCGTAGCGGTGGGCCTTGCCTTTGCAGGCACCAGCCACCAGGCCATAGCGCAGCCATTTCGCGCACGTCGGCGAGCACGGCTCATGCCGCAGCGCCTCGGCGAGCCGTTCCACGTGGACACGCTGAGCATCGGTGTCGGGCTGGTGGCAGTCGCCGAGTTGCTTGGTCAGGTACTTGGTCAGATATCCGATGCACCGAGTGGCGTCTTTGGACCCGGCGAGCACACCCTGGGCGTCGAACTTAGTGCCGAACCGGACCACATGCAGCGGCTCATCATCTGGGCCAATGGTGTCCAGGGCCTGGTCCCAGGTGGGCAGCAGCTCGCCAGTGGCGGGGTCGAGGTAGCCGCCGCGGGCCTCATACCAGACCGGCAGATAGTCGCCCTCGAACCTGATCTCATCTGTAGCTGGCCACCAGACCTGGTCGGGCGAGTGCTCCGGGCAGTCGACGGCCGGGGATTCATGGCAGTGCGGGCAGCCGGTGGCGCCGGCTCCACGCCCTGGCACCCGGCTGACCAGCCCACCGCATCCCCGCGACCAGGAAGGAAAACCCCGGGTCCGTGGAACCCCGCCCACCCGGCGCGACAGCCGGGCCGCCAGCCACGGCACGACGCTGAAAACGCCGAATCAGCCGCGGGCTCAAGCCACCGAGCCAAGATCACGAAAGATCGAGGCTAGCGATGCAACCTTCTGGATGCCAAAGCCAGAAGACATCGGCGATGATGGAATCGGCGCGTTCTTCCACGACACCTGGCTAATCAAAGACGTGCCCGTCCGCGAAGCTCGACGGTTGAGGCAAGAGGAACGCCGCATTGCAGAAATTGTGGACCACCTGGCAAATACAGCCGAAGACTTTGATCGTCTGGCTCATGCTGTAGAAGCACGCTACGACCCAGACGAACCGGACGGAAGCTATGACCTTACGGCCGCCGAACGAGCAAAGCTCGGTGAATTTCTGCCGGAAAATGAAGACGAAGATACCGCGCTAGACTCCCTCGAACTCGGAGTCGCCGGTCTGGTTTACGCCCTTGCTACCGTCCGCATCATTCCAACCGCAAGCTGTCGAGGACATCCGGGTCCTCGGGCCTGGTCCGACGTGCCAGTCGTACTATTCGCAACGACAGAGTATCGCGCTAGAGCTCTACAACCACTCGTCGAAGCCACCGACTGCCGGTTCGGCATCGACACAGCTCGGCCCGACGTTCTCGCCGTAACCGGGCGGTCGATACTCGACACAATGGCCCTAGCGGATGCCGTACTTGAATCTCGCCAGACATTCGTGCGGCCAAGGCCATCCCGTCATAACCGACCTGACCAAGAACAGCAGTTCTAAAGGTCCTCCGAACTTTCTCGAAATAGGGCGGAGCGCATCCGGTGAGCAGCCGCCGAACCAACGGCGCGCCTGGTGCGTATGCGGGAGCCGCACCCGCTGTTGATCATGCCTGCGAGTGACGGGCCCGCTTCTCGTCGGCTGTGAGACCGATGTGGTGCCAACGCCCGGGCGTTATCCAGCGAAAGACGGTAAGACCTGGACGTTTGCACCAGCATGTCTCCGTACAGCCGCAGCGGAGACGAGGCCCGCCGATTCCCAGTGCGTCGGCGGTGCGGGTGCCAACTGCCAGCAGGAGGACTGCCACGATGCCTCCCAGGAGAATTCGGCGCATATCCGCTAGCTTAGCCACCCCTCGATGGGGGTCCGCATGCCGCGAGGCGCGGATGTGGGCTGCGGGGCAGGTGCCGTTAGCCATCAGCGCGCCCACGGTTCGCCCTCGGCGACCAGAAATCCCAGGTCAAGCGGGCGTCGGGAACATCTACGCTAGCGGCATGGTCGGGCAGGCCAAGGACGGCCGCACGTGGCGAATCGGAACCGACGCCGAGGTCGGGTGGATCGCCAACGGCACGTCCATCGGCCGGTCCATCACCGCGGCCATCCCGCCGGTCTTCGAGGCCTACGCCACCATCGTGCTGCCATTCGCTGGCCAGGAGCAGGACGAGCATGACCGGGCTGTGCTGGCACTGCTGACCGAGCAGTCGCCGGGCCAGCGGTGGTGGCTGGGGTATCTCGACACCGGCGCCGATGACACCGTCTTCCCCGGCGCGCCCAAGGTGACCTTGTACGCAGGGTGGCATTACGTGCTGGTCGAGGCCGGGCCGGAACAGGCCGCCACCTGGCGCCAGTACGGCGATTGGTCGTTCTGGAAGGGCGCCTTGCCCAACTTGATGTTCCCCGCCGACCGCTCGTGGCTGATGTCGACACTGTGGGACGACGACTGGACCTGCATCGGCGGACCGGCCGGGCTCGTGGACAAATTCCTGCGCCACCCCGGTCTGCAGGCCAGGCCGGTAGCGCTTGGCCAGGACGCCACACCACCCGGTCACCAGGCGCTGTGACGGTGCGCCTGACAGGGGCCGGGCAGCCGTGAGCGCTTCAGCCCAGCAAGATCGTCGTGCCATTAGCGTGATTAACAGCGGTCAGCAGCGGTATCTCGCGGCTACTCACGGACAACTGCCCGGCCAGGTCAGCGCCGTCACGACACACGAATACGTCGCTTTGCAAGCAGGGGGTCGGGGACCAAGGCGAGCATGTCCGTAAGGAGCAGTTCGAGCATACGCACCTGCGCCTGCCCGTAACAGCGCCACGCGCGTCAGCATCGAATCTTGCCTGACTCGCGCTGCTGATGCCGGGCTGGATTGCCGCGATACCAGTCCTTGTGCCACCGTGTCTGCCACTTTCCAGCTCAGGGGGGACCATGACCGTTGCCCAGCTTGCGCGCTGGCTGCCAGGCATCGAAGACGCCCGCCGGTGGTCGCAGTCCCTGGCGGTGCTCGATGCCATCGTGTCGCGGTATACCCGGTACTTCTCCTTCGATTCGCAGTTCGGCTCGGGCCAGGCCCAGGCGTGGATGGAGAACGGCCTAGGCGACGAGTACTCGATTACGTTCGGCGAGTACGGGGCCTTGGCGCTCGGCTTCGCCCATGAATCGGAAATGAGCCCCTTCGGCCAGCACCCGCCAGCGCTGTGGCCGGGGCTGCTGACCGGGCTCCCGCCCGTGCTGGCCAAGGTGGCCCGGCAGTTCGTCCACACCATCGACGGCGCGCCGCTGGTGACGGTTGCCCTGTGGCGGCTGGCGGGGGATGAGCAGTGGCGTCATGGGCCGGTCGAGTACCCGCCGGGCTGGGAGCATCGCTACAACGGCGATCCTGATGGGTCAGGATGGCTGTTCGAGCAGCTCGACGGCCGCCCCGGCACCTACCTCGAATACGCCCAGTGGTACTTCGAACGCGAGCTGCCCGCCGACGCTGTCGCGGCGATCTTCGAGCACCGGCCGGTCACCGCAGAACTCGTCCACGCCCTCAACCCCGAGCGAGTGCTCGGCGACCTGGCCGATGACCTCAAGCAGATCGGGTACCCAGTGAGATGATCTGCGTGGGACGGGCACTTTCCGGGCGCCAGCCCATCCGCACATAGCCGCTGACTGCGCTGGCCACCGGTCACGGCGGTACGCGGGACTGTACCCGGCTGCTGCCAAAACTGCTGCCATGACCGTGGCCAGCTACTGACGGAAGACGACAGGTCTGAAACATCGCCCCAGAGGACAGCCACTCCTGGACAGGTCTGGACGGTCTGCCCATAACTACGGATCAGAAGGTTGGGGGTTCGAGTCCCTCCGAGCGCGCCCAGGTCACAGGCCCCTACCCGCTCTCGGGAGGGGTCTTTTTCGTGCCGGTGGGAGCCATGTTGGGAGCCACCATGGCCGATTCGGGGCCAAATAGCGCCTGGCTCATGGATGCGGCGACTGCCCGGCGGTCACCTTCCACCAAATGCCCGTACACGTCTTTCGTGATCGTGATACTGGCGTGCCCCAAGATCTCCGACACCACATGCAGCGGCGTTCCCTGAGCGAGCATCAGCGAGGCGCCCGAGTGCCGCAGCTCGTGCGGGTGCCAGTGACCAAGCCCGGCCCTGTTGCACAGCTTGGCGAAGGTGCGCGAGAAGTTCTCCGGATCCAGCGGTGCCCCGGTCTCGCTCGCGAAGATCAATCCGTAGTCACGCCAGGCAAGACCGGCCGCCATCTTGTGTTCAGCTTGCCGGGTGTGATGCTGGCGCAGCTTGGCCAGGATCTGCGGGGTCAGTGCCAGCGACCGCCGCGAACGGGGAGTTTTCAGGTCGCCGACGATGAGCTGGGTCCGGTGGCCCGGTTGCATCTCGCGGTTCTTGATCCGCTGGACGCCATGAGTGACCTGGAGGGTCCCGGCGTCCCAGTCGAGAGCCGACCAGCGCAGGCCGAGCACTTCACCGCGGCGCATCCCATATGCCAGCGCGAGGATGATGACCAGCTCGAAGCGGTGACCAGCTGCCGCATCCAGCAGACGCCGCGCCTGCTCGACGGTTAGCGTGCGGCCTTCCTTGGCGCGGACCCGAGGGGGCACAGAGAGCCCGGCGACGTTGCGGACGATAATGCCCTCACGCTCGGCCTGGCCGAGAGCCCTCCGCAGGACAGTTCGCATGATGCGGACGCTGTTGGTGCTGTACCCGGCGCCGCGTTTCGCCCGCCATAGCTTGTCAAGCGGCGCCGCTGCGCGGCGCCGGGACCGGCACTAGCGCTCGGCCTCAGCCTTGGGGAGGCCCGGCCGGCGCGCGCCGGCCCTCACGCCCGAGTCTGCCGCTTACCAGTCCGGTTCAGCTGCCGCCGACCGGTGCTGCGTGCATGCCGTCTTCCTCGGCGATCTAGTGTCCCGCTCCCGGCCGCCGAGTCTAGGTCGCTCCCTCCGGTCGCGTCGCATGCGATCGGCTTCGCCGAACCCAGACACGGCATCCGCTCGCTGGGGGTTCGCGCCTGCGAGGAGGACGGGATGGAGCAGTCAAACGGGATTTTCCTGATCTGGCAATCCATTGACCGCCCAGGTCAACGGCTTTCTGCCCAGTCAAGAGCCGTGTCTTTGGTGTGATGACGGCAGCAGGTCACTCTGGAGCAGCCGCGAAGAACTGGTCGCGCGCACCCGCTCAGGGGTGCTAGCACGAGTTCCCGCTGGTGGCTGGCCACCTTGCTGGAGATTGTTCGGTCCTGCTTTGATCTTCTCGTGGGCGAGTTGCAGTCGGATCTCACCTCGCCGGGGGCTTTTTGCCGTGGCTGGCTCTACCTCCCCGAGGGTGTGACGCGGCCGGGGGCCCGCGCGATCACCGGGGCGGCCGTGCTGGTGGTGCTGACGTCGCTGTTGCAGAGCCTGCTCGCCGGGCTCGCCGACGATCACGCGATCTACGGCGGCCTGCACGCCTTCGGCGGGCTGCTCATCCTGGGCATCGCGGGCTACCTCTACGTCCGGTCGCGGCAGCGCGAGTGATAGGGGTCTTGCCGTGACCGGCGCAAGGCGTGCGACCGCCGTCGTGTGGCTCTTGATCACGGTGCTTTCGGTGGCCAACCTGATCTTGACGATCATGGCGCGGAACGACCTGGCGACCACGGACGCGGTGTCGGGCCTGATCTATGCGCCCGCCCCCGTCTTGTATGCCACTCTCGGAGCGCTGATTGTCCGCCGCGCTGGCAATGTCATCGGCTGGATGCTGATCGGCATCGGGGGCGCCCAGGCAATCAGCTGGCTCGCCTCCGCCTATGCGGTGTTCGGCGTCGCCCATCCCGGCACTTTGCCGGCACCCGAGCTGGCGGGCCTGCTGGGTGAGTGGAGCTTCATCCCGGTCTTCACCGGGATCGGCTTCATGCTGCTGCTGTTCCCATCCGGGACGCTGCCTTCGCCCCGCTGGCGCCCGTGGGCAGGGCTGGGCCTGCTGGCCACCGCGCTGACGATGGTCGGGTTCGTGGTGCGGCCGAGGCTAATGGCGCTTCCGGCACCCGGCGGTGTTTCGCTGATGTTGGAGAACCCGCTCGGCGTCAGGTCGCTGGGTCCGGTCCTCTCCACGGTCCTGATCGGGACCCTCAACGGCCTGTCGGTGCTGGTCACCGTGATCCTGGCAGCGGCCTTCGTGTCCCTGGCGGTCCGCTACCGGTCAGGCGGGCGCGAAGTGCGGCAGCAGATCAAGTGGCTCGCGCTGGCGGCAGTAGCGGTTGCCGGCTGCCAGGCTGCGGCGCTGCTGGCCATCGCGATCACCGGGGACGCGTCTAACCCGGTGACGGTCACCGCCTACGTCGTGATACCGGTCACCGTGCTGTTCGGGATTCCCGCGGTCATCACGCTCGCGATCCTGAAGTACGGCCTGTACCAGATCGACGTCATCATCAACCGCGCGGTCCAGTACGGCCTGCTCTCGGCCGCGCTCACGGGCGTGTATGCCGGCATCGTGGTGGGCATCGGGACGCTGGCCGGCTATGCCGGCGGCCCTGTGCTCACGATCGCGGCTGCCGTGACGATCGCGGTGTTGTTCCAGCCGGTGCGCCACCGTGCCCGGCTCGTCGCCAACCGCCTCGTCTACGGGCAGCGGGCCACTCCCTACCAGGTGCTCGCCGACTTCGCCGAGGACATGGCCGGGCAGCTGGACTTCGACACCGCGCTCGACCGGATGGCGTCGATCCTGGCCGGCGCGACCGGTGCGGTCCGGGTGGAGATCTGGGTCAGGGTCGGGGCGCAGCTGCGCCCGCAGGTGATCTGGCCGCGCGGATCCGCCCCGCCCGCGGCCGTGCCGCTGGCCGGTGACGCCGAGCTTCCGGCGTTCGAGCTGGCCACCCGGGCCGTAGCGGTCCGGCACGGCGATGAGCTGCTCGGCGCGCTCGCTATCCAGAAACCGCGAAACGAGCCGATCACCGCGGCGGAGGACAAGCTGCTGACACACCTGGCGTCACAGGCGGGCCTCGTCTTGCGCAACGTCCGGCTCACCGCCGAGCTGCAGGCCACGATCGACGACCTGCGGGCGTCCCGGCTTCGGCTGGTGCGGGCGCAGGATGAAGAGCGGCAGCGGATCGAGCGCAACCTGCACGACGGCGCCCAGCAGCAACTCGTCGCGCTCACGGTTCAACTCAGCCTGCTAGAGGACTCGGCCGGGGACTCCGGCGAGGTCAGGCAGATGACCGGCCAGCTCCGGGCCGGGCTGCGCGCGGCACTCGATGACCTCAGGGCGCTGGCCCGCGGTATCTACCCGCCGCTGCTCGCCGACCAGGGCCTTGGGCCAGCCCTGCGAGCGCAGGCCGGCCGGACCCCGCTGCCCGTCCAGGTCGAGGCCGACGGCATCGGGCGCTACCCGCGCGACGCCGAAGCCGCCGTGTACTTCTGCATCCTGGAAGCCCTGCAGAACACCGCGAAATATGCCCGTGCGTCCCAGGCGGCCGTCGCCCTGTCGTGCCCGGGCAGCCATCTCGAGTTCACCGTGTCTGACGACGGGACCGGCTTCGACACCGCGAAAGCCACCTACGGCACGGGCCTGCAGGGCATGGCCGACCGGCTCGCCGCGGCTGGCGGCACCCTCCGCATCAACTCCGCGCCCGGGAACGGCACCACCATCAGCGGCAGGCTGCCCATATCCGAGCTAGCCGTGACAGAGCGCTAGCGGCGTGGCCGGCCTTATCGCCCTGGGTGATAAGGCGTGACAGCAACGGTGACAGCAACGACAGCTGCCAACGCCTGGCACCAACGGCCGACGGCACCACGCTACGCTGGGCGACTGCGGGTTCACCTGTGCTGCCGCTAGGCCTGAAAGCGGAAGGTCGGGGCAAGTGCCCTTCGCTGGACGGGGCGGCCAAGGCGTGTCCCCGAGATGTCCCCGAACTGCCATCAACAGCCAACGATCACCGCCAGCCGCACTCGCCGAATCCGAAGGAAACGCGGGCCTTGAACCCGCGAGCAACGCACGAGAACACCCTCGTAATGCGTAGCTCGGCTGAAGCGCTGTTTGTGGCTGTCCTCGCGGGGTAACTCGGCATGCCTTGTACCTCGTCGCGTGGCCCAGACGTGCGCATGCGCGGCATCCAGTAGTAGGGGAGACAGCTATGACCACCCCGCAGGACACTCCGAACTACATCGGCCGCGCCGCTGTCGACGCCGAGGGCAACAGGATCGGCAAGATCACCAAGGTGTACGACGACGACCAGACCGGGCAGCCGCGGTGGATCCTCGTGGAGACCGGCATGTTCGGCACCCGGCAGAGCTTCGCGCCGGTCCACGGATCCAGGTTCGACGGCGAGCTGGTCGTGCTGGCCGTGTCCAAGGACCAGGTCAAGGACGCGCCTAACATCGACAGCGACGCGCACGTCAGCGAAAGCGAGCAGGACGCCCTCCGCCAGTACTACAGCGGCTACCTCGGCACCGCCCAGTAGACCAGCGGTACGAGGAAACCAGCAAGATCATCGTGCCATTGGCGTGCCATTAGCAGGGGTCGACAGCGGTATCTCGCGGCTACTCACGGTCAACCGGCTGGCCAGGTCAGCGCCGCCATAGCGTGCGGATACGTCGCTTTGCAAGCAGGTGCTCCGCCGGGCAGGCGTGTCCTGCTCAGCGATGCCGGGCTCAGCTTGTTTCGCTAAGCTACGCCAGTCGGCTCCGCGGCGGGTTAGGTCCGCGCGTTGCGCACGGCCCAGTCGAGCGAGTAGTCCGCCACTTCTTCCCAGCCGTCCTGGGCGAAGGTGGAGTGGGAGCGGTTGGGGTACTCCTTGAGCTCGGTGAGCGCGCCTGTCTTCTGCTGGATGTTGTAGGCGGCGCGCGTGACCGCTGCGGGCACGGTGTGGTCCTTGCCGTTGGCCAGGAACAGCAGCGGCGCGCGGCTTGAGTGG
>Ga0207699_10001826_pt1 | contig 10013 bp, 9 predicted proteins | sample LARL51metaG_FD_184344 | JGI IMG/M metagenome (GOLD analysis project Ga0207699, IMG submission 184344) | Corn, switchgrass and miscanthus rhizosphere microbial communities from Kellogg Biological Station, Michigan, USA - LAR L5-1 metaG... | ecosystem: Host-associated > Plants > Roots >...
TGTTGATGAAGACAATCATCACAGTTACTATAAAAATAACGAAATAAACTAATTCTATTTTCCAAAATTGGATAAGAAGAGTAGCTCTTAGCTAATGTTACTAACATTATCCACATATCTTTCAATGTAAGCTACACATGTAAAAGACAAGACAAGTAAACTTAACAAGCGATAAAACTTATCCGCACCTGTGGGATTTTGTTCATTTAGCAATAAATCTGTTGGTAACATAAAAAAGGGTCGTGTTCCACTATAATATGAGATTCGTCAGTCAATTTTGGTTATACTCAATTACAAGGATCTACTACATCTATGATACTAATCCAATCTGTTTGTATAAACAGGGTTTTATTGACTTGTCTTTAATTTTGCAGGCTGTGAAGTGCCAAGCTGCTTCAAGTGCCAGTAAAGCAGTTGCAAATCCAATACTCACATATGCTATGTTTTCTAACATATTCTGAATACTCTATTGATAAATATAATGTTATCTACTACTTAGGTAAACACTTGCCATGGTATTTTCACTCCATCTTAACAGATGATAATATACAGCCGTGGAAGGTATAAACAACGTTACAGACGTAAAACATGAATTCTGCGCCAGTTCTGCTATATTTTAAGCCTAATTTTACGATTGATTTTCGTCATAACACAAATCTGGAGCAGGCCTCTAAAACCTAAAATACAAGCTGAATATTACAAGGCATAATGGTCAGAACAAAAGGGGCAACGCTACCTTTAGGATTATTTTTAGTATGCATGTTTGTATTATCTTGTTTATCTACTAGTGTCTTTAATCTACAACAAAACCAAGCACTAGCTCAGCAGTACATTCCCACAATAAAATATAGAAATTTAGTAATAGATCTAGGAAAAGGAGTAAAGACTAACGCACAGCTGACTTATCCTGCTATAGGAAAAGGACCTTTCCCTGGTGTTCTTCTTATGCAAGGTTCTGGTGCTATTGATAAGAATGAAACATTAGGATTTATTCACAAAAATGGCCCTAAACCACCATTACTACTTTGGGATATAGCCCAATATCTATCAGAAAGAGGCTTTACAGTACTCAGATATGATAAAAGAGGCGTTGGTGGAAATTATACTATTTTGGACTCAAATGTATGGGGAAATAATACATGCAATGACCAAATTCAAGATGGTAAGAAAGCATTGAATATTCTTGTACAACAGCCTGAAGTAGATCCCAAGAGGATAAGTATAATTGGTCATAGCGAAGGTACACTTTATGCTCCAAGAGTAGCAATGGATAATTCGACGAAGGTAAAGAACATAGTACTTATGTCCACATTAGCTCAGAACCCTTCAGTCTCAGAGTACAATTTAGACGTATCCTTACCCTCAAAGTACGCTACACAAGTATTGGATAAGAATCATACTGGATTGATATCAATACAACAAATAGCGAAGGATCCTTTGTTAAGTCATTTACTAGTGTCAGGTTCAGTTTTACGTACTAATAATATCAAAGACATAACTAACACTCTACTAAAGGCATTTGGTACTAGCAGTGGTGGTGCCATAAATATCGATAAACAACTTACCCGCATTGATAAAGACATATGAGAACATCACAGCTTTCAATTCGCATAAATGCAATAGTATTCAAATCTGTCCTATATTGTGGAGATCGTTATTGAATATGATACCGAATCTAAGCATCATTGGTAATGTCTCTAAATCTACAGGTATCCTAATACTCAATGGAGAAAATGATACTCAGACTCCAGTGGAGCAAGCCTTTCTTTTACAACAAAGACTGACTGATATAAATCATCCTGACCATACATTGATAACATATCCAAATCTGGGTCATGCATTCTATCCTTCATCCCAATGGACAACTGGAATTGGACCGATACAACAATATGTATTAGCAGATCTTTATTCATGGCTTGAAGCCCATTCTGGATTTACAAATCATGCTGCAGCGGCTCGCCTGCCTGCTACTTCTATGCTATCCTCTAACTCTACTGCTAAATAAAAACCAGATAATAATGCGCTCGCATCTTTGGGTAATATTCTAACAGATTATCACTATAAGGGGGGTATTTTCTTTCACCGCTTCATAGAAAGAAATTTACACCCTTGGTAGTCAGAAATTTAGTTCTAGTAATTCCGGCACAATATCATAATTATGGAATGAGATATTAATCAGATTAATATTAGTCGTATTGATTATAATAATAATAATAATAATAGGCTAAGTTAATCAATTAACCAAACATGGGAGAACAAATGCAAATGTAGCTCCTTTACCGTTAGAATTATTCTCAGCCCATATCCTACCATCATGAGCTTCTACAATTCGTTTAGATATATACAGACCTAATCCGACACCTTCTAACGAAGTAGTAGCAAATTTTGTGAACAGTCTTGGTAAAATACGAGTATCTATTCCGCTACCATTGTCCTTTACTTTGACCACAGCAGCTCGTTCTCCTTCTCCCTCTTTTTTTCTTGCGTCTGCTTCCACTTTCTTTTGTGTACTGACCTGTGTCATAATAGTTATAATCCCACCTTCCTTTACATATTTAATTGCATTTCTAAGCAGGTTTAGAATAACCTGCTGTATCATTGTTCTATCTGCTTCTATGAAAATATCATTTCCCCTTCCTTCTTCTGATTCAAACTTTATTTTTATATTCTTGTTATCATTACCGGTATATTCTGTCATTTGAATGCTCGTGGCATCTGCTATTGCATTTCTTATCTTTTCATTAAGGCTGAAACATTCCTTGTGAAGTGTTAATCTCATACCTTCAATTTTCGTAACATCAAGTATATCCTTTGCTAGTCTTTCAAGTCTATGCGCGTTTCTAACTATCGCATCTAAAGCCATATCCTTTTGGTTTTGAATGACATGCTGTCTACAATCACTATTGCTGTTGCTGTCCTCGCCTCTTATTGCTTCTTTTTGCACCTCTTCTTTAAACATATTTTGTAATAACTCAGAGTAGCCTAGGATAGATTGAGTAGGTGTTCTGAATTCATGCGCGGCTATGCTGATAAAATCTTTCGTCTCCTGTTCGTGTGCATTTATTTGTTCATTGGCTAGAGCAAGCTCCTTGTTAACCCTTGCTAACTCTTTATTTGCTTCTGACAGTTCTTCGTTAACTTGAGCAAACCTTATATTAGTTCGTGCAAACTTTTTGTTGGTTTCTGAAACCTGTTTGTTTACGGAAGCGAGCTCATGGTTTGAGTCAAATAACTCTGCATGTAATCTGGCTAGTTGTTCCTCCTCTGATTTCAGTGCATTATTTGAAATTAATAGAGAAATACTTGTCTGTTTTAATTCCTCTGTTTTTAGAGTCAATTCTTCTGTCCTTAATTTGAGCACGTTTAAAGCTGCGCTTTCTTGTTCACTCACACTCATAATAATTGCCTACATATACATAAGGCTTCATATTGGATTGAATATTGACACGAAAAGCAATTTACTGGCCTAAAACAGATTAAGGACAGTGGCAATGACTAGACAATTAGAGAATTATCGACAAAATGTGTAAAGCTAAGCTTCATAATAATATATTAGATGACACTTATTTGGGAAACAAGAACGCTTGGGTAGGTATCGTGCCAACAATTAGTTATCGTAGTTATACGTAAATGCTGTAAGACCAGTAGCAGTAGCAGGTGTGTATTTATACTCTAGAATATTCAATTGCTAGATCTAGATAACATAGGTAGGGTTCTAGGTCTTTGACTTTATAGTTATTGAGTGATAAAGGTACCTCTAGAAAGCACGAGAACTTTGCCCCAGAAAGATCGAGGTACCAGCAGGTAGCAAGCAAACCTTCAGGATTATATTCGCGATTGTAAAGCATAAGAAGGACTTAGCAAGTAGGAGATATTGAATTACTTGAGTCTTCATACTATGGAGGCTATCGCATCAACGCATATCCTTCATTTATTAGTATCAAGGTATTAATCTAGTAGTACGACATTTTGTGATTATAGATCTAGATCTTGGAATTTGATAATTCAAGGATTAAGCTCGATAGATGTTTGAATGAAATAATTAGAAAAATTAGCACTGTCGAGAGAGGCTATCCTACCGTATTATGGACTTGGTAATGGTTACTACATCTATCAGCCTAGGGAAGGATTCATTAGGTGTTTATTTCATCATACTTCTCATCATTTTTTCATTTGCTGGGCTACAAAATACAAAATCCTTCAAATGTTGCAACTCACTTTGAGTTACATTCTGCATTCCAGATTTCATTCCTTGCTCCATCAGGTTCATCATCATTCCCTGTGTGGAATTAGTTTCATTATCTCCAGCGGCAGTAGCATTTCTAAACATAACGGATAATGATTTCATTACATCGCCGAGGGTAATGCACGTTATTGGTGTAACAATAACACCCATTCTAGTCATATTGCTAATCATCGATTTCATCATAGCAGTTGTAGGTTTAGCTATAGCCTGCTGTGGTCCCACTATCATGTGCGAGGTAAAGCTAGCAGTAGCCAGAGCCATTGCAAAAAGCGTTATGATTCCTAAAGAAGTCATAGTAAATAGCCCATCGGAACAAAACCTAATAAACATTTTGGAGATAGATAGGTAAATAGAACTTGACTTAGCTACCATTATCGCTTTAAAATGAATTATCGATTTAGCCGAAACACACGTGGTCACTACAACACTAGTTCCGATGAGCCCTTGCAACATAAAACTCAGGATGTAGTGAGAACCCTTATGATGGGGGGAGTCCGGCAATCTATGCTGCGGCCTTCATCATGGATGTTCTATGGTAGGAATAACAAAAATTAGATCGTAAATAGTACACTCATCCACAATTATTTTGTTCCTTTATCTATTTCCTTATGACTTCAAACAAGACTATAGATATCCATATATACGCAATAACTTGGTAGTTACTCGATGAATATTCGTTTTCGTCCGAACAACAAAACAAAAAATATGATGTCGTTTTTGGTCCTGTCTTCGATCCTAGGCATAGCCATTGTCAGCACAAACGCAATACTGACTGCTCAAACAGTAAACGCACAGTTCGTGGTAAAACTCGGAGGGCCTGATACCGATCAGGTAAGTAGCCGCATAATTGGTACTCTCTTAAAACCTGGATTTACTAATAAGTATAATCTCACGGTGAATGGAAAGACCATTCCTATCGATTATAGTGTACTAGATGGTTCACTTGTGGGAATATTGTCAGATCCTGCTAGAAAGAGCCTCGATCTTGCCGTCAATCCCCAAGCAAATGGAGCAGCATTAGAAGTTAACGTGCCTAGACATGTCATAGATTCCAAAAATGCTGCAGGAAAGGATGCTCCATTCATTGTCAAGGTTGATGGTAACCGAATAAGTGGAGAACCAAGCGGTATATGTGTTGGAACTTGTCCTAACATACTTAATAGCTTTAAAGAAACTCATAATACAAATACTGACAGAGTATTGACTGTTTTAGTCGGTCCAGAAAGCAGATTTATAGAAATCATAGGTAATCACACATCAGCATAATGACGATTGTGCTTGCCATAGCGCACTATCTATTTTTTTAGATAATTACCTTCTATTCCTTCATAATATTATCTAATTGTAATTACTAAGATTCTCTTATCCATACAGTATTGATTCTCTATACTAGAAGCTATGTATGAAGGACAGCCTACTAAACCTAAATGCAAGCTGAACGTTATAAGGCATTATAAGTGGTCAGAACAAGAAGTATTACTTTGTCTTTAGGATTATTTTTGATAGTAACCAATTAAGGCAATTAGACTTTGCTTATCACGTGATCAAATATGATATTGATTCTGCAAAGAGGAATGGATATCTGCCGATAAGTCTGGGGAAAAAGACAGAAAACTCATACTTATACGATATACTGATTAATCGTAGACAGGTAAACGAATGAAGTTATATTCATATCCAATCAGACTGGATCGGGTCCGTGAATGAATCCAGTATAATTATATCGGAAAAGAGTGTTGTGTAATACAGATGTGCATCACGCCAAATTATAAACATTCTCTAAATTGGGCCATCACCTGTACAGACAGACTTCGTTCGGTGGGCATAGAAGTTGAAAGGACAAAAAGTTTTCATGTGTAGCTCGGTCATGGGCGCGTGCAAGATACTCCTACCACCTGAGAGGCTTTTTACAATACGACTCATTATTGCGCCCAGGCAGTGCACTAGCACAAATCGCAATTGGGTGCCCCATCATCTCATGTGCGGTCAGTTAATGGGCCCTTAACTATGTCAAATTTGATTCACACACTCTTGGGCCCAATGTAATTTCAAGTTTGATTTTAACTTAATTAATAGAAGTAAGTTCCAACCTCGTTCATTCTGAGAGAAATGTATGTATCTAGTTCCCTTGCCTTGGTACTTACGTTCCCTATGCTTTCATAGATGCCTATAACAATCATAAAGATCTCATATTGAAGCGGCCAGAATGTAGTGCTGCAATAATGATCCACATCTAGTGAATTTATGATGATTTACGAATAGACAACTCTTTTTGTCTAAGGTCAAATATACTTTAAATACATCGCAGCGTGAATAGGGTTCGTGCCAAGTCACAGACTTGTTAGAAAAGATAATCTAGTCCTTATTATTGCTGTTATATCTGCTCTTGTTATCACAAGCTCATCAATCAGTAACTATTATGGTTATTTTGGCATCACCAAAGTAGCATATGGTCAACCAGATCCAAACCAAACGAATTCTAATACTACGAATTCGGTAAATTTGCAAAATATCCACTTAAAAAAAGTCCATGTGGGAGATATTGATGTTGCGTACAAAATGTTTGGTAGAGGTGAACCTCTAATACTTTTTAATGGCGCTTCTGATAGTATGGATGCCTGGGATCCGTCCTTTTTAACGGGTCTTGCTTCAAATCACACAGTGATTGTGTTTGATCAACGTGGAATTGCAAATTCAACAGTTGGTTCCAAACCATACACCTATCCGCAACTAGCAAACGATACAGCTGGTTTGCTTGATGCTCTGAAAATACCAAAAGCAGATATCATGGGATATTCTTTGGGAGGACATATAGCTCAGGCATTTACAATTAGCTATCCAGAAAAGGTTAACAGGCTAATACTTGTTGCTACAACATGTGGCGGAAAAGATGGTATACCTAAACCACCTGAATTTCTTAAATTGCAAGCTGATGTTGTAAACAAATCTCTACATAATATTCCCATTACTCAGGAGGAATTGAAAGCGCTTAATGTTGCCTCGTTAGGATCAGGATGGATCAAACTACATCCTGAAACTGCTGTCATTCCAGCAAACATTACATCATTACAACAATTGAAGCCTGGTTTGTCCCCTGATATAGCGAACAAGCAGAATAACCTAGGTAGTTGGGAGAAAACCAACTGGAGTGGTGCTTGTGATAAGGAAGCGAAATTGGCAAAACCCACGTTAGTTATAACTGGAACAGATGATAATAACTACATGCCGCATGGAAATGCTTTAATTCTTGCAAGCAAAATTCCAGGAGCCTGGCTTGTACAGATTAAAAATGCTGGGCATGCAGTAATGAATCAATATCCGGCTGAGATTGGTAAGATAGTAAATACATTTCTATCGACTACTACCCCAAACAAATGAATCATCTATTGAATGAAGTATGAACTGATTTCAGGATCTGGCTGCAACATGATTTTATAAACTGAAACACTTTTTTATGCAGAAAATATCTTATACTTGTAATGACACCCCTTTACCTATGGGAATCTACCCCTTGGTCCCATACTGATATAGAGCCAATCTCTCAAAATGAAATTGATAATCCAATGTGGGTCAATTTGATACAAGTTCCAACCTAAAATTGTGTCAAATTTGATTCACACACTCTTGGGCCCCAGAAGATATAGCACTAAGAGGCTAGATGATTTGGATAACAAGTAATTATATGAATAAAGTCTTTTTTTGATGATTGGACGTTCTTTTTGCTAATGATGCTTCTTGGTAAACACTTGTTGTAGATATATTCGATCTTTTGTAGTTCAATAATTTGATCGATTGTCAAGATTTGGATCTTTGGATACTTGTGTTCCCAGATAGATGATGCAAAGGATCTGTTATTTTATGTTCCTTTATCGTTTCACTTGTCAGTTCTTATCTGTGCTTCTCTATGATTGATCCCATGATTGATGATGTGTCATTGGCCGCCTATTCTGTTCCATTAAATTAATTAGAACCTAACATAGTATATAGTTAATCAAGAAGCATCTAATGTGAGTGATAATGATGATGGTTGTCGCTAGTTCTCCTCTTATCAAAAGAAGCAGCATTCCGTGGCGGAGGAGGGCTATCATTCTCATGTCCTGAATGTGTCCTAACATGATTCCAGTAGTCTGAATTTGTGATCGCAGTTTTGCATACAGGACAATTGGCATAACCACATTTATGATGACCTATAAAGTTTGGATGAAACGTAATGTTACATTTATCACATTTATTTTGCATGTCTATTTTATCACTTTTGTCGTTGATAGTAGTATGTGCATATCGATAATTAGGATGTATCGAACGATGGCAGTTATATCAAGCTGGATAAAACGAAGCTCGAATTACTACATGAAATGAGTATAGTTATAGTTATTTCACATGCATTCTGGATATACATAGACTAATCAGATAATGCCTCATGTATATCTCAGTCATGGGCGCGCGCCAAATAGTGTGTTCTATAGATAAGGATTGAGACTTGATGATTTTTTCCAGCTCTAAACATGAGCCACTTTATTAACCAATTTCAGCAAGTTTCAAATTTCATAGCTGTCCCAGCTCTTGACTTGATTGACTTGAATTTGTTATACCGACTAGAGATAGAAATAATGAAGATATTGTAAATGTTCAGGGAGTGAAAGGTATGATGACGAAGGGGCCCGAGTTATAGATGGAGCTAGTCTCATCACAGTAGGTAGAAGCAGCTTCTACCATCAAAATTAGGGCATAGGATAGTAACGGATTCTTGAAATGCCCAGTATAATTATATCGGAAAATCCTTTCTAACATAGATGTGCAGCATCTCACATTATAAATATTTTCTTAAGACGAGACATCAGATGTATAGAGTGACCTAGTTCGGTGTTTCATACTTGTTATTCTTTTAAAGTTCTTGTTAGAAAAATCCTTCAACGCTTTTCATTTTGCCCCCTGCTCCCATGACTTTGAAAAGACATCAAGCCACTTCTGATTCATTCTCTGCATATTCTCAAATTGCTGTTCATATGATCTGCTCATTTTCTCGTAATTTCTAATGGACTGATTATAAAGATCATTTACCCTCTTGATGCTCTTAATAGATTCATTATACAAATAGTTTATCCGTTCTAGGTTTGTAATATAGTCCCTCTGTAGTTGGTTTACCTTCTCAAGGTTTTTGATAAATTCATTATACATTTCAAACCATGTCATCATTTGAGATTTATATCCATGGTTATACTTATCAATTAGGATACCTTAACCCGATACCTGGTTTTATCAAGAATGAAATGCAAGACTTAGAATATCGATTGCAGGGATTAAGTTGAGACTGAACCTCTACGCTCATGTGATGCTCCTGTGCCTATCGGACGTCGATATAAACACCTGAAGTTTCAATTACAAATCAAAGTCATTTAATTTCGGTCTGAGTTTTCTAACTCGAAATGAGGTGATTAGCTAAAAACCGATCTCACCACGATGCAAATTCCAGTAATTAAACAACTTATTTTATCAAGCTAAGGGCATCAGTTTGCAATAAAGCATCACGTATTATTAATATTGCATGAGCCAGTATTGTGTAGTCTTGAAAATCTATTATAAATAAATCTCATAATCTGCTTACATCCAGGAAAATAATTAATTATTAGAGATATTACCCTCCCTAGAGGTAGTATTGCTATCAAATCAAGAAGGGCTTCAGATCCACTTTTTGCTTGTCCGTCTGGGAAGATAAGATGAAATGACTTGTAACGTAGAGGAGCAGAAATTTTATCAAGCAGACCTT
>Ga0207699_10001829_pt1 | contig 10005 bp, 8 predicted proteins | sample LARL51metaG_FD_184344 | JGI IMG/M metagenome (GOLD analysis project Ga0207699, IMG submission 184344) | Corn, switchgrass and miscanthus rhizosphere microbial communities from Kellogg Biological Station, Michigan, USA - LAR L5-1 metaG... | ecosystem: Host-associated > Plants > Roots >...
GCGGGCGGCGCCGCCCGCCGCGACGGCAATCCGATGGCCCATCACAAGGGAAGCCGACTGCAATCGCCACTCCCCAGCGCAGCGGTCTTCCCGTATCCGCCCGCAGGTCCCGACAGGCCGGGGGCCGGCGGGCGTTGAACCGCGGGTCCGGGTCCCTACCCCCGGGGGACCCGGCCCGCGGTCCCTTTCCCGTGGGATGCCCGCCCCGCCTGAAGAGATCAACGGGCCTGGTTGGCTCGGCTATGGCCGACCGGTACCCTAAGGCAGACGATTTCGTCAGCTGGAGGCTTCGCCTAGTCCGGTCTATGGCGCCGCACTGCTAATGCGGTTAGGGTTCACGCCCTTCCGGGGTTCAAATCCCCGAGCCTCCGCAGCTCACGGCCCCCTACCGAAATACCGGCGAGGGGGCCGAACCGCGTCTTCAGGGCTCATAGTTGCAGTTTCAGTTGCAGTTGCCGTCATCCCTGGCCCCACAGCGCCTGGTCCATCCGCTCGCTGGCGTCCTTCATCTGGAGGGTGGCGACGTGGGTGTAGCGCTCGGTTGTCGTCACCCTCGTATGACCGAGAACCTCTTGCACGACGCGGATGTGCACACCCTGTTCGATGAGCAAGGTGGCGGCCGTGTGCCGGGCGTCGTGGACCCTCGCGTCGCGGACCTGTGCCTCGCGCAGGATGGCCTTCCACGACCGCCAGTCCTCGGTGCGCGTGATCGGGCCGCCCTGACGGGTGGCGAACACAAGGTCGTGATCCGTCCACGAGTTACCTGCGCGAAGCCGCTCAGCTGCTTGCCTCTTGCGATGCTCGCGCAGTAGCTCTAGCAGCGCGGGCGGGCACTGGAGCGTGAGCCTGCCCTTCCCCTTGCGTTGCCGAAAAACGACGCCACCGCCAATGCGATCCGGGCACTTGTAGGCATGACCGGTGCAATCCGGCAGGCAAGGGCGCTTGTGGCAGACATGACCCTTCTGTGTGCAGCCAGGTTTGCAGACCGGAAGGTGCCGATGCCGCTTGCACAGCGGTTTGCAGGGTTGCCGGTGCCACTGCTCTCCGCACGTGCGCGGATCGACGCATCCGTGGCGCCACTCGACACGTTGAATCTGGAACCAGGCGCGGATGACGCCAGTGTCCAGGTTCACATACGACCAGCGGAGCCCGAGAGCCTCGCCCTGGCGGATACCCAGGGCAAGAGCAACCGACCATCGAGCACCGTTCCGCTTGGTCGTGGCCACATGCAAGATGCGGCGCGCCTCCTCACGGGTCAACGGCTCGATCTGGTGTGAGGCGGGTGAGGGAGCATCGATTAGGGCAGCTACGTTGCGTGTGATTCGGCCACGCCGAACCGCCACCCGCAAGGCGCGGGAAAGTATCCGGTGAACTTTCAAGACAGTGCTCGGCGAAAGACCACGACGAAGCATGGTGGCGTAGGCGGTGTCCAGGTGCTCGGGCGTGAGCCGGTCGAGACGATGCTTACCGAGAAGCGGGTTGATCCAGGTCCGGGTCTTCGATCGGTAATCGGCCAAAGTGCGCGGGGCCATCTTCTCCGAAAGGACCAGCCGGTCACAGAGTACATCGAGGTACTCACCCATCCACTCAGCCACGGTAGGGATGCGGCCAGGCTTGCTTACGTAGCCGGTTTCCCGCTGGCCCTCCAGCTCCCGGACCTTGCGAGTTACTCCGGCTTCGGTCTTCCCCATCCGGTGACGACGATCCGGGGAGCCATCTGCCTTGACGCCAATCGTGACCCAGCCGTGCCAGCAACCGTCTTTGCCAAGGTAGATCGATGAGCGCTGGTTCGGCCGCCGTGCGCCCATCAGGCCACCGCCGTGCCTTGGCCAGTCGCTTCAAGCCGCCCGGCGAACTCCAGCAACGCACTAGCCGGTATCAGCCGATAGCCCTCATGCTTGATCGACCGAAGCTCACCGGACTTGATCAGCCGGAAGACTGCCGTCCGGCTCATGCCGAGCACGACGGCAGCATCCTTTGGACGGTAGAACAGTCGTTCCATCACGCCGCCCTCCCTGTTGCCGAAAGATCGCCGTCCGGTTCCCGGGCTTTTCGCCGGGCCTCGGTGAGCGCGGCCTGCCACCGGTTCCGCTCGGCGACGACGTGCAGCAGCCGCTTGTCGGGTGGCAGGTAGTCGGGGTCGGACGGGGTGACGACGTGCCAGGTGTACCGGGCCGGGTCGGGCGCTTCCAGGCCGAGGCTCTCGGTCAGCCAGGCCTTGCGGTCGCCGCGGTGGTCGGCCAGGGTCTTACCTGACCATTTGCGGGACGCCAGCACCCGGCGCCCGGAGTAGCCGAGGTGCTCGGGCCGGTGCGCCTTGCCCTTGCACGCGCCGGGGATCAGCCCGGCTTTGGGGTTCTTGGGCTGGATGCCGTAGCGCAGCCAGTTCGCGCAGGCTGGTGAGCACGGCTCGTAGCGGAGCGCGTTGGCGAGCCGGGCGGCATGGTCGCGCTGGTTGTCGGTGTCGGCCTGGTGGCAGTCGGCCACCTGCTTGGTGAGGTACTTGGTCAGGTAGCGGATACACCGGCTGGCGTCCTTGGACCCGGCGAGCACGCCTTGGGCGTCGAACCTGGCCCCGAACCGGGCCACGTGTCGCGGTGCCTCGTTCGGGCTGATGCTGTCCAGCGCCTGGTTCCAGGTAGGCAACATCTCCCCAGTGTCCGGGTCCAGGTAGTTGCCGGTGGCTTCATCCCAGACCGGCAGGCTGTCGCCGTCATAGCGGATCACGTTGGTGGCGGGCCACCAGACTTGGTGGTAGGTGGCGGCGATGACCTGGCGGATCACGCTGCGGGGCACGCTGCCGCGGATGGCCAGGTGGGCGTGTGGGGCGAGCCGCCGTTGTGGTTCGACGGCGCCGAAGTACTGCGCGTCGTAGCCGAGGGTGCGGCGAAGGTTCTGAATGAACCGGTCGAACAGCGCGGAGAAGTGCAGCGCGTCCCTGGCTGCCCGCTGGTAGTCGTAGCTGCCGGGGTCGGCGGGGGTGCCGTCGTCGCCGACCTTGCCGTAGCTGTCGCAGGTGAGGGTGAGGAACATCGAAGGCCGGTAGCGCTTGCCGTCTGCGGTGGTGAATACCCGGCCGGTGGTGCGGTTGTCGATCTTGCGGCGGGGTAGCGCTGCTGCGTCGTGGCGGCGCCGGGTGGACCTGGACCGGCGCCGCTGTGGGTTCCCGCTGGCCGTCCTGGTGGTGACGGTGCCGCGGATGCCTGCCTTGGTGATTTCGGTGTCGAGCTCGGCGACCAGCTCGTCCAGCCCGCTTGTGTCTTCGCCCGCTGCGTGCGCGCGGTCGCGCCGCACTTGGGCTTCGGCGCGCAGTGTCAGCCAGTATTCCTGCGTCTCATCGGGGGCAGGCGGGCAGGGGTTGGGCTCGTCCTCGAGGTGCCAGCCTTCGCGGCACTGCGCGGCGCGCAGTGTTCTGGCCCGTTCGGCGCATGGCGGGCAGATGCTGGCCAGGGTCGCCCCGCAGGGAATCATGACGGCCTCGGACTGGCCGGTGACGGTGTCAGTGCGGCGCAGCTGCACCGGGCGCAGGCAGCCACCGAGCGATTCGGCGATCTTCCGGATCGAGTCACGGGCCAGCGGCCTGGCCATCCGCTCGGCCCGGGTCGAGGTGTCAGTCATCCGATCACCTCGGTTCCGTGGTCGCCGGTCCAGGTGTCCGACCAGCCGCACAGCGGGCAGTCCACGGTGACCGCCTTGCCGTCGTCGGTAGCCGTCAGAGCGGTGGAGCAGCACGGGCACGGGTCATCGGTTCGCCAGCTCGTGGGCAGGTTCATCAGGCAGCCTCCCCCTCGACCGCACGCAGCTCGCGGTCGGGCGCGAGCGTGGTGGTGCACTGGCTGGCCATGGCCCGGATGTCCTCGTCCGACACCCAGGCGGCCCGGACCGCACCGGGTCGGGGTCGGCTTCCAGCCGGATGAACGCCACCCCGGCGCCGGTCGCCGGGTCGGTCGAGATCAGGTCGGCCGTGGCTCCCCGGTCTCTGGCGCCGTCGCCTAGCACCATGTCCACCTGCTCGGGTTCATCCAGCCGCATCGCGATCCGGTCCGGGAACAGGTTCCGGATGCTCATGACCTCCTTGCGCGGGTCTTGCAACGCGGCCACCACGCAGTACCCAACCGCCCGGCCCTGCGTGGTCAGCGTCGCAAGCGCGGCCTTGACCCGCTCGCGCAGATTCCTGTCCGGCTGGTACGCGGTCAGGAACGCGACCTCATCGACCAGCACCACGACGAACGGGAACTCAGCCGTAGGTGTGTGGTCGCGCTGCTTCCCGGCCAGTTGCGCGGCCCGGGCCTGCATGTCGGTGACCGCACCTTCGAGCATGGCGATGATAGCGACGGGGCTGGCGGCGTAGGCGCCGCAGGTGTCGAAGATGGCCCGGCCGTAGGCCAGTTCCATCACCTTCGGATCAGCCGCCAAGATGCGGACCAGGCCGTCGCGCAGCAGCGGGAGCATGGCCCGGATCAGCGACCAGATCACCGAGCCCTTCCCGGCGCCGGTGGCCCCCGCGACCAGCAGATGCGTGCCATGCAAACGGACCAGCCAGGGCGATCCGGCGCTCCCCGCGCCGGGCTCTGGCCTTGGCGAGGCCCCGCCCGGCGCGCCCGCGCCGTCCCTGACCGGGCAAGCTGGTTGATCAATGGACTCTTCGGGTCCCGAGCAGTGCTGCGGGCTGCGTCTTTCTCGGCTCCCTAGTGTCCAGCTCGCGGCCGCTGCGTCAATGCCGCCTGTGGCGTCGCTGCGCGATCGGCTTTCGCCGAGCATTGACCCACCAGCCGCTCTCTCGATTCTGGCGCCTGCGAGAACGACGTAGCAGACTAGAAACGCGGCGTGTGGCCCAACCACCATCGCCAGCCGGGCGTCGACGGGGGCATGAGACGATTCCCGGCCGCACTCGGCGCCGTCCTGGCGGCCGTCGCGATTGCTGGCTGCGGCGGTGCCTACGCGGTCAGCACCTTAGGGAAGTCCACCAGCGGGAGTGACGTTTGCCCGAACCCGGCCCAAGCCCCGGACCCAGCCTTGTGTTTCCCCGGGGCTCATCTTCCGCCCGAGAAAGCGGCGATCCTGCCGCATGCGGAGGAGCAGATGGCGGCGATCCGGCGGCATCACGCCGTGACGCCCGGCTGGCCGCCGCCCGCGCCGTCACCTCAGCCGCCCCAGGTCGCAGGCGTGGTCTCCGCTGCGCAGAGCCCGCTCCCCTCGATGGAGTTCGGCGCGGTGGACAGCTGGTCAGGACCGGCACACGGGAAGTGGATCGTCGCCTATGCAGGCGACCTGACACACATGTTCGCGGCGCCCCCCACCGGGGCGATCGTCCTGTACGACGAGCCCGTCAATCCCAGTGCTCCGGTTCAGTACTTCCATCGCACCGGCATCTTCCCCGCGCCCAAGGGCGACGTCCGGCTCAAAATCATCGGCTACCGCGGCGTCGTGCTGACCCTGAAAACCCAATCGGGAATGATCATCCACTTTGACGTGGCCACCCATGCGTACAGCCAAGTGCGTGGCCCCGGCCGCGGTGTCAGCCCGGCGGCCGGAACCAGCAGGCTTACCTGGACGGCTGGCTCTCCGTGACTGACCTTCCCCGCAGGATCCAAGGCACGACGGACCTGCTATGCGGTTGCCGCGGTGGCTTGTGCCAGCAGCCGGTCAACCTCGGTGAGGGCTGGTCTGGCGCCGAGCATGGCAAAGATGTCCCGTGCCGTGCGGAGCGCCTGGAGGGCCTCGCCCGGCTGGCCCAGCGCGAGCAGGCAGCGGCCCTGTCCGAGCAGCGCCTGGGCGTGTTCCCACGGCACCTCGAACCGCTCCCATCCTTTGGCGGCGTCGGCGAACAAGGCAGCCGCTTCGGCGTGCTCGCCGTGGTGCTCGGCGAGCAGGGCCCGGGCGGCGACCACCGCATGCTGTTCCAGTGGGTACCTGGGCTGGACGGCACCCGCCAGTTCGGCCGCCAGTTCGGGTGCGCCTACCGCCAGTGCGGCGCGTACTGCCGTTGCCAGGTTTGCGGCATAGGCCGGCGCCCAGGCGGCGTGGGCGTTGCTGAGCTCGGCAAGCAGTGCTCGGGCGCCGGGAGCGTCGCCTTGCGCCACCCGAAGCGCGGCAACAGGGGGATAGGTAGTGGCGAGGGGCTCCGGGCGGTCATACTCGCGAGCGTGCTGCACGACCCATTGGCCCAATGCGGCGGCCGCCTGTTGCTCGCCCCGCACGGTGAGAGCCCAGAGCTGCGCCGAGCGGATGTCCAGCAGAAACAATATGCTGCCGGTCTCCTCCAGCCGCGGGGTCAGTTCCTCGGCCATGTGCATGGCCTCCTCGAGGGACCCCACATCAACAAGGGCCTGTACGGCGGCCGCGTCGAGTTGAAGCGCCACCTCGCCGATCCCTCGGCGTTTAGCGAAGCGTGCGCCTTCGCGAGCCAGTTGCAGGCACTGCCGTGGCCCCTCGACCAGCCAGGTGGCCGTCGCCAGGTTGTTGTAGAGCATGGCCACTGCGCGCCCGAGGCCCTGCGCGGTGGCCGCAGCGAGCGCGGCGCGCATATCCTCCAGCCCGCCGATATCACCAAGGTTGACGCGGGCAGCGCCCCGGAATCCCAGGGCCCGGGCTGGCTCGGGCAGGCCGAGCTGGGCGGCCAGCGCGAGGGCCCGGTCGGCGTGCTCGATGGCTTCCCGATGATCCCCCCAAACCATTCGCGTCCCGGCCTCCTCCGCCAGCGCCTGGACAAGGTCAGGGGAGGGGCCGAGAGGCTCGACCAGGGCAAGAGCCTCGGTGGTAAGAGCCCGCTCCCGCGGATCGCCCAGCCACTGGAGGACGTGCGCGTAGCCGGTCATCGCCCCTGCCAGCGAGATGACGTCGCCCCGAGCGCGGAACGACTCGATGGCCTGCTCATAGGCGCGCGCCGCCTCAGTGAACCGTCCCCGCTGGCGCAGCGCTTCGGCGTGGCGGGCCAGCAGCTTGGCGCGGGATGGGTCGGTGTCGGTGGTGAGCTGGAGGGCGCGGTGGTAGTGGCGTTCGGCGGCTGGCACGTCGATGCCCAGGGCCCGGTCCCCGGCGAGCATGAGGTAGCGGGCGGCGCTGGCGGCCAGCTCACCCGCGACGGGGTCCTTGGCCACCTGGGCTAGGTGGAGGGCGGTGGTGTAATGGGCTGCGAGGATCTCGGCGTGGTCGGCGGCCCGCTCCCCTGCCATGGCCTCGATCCAGGCCGCGGCGCGCTGGTGGCGCCGGGCGCGCCCGGCCCGGGGGATCTGGGCGTAGCAGACCTCGCGGATCAACGCGTGGGTGAAGGCGTATTCGGCCTGGCCTGCCATGGAGGAGCGGCGGGCCGGGCGGATGAGTTCCTTGCGGGCCAGCTCGTGCAGCACCGCCCGCACGTCGGCTTCGCCGCGTTCTGCCATGTCCGCGACGGCGCCGGACCAGAACACCTTGCCCACCACCGCGGCGTCGTGCAGCATGCGTTTGCGCTCGGCGGGCAGCGTGTCCAGCCGGGCGGCGATCAGCCCGTGCACGCCGGGCGGCAACGGGATCCCGGCATTGCTATCAATGCTCCATCCGGCGCCCGCCCGGCGCAGGATGTTCTGGTCTTGCAGCAGCCGCACGAACTGTTCCGCATACAGCGGGTTGCCGCCGCACCGGTCCAGGATCACCTGCTGTACCTCGGCGGGCAGCACCGCCGAACCGAGCAGATGTCCGATCAGCCGCGCGGTCTCGGCCGGTGCCAGGGCTCGCAGGTTCACCTTGGCCAGGTTGCGCGCCGAGGCCGCCCAGCCCGGTGCCCGCTCAGACAGCTCCGGGCGGGCCGTGGCCACCAGCAGCAGCGGCACCTCGTCGGTGTGTTCGGCGAGCTGTTCGAGGAAGTCCAGCAGCGCCGCGTCGGCCCAGTGCAGGTCCTCAAACACCAGCACCGTCGGGCGGTCTTCGGCCAGCAGCTCGATGAACGCCCGCCAAGCCGCGAAGTTCTCGTCCCGGGCCGCCTCTGGCGCGGCCAGTCCGGCCAGCGGCCGCAGCCGGGCCCGCAGCCAGGCCGCATCCGGCGCGTTCGCGGGAATCATTGCGTCGATCTTGGCCGCGGCAGTCTCGGGCGGGTCGGACTCCAGAATGCCCGCCTCGGCCTTGACGATCTCCCCCAGTGCCCAAAACGTGATCCCCTCCCCGTAGGGCAGGCACCGGCCCTGGCGCCAGCGGACCAGCTCCGGCCCCGAGTCTGCGAAGGAGAGCAGCTCGGCGACCAGCCGCGACTTGCCCACCCCGGGCTCGCCTGACACCATGACCAGCTGCACGGCCGATTCCTGCATCGCTTTCTGGAGTGCGCCGGTGACGATGCCCAGGTCGATCTGCCGACCCACCATCGGGGTGGCCAGCGACCGGGTCACATCGGTGCCCAGCCGGGCCCGCGGCGCCAGCGCCCGGTACACCGGCACTGGGTCGGCCTTGCCCTTCAGCGCCACCGGGTCGAGGGCCTGGTAACCGAACACGTCTTTGGTGGCGGCGTAGGCCCCGGGGCCTACGAGCACCGCGCCCACCGGCGCCGCGCCCTGCAGGCGGGAGGCGGTGTTCACCACGTCTCCGGCGACCAGGCCCTCGCCCAGCTCCGGGGCCGCGGCCAGCGCCACCACCGCCTCCCCTGACTCCACCCCGACCCGCACCGCCAGCCGCAGCCCCGGCTCGGCCTCGTTCAGGTCGGTGATCGCCTCCAGGATCCGCAGCCCCGCCCGCACCGCCCGCTCCGAGTCATCCTCATGGGCCACCGGGGCGCCGAACACCGCCATCACCGCATCGCCGATGAACTTCTCCACCGTCCCGCCGAACCCCTCGATTTCCCGGCGCAGCCGGGCGTGATAGGGGCGGATCCGGGCCCGCACATCTTCCGGATCGGCGTTATCGGACGCAGCGGTGAACCCGACGAGGTCACAAAACAGCACCGTGACCGTCTTGCGCTCCTCGCCCGGCGGCCCGGTGGCCTGTTCGACCGGCGCGCCGCAGGCCAGGCAAAACCGCGCAATCTCCGGGTTCACCTGCGCACACGCAGCACACACCCCCACCCCGCCAGCCTAAACCCGCACCAAGCCGAAAACAGGGACTCCCTTGGGCTGGCCTTTACCCACCGCGTAACAGAAACTGGACGAACAGCGCTGCGGCCAGCACGCAGGCCGCAGGGCTGCGCCGTTTCGGGCCACTCAGTGTCGGCCTGCCGACAGCAGCGGTGTCAGCCAGGCGACTGACAGCCACCTGGCGGGCGGGCATGCTGGCCGGAGAAGGCCAATCCGGAGACCTCCAGGACGCAGAAAGGGCGGAGCACACCATGACCGAGCAGGACCAGACCCCGCGCACCGACGACGACACCACCGGCCACGCCAGGCGCGAGGCTGAAGACACCACGGACAACGACACCACCGGCCACGCCAGGCGCGAGGCCGAGGACACCGAGGACGACGACACCATGGGCCACCGCCGCGTCTAGAGGCCTAACGGGGGCGAGAGGCCGGGCGGCAGCATGCCCGCCCGGCCCTTGTTATGCCTGCGCTGATCGGGTAACGGCTTGCGCCAGTTCCGCACGTGATCGCCGGTATTACTGCCCCGCCCGGTGGATGGCATCCGACGGACGTCGGCCAATACAGCCGGAAGCAACGTCCCCTCACAGCTAGCAGCACGCACGGTCACCGCATAGAGCGAGCTGGGACGATGACTAAACACCCGGCAGCGCCGCTAGTTCGAGACAAAGAGGCTGTCCGCAACCACGACGAAACAGCAAGCCAGGAGCGGGCCGGTCAGAGCATATCCGCCCAGGTTAGAGACGTTGACCTCGTGGGGCCGCCGTCTCTCTGATGCGATGAAGAAGCGGGCCTCCGCTTCTGGCGGATGCTGGAAGTTGCAACGCATCCGTCTCCACCAGATTGGGAGGCCCTTATGTCCGAAGCTTATGACGGCCGGGAGGTCGTCGGAATGGACTTGCACCGGCGCCGCAGCGTGCTGGTGCGGATGACGTCGGATGGCCGGAAGCTGGAGACCGCGCGGATCGCC
>Ga0207699_10001834_pt1 | contig 9987 bp, 8 predicted proteins | sample LARL51metaG_FD_184344 | JGI IMG/M metagenome (GOLD analysis project Ga0207699, IMG submission 184344) | Corn, switchgrass and miscanthus rhizosphere microbial communities from Kellogg Biological Station, Michigan, USA - LAR L5-1 metaG... | ecosystem: Host-associated > Plants > Roots > Rhizosphere...
CCTATTTTCTGGGCGGCGTCGTGTGCTACAGCAATGAAATGAAAACTGCGTGGGCCGACGTGCCGAAAGAATTGATCGCAACCAAGGGCGCGGTGAGTCCTGAAGTGGCGATCGCATTGGCGGAAGGAATTCGCCGCCACGTCGGAAGCACGCTGGGAATCGGAATCACAGGTATCGCTGGTCCTGGCGGCGGAAGCGAAGAAAAACCTGTAGGCACGGTGCACATCGCGCTTGCCAGTCCGGCTGGAGTACGCGAACGTGCGCTGCGCTTTCCCGGCGATCGCGAGATGGTACGAATGCAGGCGTCGCAAGCCGCGCTGGACATGGTGCGCGTGCATTTTCTGTATAGCGGGAAAACGCCGCCAAAGCGGACATAAACAATGCGTCTTTTCGTGGCGCTGGCGGTGTCAGACGAAATTCGCCGGAATATTTCGTCATTCATTCGTGAACTCGGCATTGCTGATTCGCAGGTACGCTGGCTTGGTCCACAGAATTTTCATATCACATTAAAATTCATCGGTAGAGTTCCACCAGAAAATCTTTCCGCCATCGGTGGCGCACTTGCAAAAGTGCAAATCGAGCGCCCGGTGCAGATGGAATTTCACGGCTTGGGATTTTTCCCGAATACCCGCAAGCCAGCGTGGCCTGGATCGGAAAGGAGTTTTCGCCGAACCTGTCCGCGCTGGCAGCTGCGATCAACAACGAATTAGCGCCGCTTGAAATTCCCCGCGAAGAAAAACCCTTTGTTCCCCACCTGACCATTGCTCGTTTCAAAGAAACACGCCTTTCGCCTAGGCTGCTGGCGAAGATCGAAAGTCTGCAAGATCGCAGCTTTGGTACGCTAACGGCCAGAGATTTTCATTTGGTCGAAAGCACACTGAAAAGCACGGGAGCGCAGTACACTACGCTTCGTTCGTTTCCATTTGCTTTAGACCAGCGAGAAGGCAAAGATTTGTGACCTTTCCATTGGCACTGGCGATCGTTTGTTTCGCTGCATATCTGCTCGGCTCGATTCCGTTCGGATTGCTGTTGGCAAAAATTTTCGGGCACACGGATGTGCGAAAAGCCGGCAGCGGAAATATTGGCGCGACAAACGTAATGCGCGTTGCCGGGCCTGCTGCTGGCATCCTGACCTTGCTGTTTGATGCTGGCAAAGGCTGGTTCGCCGTTTGGCTCGCGAGCCGCATCATGCACGGAACTTCCGGCATGATGATCGCAGCGGGATTTCTTGCGCTGGTCGGACACTGTTTTCCGGTCTGGCTACGGTTTCGGGGCGGAAAAGGCGTTGCGACCGCTGCGGGAATTTTTCTCGCGCTGTGCCCCGAAGCGTTGCTGGCTGTATTGATCCTGTTCGCCTTGGTCGTGTGGTATTCGCGTTACGTTTCACTGGGCTCGCTGGCTGCGGCTGCCGCAATCCCGCTGTTCGTCTATTTACTGTGGGCGCCGCATTTCGCGCCTCCAATCATCGTGACGCTCGGTTCCATTGCAATCGCGCTGCTCGTAATCTACCAACATCGCGCAAATATCAGCCGGCTGATACGAGGCGAAGAGCCACAGTTTTCGGTCAGCAAGAAACGGGACGCAGCGTGAAAAAAATTGCCATTCTCGGCGCGGGCAGCTGGGGCACAGCCCTGGCCATTGTTCTGACGCGCAGCCGCCAGCCACACGAAATTTCGTTGTGGGCGCACGATCCGGAGTTGGCCGAGTCCCTGGGCCGCGAGCGTGAAAATCACGCTTACCTGCCTGGATGCAAAGTTGCCACCTGCGTGAAGGTCACAAACGACATCGCCGCGGCCATGAACGGCACGGAGATCGTTGTAGGCGCAGTGCCTTCATCGTACGCCCGCAAAGTCTACTCGCTTGCGCGGCCATTCTGGAATCCGGAAATGATTGTGGTCAGTGCGACGAAAGGACTGGAGCCAATTTCGCACGCTCGCATGAGCGAAGTAATTCATGAGGCTCTAGGTGACGCGGCGGCCGCGCGCGTCGCAGTATTGTCGGGACCATCGTTTGCCGTCGAAGCCGCCCGCGGCGAACCGACAGCCGTCGTGGTCGCAGGACGCCCGGTTCTCGAACTGACGCGAACTGCGGGACGCCATTACGCTGATCCTGCGGGAGAAATTCAGGTCGAGTTTGCCGGCCCCGCGTTTCGCCTGTATACGAATAATGATGTGCTCGGCGTGGAACTGGCCGGCGCAATGAAAAATGTAATCGCCATCGCTGCGGGTGCCTGCAGCGGATTGGGCCTCGGCGCAAATTCACTGGCGGCGCTGATTACCCGCGGACTCGCGGAAATGACGCGGCTGGCGGCCAGGCTTGGCGCAAAACCGGAAACCATGAGTGGGCTTGCCGGGCTCGGCGATCTGATTTTGACGTGCCACGGCACACTGAGCCGCAACCGGCACGTGGGAATCGAACTTGGAAAAGGACGCGACCTGAAAGACATTCTCGGCGAAATGAAAATGGTTGCTGAAGGCGTGGGCACAACTTCCGCGCTGCTGGATCTCGCCACCGAGGCGAACATCGAATTGCCGATTACGGAACAAGTAAACGCCATTCTGTACGAAGGAAAATCACCCGCCGAAGCAATTCGCGATGTGATGGAACGTCCGTCAAAACGCGAATAGACCGGGACCTGTACCAAAGAACAGGTACGCCGGGCCAGTTCACGCCGCAGTTCAACCGATAAAATATCTTGTGAATATGGTGGATAACTTCAGCGCGCTTGTGGCCCGGGTGCGGGCGGGCCGGGTACGAATTTTGTGGCTGGTGCTGGGCGCAATGCTGTTGGTCAGTGCACTGCCGCTGCTGCTTTATCATCGCCAGGTGCTGAAATTAAGCCAGGGAAAACTGGTGGACACGGAACGCGTGCAGCAAACCGAGTTGACGCGTTCGCTTGCGCAGGAACTCCAGCAATACGAATCAAACGTCACGCAGCAGCTGATGAGCGAGCGCCAGATCCTGGTGCTTACAGGAGCAATTCAGGATGTTGAGGATCCCGCTTCGGAACCAAAGGTAACGCGACTTCTGGAAAATTCCGTCGAAAGCAATCCTTCCACATTTCTCTATCTGACTGCGGTAGGCAAGTCCGGCAAAGGCACCAGCGCGTCACAAGGGAATTTTCGCGCGGAAAAAGATCCTTTCGTCAGCAAGGCTTTGCAGCGCGCGTTCATCACCTGCGTACAGTCGCCGCAGCTGGGTTCCGTGAAGTTTCGCAGCGATCCTCTTGCGCTGGAGCCGGACAACCAGCCGGCGTTCGTGATCGCAATTCCATTGAATGTCGATCAGCAGTTTACCGGCATGATCGCCGCCGTGGTTTCGCTGAACCCGATTTTGCACCGGTTGAAAGATGCCAGCGTGCGCGGACGAAGCGTGTTCGTAGTCGACCATCAGGGACACATCGTCGCGCATCATGACACGACGAAATTCTCGCCGGGAGAAGATGTCAGCTCAACTTCCCCGGTGGTGGCGCGTGTGCGCTCGCTTCCGCAGGAACTGCGCAGCACCGAAACCATGCGTTTCACGCAAACCGAAAACAAGCGCGACGTGGAAATGGTCGGAACGTATAGCACCTTTCCCGAAGTCAACTGGGCAGTCATCGCGCAACGTAGTCTTTCGGAGGCTCGCGCGGACGCTGGGGTGACAGAATTAAACCGTCAGGCTCTCACGTTCGTGAGTATGGTGGTAATGATTGCTATTATCATCGGATATTTATTCGCAGTAGCCATCAGCCAGCCAATTCACGGCTTGGCAGCCTCCACCCGCGCCATCAGCCGCGGAGAATTTCATCAGCGCACCACCGTTCGTGGCGCTTCCGAAATCAGCGAGCTCGCCGAGAATTTCAATAAGATGGCGGGCGACATCGAAGAGTACATTGAGAAACTGAAGGAAGCCGCCGAAGCCAATCGCGAATTGTTTCTCGGCTCTATTCGCATGCTGGCCGCGGCCATCGACGAAAAGGATCCCTACACGCGAGGCCATTCCGGACGAGTTGCGAAATATTCCACTCTCATTGCACGCGAGCTTGGACTCTCCGAGGAAGAACTTGACAAGCTGCGCATCGCGGCGCTTTTGCATGACGTAGGAAAAATCGGCGTCGACGATCGCGTCTTGAAAAAGCCCGGTGCCCTGAATGCCGAAGAATTTGAGCTGATGAAGCAGCACACCGTGAAGGGCGCGAATATCATGCGTCCAGTTTCGCAATTGAAGGAGATGCTACCCGGCATCGAGCTTCATCACGAACATATGGATGGCCGTGGCTATCCCTATGGCTTAAACGCGGCGCAAATCCCTCTGATGGCGCGCGTGATCGCCGTTGCGGATACGCTGGACGCGATGACTACGAATCGGCCCTACCAGACTGCGATGGAACTCGATTTTGCACTGGCGCGTATCAAGGCGCTGGCTGGCTCGAAGTTTGATGCGGTCATTGTTGCCGCTCTGGAATCGGCTGTTAACGACGGCAAATTGCATGTGGCCGCCGTTGAAGTGCAAGTCTGAACATTTCGCGATCCATCCTCATTCAGTTTCTACTCCGCTTTCCGGCGTGTTTGGTTTGCGCCAAAAAGCGCCGCTCTATCCCCATCTGATACACTTTGAATTGAATATGATTTCATTATTTGGAAAACCGGAAAAAATAGAGAAAGCTGAACCTTCTCTTCTGGATCGTCTGAAAGCTTCCGTTACCAGGACCAAGGAAGCGCTCTCGGAAACCGTCGACAACATTTTTCTGGGCGAAAAGCAGATTGATCCTGCCGCGCTGAAGCAGTTGGAAACAGCTTTGCTCACCGCCGATCTTGGTGTAAAGACCACGCGCGAAATTCTCGATTCCATCAAAGAAAAAATGTACCGCAACGCACTCTCTGACACTTATCAATTGAAGCGTGAAATTAAATTACACGTCACCAAAATTCTGGAAGCCCCCAACGGCAGTAAGAGAGAACTTGCGGCAGCAAATGGTAGCCAGGAACCCCGTGTCATCTTTATCGTTGGGGTGAACGGCGCGGGAAAAACCACCAGCATCGGCAAACTCGCGAATCGCTTGCGTCAGCAAAATCTGAACGTGGTTTTGTGCGCCGCGGATACCTTTCGCGCTGCGGCTATCGAACAACTGGAAATCTGGGCGCAGCGCAACGGCGTTGAAATCATCAAGCAGAAATCCGGCTCTGATCCAGCGGCCGTGGTTTACGATGCGATGGTTGCGGCAAAAGCGCGCAACGCTGACGTGGTGCTCGTGGATACTGCCGGACGCCTGCACACTAAATCCAATTTGATGGCCGAACTGGAAAAAATGAAACGCACGGCCGCGAAAGTCATTCCAGGGGCTCCGCATGATGTTTTGCTGGTGATGGATGCTACCACCGGGCAGAATGGGCTGGCGCAGGCGCGCGAGTTCACGGGGACCGTCGGCGTCACGGGAATTATCCTCACCAAATTAGATGGCACGGCCAAGGGCGGCATCGTCGTCGCGATTTCTCGCGAACTCGGACTGCCGATCCGCTTTGTCGGCACCGGCGAACAGATTAGCGATATGGTTCCCTTCGACGCCGAAACGTATGCGGCTTCCCTTTTCGATTAGCTCATGAATGAGCATGACATTCGCTTCATGCAGCGTGCGCTGCAACTTGCGCGTAATGGCATTGGCTTGGCCAGTCCCAATCCGACCGTCGGTTGCGTGATTGTCAGCGGAGAAAATCATAAAGCGCAAATCGTTGGCGAAGGCTTTCATCGATATGATGCGCGCGATCACGCCGAAATTGTTGCGTTAAGAGACGCCGGTGATCGCTCTCGCGGCGCGACTGCGTATGTCACGCTCGAGCCGTGCAATATCACCGTCCGCACAGGCCCATGCACCGAGGCCTTGCTAAAAGCAGGCATCGCGCGTGTGGTTGCCGCGACGCAAGATCCAAATGCAAAAGTTTCTGGACGCGGACTGGCTAGGTTGCGTGGCGCGGACGTAATCGTCGACGTTGGTGTGTGTGAAGCTGAAGCGCAACGTCTGAATTACGGTTTCGCGTGTTGGATTCTCACGCGACGTCCCTTCGTGACGCTTAAATCGGCAATGACGCTCGATGGCCAACTGGCGCCGGCGAATCAACACAAATCAAAAACACGCGAGTGGATAACTTCTGAAGAATCCCGCGCGGAAGTTCAGAAACTTCGCCACGCGTCGGATGCCCTGTTGACCGGCATCGGAACGATTTTGGCTGATGACCCGCTGCTGACGGATCGTAGCGGCTTACCTCGCCGGCGTGCTCTTCTGCGCGTTGTTCTCGATTCCACACTTCGGCTCTCCTTAAAATCGCGCATCGTAAAATCAGCGAAGAACGATTTGCTGGTTTTCACGGCTGCTTCGTTGAAGTCAGCGAAGGCGCTGAGATTGCGCGAAGCCGACGTGGAACTCGTGCGCGTTCCTGCAAAACGCGGACTGCTGTCACTGTCGGATGTATTTCGCGAGCTTGGCAGGCGAGAAATACTGGATGTACTCCTTGAGGCAGGCCCTCGCCTGAATGGCGCAGCATTGGCTGCGGGACTCGTGGATCGATTGTTTCTCTTCTACGCTCCAAAACTCGCTGGGCACACAAGAGCTCCTTTCAGCAGCAGCACGGGTATTTCGGAACTGTCATTTAGACAGAAAGTATTTCACGAATTTGGATCTGACTTTGCGGTTGACGCGCTGCTGCACAACTATTTCGACCAGTGAGGCGCGACAATCTTCCATTGGTAGATTCGTGGAGTTACACTAAATTCGACTCAAATACATAGGTCGGTGTTTCTTAGTCTTAGCAATCACAGAGGTATTCACATGAGCGTCACTGCTATTTCGGATGTTCGCATTCCGCACTTCATCGGAGGAGAGTGGATTCATTCCAGATCCTCTGAATGGCAGCAACTCATTAATCCGGCAACGCACGAGACGCTTGGACAAATTCCCCTCGCCGATGCCAGCGAGGTAAACGCCGCCATCGAAGCCGCTGCCGCCGCGTTTCCTGAATGGCGCCGCACGCCTCCGGAAGATCGCATCCAGCCGTTGTTCAAATTGAAAATGCTGCTGGAAGAGCATCTCGACGAACTGGGGCGGCTGATTACGATTGAGAATGGCAAGACTTTGAGCGAGGCGAAGGCTGAACTGCGTCGCGCCATCGAAAATGTTGAGGTTGCCTGTGGCATCCCAATGATGATGCAGGGCTACAATCTGGAAGACGTCGCGCGCGGCATCGATGAAATGATGATTCGCCAGCCGATGGGCGTTGTTGCCGCCATTACAGCATTTAATTTTCCGGCCATGATCCCGTTCTGGTTTCTGCCGTATGCGATTGCCACTGGCAACACGCTGGTACTGAAACCTAGCGAGCGCGTTCCGCTGACTATGAAACGCGCTTTTGAATTGCTACAGCAGACCGGCCTGCCGAAAGGCGTGATCAACCTGGTCAACGGCGGGAAGACCGCCGTCGACACGATTCTCGATCATCCAAAGGTGCGCGCAGTCAGTTTTGTGGGCTCAACGCCGATTGCGAAATATATTTACGCGCGTGCGGCTGCTAGCGGCAAACGCGCTCAGTGCCAGGGCGGCGCAAAAAATCCGGTCATCGTTCTTCCCGATGCCGATATGACCATGGCCACGCAAATCATCAGCGACAGCGCTTTCGGTTGCGCTGGTCAACGTTGCCTGGCAGTTTCCGTCGCTGTCGCGATTGGTGACGCACAAAAAACATTTCGCGACTCGATTGCCGAGTCCGCGTCGAAATTGCGCGTTGGCTACGGCCTTGATGAAGGTGTGCAGATGGGCCCCGTCATCACGCCGCAAAGCAAATCCCGCATCGAAACGCTGATTGCCGAAGGTGAAAAAGATGGCGCAAAAGTTCTCGTGGATGGACGCAACGCTAGGGTCCCTAGCTATGAATCGGGAAATTTTGTGAAGCCGACGATCCTTGATGCCGTTCCGGCAGACAGCGAACTCGCGCATACAGAAATCTTCGGCCCGGTGCTTAGTCTGGTGCACGCAAAAGATTTGGATGAAGCCATGAATTTTCTTGAAAAGAATCCATTCGGCAATCAGGCATCTGTATTTACCTCAAGCGGTGCGGCCGCTCGCCGCTTCCGCTACGAAGCGCCCGCCGGGAATATCGGCATCAATATCGGTGTCGCGGCGCCCATGGCCTATTTCCCTTTCAGCGGCTGGAAAGACAGCTTTTTCGGCGATATGCACGGGCAAGGTCGCGACGCGATCGAGTTTTACACCGACAAAAAAGTCGTGGTCGAACGCTGGGCCAAAGAACATTCGCGCAAATTTTAATGAGCGCAACTGAGCCTGGACGTCAGCGCGCCTACCGGCGCCGCATTCCGAGCGAAGCGAGGAATCTCTTTCCGCGCCACTAACTGACCAGATCCAAAAACTTGTACCAGGCCCCCGCGAACGGCAAAAACCATGGCCTTCCGTTGTACAAGCCCAGCGGCGCGCCGGGAAAAGGTATCATCCCAAACGGATTCTCGTCCCGTCCGCTGACAATCGCTTCCGCAATCCTCTTTCCGAGCAACGTCGCCATTGCCACTCCGTGGCCCGCATATCCCAAGGAATAATACATGCCATCCATCGTCCCAGCGTGCGGCATGATGTCGAACGCAAAATCCAGCGTGCCACCCCACACGTATTCGATTTTCGTCTCGCGCAGCTGCGGATAAACTTCAATCATTCCTTCGCGGAGAATCCGCGCACTCTCGCGCACAGTATTTTCATTCTCCGGAAAAAACGCCGCGCGTCCGCCGAACAACATTCTCCGGTCCGGCGTCAGCCGGTAATAATACAAATAATTTTTGGAATCGTAGATCATCCGGTTGCGCGGACTCAGCTCCTGTGCGAGCGGTTCCGGCAAAACTTCCGTCACAATAATGAACGATCCGATCGGAATAATTTTCCTCTGCAAAGACCGCGTAATTCCGCTAGTGTAGCCGCTGGTCGCGATCAATACGTCACGCGCATGCAGCGATCCGCGCGATGTGGTGATTTTCCATCCGGCATTTCCGTTTTGAGCCGTGCGTTCTAGCGCCAGCACGCGCGTTTTCTCATGAACCTGCGCTCCCGCTTTCGCTGCGGCGCAGGCTAACCCTGCAACATATCGCGCCGGATTCACTCCCGCGCTTACCTCATCCACCATGCCGCCGTGGTAAATCGGCGAACCAATTTCACGCGGCAAATCCTTCTTCACCACGATCTGCAGCTGGTGCCCAAATTCGCGCGCAATTGTCTCCACACCCCGTTTGAAGTCCGCAAAATGTTTCGGCTTGCACGCAACTTCCAAATGACCGCAGCGCGAGAAATTACAATCGATATTTTCCTCGCGAACGATCGCCTCCACACAGTCAATGGACTCAAGCGATGCCGCATACATTCGTTTCGTAGCTTCACACCCGTACCGCGTAATCAAAGTCTGCGCTCCGAGCTTCAGCCCGCTTAACACCATGCCGCCGTTGCGGCAGCTGGCGCCCCAGCCAACGTTTTCCGCTTCGAGCACAGCAACCCAGGCGCCGCTCTTCGCTAACGTTCGCGCAGCAGATAAGCCGGTGAATCCGCCGCCGACGACCGCGACGTCAACAGACTGCGGCAAATCGCGCACCGGAATCTTCGGTTGCTCCAGCGTCTCCAGCCAGTAATTACTCTCTCGCATTTTCATGAAGCGCGGCCACTCCCCGCTGCGCCGATTCCAGGCAGTTCCCGCACCGCACGGTACGCTTCGTCAATCGCTGCGTCCGTATAAGCTCTCGCTGCGGAATCCGAATTCGCGATCGTGATATTTCCAAACGGTCTGCGCCCGATCACGTTTGGCCGCGGACCTAGCGGTAGATCGCGGTCCGAATACGAATCGTATTCATAAGCGTAGCCATGCGCCCAACGATTTACGGTAATGCCTTCAATGTCCCGCGCTGCGTCGAATCCGGCATCGCCCAACATACGCTGGAGTTGCTCTCGGATGTTTCGCTCCATCGTTT
>Ga0207699_10001838_pt1 | contig 9978 bp, 7 predicted proteins | sample LARL51metaG_FD_184344 | JGI IMG/M metagenome (GOLD analysis project Ga0207699, IMG submission 184344) | Corn, switchgrass and miscanthus rhizosphere microbial communities from Kellogg Biological Station, Michigan, USA - LAR L5-1 metaG... | ecosystem: Host-associated > Plants > Roots > Rhizosphere...
TTCTTTAATTCTAAATCTTTACAGCTTGATGGAATTGACCTTTCATATTCAAGGATTTTGTTTAGAGTATCGTTATCAATATTATCATCAATATTGTTATTGTCATTATTGTCCTTGTAAGATGCAGAATTAAAGTGAAAAAATGAATCCATATCTGAAAATATAGTAATACCGGTTTTATTGTTTTTTATACCATGATTTAGTAATATTCTTATGAGCGATAAAATGTTCAGCTTATTATTGTTATTATTATTGTTGTTATTGTTATCTTCTTCTTCTTCTTCTTCTATTTCATAATGATGAAGATGATGATTATTATTATAACCTTGATTAAAATATGACGCTAGTGAATCAACAATTACTAGTGAACCATCTTGTATATATCCTTCCACATTCAAAGTCTTACTCTTGCCATTACTTCCGTTTAGCAATATCTGTCTCATTGTAGATGGATGCTCATAATATGACAATATTAAGACAATCTCATTATTCTCAAGTAGAGATTTGACATATTCTGGATATACTTTTCTTAGAACTCGTATATCAGAATAAACTATAAGGTTATGAGAGCCAGGTAGCGTCGTCGGTAATGCCTCTAAAACGTGATGAGCTCCTCGTGTTATTTTATTCTCATCTGGTGCATTAGAATGGATGTTATATTTTACGTCTTCCCAGTCTTTAGCATATGCTTTATCCATAAGATATACCTAATTATGTTATACATTATATTAAATGCTTATATTGTTATTGGTTTGAGGCGTTATACCATGGATATTTAATGAGTTTAACTGACATTTTATAATACTGACAGCTAGATTCATAGTCAAGTCTTATTTTAATGTTAAGTCTCAATATCATTTATTTTCATTATCAAGTAAATATTATTGCTCAGAAGGTAAAAGAGTGAGAAAAAGCCCGTCATCGTTAGACATCCAATGCTAATTCCGAGCGCGCTACCAGTGTTTCTGTTACAATTACTAGTCCGAATATACCGATAATGAGAAGCAATCATGATTAGTAATTTCTTTGTCATTATATAACAGCATATAAGGACATTATACGGCTTGACAAAAGGCCAATATATTTTTATTAATAGTCATCAATATAAAGCGGAAGGAAATCAAGCTGCATAAAGAAAGTGATGTAGGACCCACCTAACCGTTTTAGAAGTGCTTTGAGTTTGGTTACAGACTGGTAAGAACATGGAAAAATGATCGCTGGTACTCATCTGGCTCCATACCTATGTGAAGGATTGATGTGAATATCACTCAATTATATAATGTGGAATATTTATATCAAACTAATTGTACTGAACGACTTTTAGTAGAATAAAACAGAATTAGTCAAAATGACTGTATTCTGGCGATAGGAAATAGGACATTCTAACTTTCAATTCTATTAGGAGAGTGTAATTCATTTGTCCTTTCTTGGTGTTAGAAGGCACCTGATGGCATCCAATATCATGTAATAATAACCAAGCAACTATTTAATTAGTCATAAATAAACAATTTGTCGTCAGGACTCGCCTAAACAATCCTGGAGCAAACTACGTTTGTACAGAGTGAATTCCAAGTGATGATACATATATTGAAATGCATCTGTCAGAGCACAGATCCTATAGAATATGACCTATGGCGCATTAGGAAAGAGCTACCGTCTTTGGGACTCGAGATGGTTGAGACAAGAGATTACCGAGCCCATTGACGGCAGATGTCTTATACGCATATTTGACACGTGCAACATTCTATATAATAATTCGTTCTCATCCTCGAATACTATATAGTTACTGCTATCTAGTAGCAGTCTTAGATTATTTAAATGTATGAGCAAAATATCCTGTCAGGATATCTGACTGACAGCCGCAGTTTGAGATTCGATATGAACTTGTGTCAATTGCGTATACAGTTAAATGCCACTGTGATGTCCAGGCAATCAGATATATCTTATTCTACTGGCAGCGTGCCAGGACAGCAATAGTGTCTAGGTAAGATGTTATTTAATACTAATTATTCTTATTTCTCATTATTGTAGACGGATTCGAATATGTCAGGGCAATTTTGACATCTCCCATATCAACACGTTTTGGACTAGATCTAGAAATAGTAAACATTCATTCATTACTAGGTCTGCGGATATTAACTTTGATGGATACTTAAAGATAAGAAAAAGTAATAACAAATGATAGAAAGGATATTTGAGAGATTAAAGATATGTCTGATAATTATGTTCGTCTAGAGAAGGATTCAATAAGAAAGACAAATTCTGGATTCCAAAGTATACAGCAGATGCATATGATGGTAAGCATCTGTGGCTTTTGATAAATGAGGAAGTTCATTCAAAACATGTTTCTTGAAATGAATCACCTTAATGAGGGAATATAGGAAGAGTCAATTTAGCTTACCTTCAAGCCAGAAAGGAAAGTACAACTCGGACCTTGAAAAGAATAATCATCAAAAAATACAGGAATAGAGATTTAATACGAATAAAAACAATAATCTCTTATTCTTATTCTCACTACTAGTTAACTAATTGTCTGTTACTTATTTGTCCCTGCTGCTCCCTGCTCGTACTGGTCACCAGTTTCAGTAGAACCAGCTGTTCCCTCCGTCTTTCCAATTCTCCTTAGTCTTTCTTTTGGATCTTGCCCTGACGAAGAGCTAGAACTTGAGGTATTGTCTTGTCTCCTTACCGCAGTGGGTTCGTGTTCTTTTATCTTTGCAGGCGACATTGGTTCATTTGCCTCATACTCCCTAGTAGTATCACTTTCTGTTTGCTTTACATAGTTTTCTGCCTTTTCTCCTGTGTGTTCAGAAGTTCCTACTGCCTTATCTTTGACGTCTCCTAGTGTATCCTTAACTTTCTTAGCGATATTAGTCATTATTTATATATACATTTTATAGAATATTAAGGTAGGTAATTTCTGATGCTATAACTTATAATTTCTTATAATTCCTAGCTAATCTCAGGCATCAGAAAAGTGATGTGACCTATGGAACAGTAAAATAACTGTTAGTTGAGGTAAATCAAATGTATTAATGAAAAGATTAATGAAAGATCAAGTAGATAATAAGGATCTAGAGAGCATATTACCTTACCTAAACACATACAATGATTTTATCAAGGAAGAAATTTATGGTTTCAAATACATGATTTGTTTAGATACAGTAGGTAATATATGACTGCCATATCCATATGTAAACTTCAAGTTCAAGATATCGCTCAATATCTGGAGGTATTAAGAAGTTTAGCTGAGGTAAAAACAGATCTGAAAACTGCTAAATTTATTTATGAAACAGAGATAGCTGCTAACCCTTTGCACCACATATTTATTGCACTTGCTAATAGCGAGAATTATGGAAGGAAAGTTATCGCATCATGTACACTTCTTGTTGAACCAAAGTTGATAGGAAGTGCAGATAGAGTGGGGCATATCGAAGATGTTGCTGTTCTCAAGGAGTTTCAAGGTAGGGGTATCGGCATAAGATTAGTTGAATTTGTTACACGATATGGATTTGAGCAAATGAAATGTGCTAAAATCGAATTAGACTGCTCGATATCCACAATGCCTTTTTACGAGAAATTAGGATATGTATATAATGATGTTCTAATGAAGAGGCTTAAAGATCAGATATCTAACTGAATGCTATTATAGAAAAAAATCTATATACACAACAGCCTTTCTAGGATTTAATTACCCTAATTACCATACCTTATTTAACAATTATAATAGTGGATTTTATCTATTATATACTTTAAGGTCCATGAACATACACTAGATACTAATTTGGAAATACTTGCGGCATTTCTTCAATCAATAAACCTCATGAATTCCGCATTTTATTTTACGAGTACCTTAACGGTACCAGTGGTGCTAATAGCACTAAATATACTCTGGGTATATCTATTTGCCATATTACTTAGAAATTACTATCGCACTCCATCCATAGATCGGTATCGGAATAAAGCGCATTCGACCTGCTGCAAATTGAGTCAAATTAACGATAAAGTTCAACACGATGATGTAAATATGCCACATGTAAGTATAATAATACCTGCTAGGAATGAGCAGAACCATATTACAAGGTGTCTCACGTCTTTACTCAGTCAAAATTACACTAAATTAGAGATAATTGCAGTTAATGATAATTCGAGTGATAACACTCTCAAAATCATGCAGGAAATACAATCCGGCCTTACAAACGAAGACAAAAAGCCACTATCTCAGCAACAATATGAGCAGTGGCAAGAGAATCCTGAATTAACGTATGTAAATTCTAATAATATCTTATCTACCAATTCAAATATTTTAACTTCCGTTCAAAAGGGAAAAATCAGCGATGGAACAGTAACGATATCATCCAAAAAAGATGATTTCAAATTAATTAATTATGGCAGAAGTGATAAAAAGAGTTACAATAGATTAAAGATAGTATCATTAATAAAGGATAGACCACTTGGCTGGACTGGAAAAACATGGGCCTCGCAACAAGGCTATCTTTGCAGTAAAGGAGATATATTAATTTTTACTGATGCAGATACACTCTATATGAATAGCGATACTATAAGTTCATCTATCTCATATTTCGAGAAAGAAGATTTAGATGTACTCACTGGTTTTCCATTCATTGAGCTTCGAGATGTTTGGTCAAAAATAGTAAATCCAGTATGGAAGTTAATTGGTACCCTTTTCGGGTATAATATAACTGATATTAACAATCCTAAATCTGATGCAGCTAGTCTAATGGGATGCTTTATCGTAATAAAAAGAACAACCTTTGAAAATATTGGAACTTATAAAATGATTCGTAGTAATATCAGGGAAGACGAGGCACTTGGGATAAGAGCTAAGCAAATGGGCTATAAAATTAGGGGTTTGCGAATGGATAAAAGCCTAAGTGCTGTATGGTCAAGTGATCTCCAAACATTATGGAACGGTATAGCCAGAACAATAATGCCAGCGCTTCTTAATATGAATGGAAAGAAAAGGAGGAGAAGAGTGATTTATGATTTATTAACGATATTTTTTATGGCTGTCCTACCATTTGTTATGCTACCATACAGTTTGGGTATTATGAAACTTCCAGACTCAGTGTTGGATAATTACATTATTGCTAGCTTTTATAGCACAAATTCTATCAGGGATCAGGCTAGACTAATATACCAAATACACTTCACAACATTATTGTTAAATTTATCTGCATGTATAGGGTTGTTTGTAGGTTCGACTGTTAATGCAATTCGGGTATTCAAGATATCACCCATATATGCTATTATGTCGCCGGTGGGAGCCATGTTCCTTCTTGTCGCATATATTAGCAGTATTCTTCCTTTAATTATACATCCTAAAAAATTAAAACCTCTAATATGGCGAGATAGAAAATATTTGCCCGACCAATAAGTAATAATGTATTGAATGAGCGAGTATTATTCAGATATGGAATCATAACTCATATAATCAATATGCGATTTGAGACTATAATAAAATCAACAAATGCAGTTATCTTGTATAGTAGCTTCCAAAAGACTTGAACAAGGCAATCAGGAGTGTTCCATCTTTATGAGAGATTCTTTGTCATTGATCTGAATTTTCAAATTATATTCTAAAGTTATGACCTATCAGTATATCTAATAGTATACTGCCATATGTCTATGCGACGCAACAGTAAATTATAAAAAAAGAAAATTTAGAACAGAAAATGCTGGAGTATCCTAAATTGAAAACAGCTGTGCAAAAAAGCACTGTCAGAAATAAGTTATATAAACACCAATTGACATTTAATTTTAATTTATATGCTGCACAGTTTTTAGAGGTCTGTTTACAACGTATGAAATCTCACGATACATTGATATCATATTCTTTCTCTAGAATTCCTTTACTTTGTCACTATAGCATCAAGGTTTAAAGATAATTTTGGTTGCATCTTCTTTCTTATCAAAGATATCATATGCATCAGGTGCTTCGTCAAGTTTCATGGTATGGCTTATGATCTTTGTTGGATCTACTCTGCCTACTTCAATTAGATGAAGTAATTGCTCGTTATATTTTTTAACAGGGCACTGGCCCATTCTGATTTGGAGCTCACGGTTAAACAATTGCCCTAGAGGGAACTGATCGTAAGATGCTCCATAAACTCCAGGTATTGAGATGGTCGAATATTTTCTTGCAGCTTGACTCATCCAATTTATCACCTGCAATGGATTTGCTGGTTCATATGCAGGTTTTGAGACTTTGGAATGATCATGACCATTATTATTATTATCATTATTGTTTCCTGATCCATCTTTACTACTACGACCATTACCATTACCTATATGTCCTACTGCTTCATATCCAACTGCGTCAATACATATCGCTCCCTTTCCGCTGGTTTCTTTTTTTATTCTTTCTACCGGATCCTCATTATCAAAATTAATTATTTCTGCCCCTAAATCTTTTGTCCTGTCTAGACGAGTAGGCCAGTGATCTATGGAAAATACTCTGGCTGCAAAGAAACCAACAGGACCTGCCCCAAATACTGCAACGTCGTCTCCAGGCTGGATATTAGCCATATCCGCTCCGAAATAACCAGTGGGGAATATATCACTTAGAAATAGTACTTGTTCATCTGCTTTGATGTTTTCAGGTACTTTTAATGTTGCAACTGTATTTGCAAACGGTACACGTACATATTCCGCCTGTCCTCCATCATACCCGCCAAGGACTTGAGTATATCCGAATGCACCTCCTACTTCTCCTTTAGGATTAGATCTGTCGCATTGGGACCATAACTCATGTCTACAATACCAACAACGTCCACAATTAATATTAAATGGAATAACTACTTTATCTCCTATTTTTACCTCCTCTACTGCAGGTCCAGCTTCTTCCACAATTCCCATAAATTCGTGTCCCAAGGTCTGTCCTGGTTCCATTCCCTGTACAGTACCATGAAAAAGATGAAGATCAGATCCACATAATGCCGTACTTGTGACACGTAAAATCACATCCTCTGGGCTTTGTATAGTAGGACGGGGTTTGTCATCTACCTGTACATTATTTGGACCATGATATACTAATGCTTTCATAATAAGTCGTATGGAAAATAAAGGATATAGATGTTGATAGTTGTGTTGCATTATGGTTTCCATTCCAATAATTACAATATACTAATTCTAGTAAACGTCTTAATAGTCGATAGACTATTTGGTTAATTTAGGCCTTGTTTATCATACATTCAAGACTTTATTCATATTACCTATGCTATGACGCAGTATCATATCAACCACTAGGTCAGAAATATTAATCACCAGATATGATAAATACACAAGCAGGAATACTGCGCACTTTCATTTTTGATAATAGCAGTATAAGGTAATAATTGGCCGTCTTCTTCTTCTATTACTATCTTTTAGTAGCAATCTGAGTGTGGAATAATGCTCTACGAATTAAATATGCTGGAAGGCCTATCAAAAGCGAAGTATTGAGAGTATAATCATGTATGTTCCAGCGTCATTGTGATCTTGTGTAGAATATACAACATATAATGAGGATCTGTGTCGCGGAAAATTATAAACCCGCAAAACTCATCATACACATCAAAGAGAGTAAAAGGAACAGATTAAATGATTCATCAAATGATCTTATAGCTCAATAGCCAGTTGCCTCAATAATAATAAATGATATGTGTTGAAGAATAATGCACTACGGAGACTTCAGTAAATTTTAGTATTGATGATAAGCTGAAATAAAAGTAACAACGAGAAATATCATAACAATTACAAGATTCCTTTTATATTCATTAATCTACCTCTTGCGTGTCGCATCATTTTGTTTATCTCTATTGTCCATCTTAGCCATATTTGCAATTAAGACTATCAATTATACGCTACCGCAAACCCTCTAGGACATTGTGAATAATATTCCTTAGGCCATGGAATATCTAGTCCCTTCCAGGATATACCAGAGTCACGGGAGATAAATATCCCATGATTATTTACAGCATAGAATTCGCCAGCAACTTTTGGATTTGCAACAAGAGTTGCAATAGTTGTTCCATGAGGCTTAGGAAGACCATTTGAAATTGATTTCCAGTTTTCCTCCTCGTCTGATTTTCTGTATACAAACGATTCTGCATCCTCGACTACATATGCCGTACTTGGACCAAAAGAAGCTGATACAATCACCGTATTCGGATCACCTGAATCAACAGCAAGTCCGTACAGGTATTGGTGTCTAAGACCCCTAGTTAGTTCTTTCCATGATTCCCCATAGTTAAGGCTTTCAAAATACCCATCACCAGCTGAAGAGTACAAACGGCCAGGCGCCTTTGTATGTGTAGATAGAGTGTGGGTGTCATATGGGCTCTGTTCGACACGGTCCATCCAGGTTCTGCCTCCATCATGACTCTGGACTAGTGCTCCTGCTTCGACTGCAACAAAAACATAGTTAATATTGTTTATATCTGGTTCAATCCAACGTACATGATGAGTCCAAGGTCTAGGAGGAAAGCTCCACGAAGTAGATGATGGTAAACTATTTAGTGCACCCATTTTTTCCCATGAATGCCCGTCATTGTTTGAAATATAAAGGGCACTAGGCTCGGTTCCTACATATATTTTGTTAGATTTATTTCTATGATCCTGTCTTATCGAGACAGACATTATATAAGGACTAGAGATGACATCTTTTCCAATGATGGTCCAAGTCTGGCCTCCGTCATTAGTTCTCCACAAACCGTTACCAAACGTGCCACAATATGCACAGCTCGGATTGTTAGGATCAAATACTACGCTTTGCGGTTCAGTACCTTTCAGGTGCCTATGAACCTTGAGTTTATCGGAAGGTTCAATCACGAGAAGTGAATTCTGCATTCCTATTATAAAGGTCTGTACATCATGATCTCGCAATACTTACATCGACATCATTTGGCTTACTTTTCTTATATATCTTGTACATTGGTTAGTGTCGATAAGTCATAAACAAGTATGTCTATTTCTATGCCACAATAAAATCACTGAAATTCGTAGTACGTCGACAACCATAGTCCTTATTATTTAATAATCAAACATTATAGTTATTGTACTAAAAGTAACACAGCATTTTAATGATAAATAAAGCTTTCAGGTGTAAAGCCAACAGTATTGGTCAACAATATCTTGTTACCAGAATAAACATGATACTAGGTAAGCATTTAGCCCTTAACATTTTCATAGTATTCTGTATTATTTTTTGTCGCTTTAATATCATGTAATGCCAACTAATCTAGTGAATCAATTTATTCTTATTTCTTTCCATATAATACATCTGGGTCATCCAAACGACCCTTTATTGCTTCAACTTTCTGCAATACAATAGATAAAAATAGCAAATTTGTTTCTAGTGCCATAAATGTTATGAACATAATTTCTCTTCAGGAATAGTTTATCATCCTATCCTCACGCCCTATTAACTTAGAGATACTTCTATCTCCTTAGCTTGTCAAATTTAGTACTAGATTTTATAACGCTATTGTGCATAAATATGACACCATAAGCCATTTGTGGACGTGTCTAAGGTTTGCATCATAATCCAGCTCTATATATGAATAATAATCATGAATGCTTGGTTCTCTATCCTTAGATATTCTACAGTCCTTTCAAACTATACTTTTCTCATATGGCGAATGTAATCTAGGCTCTAGTCTAAATGATATACATATATTTGTGAGTACCATGTTTCAACCATCTGAATATACAATATGTCTGCCATAAATCTTGATCAACGTTCGCAAGAACGATTCAGCTACAATCATCATATTCCTATGTCTTGAGATGTACATAAACTCCAAGAATTTGTCTGTGCACTGGTTCTACAACAGCAACCCATAACCAAGCCTGGTCAGAACGGATCTGCATCATGGTTTCATCTACTAGAAAAACTGCTACTCTTCTGCACAGTATAGCCGTCTGGGATTGAATCTCTGAACCCATTTCTATATAGCGACATGACTCCTTCCTCCT
>Ga0207699_10001841_pt1 | contig 9974 bp, 9 predicted proteins | sample LARL51metaG_FD_184344 | JGI IMG/M metagenome (GOLD analysis project Ga0207699, IMG submission 184344) | Corn, switchgrass and miscanthus rhizosphere microbial communities from Kellogg Biological Station, Michigan, USA - LAR L5-1 metaG... | ecosystem: Host-associated > Plants > Roots > Rhizosphere...
GACGTTCCGCTCTACCGGCATCCGCCCGGACGGTGACGATTTCCTCCTCGACGGCGATCTCACCATCCGCGGCACCACCAAGCCCGTCACGCTGAAGCTCGAGGTGAACGGCTTCGGCCCGGACCCCTTCGGCGGGACCCGGGCGGGCTTCTCCGCCAGCGGCGAGATCAACCGGAGCGACTTCGGCGTCAGCTACAACGGCCCGATCCCCGGCGCCAGCGGCGGCGTCATCGTCAGCGAGAAGGTCGCGATCACCCTCGAGATCGAGGGCGTCCTCGACAAGAGCGAGTAAGAGACTAGGCCCGCGCGGGCCGGGGACCGCTGGCCGGCCCCGGCCCGCGGTCGTTTCCAGGGGGCCGAACGGCCTAGGCCATCCGTCCCCGGCTCAGCCGCCGACGCCGTGCTTTTCCAGGTAGTCGAGGTAGAGCGGGCGCAGCGCTTCCGCCACATCGCCCTCGCCGGAGTCGATCGCGTCGTCGAGCAGCACGGACAGATGGGTGACGTCCCGCCCGGTCTCGTTCGGGTGTCCCTCGGAGGCTTCGGCCGCCGGGATGGCGCGCAGCAGCTGCCAGAAGAACTCCACGTCCACGTGGTGCAGCGCCCGCCGCACGGCGAGGTCGTGCAGCTCGCGCGAGGAAAGCGCTTCCAGTTCGTCACGGGTCACTCGTGGACTCTATCGCCTGGTTCCGGCCGCCCGCACCACCCCCGATGCCCCAACCCGCCCCCGATGCCCCAGCCAGCGCCGCGCAGTCACCCGTTAGCGCTGCGTGTCCATCCGTCCGGGGCCTGAGGTTTTTGATGTGCGTTTTTGTCGCAGCTATTGCGCAAGCCGCGTCACCTATCCCTACGTGGGTCGATTGCTCAAGAATGTCGCATTTTAACGTTTTGTCATGGCGATCGGCGGACCTGCGGTGGCCGCGGCGCAGAGCGGCCGGGCAGACGCAGGTCATGTGGTGTGTGATGTCGCAGCGAAGCAACGTGTCTGGTGTGATGCTACATCTGTGAATTTAGTTGAATCTGATGCTTTGAGTGCACTCTGGGACTGAAGGCCGGTCCCGGTGCAGAAAACGGTTGCATTCGACCCGAGCCTGGCGTTAACAGCTCATATGGTGATTCCTTCATTAAAGAATAGATAACGGTTTTGCACACGATTGACGGTGATTTCCGTGGGTTGTTAGATTCCGTCGGAAAGCGTCTCGTATCGCGGGACGGTCACAGTGGCGTGACGGCGGGCCTGGGGGACGGACTGGGACTGACGGCACGCGTGAGCGCGAAGGATCGCACATGCGTATTCCCTGGGCAGGACGGGGATCCTCGACAAGATCCGGGTCACCACCCGGAAGCGGGCGGAAGTGGCGGCTGCTAATCGTTCTGGCGATGGGCATCGCGGTGGTCTCTCAGATGACGCTGACGGGCACGGCGGGGGCGGCGGCCGCCGCGGCCGCGGCGAAGACCGTCAGCGCGGGCACGATCGCCCCCGCCCCCGCCAACGAACTCGACTGCAACGGCCACAGCGGGAAGTACGTCACCGTGCGGCCAGTGGCTGCCACCTGCGTGGACCCGGTCAAGGTCCTCAACGGCAAGCATTTCCGCTTTGAGGACAACGAGCACTACATCGGGCACGACGAGCCCAGCGTCAAGTTCATCTCGCACGCCCCGGGCTCCGGCAACACGATGACCTACCTGACCAGGATCCCGGTGGACCCGAAGACGGCCCCGACCGCCTCGGGCCGCGTCACCAACTACGGCGAGCTCTCCGTCGCGCCGTGGTTTGGGCTGCCCATGTGCGACTCGCTCTCCTTCCCGCAGGGCAACTGCACCCCGGACAGCGACAGCAACAACCCGAACGTCGCCGGCTCGGCGTTCATGGAGCTGCAGCTGTACCCGCCGGGCTACACTCCGTTCGTCGACAGCATGAGCTGCAGTGCGACCCAGTGGTGTGCGGCGCTGAACATCGACAGCCTCGAGTGCAACATTTCCGGTAACTGCAACGGCAACTGCATCGAGCCAGTTAACTTCGCCTACCTGCAGACCAACGGCGTCCCCGCCGGCCCGCCCAACCCGCAGCAGACCAACGTCAGCACGTTCACCCCGAACGCCAGCACGCTGAAGATCAACGGCGGCGACGTTCTCCGGGTCTCCATCACCGACCCGCCGCAGGGCTTCACGACGACGATCCGAGATTTGACCACCCATCAGACCGGGACGATGACCGCCAGCGCGGCGAACGGCTTTTCCGACACCAACATGAGCGACTGCTCCGGCGTCCCGCACACCTGGCACGCCGAGTACAGCACCGCGGCCCAGCAGAACCAGGTGCCGTGGGCCGCACTCGAGGGCGGCGTCCTGATGCAGCAGGAGATCGGGCACGCCGAGGTCTGCAACTCGGTGACGAACAAGGACCCGTTCACGTTCACCGGCGGCAGCCAGTCCTACAGCGACCCGAACGACTTCGACACCTGCGTCGGCGGGACCGAGGGCCCGAACGCCACGGGTGAGGGGCCGTGCAACCAGACCGGCATCTGCCAGAACGCGACGACCCAGGGACCGAACGGGCCGGTGGCCTGCCCGACCAACGACTCGAACAGCGGCGCGCTGTGCGAGTTCGCGGACGGCTCGTGCTTCCAGAAGGGCACCCGCACGGCCACCGTCAACGGCGCGCCGGTGACGGAGGTCTCGGCTGCGAACTTCTGCCTGGCCGGCCGGTTCCAGAACGGTGACCTAGACTTCGACGGCACCAGCTATCAGTCCTTCACCTGGCCGGACGGGACCAGGAACCATCCGACAGCGTTCGACTACGTCGGGCCGTTCCAGGCCAACGGAAGGCCGTACCCGCAGATCCAATTCGAGACCGACATCGGCGGCTCGGAGATCCTGTGCGACATCACCACCGGCGCCAACTGCACCGCCCCGCCGATAGGATCGAAGTTCTACCCGTTCTGGTCGCTCAGCCCGCAGCCCGCTCCGCTGGGGTCGCACCAGACCGTGTGCGTGTGGAACTTCGGGAACGTGCTGCCGAACACCTTCAAGACATTCGGCAAGGATGCCCAGTACGGCACGCCTGACGTGGCCATATTCGGCGGCACGATCATCAGTAATGTACAGCCCAATCCCCAGTTCACCGGGGCCTGCAACGGTCCCATCTGATCGCCGGCTTAGCCGAGGGTAAACGAAACGGGGTGCCCCGCCAGTCCGGCGGGGCACCCCGTTGCCGCGATTAAAGGCCGCGGGCTACGGCCTGCGCGACGTCCCGCACCCCGGCGTGCACGGGCAGGTCGTCGAGCAGCACCGGCTGCCCGTCCGCGCCGGTCAGCGGGATCCGCCAGTTGGGATACTCGTCCACCGTGCCCGGCATGTTCTGCGGCCGTCGCTCGCCCGCGGCGTCGGCCAGCGACACGCCGATCAGCATGGCGGGTGTCCGGGTCAGAAAGCCGTAGAGCGCGACCGTGAACTCCTTCGGCGATGGCGCGGCCGTCCGCAGGAGGCCCTCCCGGGCCAGTGCCGCCAGCCACCCGGTCATCTCCGCCTGCGCGGCGGCCCGCTCCTCGGCCTCCGGCTGGGTCAGCAGGCCGAGATTAGCCCGGAGGGTGACCTGCTCGCCGGTGAGGAAGGCCGCGGCCGGCGGCATGTCGTGCGTGCCGACCATGGCCAGGCAGCCGCGGCGCCATCCGTCCGGCCTGCGCGGCGTGCCGTCCTCGTCGCGCTCGAACCACAGCATGGAGGTGCCGAGCACCCCTCGCCCGGCCAGGAAGTCCCGCAGCCAGGGCTCCACCGTGCCGAGGTCCTCGCCGATCGCCACCGCTCCGGCGCGCGCCGCCTCGCCGGCCAGCACGCCGCCCATCAGCTCGTGGTCGTACCGCACGTATGTGCCCAGGCCCGGTGACATGCCGGCCGGTATCCACCACAACCTGGCCAGGCCCATGACGTGATCCACCCGCAGGCCGCCCGAATTGCGCGTGCACGCCGCGATCAGCTCGGCCAGTGGCCGGCCGGCCTCGGCGGCGAGCCAGCCCGGATGCCACGGCGGCAGCGTCCAGTTCTGGCCGCGCTGGTTGAACTCGTCCGGCGGCGCGCCCACGCTGATGCCCGGCACGATCACGTCCTGGCGGGCCCAGGCGTCGGCGCCGCCAGGATGCGCGCCGACCGCGAGATCGGTGATCACGCCGATGCTCATGCCGGCCCGCCTGGCCGCCTGCTGCGCCCAGGCCAGCTGTTCCGCCGTCAGCCACTGCAGCCACTCGTGGAACGCGATCCGGTCGGCCAGCTCACGCCTGAGCTCAGCCACCTTGGCCGAGCCCGGGTCGGCCAGCGCCACGGGCCAGGACCGCCAGTCCGGACCGTGCACCTCAGCGATGGCGCACCACGCCGCCCAGTCGCCGATAGCCCGGCGGTCACGGGCCAGGAACGCGTCCAGTTCGGCCCGGCGGCTCGCGGTCAGCGGCACCGTGCGGATCAGCCCGGCCGCGGCGAGTTTGGCGGCCCAGACCGCGTCCCGGTCGATGAGCGCCGCCGTGCTGCTGGCGGCCCGCAGCGGCGCCGCCAGCGCCTCCACCCGGGCCCGGTCCCCGGTGCTCAGCCCCTGGTATTCGGGGATGTCCTCGATCCGAAGGTAGAGCGGGCTGATCTGGCGGCGGCTCATCGGCAGGTACGGGGACGGACTGACCGGCGGCTGCGGTTCGGCCGCGTGCAGCGGGTTGACCAGCACGAAGTCCGCGCCTAGGTCACGACCGCTCCAGGCGGCGAGGTCGGCTAGGTCGTGCAGGTCGCCGTGGCCCCAGGACGCGCGCGAGCGCACCGAGTACAGCTGTGCGGCGAAACCCCAGGACCGGCGGGCCGGGAAGGGTGCCACCGCCGCGTCCAGCGGGCCAGCCCGGTCGGCCGGTACCCCGTCTTCTCCCAGGGCCGCGAGGACTGCGGCGAGCGTCTCGTCCGGCACCTCCACGTGCCGGCCACGCCAGTTCTGGTAGGAGACCGCTACCCCGTGCGCCTGCGCCCGGCGCGTCAGCTCTGCGCGTCCTGTCACCGCACTAGTCTGCCCGACCGGCCTCCGCCCGCGATCTGGACCCAACCGAAGGGCGGTCATCGCCGTCTTAAAGGGGACAGGACACCGCAAACAGCGCATCCCTGGCTACGACGGGACGACCATCATGAAGTGCATCTCCAGCATCCCGAAGACCGCCCGCCGGGTCACTGCGGTGGTCGCCGCCGCGTCCGCCGCCGGGCTGATCGCCGCCACCGGCGCCTTCGCGGCAAGCTCGTCGGGCGCCGCGCCGGCGGCGGACGCCGGACGCGTCTCTCCGGCCGCGGTCCCTGCCTGCACCGCAGAGGACCTCGGTGTCTGGGTGGCGGTCAGCCAGGGTAACGGCGCCGCCGGGACCATCTTCTTCCCGCTGCAGTTCACCAACCTGAGCCGGCACGCCTGCGCGATGCGCGGCTTCCCCGGGGTGTCCGCCGTCGACCGTAACAACCACCAACTCGGCGGCCCGGCGGGCTGGGACCACGTGGTCCCAGCCCGGACCGTGGTGCTGGCTCCCGGCGCGACGGCGCACACCATCCTGGGGTACAGCGACGTCGTGGTGAGCTCCGGGCCCGGATGCCACCCGACCTTCGGCACGTTCGAGCTGCGGGTCTACCCTCCGGGTCAGCACCGCGCGACCTACGCCGCCTTCGACCTGCAGGCCTGCTCGCACGCCGGGTCCGTCTACCTGGGCGTCGAGCCGATCCAGCCCGGCGTGGGCACGATCAACAGCTAGCCCTTGCGCTACGAAGCGACGGGCTCAAGCACGAACACCGGGATCTCACGCGTGGTGCGCTGCTGATACTCCGCGTAGGGCGGGTAGGCGGCGACCGCTCGCTTCCACCATTCGGCCCGCTCCTCCCCGCTGACCTCGCGGGCGACCATGTCCTGCTTGTGCGGACCGTCCTGGAGTTCCACTCGCGGGTTCGCGCGGACGTTGTTGTACCACAGCGGGTGCGTGGGCGCGCCGCCCTTGGACGCCACCATGGCGTAGCGGCCGTCGTGCTCCACCCGCATCACCGGCGTCTTGCGCAGCTTGCCGCTGCTCGCGCCGAGGTTGGTCACGATCACTACCGGCAGGCCGGTGTCCCGCAGCGTCGTGCCCTTGGTTCCGCCGGAACTCTCGTACAGCTCGACCTGATCGCGTACCCACGCCTGCGCGCTCGGCTCGTATTCTCCTTCAACTGGCATACCGGACAGTCAACACCAGCCGCCCGCCCCACCACATCCCGGGCCGGCCTCTCGCGGGCCCCCGAGCCCGAGCTTCCGCATCACATTGCGCTAGTTAGAGGAGCCTGCCACCGCGTCCGTCAACTGGGCATCGGGCCACGTGCGTTCCAACTTCGAAGGTCGAGCCATGCCGGAAACCGTAGCGGTGGGTACCGACATTTAATCGAGTGTTCGAATTATGGTCGGGACGGCGGGATTTGAACCCGCGGCCTTCGGTCCCCCAGACCGACACGCTAACCAAACTGCGCCACGTCCCGTAGTAATTCGGTTGCAGACCGTATTACTAACCTGTCCCTATCTCGGCAGGCTCAGTTAGCTTAGCGCAACCGCAGGGCGGCTAGGAACGATGCCAGGACCATACCGCGCGCCGCGCCGCCGCGATGCGTGCTTCCCGCCGGAACGGAAAGTTACGCTGGGCCGGGCATGGCGCGGATGCCGTGCTCGTTGTACATGCGAGAGCCGCACTCACACCGAAGGGCCGGGCTGTTGGGAGCACTGGGGACGCGTCGCTCGACCTCCTCCGACGCCAGCCACCCGGGCGAGGGCCCGACCCGGCCGATCCGGACCAGGCGGCGGCTCCGGATCGCCTTCCGGATCGTGAAGGTGCTCGTCGCCATCGTCTTGGTGTTCGCGGTCGCCGTCGGCCTGCTGTTCCTGCTGACCCCGTCGGCGGGCCAGGCCACCGCGCTGGTCCAGGCGCAGGCGCGGGACCGCCACATCGCTTACCCGGGCCCGCCGGTCCCGGCGTACTTCGCGCAGGCCCTGATCGCGACCGAAGACCACAGGTTCAACACCGATCCCGGGGTGGACCCGCTCGCCATGGGCCGGGTGGTGGTCTCCTGGATCATCGGACGCGAGGACCAGGGCGGCAGCACCATCGACCAGCAGCTGGCGAAGAACCTGTACACGGGCGGCCACAGCGGCTTCACCGAGGACCTGGAGCAGCTGGCCATGGCGGTCAAGCTCAACCAGACCTACAGCCGGCCGCAGATCCTGCGCATGTACGCCGAGGTCGCCTACTACGGTCACGGCTACTACGGCCTGGACGCCGCCAGCTGCGGTTACTTCGGCCGGCCGGCGGACCGGCTGACGCTGGTGCAGGCGGCCATGCTGGCCGGGGTGGTGAACGCGCCCACCTATGACGACCCGCTGGTCTACCCGCGGCAGGCCCGGGTCCGGCTGGTTCACGTCATCGGCCGGCTGGCCGCGGTGGGTTACCTGACGCCGACGCAGGAAACCGCCGCGCTCAACGCGCCCCTAGGCCTTTCCTCCGTCCGCGGCTGCGCCTGACCGGCGGCTGGAAGAGCGGAAGATCAGCGGCCCGAGGTCTCCGGCTCCAGTTGCTCCGGGAGCGGCGCGTCGTCCGCTATCAGGAACACCCAGCGGCGGTAGCAGTACAGCCGGAAGATGGTCGCCACGCCGACGCCGACGATGGTCGCCACGTTGTAGGACAGCTTGTCGTCCAGCCCGAACCCATACCGCACGATCGCGACGACACCGAGCTGGATGAGCAGCCCGATGCCGTTGAAGACGAAGAACAGGAGCGACTCGCGGCTCCAGTGGCTGCCGTTCCGGTGCCGGAACGCCCAGAGCTTGTTGCCCGTGAAGGCGAACACGGTGGCCACCACGGTGGCGATCGTCACGGAGGTGAGGGGGCCGAGCCTTGCGCCGTAGCGCAGCCCGTTGGTGCCAACGATGGTGATGACGAACGCGAGGATGCCAACCACGCCAAACTTGGCTACCTCGTGTATCAGAACCCTGAATCGCGTGTAGAGATCGCGGAGGAGATCCACTCGCTACTGTCCTTTGCCGTCCATCCCGTGATAGACCGACCTTACCGTGCCCTCAGGTGGTGCCACGTACCCGTCGGTAAACCGTTCGGGAAATGTCACACCCTCCAGGTAGCGTGAACCGGGTGTCTGACAGTGAAGTCCTCGTCCGCGCGCGCGGCCTGACCAAGCGGTTCGGGGATTTCACGGCGGTGGACGGTATTGACTTCGATCTGTACCGTGGCGAGGCGTTCGGCTTCCTCGGGCCGAACGGTGCGGGCAAGTCCTCCACGATGCGGATGATCGGCTGCGTCTCGCCACCGTCCGGCGGCGAGATAACCATCCTCGGCCGCGACCCGGTCCGCGACGGCTCCGCGATCAGGGCCAGGCTGGGCGTGGTTCCCCAGGAGGACACCCTCGACGTCGAGCTGACCGTCCGGGAGAACCTGCTCGTCTACGGCAGGTACTTCGGCCTGCCCCGCCGGGTCATCAGGGAGCGAACCGACGCGCTGCTCGATTTCGTCCAGCTCTCGGACCGGGCCGGGGACAAGGTCGACCCGCTGTCCGGCGGCCTGAAGCGCCGCCTGACGATCGCCCGCTCGCTCATCAACGAGCCCGAGATCCTCATCCTCGACGAGCCCACCACCGGGCTGGACCCGCAGGCCAGGCACGTGGTGTGGGACCGGCTGTTCCGGCTCAAGCAGCGGGGCGTCACGCTGATCCTGACCACGCACTACATGGACGAGGCCGAGCAGTTGTGCGACCGGCTTGTGGTCATGGACCACGGCACGTTCGCCGCCGAGGGCTCGCCTCGTGACCTGATCACGCGCTACTGCTCCCGGGAGGTGCTGGAGCTGCGTTTCGGCCCGGACCGGCACGAGCTGGCCGCGGACAAGCTCAGGGATTTTCCCGCCGAACGGGCCGAGGTTCTCGCCGACCGCATCCTGCTCTACGTCACCGACGGGGATGACGCGCTGGCCGCGGTCCGCTCTACCGGCCTCGAGCCGCTCACCTCGCTGGTCCGGCGCGGCACGCTGGAGGACGTGTTCCTGCGGCTGACCGGGCGCAGGCTAGAGGACTGATGGCTACCTCCGCCCTGCCCGTGACCGGCAGGTTGTCCTCCTCACGTTCGTTCCGCGCGTACCAATGCTGGCTGACGGTGTACCGGCGGATCTGGCGGTCCAGCATCTGGTCCAGCGTGCTCGGCCCGCTGTTCTACCTGGGCGCGATGGGGGTCGGCCTGGGCACCCTGGTGGACAGGCACGGAACCGCGAGCCTGGGCGGGGTGAGCTACCTGGCCTTCGTGGCCCCCGCCATCCTGGCCTCGGGAGCTATGAACGCGGCCATGAGCGAGGCGAGCTACCCCGTGTTCGGTTCGGTCAAGTGGAACAAGATCTACATCGCGGCGCAGGCCTCGCCGCTGCGGCCTGGCGACATCTTCCGCGGGCACCTGCTGTTCATGACGATGCGGATCGCGATGAACGCCGCCCTCGTCACGGTGTACATGTGGGCGTTCGGCGCGACCCAGTCCGCCTGGGCGATGCTCGACTGGCCGGCCGCCACGCTGACCGGGCTCGCCTTCGCCGCGCCGATCGCGGCCTGGGCCGTGACGCTGAAGATCGAGACCTCGTTCGCCTACCTCTTCCGGTTCGGCATGATGCCGCTGATGCTGTTCTCCGGCACGTTCTTCCCGCTGTCCCAGCTGCCCGGCTGGCTCCGCCTGCTCGCCTACGCCACGCCGCTGTGGCACGGCGTCGACCTGTGCCGCATGCTAAGCCTCGGCGATGTCGACCTGCCCCGGGCGCTGATCCACGTCGCGTACCTGACCGCACTGTCCGCGGTCGGGATCTGGGCCGGCGCCCGCACCTACCGCAGGCGGCTCTATGTCTAGCGCGACGCTGCGCATGCTGCCCCCGGCCGGTCTGCTGGCCCGGCTCAAGCGGACGGGCGGCGACGCA
>Ga0207699_10001842_pt1 | contig 9973 bp, 6 predicted proteins | sample LARL51metaG_FD_184344 | JGI IMG/M metagenome (GOLD analysis project Ga0207699, IMG submission 184344) | Corn, switchgrass and miscanthus rhizosphere microbial communities from Kellogg Biological Station, Michigan, USA - LAR L5-1 metaG... | ecosystem: Host-associated > Plants > Roots > Rhizosphere...
AGCAGACCCTGCGGGCCACGGTGGAGTGGAGCGTGGGGCTGCTGGACGACGCCGAGCGTTCCCTGCTGGAGACCATGGCGGTGTTCGTGGACGGCTGGACCATCGAGGCTGCGGCGCAGGTGGCCGGCCTGGACGAGGACCGGGCGCTGGAGCTGTCTGAGGCCCTCGCCCGGCACAGCCTGATCTACCTGGACGACGGCGGGGTCAGCCCGCGGTCGCGGATGCTGGAGACCATCCGCGCCTTCGTCGCCGAACGGCTGGCGGCCCGGCCCGACGCCGGTGAGATCGGCCGCCGACACGCCGGCTACTACCGGGCGCTGGCCGAGCGGTCGGACCGGCCGCTGCGCGCGGCCGGCCACGACGCGCTGCTCGATCGCCTGCAGGCCGAAGCGGGCAACCTCGCCGCCGCGGTGCGCTGGTACCTGGGCCACGATCCCGCGCCGCTGCCGCATCTGTTCCGGGTCCTGTGGTCGTTCTGGTTCCTGCGGGAGCACCTGCCCGAGGCCCGCGGCTGGGTCGATCAGCTCCTGCCAACCGCCAGCTCGCTGGGCCCGCAGTCGCGCGCCGAGCTGATGTGGACCGCGGCGGTGACCGCCAACGAGGTGGGCGACGATGCGGCGGCCCTGGCGGCCCGCCGGAACCTGGAGCCGCTGCTCGACACGATCGAGGACCCGTTCCTGCGCGCGGTGGGCCTGCTCGCCCTGGCGTGGACCTCGCCGATCACCGGCGACTTCGACGGCGCCCGGCGGGAGGCGTCGGCGAGCCTGGCGCAGCTCCGCGGCCAGGACGAGCCCTTCTGGACGGCGCAGGCCAGCGCCGACCTCGGCGCCGTGGAGATGGCCACGGGCCACTACGACGACGCGCTGAGCCACTTGGGCGAGATGCACGACCTGGCCGAGCGCTTCGGCTACCCCTGGCTGGCCTCCTGGTCACAGGTGCTGATGGGCACGATCGCCGTCGCCCAGGGCCGGCTGGACCAGGCCCGGGATCAGCTGGATGACGTGCTGGAGCAAGGCAGGTCGGCCAACTTCACCAGCTCCGTGGCCCTGGGCCTGATCGCGTTCGCCCGGCTGGCGCTGGCCGACGGCGACCCCGGCCGGGCGGCGCTGCTGGCGGGGGCGGCCGAGGGCCTGCGGCGACGGGCCGGGCTGCAGGTATGGCCGGTGCAGCGGCGGGGAGAGGCCGAACTGGTGGCCCAGATCCGCCAGGCGCTGGGGGCCAGCGCCTTCGACGAGAAGTACGCGGCCGGCGGCCGGTTCAGCCGGCGGGAAGCGGTGGCCGCCGCCCGGGACCGGCCCGGCACGAGCAGCCCAGCGTGAGCGGCCCAGCGTGAGCCGGGCCGCCCGGGACATGCCGCTCGCCGCCCCCGGGCACCCCCAGCCCGCCGGCCTGGCCGCCCCCGGCGGACAGGGTTCCAGGGTGCCGTCAGCCGGCGGGCGGCTTCCCGGCGGCGGATTCCTCGGCCGGGCTGGGCAGGTGCTCGAACAGGTAGTAGACGGCCAGCGCGCCGAAGATGATCAGCGCGGCGACCGGCGACCAGAACCTCGCGATCAGGGTTCCCGCCACGTAGACGGCCCCGCCCAGGGTGAAGCCGGGGATGGACTGGCGCAGCGCGCCCTGCGGCACCACCGCCCCGAGCGAGGACGCGTGGGTGGCCACGTATATCCAGACGCCGGCGAAGCCGGCCGAGATCACGATCATGACCAGGCCGTAGGTCACCGTGGCTACCGTCCCGCCCTCGTCGCGCAGGTGCTCGGATACCAGCGCGGTCGGGAACGGGACGGCCACGATGCCCATGAGCAGCAGCAGGTTGAGCACTAGCAGCGGCCGGTCCACGCGGTTGACGTGGGCCAGAATCGTGTGGTGGTTCATCCACATGATCCCGATAATGAGGAAGCTGACCACGTAGGCGATATAGGTAGGCCAGGCGTGCAACAGCACCGTGGCCGTGAGCTCGTGCGTGCCGATCGGCAGCAGGTCAAAGACCAGGACGGTGATCGCCACTGCGAACACCCCGTCGCTGAACGCCTCTACCCGCCGGCTGTCCATGCCCGGTTAGCCCGCCCGGTCAGGTTTCGGCGGCGGGCGGGGCCGCAGGCCCGGGCGGAGCGGACCCGTCGGCGGAGGCAGCCCCATCGGGCGCGGCGGATCCGTCAGGCGCGGCGGATCCATCAGGCGCTCCGGAGGCGCCAGGGGCAGACGCGGCGGAGCCGCCGGGGACAGCGGAGGCAGCGGGCGAGACGGCCGGGGTCACCGAGCGGGCCAGCAGGGTCGCCACGTCCACGATCTCCAGCGACTCGCTGGCCTCGCCGGAGCTCTTCTTGGCGCTGATCGCGTCGCCGAGCATGACCAGGCAGTACGGGCAGGCGGTGGAAATGGTGTCCGGGCCGGTGCCCAGCGCCTCCTCGATCCGCTCGATGTTGATCCGCTTGCCGATCCGCTCCTCCATCCACATCCGGGCGCCGCCCGCCCCGCAGCAGAAGCCGCGCTCCTTGCAGCGGTGCATCTCCTGCGACCGGACCCCCGGCACCTGCTCCAGGATCTCCCGCGGCGGGGAGAAGACCTTGTTGTGCCGGCCGAGGAAGCAGGGGTCGTGGTAGGTGATCTTCTCATCGACCGGGGTGACCGGGGTGAGCTTCCCCTCGGCGACCAGCCGGGACAGCAGCTGGGTGTGGTGGATGACCTGGTAATTCCCGCCGAGCTGCGGGTACTCGTTCGCGAGCGCGTTGAAGCAGTGCGGGCAGCTCGCGACGATCGTGCGCGCACCCGCCTCGTTGAGCGTCTCGACGTTCTGCTGGGCGAGCATGGAGAACACGAACTCGTTGCCCATCCGCCGGGCCGGGTCGCCGGTGCAGGTCTCGGCTGGCCCGAGCACGGCGAACTTCACCCCCGCCGTGTCCAGCAGGGTGGCGATCGCCTTGGTGGTCTTGCGGGCCCGGTCCTCCAGCGCCCCGGCGCAGCCGACCCAGAACAGGTACTCGGTGTCGTCGGGGATCTTCCCGTCCACGACCGGCACCTCGAAGTCCAGCTCCGAGATCCACTCCGCCCGCCGCGCCTCGCCCATGCCCCACGGGTCGCCCTTGTTCTCCAGGTTCTTCAGCATCCCGGCGGCCTCGATGGGGAAGGCCGACTCGATCAGCACCTGGTAGCGCCGCATGTCGTCGATGTGGTCGATGTGCTCGATGTCGACCGGGCATTCGTGCACGCAGGCACCGCAGTTGGTGCAGGACCAGATCACGTCCGGGTCGATCACGCCGTTCGCATCGGCGGTACCGACCAGCGGTCGTTCTGCTTCGGCCTTGATGTGATCGGGAAGGGATTCCCTTTCCTCGTCCGTGGCGGCGAGCAGGTAGGGAGCCTTCTTGAGCGCGTGGTCGCGCAGGTCGAGCATGACCATCTTGGGCGACAGCGGCTTGCCGGTGACCCAGGCCGGGCACTGCGACTGGCACCGCCCGCACTCGGTGCAGGTGCCCATGTCGAGGAAGCCCTTCCAGGTGAAGTCCTCGATCTTGCCGCGGCCGAAGACGTCGGTGTCCGGGTCGGCCTCCTCGAAGTCGAGCACCTTGCCGTTGCTGCGCATCGCCTGCAGCGCGCCGAGCCCGTCCGGGCGGCGGGAGTAGAGCACGTTCACCGGGGCCAGGATGATGTGCAGGTGCTTGGAGTAGGTGATGAACACCAGGAAGCCGAGGATGACGGCGAGCTGGGCCAGGATGAAAACCGTCTCCAGCACGCTGTTCACGCCCGTGCCCAGCGGGGCAAGCCAGTTCGCAACGATCTGCGACGCGAACGCGCCGTGGGCGTAGGGGAACACGCCGGTGTTGATCTGCGCCCCCCGGTAGAGCAGCAGGGTGGCGATTACCAGGAAGATCCCCAGCAGGACGAGCCAGGCGGCGCCGGTGTGCGACCCGGAGAACCGTGAGTCGCGGCCCTCCCGCTTCGGGTTGTTCCGCAGCCGGATGACCGCGAACGTGATGATGCCGGCCAGCACCCCGACCGCGAACAGGTCCTCGATGAACCCGATCACCGGCCAGTGGCCGATCCACGGGATGGCGAAGGTCCGGCTGAACAGGTCGCCGTAGGCCTCGAGGATGGTCAGCAGCAGAACGATGAAGCCCCAGAACGTGAGCGCGTGGGCAACTCCCGGCACCGTCCACTGGAGCAGCTTGCGCTGGCCGATCACCTCGGTCGCCTCGACGCTGGCATCCCGGCCCGGGTGCCCGCGGACGGCGGCGACGCGCTCGGGCGCGGGCTGGCCGGTGCGGGCCACCCGGTAGAGCCACCACAGCCGGCGTCCCGCGAAGGCGAACGCGGCCACGGTCAGGGCCAGCCCGATAATGATGCGAACTGCCACTCCGGCCTCCTCGTATGGTGCCAGGCAGATCTTGCGATGGTGCCGGGCTGCCAGATTACGCCGGCGCCTGCTCAGGCGCTGATCACCAGGCCGGCAGCACGTGCTCACCGTGCCTCACCGCGGCCCCGGACCGCGCCGGGCGGCCTCGTAACTCCGCTCTGGGCGGCCTCGTGGCCGGCGCCCGGCCGCCGTTGACCCGCTCTGGGGCGCCTCGTGACCCCGCTCTGGGGCCGCCTCGTAGCCCGCCTTCGGGGGCCTCGGGAGGCCGGTCGAGCGCCGTCAGGACGATCCTGAGCTGCGGGAATGCAGGTCCTGGGTGGCGGGAATGTATCCGCGCGCAGAGAAGTTGAGCGAAATAGACTCAAGTAATTTGCACGGGGCACCAAGCCCTGGCAGGCTTGCGTCGTCAGGACTCAACTTAGAACCACGATTGGATTAGGGACAACACATGGCACGTGCTGTAGGCATCGACCTCGGGACCACGAACTCGGTCGTCGCAGTTCTCGAAGGCGGCGAGCCAACGGTCATCGCAAACGCAGAGGGGTCGCGAACCACGCCGTCCGTGGTTGCCTTCGCCAAGAACGGCGAGGTGCTGGTCGGTGAGGTCGCGAAGCGGCAGGCGGTGACCAACGTCGACCGGACGATCCGCTCGGTCAAGCGCCAGATGGGCACCGACTGGAACGTCAAGATCGACGACAAGAAGTTCACCGCGCAGCAGATCAGCGCCTTCGTCCTGCAGAAGCTGAAGAGGGACGCGGAGTCCTACCTGGGCGAGACGATCACCGACGCGGTGATCACCACCCCGGCGTACTTCAGCGACGCGCAGCGGCAGGCCACCAAGGAGGCCGGCCAGATCGCCGGGCTCAACGTGCTGCGCATCATCAACGAGCCGACCTCGGCCGCGCTGGCCTATCACTTGGAGAAGGACAACGACGCCACGATCCTGGTCTTCGACCTCGGCGGCGGCACCTTCGACGTGTCCCTGCTGGAAGTCGGCGAGGGCGTGGTCGAGGTGAAGGCGACCAGCGGCGACAACCACCTCGGTGGTGACGACTGGGACCAGCGGATCGTCGACTGGCTGGTGCAGGACTTCAAGAACGGCTACGGCGTCGACCTGTCCAAGGACAAGATGGCGCTCCAGCGGCTGCGTGAGTCGGCGGAGAAGGCCAAGATCGAGCTGTCCGGCTCGCAGGAGACGCAGATCAACCTGCCCTACATCACCCACTCGGAGCAGGGCCCGCTGCACCTGGACACCAAGCTCACCCGCGCGGAGTTCCAGCGCATGACCTCCGACCTGCTCGACCGCACCAAGACGCCGTTCAAGAGCGTCATCAAGGACGCCGGCGTCAAGCTCAGCGACATTCAGCACGTGGTGCTCGTCGGTGGCTCGACCCGGATGCCCGCCGTGGTGGACGTGGTCAAGGAGCTGACCGGCGGCAAGGAGCCGAACAAGGGCGTCAACCCGGACGAGGTCGTCGCGGTCGGCGCTGCCCTGCAGGCCGGCGTGCTCAAGGGTGAGGTGAAGGACGTCCTGCTGCTCGACGTGACCCCGCTGTCGCTGGGCATCGAGACCAAGGGCGGCATCTTCACCAAGCTGATCGAGCGGAACACGACCATCCCGACCAAGCGCTCGGAGATCTTCACCACCGCGGATGACAACCAGCCGTCGGTGCAGATCCAGGTGTTCCAGGGCGAGCGGGAGATCGCGTCCTACAACAAGAAGCTCGGCATGTTCGAGCTGGCCGGGCTCGCGCCCGCGCCGCGCGGCGTGCCGCAGATCGAGGTCGCCTTCGACATCGACGCGAACGGGATCGTCAACGTCTCCGCCAAGGACCTCGGGACCGGCAAGGAGCAGTCGGTGCAGATCACCGGCGGGTCCGCGCTGGGCAAGGACGACATCCAGCGGATGGTGGACGAGGCCGAGAAGTACGCCGAGGAGGACGCCCAGCGGCGCGAGGAGGCCGAGGTGCGTAACCGCGCCGACACCCTCGCCTACTCGACGGAGAAGTTCGTCGCCGAGAACGCCGACAAGATCCCCGCGGACGTCAAGGCCGAGGTGGAGTCCGCGATCGCCGACCTGAAGCGGGCCCTCGAGGGCACCGACATCGAGGCGATCAAGGAGGCCACCGAGAAGGCCGCCCAGGTCAGCCAGAAGATGGGCACCGCCATCTACGCCCAGTCGCAGGCCAGCGCCTCCGCTGGCGGAGCGTCGGACGGTGGCAGCGCCAGCGATGAGCCGGCCGACGATGACGTCGTCGAGGCGGAGATCGTCGACGACGAGAAGCCCGCAGAGGGTGGCGCCGCCTGATGAGCTCCTCGGAGGAAACCAATGGGAGGCCAGTGATCCGCGACCTGAGGCGCATCGACCCGGCGACGGGGCAGGTCAGGGACTCTGGCCAGGGAGGTTCGGCGCAGCCGGGCTCCCGCGGGCCCAGCAAGCCCCGTGGCAAGCACGCGGCCTCCAGGCCGGGCGGTGCGGCCAGCATGGGAGCGGCCGCCCCGGCCGGGCCTGGTGCCCGGCCGGGGGCCGGCCGGCCCGGCGCTGACCGGCCCGGTGCTGACCGGGCGAGCGCCGACCGGCCCGGTGCCGACCGGGCGGACGAAGCGGCGCGCTCGGCTGACCTTCAGGCCGCCGAGCAGCAGCTCGCCGAGCGCACGGCCGACCTGCAGCGCGTGACCGCCGAGTACGCCAACTACCGCAAGCGCGTCGAGCGGGACCGGGCGGCGGTGCGCGAGCAGGCCGTGGCCAACGTCCTCTCCGGGCTGGTGCCGGTGCTCGACGACATCGGCCGTGCCCGCGAGCACGAGGAGCTGGTCGGCGGGTTCAAGTCGGTGGCCGAATCGCTGGAAGCCGCCGTCACCAAGCTCGGGCTCGAGAGCTTCGGCGAGGACGGTGAGCCGTTCGACCCGAAGGTGCACGAGGCCCTGATGCACTCCTACTCCCCCGACGTGACCGAGCCGACCTGCATCAAGATCCTCCAGCCGGGATACCGGGTAGGGGAGCGGATCCTCCGCCCGGCCCGGGTGGAGGTGGCCGAGCCCGGTGAGGCCGAGACCCCGGACGAGCCGGACGGCCCGGACGAGGCGGCCGGTAGCGGCGGGGCCCATCACCAGCCCAGCGGGAGCGGCGACGCGCCCGGCCGGCAGGAGACAAGTGCCGACGACGAGTGACGCACGGAGATATCAGTGAGCACCAAGGACTACCTGGAGAAGGACTACTACAAGGTCCTCGGTGTCTCCAAGACCGCGACCGCGGACGAGATCAAGAAGTCATACCGCAAGCTCGCGCGCAAGTACCACCCCGACGCCAACAAGGGGGATGCCAAGGCCGAGGAGCGGTTCAAGGAGATTTCCGAGGCCTACAACACGCTCTCCGATGAGAAGCGGCGCAAGGAATACGACGACGCGCGCTCGCTCTTCGGCAGCGGCGGCTTCCGCCGGCCGGGACCGGCTGGCGCGGGTGGCGGCTTCGGGGGGTTCGACCTCGGCGACCTGTTCGGCGGCGGGGCCGGGACCGGCACGGCCGACGGGGGCCGCCTGGGCGACCTGCTCGGCGGGATGTTCGGGGGCCGCGGCGGCACCGGCACCCAGGGGACGCAGACGCGGCCTCGCCGCGGCGCGGACGTGGAAACGGAGACCACGCTCGGGTTCGGTGACTCGATCGACGGCGTCACCGTCAGCCTGCGGCTGACCGGCGAGGGAGCCTGCCCGACTTGTCACGGCACCGGGGCGAAGTCAGGAACGGTGCCCAGGGTCTGCCCGACCTGCCAGGGCACCGGTCAGACCAGCCAGAACCTGGGCAGCTTCGCGTTCTCCGAGCCCTGCAAGGAGTGCCGGGGCCGCGGCCTGGTGGTCGATGACCCGTGCCCGGAGTGCGCGGGCAGCGGGCGCGCCATGAGCAGCCGCGCGATCCAGGCGCGGATCCCGGCCGGGGTCGCCGACGGGCAGCGGATCAAGCTCAAGGGCAAGGGCGCCCCGGGCGAGCGCGGCGGGCCAGCGGGCGACCTTTACGTCAAGATCCACGTCACCCCGCACCCGGTGTTCGGCCGCAACGGCCACAACCTGACCGTGACCGTTCCCGTCACCTTCCCCGAGGCGGCGCTCGGCGCGGAGGTCAAGGTGCCGGCCCTGCGGGGTGCCCCGGTCAGCGTCCGCATCCCGGCCGGGACCCCGAACGGCCGCACGTTCCGGGTGCGCGGCAAGGGTGTGCGGCGCCCGGACGGGACCAACGGGGACCTGCTGGTCACCGTCTCCGTCCAGGTGCCGCAGAAGCTGACCGGGCCGGCCAGGGAAGCGCTGCACAGCTTCCGCGACGCGACCGCGGGTGAGGACCCGCGGGAAGAGTTGCTGCAGCGGGCAAAGCAGGCGTGATGAGACCGGAATGGCCAGCAGTTTTAGCGGGCACGCTTGGCCCGGTGCTCGCACCGGGCGTGGCCGGGCGCGGGAGGTGACACGATGACCAACCCTTACGAGATCTCCGACGACACCCCCGTGTACGTGATCTCGGTGGCGGCGGAGCTCTCCGGCATGCACCCGCAGACCCTGCGCTCCTACGACCGGCTGGGGCTCGTCTCGCCCGGCCGTTCCGCCGGGCGCGGCCGAGGCCGGCGGTACTCGCTGCGCGACGTCCTGGTCCTGCGCGAGGTACAGCGGCTGTCACAGGCGGGCGTCAGCCTCCCGGGCATCAAGCGGATCATGGAGCTGGAAACCGAGCTTGAGCGCTTCCGGCTCGCCCTCACCGAGATGAGCGCCGAGATGGCGCAGCTGCGGACCGAGCTCGAGTCGACCCGGGCGGTGGCCGCCCGGCTCGCCGGGCTGCTGCGCAGCCGCGGGGCGGGCGGCGCGCTGGTCCCGGTGCGGGACGCGCGGGCCGGCCACCCGGAACCGGGCGCCCGCGAGGCCGCGGCGGCGGCTCAGGGGCCCGCGCCAGCCGCCCCCGACCCGGCGGCGGCCGTGCGCGAGCCGGAGCCGGACCTGCCGGCCGCCGGGACGGCCGGGGATCCGCCGCCGGAATCCGGATGACGGCCGACTGCCCTCTCCACCCACCCCGGTACCTACTACCCCACTCAACTTCGAATCGCAGGAAAGCAACCTGATGGCCGACAAGTTCACACGCAAGAGCCAGGAGGCGCTGGCGGACACGGTCCGCCGCGCCACGGCCGAGGGCAACCCGCACGTTGACCCCCTGCACCTGCTCGTGGCCCTCATCGAGCTGAGCGGCGGGACGGCCGCCCCGCTGCTGCGGGCGATCGGCGCCGACCCCGACGCGGTGCTCGCCGACGCCCGCGGCCGGCTGGCCAAGCTGCCCAGCGCCGCCGGCACCACGGTGAGCGCGCCCGACATGTCGCGGCCGGTGCTGGCGTCGCTCACCACGGCCGGCAAGCGCGCGAAGGAACTGGGCGACGAGTATGTCTCCACCGAGCACCTGCTGGTCGGCCTGGCCTCCGACGGCGGACAGGCGGCGGAGGTGCTGCGCAAGGCGGGCGCCGGGCCAGACGTGCTGCTGGAGGCGTTCGAGAAGATCCGGGGACACGCCCGGGTCACCTCCGAGGACCCGGAGGGCACCTACCAGGCACTAGAGAAGTACGGCGTCGATTTCACCCAGCGCGCCCGCGAAGGCGA
>Ga0207699_10001846_pt1 | contig 9967 bp, 12 predicted proteins | sample LARL51metaG_FD_184344 | JGI IMG/M metagenome (GOLD analysis project Ga0207699, IMG submission 184344) | Corn, switchgrass and miscanthus rhizosphere microbial communities from Kellogg Biological Station, Michigan, USA - LAR L5-1 metaG... | ecosystem: Host-associated > Plants > Roots >...
GGAGGGCGCAGGCGCCGATCATCTCAAGGCGCTGGCCCGAATCGCCCGCTTGCTGCGCGACCAGGATGTCGCCAAGAAGCTGCGTGCCTCGCGCGACGCGCAGGCGATCTATTCGGTCCTCGCGCTGCCGCCCGCGAGCGCGGCCTGATCGCAATGTCCAACACCTCCAGCTACAGTGCGCGCATCAAATAGCGCACCGTCTTGCTGTCGTTGTGAATGCTCGCGCTGCCCACTTCGGCAAATCCAAGCGCCGCATGAAAGGCGTCCGATTGAGGATTGGGAGGCCGCGAATTGACCTCGCAGACGACGCGAGTGTGCCCGGCCCTTGCGGCGTGATCGAACAAGTCGTCATAGAGCGCTCGCGCGTAGCCGAGCCCGCGGGCGGATGAGGCGACGGCGATACGGTCGACATAGATGAAGCGCGGATAGCGGTCGCGAAACCAGAGAAAGTTGGGACTGTCGTAGGGCGCGTCCTGGTCCAGCGCGAGAATGAACGCGTCGACTTCGCCGATCCGCCGGGCGAGGAAAGCGCGTGCCGCGATGTCCCGCAGCTTCTCCGGCTCCAACCAGGAAAGCTCCTGCGCATGCGCATTGTTGAGCGCGAGCATGGCCGTGCCAAGCGTCGCAGTGTCGGCCACGTCGGCGGAGTTGAAGTCTTGTAGTTTCGGCTTGTTCATCGTTTCGAAAATGAAAACGGGCGTGCCCTGACCGTCCAGGAACACGCCCGTCGATTTGAGAATTTCCAAACGGCTATCGCGGCGCCACTGACGTCAGTGGACGCTGACCGCCTGCAGTTCGTTGCTCCAGGCATTGGCAATCGCAGCTTCGCGCGAATCAGTCAGCATGATCGGCGTGCCGTCGGCAGCGTGGAGCGCGAAAAGCTTCAGTCCCGGCGCGATCTTCGGCGCCTGCGGGAAAAGCCCCGGCACGTCCTCCGAGCGGATCTGTTTGACATAGGCGATATGACCTTCGCCCAGGGTCGCCAGCGCCTCAGGTGTGACGCTCGGTTCAAACGCAACATTACCTTCAGTCATGGTCTCGACTCCTCTGTGAGACTAAGCGGTCGAGTCCGCTACTCGTTCCATTATTCGTGTTCATTGATAGCGATTGTCTTAACGATCCTCTCCGGCTCCGGCCGGGCCAGATCGATCGACAACAGCCCGTTCTTCAGATCCGCGCCCAACACATGCATTCCCTCCGCGAGCACGAAGGTGCGCTGGAAATGGCGCGCCGCGATACCGCGATGGATGTATTGCCGGGCCTTGTCGTCCTGCTGGCGGCCCCGAATCACGAGCTGGTTTTCCTCAATCGTTACATCGAGTTGGTCACGGGTAAACCCCGCCACCGCCAGCGTGATGCGCAGCCGTTCGGGTTGGCCGTTCGTACGGTCGCACCGCTCGATATTGTAGGGCGGATAGCCGTCGGCGCCTTTGACGACTCGATCGAGCACACGCTCGATTTCGTCAAATCCCAGAAGGAACGGACTGGATAACGAAGGAACACGAGACATAGTTAACAAAGTCCTCTCGAAGCGACTTTGATGTTTCAGGGCCCTTACGGCACCCCTTGCAACGAATATGGGCACGATGGGAGGGGCGTTCAAGCGCCCCCGCGGAGCTCTCCCCAGGGGGATTTCCCAAGACGCCAGCAAGGGTTGTGCGGACCGCACGCTTCGGATGCGCGCCGGAAAGGAGCGCTGGTTCAGAGCGCGATTCGCTGACGGCCGTCGGCGCTGAACAAATGAAGCTTGTCCCGCGGGGCTGCCACCGTGATCCGCTCGCCGATCGCGGGGCCGGTCTGTCCGGGAACGCGGATCAGGATTTCGCCGGGTGGCAGCTCGCCGGGTTTGGCGCTGACAGCGGCCTCGCCGTCTCGCTGCGCCCGCAGGCCGTAGACATAGGTCTCCGCACCGACCCGTTCGATCGCCTCGACCGTCAGACCCAGCGCGACACCGCCTGACGGCACCGCGCCGTTGGAGACCTGAAAGTCCTCCGGCCGGATGCCGAGGATGCCGGCCTCGCCGCTCGCGCCCTGGAGCTGAAGGCCGGCATCGCGCAATGGCAGCAGGTTCATTGGTGGCGCACCAATGAACGCGGCGACGAAGGTGGTGGCGGGCTTCTGGTAGATGTCGAGCGGATTGCCGATCTGCTCGACCTGGCCTGCATTCATCACCACCAGAATATCCGCAAGCGTCATGGCTTCGAGCTGATCGTGGGTGACGTAGATCGACGTCGTCTTGAGCCGGCGTTGCAGTTTGCGGATTTCGACCCGCATGGCGATACGAAGCTTGGCGTCGAGATTGGACAACGGCTCGTCGAACAGGAACACCTTTGGCTGCCGGACGATGGCGCGGCCCATCGCGACGCGCTGGCGCTGGCCGCCGGACAACTGCCGCGGCTTGCGCTCGAGCATCGGCGTCAGTTCGAGGACGCGGGCCGCTTCCTGGACACGCGTATCGATCTCCGGCTTGGCCATGCCGCGATTGCGCAGGCCGTAGGCCATGTTGTTGTAGACGCTCATATGCGGGTAGAGCGCGTAATTCTGAAACACCATCGCGATGTCGCGATCGGCCGGCTCGATCTGGTTGACGATGCGGCCGCCAATGTCGATCTCGCCGGAGGTGATCGTCTCCAGTCCCGCGACCATCCGCAGCAGCGTCGACTTGCCGCAACCGGATGGGCCGACGAGGACGCAGAACTGTCCGTCGGCGACATCGACGTCGACGCCTTTGATGGCTTCGAACCCGTTCGGATAGGCCTTGCGGACGTCGCGAAGCGTAACATTTGCCATGAGATTATTTTTCCGTCTCGACCAGCCCGCGCACGAACAGCCGCTGCATGACGACAACCACGAAGACGGGCGGCAGCATCGCGAGCACAGCCGTTGCCATCACAATCGGCCATTCTGTCAGGGCGTCGGTCGTGGTGATCATCTTGCGGATGCCGATCTGGATGGTCTGCATGTCGTCGCGCGTAGTGATCAGGAGCGGCCAGAGATATTGATTCCAGCCCAGGATGAACAGGATCACGAACAGCGCCGCCATGTTGGTGCGCGACAACGGCAACAGCGTATCCCAGAAGAAGCGGAAAGGGCCCGCGCCATCGATGCGGGACGCTTCCAGCAGCTCGTCCGGAACGGTCATGAAGAACTGCCGGAACAACAGCGTCGCCGTCGCGGAGGCGATCAGTGGCAATGAAAGTCCCGCGTAACTGTCAAGCAGATGCAGATCGGCGACGATCTTGTAGGTCGGATAGATGCGGACCTCCACCGGCAACATCAGCGTGATGAAGATCACCCAGAAGATCGCCATCCGGAATGGAAAGCGGAAATAGACAATCGCATAGGCGGAGATGATCGAGATGGCGATCTTCCCGACCGCGATCAGCGTCGCCATGATCAGCGAGTTGAGCATCATCGAGCCGACCGGCTCGCGCGTCGAGCCGCTCGTGCCGACGAAAATCGTCTGATAATAGGTTTCGAGAAAATGACCGCCGGGCAAAAGCGACATCTGGCCGTTGGCGATCACGGCGTTGTCCTGCGTTGAGGCAATGAAGGCGAGATAGACAGGGAAAGCGACGATCGCGATCCCGATCCACAGAACGACGTGGGCCAGATAGCGCTGGATACCTTCTTGCTCGACCATCAGTAGTTCACCTTGCGCTCGACGAAGCGGAATTGAACTGCAGTCAGCAAAATGACGATGATCATCAGGATGACCGATTGAGCCGCGGAGCCGCCGAGATTGCCGCCGAGCAGGCCGTCGACATAGACCTTGTAGACCAGCGTCTGCGTCGCAGTGCCCGGCCCGCCACGGGTCATGGTGTCGATGATGCCGAAAGTATCGAAGAAGGCGTAGACGATATTGACGACCAGCAGGAAGAAGATGGTCGGCGAGAGTAACGGAAAGATCACGGTCCAGAAGCGTCGCATCGGCCGCGCGCCGTCGATCGCGGCCGCCTCGATCACGCTCTTGGGGATGCTCTGCAGACCGGCCAGGAAAAACAGGAAGTTGTAGGAAATCTGCTTCCAGGCGGCGGCGAGAATAACGAGCAATGCCGCCTGATTTCCATTGAGCAGCGGGTTCCAGTCGACCCCCATGTCACGCAGCCCGCGCGCCAGAATGCCGAGCGAGGGATTGAGCATGAACACCCACAATACACCGACGACGGGCGGGGCAACCGCATAGGGCCAGATCAGCAGAGTGCGATAGATTGTTCCGCCGCGCATTGGCCTGTCCGCCATGACCGCCAGCAGCAGCGCGAAGGAGAGCGACGAGAAGGCGATCGCAAAGGAAAAGACGAATGTCCTGACGACGGCTGCGAAATAATCGGGTTGGCTGAACAGCTCTCGATAGTTGTCGAACCACACAAAGGTCGTCGAAAGGCCGAATGCGTCCTGGAGCAGGAATGACTGCAGGACGGCCTGGGCGGCTGGCCAGTAGAAAAAGATCAGGACGACAGCAAGCTGCGGCGCGACCAGCGCATAGGGCAGCAGCTTTGATTGGAAAGAAGCTTGCTTCTGCATGACTTTGAAAAACCGCGGCAGGCCGCCCCGCGCGGCCTGCTCTGCTACGCCTTAGATCATCTCAATGCACTGCGGTTTTTTCAAACTGCCGAAGCATCTGGTTGCCGCGTTCGACGGCGGCGTCGAGCGCCTGCTTGGCGGTCTTCTTGCCGGCAAGCGCCTGTTCGATCTCTTCCGCCCATACTTCACGAAGCTGCACCATGTTGCCGAGCCTCAGGCCCCGCGAATTCTCGGTCGGCTCCTTGTTGGTCAATTCCTTCAGCGGCGTTTCGAGATAAGGCTGATCCTTGTAAAAGCCATCTTCCTTCGCCTTCGCGTAGGCAGCCTTGGTAATCGGCAGATAGCCCGACGCCTTGTGGATCCAGACCTGGCGGTCGGTGTCCGAGAGGAACGTCAGGAACTTGGCCACACCCTTGTATTCCTCGGGAGTCTTGCCGCCCATCACCCACAGCGAGGCGCCGCCGATGATCGAGTTCTGCGGTGCGTCCTTGACGTCGGGATAATAGGGCATCGGCGCGTTCGTGAAGTTGAACTTGGCCTGGGCCTTGACGTTGCCGAAGAAGGCAGACGATGTCAGGTAGATCGGGCATTCGCCCGAGGTGAAGCGGCCCTCGCCCGTATTGGTGCGGCCGGCATAATCGTAGGTCTTGTCCTTCTGCAGCTCGACCAGGTTTTCGAGGTGCTTGACCTGCAGCGGTCCGTTGAACTGCAGCACCGTGTCAAAACCATCGAGGCCGTTGGCCTTGCTGGCGAGCGGCACATTCTGCCAGGCGGAGAGCTGCTCGAGATTGACCCAGGTCACCCAGGAATTGGAGAAGCCGCAGGTGGCGTAGCCCGCGGCCTTCAGCTTCTTGGCATCTTCGAAGACTTCCGGCCACGTCTTCGGAATATCCGTGATGCTCGCCTTCTTGAACGCGTCGAGATTGATCCACATGACCGTGGACGACGAGTTGAATGGGAAGGACAGCATCTCGCCCTTCGAGGTGGAATAATAGCCGGTGATGGCCGGCAGATAGTTCTTAGGATCGAATTTCTCGCCGGTTTCCTGCATCAGCTTGTACACCGGCTTGATGGCGCCGGTGGCGGCCATCATCGTCGCGGTGCCGACCTCGAAGACCTGCATGATGTGGGGCGAGTTTCCGGCACGGAACGCCGCAATGCCGGCGTTCATGGTGTCGGCATAGTTACCCTTGTAGGTCGGAACGACCTTGTAATCACCCTGTGACGCATTGAAGTCGTTGGCCAGCTTGACGATGACGTCGTTATTGGCGCCGGTCATGGCGTGCCACCACTGGATTTCGACCACCGCATGCGCGGGCGAGGCGCCGAAGGCCAGCATAGTTGCCACTGCCGCGGCAGCACCGAATTGTCGAAAAGCCATCAAAAGAACCTCCCATGTGGAACCGTCATCTTCGAAAGTCGCGTAACAGTGCCGGATGACGTGCAAATGACTGTATAGACAGCGGAATGTTAGGAGGGAAGCGCAGCCTGTGGGAAGCGTGAAGATAGGAAAAGGCTGAGCCGCCCGGTCGGCCTCCGAGTTTCGCGCGGCGCCTGAGCGATCCCGGACCGCAATGGCGGGCCGCCGCGGGGCAGGGACGCTGCACCGCGAGCTTTTCTTAACGTTTTCGCCCGGAGCTGCAGACCACGCCCTTGGCCAAGAGCGCGTCAATCTCGCCTTTGGAATAGCCGAACTCGGTGAGCACCTCCTGCGTGTGCTGACTGAATTTCGGCGGTGTGCTGCGCAGGCTCGGCTTGCTGCGGTCCATGCGGATCGGGGAGGCGACGCCCTTGTACCAATCCTTCTGGATCACGTCGCCTCGGTGGAGCGTGTGCTCGTTGGTCAGCGCCTGATCGATCTTCTGGACCGGCCCTGCAGGCAGGCCCGCGGCCAGCAGCCGATTGCAGAGCGGCTCAGCATCGTGCTGGGAGAACACCGCGGCAAGCTCCGCGCGCAACGCTTCACGGTTGGCGATGCGATCCTTGTTGCGGGCGAAGCGCGGGTCGGTACCGAGTTCCGCCTTGCCGATTTCCTTCGCCAGCTTGCGGAACGTGCCGTCATTGCCGACACCGATGAAGATGTCGTCGGTCCTGGTCGGAAAGATCGCATATGGCACGAGATTGGGGTGCTCATTGCCGGTCAGGCCCGGCGGCTTGCCATGCATGAAATAATTCGCAGCGTGCGGATGCATGATCGCGAGGCCGGTCTCGTACAACGTGGTTTCTAGAAACTGGCCGAGGCCTGATTTCTGCCGCTCGGCGAGCGCCATCAGGATGCCGATTGCGGCATAGAGCCCGGTGGTGATGTCGACCAGAGGCACACCAATCCGCATCGGCCCGCTCTGTGGCGAACCGGTCGCCGCGATCATGCCGGTCATCGCCTGGATGATCGCGTCGTAGCCCGGATTGCCGCCGCGCGGACCATCCGCGCCAAAGCCGGAGATACGGCAGTGCACGAGTTTTGGAAACTTCGCTCGCAGCACGTCGTTGCCGATGCCCCATTTGTCGAGCGTGCCCGGCTTGAAATTCTCGATCAGGACATCGGCGCCTTCCAGCATCTTCATCAGCACCGCGCGCCCGCCCTCGGAGGCGAGGTCGAGCCCGATCGAGCGCTTGTTGCGGTTGACGCCGATGAAATAAGCCGCGTCCTCCTCATGGAAGGGCGGGCCCCAGTCCCGTGTCTCGTCGCCGGCGGGCGGCTCGACCTTGATCACGTCAGCGCCGTGGTCGGCGAGAATCTGCGTGCAGTAGGGGCCGCCGAGCACGCGCGTGAGATCGATCACACGCAGTCCGGCGATCGCGCCCGTGGCCGAGGAGTTCATCAAAGTAACCTTCGCTTGAATGGAATCCGATCAGGCGGAGCTCCAGAGCTAGCGGTCCTGAGACGCAGCGGCAATCCCTTCGTGCGCGCAGGTCCGTATCGGGACAACTGGCGCGACGCGACCTGCGGCCGCAGACAGAATGGATGGCCCGCGCTGTTGCGGCGAGCCACCCATCGGTACCCAATTACGCGACGCTCAAGCGAACATCGATGTTGCCGCGGGTCGCGTTGGAGTAGGGGCACACCTGATGGGCCTTTTCAACCAGCGCTTCGGCCTCCGCACGAGGTACGCCCGGCAGGGAGACTGCTAGCTCGACCGTGAGGCCGAAGCCGCCGGCCGCGCGCGGGCCGATGCCGACCGTCGAGGTCACCGAGGCATCGGCGGGGACCTTTGGGCCACCCTGCGAGGCCACGAACTTCATGGCGCCAATGAAACATGCGGCGTAGCCCGCCGCGAACAGCTGCTCGGGATTGTTGCCCGCACCGCCACCGCCGCCAAGCTCCTTGGGAGTGGCGAGCTTGACGTCGAAAGCGCCATCAACGGTAGCGGCATGGCCGTCGCGGCCGCCGGTCGCCTTTGCGCTGGTCTTGTAGAGCACGTTCACAGACATGGTGATCTCCCTGGGTTCGATTTCGATCGCATTTGTATTGCGCAAAATCTAGTTGTGTGCAATGTATAATATCTGGCCTCACATTTAATTGTCCGCAATTGAATGCGCGCGTGGGGCAGCCCAAGATGGAATGAGAGCTCGATCGACTCGACGAGGATGAAAATGACGAAGAAGCACGCGGATCTCGCGTTGCGGCTCGATAACCAGATCTGCTTTGCGATCTACTCGACCGCGCATGCGTTCAACCGGGTCTATAAGCCGCTGCTCGACCATCTCGGCCTGACCTATCCGCAATATCTGGCGATGCTGGTGCTGTGGGAGCGCGACGGCGTTCCCGTCAAGGATATCGGTGCGCGCCTGTTTCTGGATTCAGGCACGCTCACGCCGCTGCTCAAGCGGCTGGAAAAGGCCCAGCTCATCAAGCGCACGCGCAGCAGCGCGGATGAAAGACAGGTCTTGATCGCGTTAACGCCGCAGGGGCAGGCGCTTCAGGACAAAGCCAAAGCCGTTCCCCAATCGATCCTCGCGGCAACCGCTTGTTCGGTCGCCGAGCTTTCAACGATCAAGAACGAGCTCGTCGCGTTGCGCGACAGGCTGAACGAGGCGGCGGGGGAGTAGGGCCGCGCGAGCGACGAAAGCTCAGAGGCGTTTCTTGGCGAACGCGCGGCCGGAGTGGGATTTTAGATATTTCTCGAAAGCCAGCGCTTTGTATTTGTCGGGAAAGGCGCAATACCAGACGAGGTCCCAGGGCTTATATTTGGAGGTGTGGGCGGATCTGCCGGCATTGTGCTCCTGTAGCCGCCGCTTCAGGTCCGCAGTTGCACCGATATATTCTTGCTCTGGAAAATTCGTGCTGCGGAGGATGTAGACGTACCACATCAGTGCTTTTGCGCTTCAGGCGCGCCAATCGATAGTAAGACGTCCCGCAGCCCGTCTTCGCCCTGCGGGCTACGCCGGGCACCACGCTTCGCCCTTCGGCCATCACGTGGCTGCGCCACGCGAAGCCCGAAGGGCGAAGCGTGGTGGAGCCAGGCGGGATCGAACCGCCGACCTCTTGCATGCCATGCAAGCGCTCTCCCAGCTGAGCTATGGCCCCTTATCCCTGGGTGGCGCGTCCTGAGCGACGCACCGTCGGAAGACCCTGATCACATAGTTCAGGGCCGATCTCAAGTCTCCTCGTCGTTGCCGACGTCGCCAATGATGTCGGTCACATCCTCATCGCCTTCCTCTTCATCGGCGATAAAGGTCGAATCATCGTCATCGTCGTCTTCGATCGTCTCGTCGACCTCGATATCGTCTTCCGATTCGGGAACGACCGCCTTGACCTTGCCGGTCTTCTCCTCGGCATCGGCCTCCTCGAGCGAAACCAACTCTTCGGCCTCTGCCGGCTCCGGCGTCGCCTCGGCTGCAGCAGCAGCGCTGGCGCGTGCAGCCTCGCCACGCGACGACCGCGTCGTCACGATGGGCGCGATCGGCACGACCTCGCCGGTATACGGCGAGATCACCGGACTCTTGTTCAGATCATAAAACTTCTTGCCTGTAGTCGGGCAAATGCGTTTGGTTCCGAGATCGGATTTGGCCACGTGCGGCATCCTGGGAATGTCTGAAAAGCGGTGCTTCACTTGGCTAGTTGCCGCGCTGCTGTCAATAGCAGTTTGGGCAATAAAGACAGGACGGTGACGGCGCGCGGCCCCTGTGATACCTGCCGCCCGAGACCTGCAAGGGGACGAAATCTTGACCAAATCCGACCAGCAGACCCCGCTTGAGGCCCGTGCCAGCGGGCCCCTGACCGGCATAGCCCGGGTTCCTGGTGACAAGTCGATCTCGCACCGCGCCCTGATCCTTGGCGCGCTTTCGGTGGGTGAAACCCGCGTCTCCGGTCTGTTGGAGGGTGAGGACGTCATCAACACCGCCAAATCCATGCGGGCCCTCGGTGCGAAGGTGGAGCGGACGGGCGAGTTCGCCTGGACCGTGCACGGCGTGGGCGTCGCCGGGTTTGCCCGGCCGGCCG
>Ga0207699_10001849_pt1 | contig 9964 bp, 7 predicted proteins | sample LARL51metaG_FD_184344 | JGI IMG/M metagenome (GOLD analysis project Ga0207699, IMG submission 184344) | Corn, switchgrass and miscanthus rhizosphere microbial communities from Kellogg Biological Station, Michigan, USA - LAR L5-1 metaG... | ecosystem: Host-associated > Plants > Roots > Rhizosphere...
GGGCGATCAAGCGCGTGTTCCGGCGCGGCTTCCTCGGCAAGGTGCAGCGCACTTCGGTGCTGGAGCACTATGGGCTGAAGACCCTCCTCTACGGTGTGCTGCTGCCGGGGCCGCACATCGGCCGCACCTGCCGCGGCCAGATGCAGGACATCGCGCGCCGCGGCTTCGAGGTCGGCGTGCACACATTCGATCACGTGCGCTGGCAGGACGGCGTCAGCCGCGCCGGCGAGCCGTGGACGCGGCGCGAGCTGACGCGCGCCTACGACGAGTTCGCGGACATCTTCGGCCGCAAACCGCAGGTGCACGGGGCGGCCGGCTGGCAGATGAACGCCTACGTGCCGGCCCTGCAGCAGCAGCTCGGCTTCCGCTACGCTTCCGATACCCGCGGCACAGGGCCGTTTCTGCCGCTGTCGGCTGAGGGCGGGGGCGTGGTACCGCAGCTGCCCACCACGCTCCCGACCTTCGATGAGCTGATCGGGCGCGACGACCTCAGCGGGGCGGATCCGGTGCAGCACCTGCTGTCGCTCAGCGACGCTGCGCCGGCGCGCGACCAGGTGTTCACGCTGCACGCCGAGCTCGAGGGCGGCGCCTATCTGGCGCACTTCGAGCGCCTGCTGCGTGGCTGGCAGCAGCGCGGCATGAACCTCGCCGACCTCGCCACGTATGCCGGGCAGCTGCACCTCAAGAGCCTGCCCCGGTGCGCGATCGTGGCCGGTACCGTGGCCGGACGCTCCGGCACGCTGGCGCTGCAGGGGCCGTGAGCCCGCGTGCGGCGCGGTTGACGTGCAGGCGCGGCGAATTCAACATCGCTGCCGCATGAATACCCAGTTGATGTCGGCGGTGGAGATCCGCGAGCCGGGACCGCCGCAGGCCTTGCGGCTCACCCAGCGCCCCATGCCCGTTCCCGCCGCGGGCGAGGTACTGATCAAGGTGGCCGCCGCCGGCGTCAACCGCCCGGACGTGCTGCAGCGGCGCGGCCTGTATGCGCCGCCGCCCGGGATCACCGACATCCCGGGACTGGAAGTGGCCGGCGAAGTGGTGGCTGTCGGACCGGGGGTGCGCGAGCCGGCGCTCGGTGCACGCGTGTGCGCGCTGGTCGCCGGCGGTGGCTATGCGCAATACGTGGCAGCGCCCGCGGTGCAGTGCCTGCCGGTGCCGGCGCCGCTCAGCCTCGAGGAGGCGGCCGCGCTGCCGGAGACTTTCTTCACAGTCTGGCTCAACGTGTTCCAGCGCGCGCGCCTGCAGCCGGGCGAGACGCTGCTCGTGCACGGGGGTTCGAGCGGCATCGGCACCACCGCGATCCTGCTCGGCAAGGCCTTCGGCGCGCGCGTGCTGGTGACCGCGGGCAGCGCGCAGAAGTGTGCCGCGTGCCGTGAGCTCGGCGCCGAGCTCGCGATCAACTATCACGAGGGCGACTTCGTCGAGGCCACCCTGCGGGCGACCGACGGGCGCGGCGCCGACGTCATCCTCGACATGGTGGGCGGGAACTACCTGGCGCGGAACGCCGCCGCGGCCGCGGTCGAGGGGCGCATCGCGCTCATCGCCACCCAGGGCGGCGTCAAGGCCGAGCTCGATCTGCGTACCTTCATGACCAAGCGCCTCACGCTCACCGCCTCGACGCTGCGGCCGCAGGCGGTCGAGAACAAGGGACGCATCGCCGCGGCACTGCGCGAGCAGGTGTGGCCGCTGTTCGCCACGCGTGGGCTCAAGCCGGTGATCCACGCGCGCTTTCCGCTGGCTGACGCCGCGCTGGCGCACAAGCTCATGGAGTCCGGGGCGCACATCGGCAAGATCGTGCTGCTCACCTGAACGGGTGCGACACGGCCGCCGCCGCCCGGCGCGCAAACTGTGAACTGTGCGTCACAGAAGGTAAGAAATTAGCCATATCGTCACGGATTTGCCGTACGCTTCGGCGCCAGACTCGCGCAATAACCCACGGAGAACGCGCGGATGAGTCTTTCGCCCTATGGCCTGGTCGAGCTGCCCGTGTGGGGCTATTTCCTGGTTACGTTCCTCACCATCGAGACCATGTTCCTCGGGGTGACACTCTACCTGCACCGCGATCAGTCCCATGGCGGCCTTATCCTGCATCCCGCCCTGCGCCACGTGTTCCGTTTCTGGCTGTGGTTCAGCTCCGGGGCGGTCACCAAGGAGTGGGTGGCGGTGCACCGCCGCCACCATGCACACGCTGACCAGGCGCTCGACCCGCACAGCCCGGTGGTGTACGGCGTGCGCCGCGTGCTGTTCGAGGGCTTCGAGCTGTACCGTGCCGCGACGCGCGACCCGGACACCATCCGCAACTACGGCCGCGGCACGCCCGATGACTGGCTCGAGCGCCACGTGTACAGCGCCTACCCGTACCTCGGGGTGACGCTGTTCACCCTCGCGCACCTGGTGCTGTTCGGCGTGCCGGCGATCGTCATGCTCGCGGTGCATCTGAGCGCACAGCCGTTCTTTGCCGGCGGCGTCATCAACGGGCTCGGCCACGCCATCGGCTACCGCAGTTTCGAGATGCCCTCCACCGCCACCAACCTCGTACCGTGGGCGCTGCTGCTCGGCGGCGAGGAGCTGCACAACAACCATCACGCCTTCCCGCGCTCGGCACGCTTCGCCATCCAGCGCTGGGAGTTCGACATCGGCTGGCTGTTTATCCGTCTGTTCCGCGCCCTGGGCCTGGCACGGGTACGCTGGGTCGCACCGCGGCCGCGCTTCGAGCGCCGGCGGCGCGAACTCGACACTGACACCGTGGACGCCCTGTTCACCAACCGCATGCACGTGCTGCGCGCCTACGCGCGGCGCGTGGTGCTGCCCGTGTGCCGCGACCTGGCGCGGCGTGAGCCGCAGGGGTCGGTGCCGGCGAGCGCCTCCAAGCTGCTGATCCGCCACCCGACGCTGCTCGCCGAGGAAGCACGCCGCAAGCTGCGCGACCTCACGGACAGGTACGAGGTGCTGCGGCGCGTCGTCGAGTACCGCGATGGCCTGCAGCAGCTGTGGATCGGAACGTCCGCCAACCCCTCGCGTGCCCTGGCACAGCTGCGCGACTGGTGTCACCAAGCCGAGGCTAGCGGCATCACCGCGCTGCGCGAGTTTGCGCAGGGCCTGCCGGCCTACGCGCGACGCTAGCGCGTCGGCAGGCTGGTGGCGCGCGTCACCGTGCGCATGGCAAAGCTCGAGTGCACGCGTGCCACGCTCGGCAGCCGCGTGAGGTGCTGGCTGTGCACGCGCTCGAAGTCGGCCATGTCGGCCACCACCAGCCGCAGCAGATAGTCGTGCTCGCCGGTCATGAGATAGCACTCCATGACCTCAGGCACCTTGCGGGCCGCGCTCTCGAACGCCTCGAGCCCCGCCTGGCTCTGGCGGTCGAGCGTGATGCTGACAAACACGTTCACCGGAAAGCCTGCGCGCTGCTGGTCGATGAGGGCGGTGTAGCCCTGGATCAGGCCGGACTCCTCGAGCGCCCGTACCCGGCGCAGACACGCCGACTCGGACAGGCTCACCTTGCCGGCGAGCAGGGTATTGGTGATGCGCGCGTCCTGCTGCAGCAGGCGCAGGATGGCGCGATCGTAGCGGTCGAGCTCCATTGGCGCAAAAATCCTTCTAAAAAACGACACTGGACGGCAGATTCTGCCACAATGCCGGCCCTGCAGCGGTCCATTTCGCAAGCTGCCATCGCCGCCGCGCCCTAATCTTGCGGCCAACCAAGCGGCCCGCAGAGGCCGGAAGGACGAGTCATGCGCATCGGGGTTCCCCGCGAGATCAAGGTTCACGAATATCGCGTCGGCTTGGTGCCCGCCGGGGTGCGCGAGCTGGTCGGCGCCGGCCACGAGGTGCTGGTCGAGAGCGGCGCCGGCAACGGCATCGGTGTCGACGATGCACAGTATCGCGCCGCGGGTGCGGCCATCGCCGCGAACGCCGCGGAGGTGTTCGCGCGCGCGGACATGGTCGTGAAGGTGAAGGAGCCGCAGCCGGTCGAGTGCGAGATGCTGCGCCCGGGTCAGGTGCTGTTCACCTACCTGCACCTGGCCGCCGATCCGGGCCAGGCCAAGGGCCTGATGAAGTCCGGCGCCACCGCGATCGCCTATGAGACCGTCACCGGACGCAACGGCACGCTGCCGCTGCTCACGCCGATGAGCGAGGTCGCCGGTCGCATGTCGATCCAGGTCGGCGCGGCGAGCCTGCAGAAGGCCAACGGCGGCTTCGGCGTGCTGCTCGGCGGCGTCCCGGGCGTGCCGCCGGCGAAGGTGGTGATTCTCGGCGGCGGCGTGGCCGGTACGCACGCCGCGGAAATGGCGATCGGCCTGCGCGCCGACGTCACGGTGGTCGATCGCTCGGTGGACCGCCTGCGCGAGCTGTCGTCCATGTTCGGCTCGACGCTGCACACCGCCTACTCAACCATCGAGACGGTCGAGCGCCTGGTGCGCGACGCCGACCTGGTGGTCGGGGCCGTGCTGGTGGTCGGCGCCGCCGCGCCGAAGCTCGTGACGCGTGCCATGGTGAAGACCATGAAGCCCGGCGCGGTGCTGGTCGACATCTCCATCGATCAGGGCGGCTGCTTCGAGACCAGTCACGCGACCACGCATGCCGAGCCGACGTTCGTCGTCGACGGCGTGATCCACTATTGTGTCGCCAACATGCCCGGCGCCGTCCCGCGCACCTCCGCGATGGCCCTGACCAACGCCACGCTGCCGTACGTCCGCGCGCTGGCCGATCTCGGCTGGCAGGCGGCGTTCAAGCGCGACCCGGGCCTTGCGGCGGGGCTGAACGTCCATGCCGGCGAGATCACCCACGAGGTGGTCGCCAAGGCCCTAGGCCTGAAGGCGCGGCCGGCGACCTGAGCCGGCCGCGTTCCCACCCGCGGGCCCCGCCGCGCCCCCACAAAGGGAGGTGGCCGGGGGGCGTCCGGGCCGCTACGCTACGCCCGCCCGATATCCACCGTAGCGGAGGTTCCCGTGATGAAGACTGTGCTGCCGGCGGTGACGCTGGCGCTGCTGGCCGGCGCGGCGCTCGCCGACCCCGTGACCTACCAGGTCGATCCTGCACATACCTATCCGAGCTTTGCGGCGGATCACTTCGGCGGCATGTCGGTGTGGCGCGGGAAGTTCGACCGGTCTTCCGGGACCATCGTGGTCGACAAGGACAAGGGCAGCGGCACGGTCGACATCAGCGTCGATACCGCGTCGATCGACTTCGGGATGCCGAAGCTCAACGAGCACGCCAAGTCGGCCGAGATGTTCGACGTGGCGAAATACCCGACGGCCACCTTCAAGGGCAAGCTGACCGGCTTCAAGAACGGCGTACCGACCGCGGCCGTGGGGGAGTTCACGCTACACGGGGTGACCCGTCCACTGACGCTCACCATCAACACGTTCAAGTGCATGACCTACCCGCAGGACAAGAAAGAGCACTGCGGCGCGGACGCCTCGGGGACCATCAACCGCGCGGACTACGGCATCAGCTACGGCGACAAGTACGGCTTCAAGATGGACGTGCCGCTGGCGATCCAGGTCGAGGCCGTGCGCGCCAGCTGAGTCGCGCGCTCAGGCGATGCGGGCGACGGCTTCGCTGGCGAGCGCCAGCGAGGACGTCAGTCCCGGCGACTCGATACCGAACAGGTTGAGCACTCCGGGCACGCCGTGGCTGCGCTCGTCGTCGATGCGGAAGTCCGCCGCCGCCTCGTGCGGACCGCTGATCTTCGGCCGCACCCCGGCGTACGCGGGTTGCAGCGCCCCGTCGCGCAGCCCCGGCCAGTAGCGGCGGATGGCGGCGTAGAAACGCTCGCCGCGGCGCACGTCGACGTCGTACTCCGGGCTGTCGATCCACTCCACATCGGGACCGAAGCGTGCGCGGCCGCCGAGGTCGAGCGTCAGGTGGATGCCGAGGCCGCCCGGCTCCGGGATGGGGTAGACCAGACGCCGGAACGGTGAGCGTCCGTCGAGGGTGAAGTAACTGCCCTTGGCGTAGTGGGCCACCGGCAGGTGCGCGGCCGGGAAGCCCTCCATGAGGCGCGCCACCGCCGGCGCCGCCACTCCGGCACTGTTGACCAGCAGCCGGGTGCGCAGCTCCGGCTCGCCGCCGTTCACCGCGATGCGCGCGCCGCCGCCGTCCTCGAGGACGACGCGCGTGACCGTGCTGCCGCAGGCGAGGATTGCGCCGCGGCTCTCGGCGTCCGCCAGCAGCGCCAGCATGTAGGCGTGCGAGTCGATAATGCCCGTTAGCGGTGAGCTCAGCGCCGCGACGCAGGCGAGCTGCGGCTCGAGCGCGCAGGCGGCGGCGCCGCTGAGGCTCTCGAGCTCGACGCCGTTCGCGGCCGCCGCGGCCGCGACCCTGGCGAGCCCCGGCAGCTGTGCCGCGTCGGTGGCCACGATCAGCTTGCCGCAGCGCTGGTGGGCGATGCCGCGCTCGGCGCAGAAGCCGTACAGCCGGTCGCGGCCCGCGATGCACAGGCGCGCCTTCCAGGAGCCCTGCGGGTAGTAGATGCCGGAGTGGATCACCTCGCTGTTGCGCGAGCTCGCGCCGGTGCCGAAGCGATCGGCGGACTCGAGGATCAGCGTGTCGTGGCCGCGCAGTGCCAGCTCGCGCGCCACCGCCAGTCCCACCACGCCGGCGCCGATGACGACTGCTGCGACTTCATCCATCCGCGCCAGTGTAGCCGGTTGGCGCGACGCGTCCCTAACCGCAACGCCGGGCCCTACAATGCGCGCATGAGCGTCGACTATCAGCTGGACGACGGCATCGCGGTGCTCGTCATCGCCAACCCGCCCGGCAACGCCCTGACTCTCGGCGTGCGCCGCGGGCTGCAGGCGGCGCTGGCGCGCGCCGCACACGCCCCGGAAGTGCACGCCATCGTGCTCGCCGGTGCGGACGGGGTCTTCTGCGCCGGCACCGACATCGCCGGGCTCGATACGGGCGCGCTGCTGCAGGCGCCCACCACCGGCGAGCTGCAGGCGCTGCTCGAGGCGAGCGCCAAGCCGGTCGTCGCCGCGCTCGAGGGTGCAGCGCTCGGCGAGGGCTTCGAGCTCGCGCTCGCCGCGCACTGGCGCGTGGCGAGTCGCGAGGCGCGCCTCGGGCTGCCGGACCTGAAGCTGGGACTCATCCCCGGGGCGGGGGGCACGCTGCGCTGCACGCGCCTGGCAGGTGCGGCCGCCGCGCTGGAGATGATCGGCGCCGCCCGCGCCCTCAGTGCGCCGCGTGCCCTCGAGCTCGGCCTCGTCGATGCGCTCGCGGATCCCGCGCGGCCGGCCGCGCTCGCACTGGCGCGGCAGGCGCTCACCGAGCAGCGCCCACTGCGCCGGGCGAGTGCGGCGCAGGAGCGCGTCGGCACGGTCGACCCCGGGGTGTTTGCCGCCGCACGCCGCAAGCTGCACGCGAAGGCGCACGGCCAGCTCGCCCCGGCGCGCCTCATCGACTGCATCGAGGCGGCCTGTACACGTCCGCCGGCGGAAGCGCTGCGCCTCGAGCGCGAGTCCTTCCTCGAGTGCCTGGCGAGCCCCGAGCGGCGCGCGCGGGTACACGTGTTCCTGGCCGAGCGCGCGGCGCGCACCGTACCGGACGTGCCGCACGGGCTGCAGCCGCTGCCGATCCGCACCGCCGCCGTGATCGGTGCCGGCACCATGGGCACCGGCATCGCCATGACGTTCGCCAGTGCCGGCATCCCGGTGGTGGTGCTCGAGGCCTCGCCCGCGGCGCTGGAGAAGGGGCTGGCACTGGTGCGCAAGAACTACGCCGCCTCGGTCGCGCGCGGCAGTCTCTCGCAGCAGCGTGCCGACGCCGCCGCCGGCCTGGTCACGGGCAGCGGCGACTACGCGGCGCTCGGCGGCGCCGACATCGTGATCGAGGCGGTGTTCGAGGATCTGAAGGTCAAGCAGGAGGTGTTCGCGCGGCTGGATGCGGTGGCGGCGCCCCACGCCATCCTCGCGACCAACACCTCGACGCTCGACATCGACGCCATCGCCGCCAGCACCACCCGGCCCGGACAGGTGGTCGGCACGCACTTCTTCAGTCCGGCGCACGTCATGAAGCTGCTCGAGAACGTGCGCGGCCGGCGCACCTCCGCGCAGACGCTCATCACGGTCATGGCGCTCGGCACGCGGCTCGGCAAGGTGCCGGTGCTGGCCGGCAACTGCGACGGCTTCATCGGCAACCGCATGCTCATGTACTACGGGGCGCAGGCCGAGTTCCTGCTGGAGCAGGGCGCGACACCGGAGCAGATCGACCGGGTGATCGAGGGGTTCGGCTTCGCCATGGGGCCGCTCGCGGTGCGCGACCTGGCCGGCAACGACGTCGGCCTGCTGATCCGCAAGGGCCGGCGTCTGCCGCCGGACGAGCGCTGGTCGCCGATCCTCGAGCGCCTGGTTGAGGCCGGTCGCCTCGGCCAGAAGGCCGGCCGCGGCTACTACCGCTACGAGGGCCGCGCGCGCCTCCCGGACCCCGGGGTCATGGAGCTGATCGAGGGGGTGTCGCGCGAGCTCGGCATCACGCGGCGGCCGATCGCCGACGAGGAGATCCTGGCGAGCCTGCTGCACCCGCTGGTGAACGAGGGGGCACGCCTGCTCGCGGAGGGGATCGCGCAGCGGGCCTCCGACATCGACGTGGTGTACGTCAACGGTTACGGCTTCCCGGCGTGGCGCGGCGGCCCGATGTACTGGGCGCAGCATGCGGGTATTTCAAATGTGGTCGACACCATGCGCCGCCTGTCGGCGACCAATGGCGCGCGCTGGCAGCCGGCGCCGCTGCTGGAGCGTATGGCGGCCACCGGGGAGGGCTGGGACAATGTGGCGCGGCAGGAGAACCGGCACAACACAACAGATCACGGCGCCTGATCGGCGGCAGGAGGGGAAGCATGCGAGCACTGTTCACGGCCTCAGCCACCGCGCTGCTGCTGCTGGCGGCCGGGGCGCGTGCCGACGCGCCGCCCGCGGCGCACGCCATGGCGCAGTTTCCCGCCACGGTCGAGGACTGGGCGCACGGCGCGCGGCTGTTTGAGGGCCTGGGGAGCTTCCATCGCCAGGCGAGCACGAGCTCACCCGCGGCCCAGCAGTACTTCGACCAGGGCATGCGCTTCCTGTGGGCCTTCAATCACGACGAGTCGACGCGCTCATTCGCCAAGGCAGCCGAGCTCGACCCGGCCTGCGCCGCCTGTTACTGGGGCGTGGCGCTCACCGTCGGACCGAACTACAACGTGCCGGCGATGATCGAGCCGCGCGCCCGCGTCGCCTTCGACGCCCTGCACGAGGCGCAGCAGAACGCCGCGCACGCCTCGCCCGTCGAGCAGGCGCTGATCGAGGCGCTGGCGGCGCGCTACCCGAGCGCCCAGCCGCTCGACCCCTCCAACCTCGGCCCGGTGCTCGCGGCCTATGCCGCCGCCATGCGCAAGGTCGCCGCGCGCTATCCCGACGATCTCGACGTGCAGACCCTGTGCGCCGAGAGCGAGATGAACGTCCACGCCTGGAAGCTGTGGACGCCGGCGGGCGAGCCGGTGGCCGGCACCGCCGAGATCGTCGCCCGGCTCGAAGGCGTGCTGCGCCGTGACCCCAGCCACCCCGGCGCCAACCACTACTACATTCACGTCATGGAAGCCTCGCCGGATCCCGGCAAGGCCGCCGTCTCGGCGCAGCGCCTGACCGGGATGATGCCGGCGGCCGGCCACCTCGAGCACATGCCGGCGCACATCATGCAGCGCATCGGCCGCTATGAGGACGCCGCCGAGGCGAACCGCCGCGGCGTCAAGGCCGACCACGCCTACTTCGCCTCGACCTCGGCGCCGGATTACTACGCGATGTATCTCGCGCACAATTACGCGTTCCTCGCGTACTCGGCCGCCATGGAAGGGCGCAAGGCCGAGTCGCTCGAGGCGGTGCAGCAGGTGGTGCAGACGGTGCCGCTCGACATGCTGCTCACGATGGGAGACTCGGGCTGGAACCTGTCGCAGCAGTACGCGGCGCTCGTGCGCTTCGGTCTTTGGGAC
>Ga0207699_10001850_pt1 | contig 9963 bp, 7 predicted proteins | sample LARL51metaG_FD_184344 | JGI IMG/M metagenome (GOLD analysis project Ga0207699, IMG submission 184344) | Corn, switchgrass and miscanthus rhizosphere microbial communities from Kellogg Biological Station, Michigan, USA - LAR L5-1 metaG... | ecosystem: Host-associated > Plants > Roots > Rhizosphere...
GCACCTGGCATGGCTGCCGGGACATGACGAGGCCCGCCCGTCGCGGAGCGCTGGTGCGTTCCGGCAGCCATGCCAGGTGCCCGTGACCTCGCAGCCGGCAACTCACGCGGCGGGTGGCGCTGGACTGATCAGTGCTGCCCCGGGCCCCGGCGGTTCGAAAGATGGGTCCGCGCTCGTCGTCGAGCACCTGGCCAAGCGCTTCGGCGATCGCGTCGCCTTTGATGACGTTTCGTTCGAGGTCGGCTACGGCGAGGTTTTCGGTTTCCTGGGTCCCAACGGTGCGGGCAAGACGACGACCGTGCGGACGCTCGGGACGCTGATTGCGCCAAGCTCAGGGAGGGCGATCGTCGCCGGGATTCCGCTGGGCGCGAAGAACGGTTCTGCGATCCGGTCACGGATCTCGATGATGCCGGAGTCGCCGGGTCTGTATCTGCGCCTGACGGTGACCGAGAACCTTCAGTGCTTCGCCGGGCTGTACGAGCTCGGCGATGTTCGCGGGCGCATCGAACGTGCCCTGGGCGCGGTCAATCTCGAAGATCGTGCCCGTGACCTGTGCGGGTCGTTGTCCAAGGGGCTACGCCAGCGGGTCGCGCTGGCGCGGGCACTGCTCAGCGACCCGGCGGTGCTGTTTCTCGACGAGCCGACCTCGGGCCTGGACCCCGTGGCGACCCGCGAGGTCCACGAACTCATCGCGTCCTTGCGCGAGCGGGGGGTGACGATCTTCCTCACCACGCATCGGCTTCAGGAGGCCGAACGGCTGTGCGACCGGGTGGCGATCCTGAACACGACGTTGCGGATGATCGGCCGTCCCGGCGAGCTGCGTGAGCAACTGTTCAGGCGCTCCCTGGACCTACGCCTGCGCGCGCCGCTGGACGACCCCGAGGCGATGTTCGGCGCTGTGCCCGGGATCGAGGGATGGGAGCGGACGCCATCGAGCTACACGCTGACCGTCTCGGACCCTGACCTTGCCGCTCCAGCCCTCACGCGAGCGCTCGTCGCAGCCGGCGCCGACATCTTGTCGATCGCCGAGTCCCGCCACTCGCTGGAGGACGTCTATCTCGAGTTGATCGACGAGGACGTGGAGGCCAGGGCCCGATGAGCTTCAGCTGGACCCGGGTCGGCGCGATCCTGCACAAGGAGCTGCGGGACTACCGCCGCAACCGCTTCGTCATCGGCACGATGGCAGCGGTGCCGGTGCTGTTCATCACCCTGCCGACGATCCAGCTGATCGCAGCCAACGCGACGGGGAAGAACCTCAGCGTTCGCATCGGGCTCTCCCTCCTCTACATGCTCGTGATCCCGGTGACCATGCCGTCTGTTGTCTGCGCCTACTCGGTCGTCGGCGAACGCGAGCAGGGCACGCTGGAGCCGGTCCTGACCACCCCGATCCGTCGCGAGGAGTTCCTCATCGCCAAGGCCCTGGCCGCCTTCGTTCCGACGCTCGTGATCGCGTACGCGGTCTTCGGCATTTTTCTCGCCGTCGCCGCGCTGTTCGCCCATCCGGTGATCGTTTCGGCGATCTACGCGGGACCGCACGTCCTGGTCCAGTTGCTGTTCACGCCGCTGCTGGCGGGCTGGGCGATCTGGGTGGGGATCGCGGTCTCTACTCGGTCCACGGACGTGCGCGTCGCGCAGCAGCTGAGCGTGCTGGGCAGCATCCCGCCACTGATCATCGTCGCCTTGATGTCGCTGAACGTGATCACCGAGTCGATCGCTCTCGCGATCGGCCTCGCCACAGCACTGCTGGCATTCGACCTGCTCGCCTGGCGCGTCGTGGCCGGGATGTTCGACCGCGAACGGCTCGTAATTGGCAGGCCTGGATGACCAGCGCCGGCACGGCACACGAACTGCCTTTATTCATCGTGCCGAGAAGGGATGCCAATGTCAGCAATCAGAGTCTTTAGGCCGAAGCAACACTGGTCGGTTTCGCCCAGGACGGTGCTCCCTGCCGGCCTGCTGTTTCGCCTGTTTAAGCCTCAATCGAACTACACGGTGGTTCTCGACGGCCACCCCGTGGGCAAGATCGGAAACGAGCAGGTGAGGGTCTTCGAGGTGGAGCCAGGGGAACACCGCCTGTATATGCGGTTTGTCGGGCTGCGCAGGTCTGAGGAGCTGCGAATGTCCCTGAAGGAGGGCGAGGAGCGGCAGTTCCTCTGCGGCACCAGCGGGATGGGCTGGCCCACCCTCCGGGAGGCCTCGCCTGAGGATGCCGCTCAGATCCGGGGAACGTCCATCAGCGAGCCGTCAACGCCAGGCGATCCCGCTTCGCCGAACTAGCGCAGAATGCGGTTCAGGCTCATGACGATCACGCGCCGGCCGGAACACGGAGCGACCCGGAACCACTGCACGCGATCCTCGGCCTGTTCGTCTCGCGCGGCGACCCGGGCCTGCTCGGCCGCATCCTGGCCGCTTACGGCCGCAGCTTCGATCCGCGGGAACTGCTCGCGTACACGCTCCTGCACGTGCATAGCAACCTGCCCGAGTGCCTCAACGAGCTCGCGGCCCCGCCCGAACCCACCCTGGATTCCCTGGCCCTGACCTGGTTCGGTGCCGCCTAGACCGAAGACCCGATACCACCTGACCTGCGCGACGGCTGGTCAGGAGCATGTTCCTTCTGGTGTTGCGATAACTGAGCCGCCGGGGTCGTAGGCGACGCAGCGTTCGTCAGCTGGCTAGCCTGGCGGTCAATCAGCCTGGTGAACAGCTGCTGCGAGTACCCGAACACCACGGCTGTAGTCAGCAGACCGGGCTGGGTACCCAGAAATCCGGGCGCGTTGGTCACAGTCCGCAAGACGATGATGCCGAGAACCGCGGTGATGGCACCGAGAACGATCTTATTCAGGCCCTGCGCGAGGGTCAGGGAGAAGCGCACTCCGCCCGGCTTCAGGTCGGCCAGGTTCAGGGCGACGGACAACGCAGCACCGAGGGCGCCCAGCCCCAGGACGAGCGGAACATCTGCCGCGCTTGGCGTGCTGCCGCTGGTCGGGCAGATCATGTCCGGATGCGATCCGGCCACAGGCCAGCATAGCGGGAAGTACGTGGGATGAAGGGCGCCCACAAGGCAGAGCACCGCGATCACCACCAGCAGCACCGCGGTGGCCCCGTAGAGCAGGCCGCGGAAGTGGCGGACCTGTAGTTGCTGACGATCCTCGGCCCGCAAGGCCTCATTCATCACCTGAGCGGCCACCTGCTGGTCCCAGCCGAGCATGTCGGTGAGCACGACGGCCCCGGAAAGCCCCATCTGGTTTGCGGTGCTGTCGGAAGACGGCTGTTGATCCTGTCCGCCGTTCTGGTTGCCGGGCGGATCCCCGTTGCGGCTGGCGTTCGCGTCGGTTGGCTGGCCCGGGTCGCCGACCGCGTTCGAGTCACTGGCCGCGTTCGCGTCGTCACCGGACTGTGCTCCGGGAGGCGGGTTGTTGCCGGTGCCGGGCGCTTGCGCCGGGGAGGGTACCGGCCCTGCCTGGGTCTGGACTCGTCCTGCCACAGCCTGATGGGCGGGCTGGGTGGGATCGGGAATCGTCTTGAGCGCGTCGGAACTAGGATCGTCCGCCGGCAAGAAGGCGGTCGCGCGCTTGCGTATCAAGGGGAGGATCGCCGCGAGCTGATCTGAGCTGAGCAGGAGCACCCGGGTACTCTCCGCCGCGTGCATGGTGACATAGGCCGACATCAGCAGTCCGCCGGTCAGCACATCCCAGAGACGCTGCCGTCGTTTGGGCAGCCGCTTAAGCGTTTCCTCGGTCTTCCGGATGTACTGATACGTGGTTTCCACCACGGCTTGCGCTTCGCTCATCAGGCGGATCGAAGCGTCGTCCTGAGTCGTTGTGCCTTGAGTGTCCTGGCCGGGCGGAGCGCTCTGATCGTGCAGACAAATCCGCGGGGTATCGCCGTCCTCATTTAATACCCAGCCGGCCGCGCTGACGGCTCGCCTGACATCTTCCCTGACCGCGCACAACCGATCGAGGACGTCTACTTTCCACGTCGTCCGTCTTATCGTTGCATAATCGGTATCGTTCACGTGCCCCACCCATCACATGAGTCCCGGTTTCCCAGGCCGATCCTGCCCATGGTGTTCCGGCAAGACTAACGCATAGAGCGCGAATTGGGCGGGAATCAGTCCACCAGTCTGGCGCCTCGGACTGCCCGCTCTCTTTCTGACTTGCCGCATTAGAAAGAGCGTCCTGGAAATTACCCTTGGGCTTGCCATTAAGGACCACCAGAAAATATTCGAATCCGGATTCGCCTCGGGCCTTCGTAGATACGGGCCAGGGCCGCATGCTGGAGCCTGGCGAATGCCGCGCACCTGTCATACGTATTCGCGGCGGCGCATCCAGGCCAGGGTCGCCCAGCCCCAAACGGGGGGCAGGTAGGCGGCGAAGAACCGCTGGATGAGCACGGCGGCGACGGCCTGGTCCTGGGGGACGCCGGCGCTGGTGAGCCCGGCGATCAGGCCCGCCTCCACCACGCCGAGGCCGCCGGGCACGGGGACGGCGCCGCCGATGATGGCGGCCAGCGTGTTGACGGTGATCAGTGTCGCGATGCTGACGTGCTGCCCGACCGCGTGCAGTGACGCGCCAAGGGCCAGGATGACCAGGAGCTGGGCCAGGGTCGAGCCGGCCAGCACATAGACGACCTTGTGCGGCTCGGCGGCGATGGTCTTGACATTGGCCCAGATGTTCAGCAGGTGCGGGCGGATCCTGCGGCTGACCAGCCGGCGGAGCCTGGGCACCAGGGCGATCAGGGCGACCGCGATCCCCGCGGCGAGGATGACCGCGAGGATGATCCAGATCGCGGCCTGGTTGCCGCCGGAGCCCGACGGGGCGTGGAAGGTTCCGGCGGCGAAGGGGATGGCGATGAGAAATAGCAGGGTCTTGACGGTCCAGCTCGCTGTGGTCGCGATGGCACCGCAGCTGACCGCGGCCGCGGCGTCATACCCCTGGCGCTGGAAGAACCTGACCCGCAGGGCGAACACGGCGATGTCGCCGCCGACCAGCGCGGTGAAGGTGTTCGACGTCTCCAGCGCGACGCACCGGCCGAACGGGATCTGGCCGACGGCGGCGCCAAGCAGCGCCCAGCCCTCGGCCACGACCGGGAGCTGGGCGAAGACGAACGCCAGCGCCACCCATCCCCAGCTGGCGCCCTTGATGGCGCCCAGCGAGTCGCCGGCGCCGGACAGCACGCCGATGACGGCCCAGATCCCGATCAGCGAGCCCACGGCGAACAGCAGGTTGGCCCAGCTGATCCGTTTGGCCTCCGCGAGCTTGGGCACGTCGATGCCGGCCCCGGTAGCCACGGCGGTCCGCAGCCGGGGAAGCAGGTCCTTCTGGTGCTTGAGCGCGGCCACGGTGACTGGGTCCAGCGCCGAGCGCTGCAGGTGCACCAGGGTGGCGCGGGCGGTGTTGGCCTCGAGCACCCGGGTGGCCGCCGCGCCGGCTTGCTCGGCGCCTGCCCGGACGGCCATCGCCCCCAGCGTTGCGGCCAGGTCGCTGTCCAGGCGGCTAGCCGGGGCCGAGGAGGACGCGCGCCGGAAGCCCCGGATATAGATGCCCTGATCGGACACGACGATGGTGTCGCCGCCGAGCGCCCCGTGGGCGATGCCGGCGTCGCGGAGCCGCAGGACGGCCAGCAGAATCTCATCCAGAGTACCGTCAGCGAGGCCGGCGGCCTCCGACAAAGCCGGGCCGTCCGGCACCCTGGTGACCAGCGCCGCGTCCCGGCTAGGCCCGAACCGCCCGGCGGCGAGCACCTCAGGCACCCGAACCCCGGCGCGCCCGGCGATCAGAGTGAGGTAGGCCTCGTGCTCGACCTGCTGCAGGCGATCCAGGATCAAGGTGGGCCCCGAGTCCCGGTACAGGCAGAACCGCCATAGCTTAGCCAGCACCCCGGCATCGGACGCGTCCCGGCCATAGACCGACAGCTCGATCTTCTCACCTGCCGCGTCGCGGCCGGTGAACTGCTCAACCCCCCACACCTGGCGGGGCACCCGGGTAATGTCCCGCACCGCGACGTTGAGGTCCGCGATCCAGTCGGCGACCTCCGCCGCCGACGGCAGGCCCAGTGGTGAGCCCACGGCCAGGTGCAGGCCCGCGGCGACGCCCCACCCCAGCGCAATGCTCGAGACGGCGTTCACCGGAAGCGCTTCCCCGCCGCAGACTGCGGCCAGCGCCGCCACGGCGACCAGGAACGACACCAGCCTGTGCATCGGCCGACTCAGATAGGGAAGCGCGGTCGCCGCCACGGCGATCGCGACCGCGAGCTGGGTGACCGGATAAGCCGCGTTCAGCCCGGCCAGCTCGCTGACCGGCGGCCGCCCGGCCGCCGGCCCAAGTACAGCACCGAGCAAGATGCACACGCCCCAGGTCAGGACGGCGGCTATCGCAGTCCACCGGACCGCGGTCAGCCGCGGGACCAGCAACGCGACGACGACCAGCAGCACCGCCACTCCGGCCGAACCTAGCCAGAAGGCCAACGTGACCAGCCAGCTGATCGCCGCGGGCGGCGGGTGCAGGGCACGCACGATGCTCAGCTCGGCCGCCGAGTTAGCCCTCATGACCGGGATGGACGCCACCACCACGACGACCGCGAGCCCAAGCCGGAATGCATCAGATGCGCGCCGCCTGGTTGTGCCCCCGCCCCGCGGTCCCAGCACCGCCGCGCGCAGCCGCTCCGCCAGCTGATGGTGCGCTGCGGGAACACCCTCGCCGATCACTGCAGCCATCATGCTCCTCCTGCGCGCGGCCCTGCCCGATGTCCAGGTCATCCTGGGCGCATGCCGTGCGGCAAGAAAGGCCATGACCTAAAGTCGGCCTTCCTGATCGCCGTTGACGTCAGCAAACAATACTCAGGACAGTCCCGGCAATGCCGCCCTTCGCACTCTCCAGGACCAACGGCACGGGCGTCATGACCAGCTCCACGGCGACCGTCATTGTCGCTCGGCTTTTCGGCTAAATAGGCCTCACTCGGCCTGGACGGACTTTCCCGGCTGGGATCATCGCCGAGTGATCATTAAGGATGCCAAGCTCCTGGTGCTCCGGCACGAGAACGCGGACCCGCTGACGGCGGTGCCGATATCCCGGACGACCGCTGAAATCGACACGTCGTTTCCGGAATCCCGGCGCTCCTCATATCAGCTCGAGCTGCCGGGCTCGCAGCACTGCATCACGCCGGCGGCTGGCGGGCAGCTTGCGGTAGATGGCGGCCAGGTGCGTCTTAACCGTGTTCACCGACAGGCACAGCTCATCGGCGATTTCCATGATCGACATGCTGGTTCCCAGGAAACGCAGGACGGTCAGCTCGCGCTGGGTAAGAGGATCCGGCAGGTCTGCGGGAAGTACCAGCACGGACTCCACGCCTGGCTCCGGCTGCGGACCCATGCGGGACACGGGCCACTGGGCCGCAAGGGCTGGGTGCCGGGCCAGCAGGCGGGCGAACACGTCCTGCAGCCGCATGAAGGGCAGGATGATCTCTTCCCGGGCGATCTCGATAGCCCGGATAAGCATCTCCAGAGCGCGCCCGCGATCATCGCTCAGCTGGGCGATCTGCGCACCGCAGAGCAGCGCGTCCACGAGCGTGAACCGGCCCGCCTGCGGGCTGGCGGTAGCCAGCACGCCGCGGACGCAGTCTCGCGCGCTGCGCAGATCCTTCAGCGCGAGGTAGGCGCGCGCGCATGGCACCGCGGTCAGGACGCCGAAATCGCCACCTCGGTAGCCGCGCAGCAGCCGCAGCGCCGCGTGCGGCCGCCCCAGCAAGATATCAATTTCCGCCAGCATGACGTCACGCTGAACGGCCAGCACCGGCGGGATGGGGCAGCCAGCTTCGTGCAGCATGATCCGGGCCGCGTTCACCTGGCCGCAGGCCATCAGGACGCTGGCCTGCCCGAGCACGAAAGCCACCGCGAGACCCGGGTCTGAGCCGACCACGTCGGGCAGCAGGATCCGCGGCAACGTCCCGGCCCGGCCGTCGAGGTCACCGGCGATGAACGAGCGCAGTGCGGCCGCGAGTTCCAGTACCGCCGGTGTGGCCAGGCCCTTCTGCTTGCTGAGGGCATGGGCCCGCTGTGCCATCTCATCCGCGCGGCTCTTCCGCGACCAGTAGCTGTCGACGAACGCCATCATGCTGAGCGCCTCGAGCTCGAGGCCGGGCAGCCCGTCACGCTCCGCCTCCGCTAGCGCCTCGTCCAGCAGCGAGCCGACGTCCTCATGCTTGCCGTGCCACAGGTGGGTACTCGCCTGCGCCAGCAGCACGGCCGCCCGCAGCCCCGGCACGCCAGGCGCGGGCGGGTCGCCGCTCCGGGCGAGAAGGCGATTAGCGGCCGCATCGACCGCGCGCAGATCGCAGGCCTTCTGCCCGAGGACGAGTTCCACCAGGTCAGAGGTGACAAGCACGTTCGTACCCGCCAGGGCCTCGTCGGATTTGACCGCCGGTATGCGCTTGAGCTCGAGTGCCGCCGAGTTGGCGTCGGCGAAGACCGTCTCGATCGCGGCGTTGGCGACCGCGAACACGACCGCATCGGCCGGGCCCGCGCCCCGGGGCAGGCGCAACGGCAGCAGGTCGCGCAGGCCGAGACCAGAGAGGTCCTGCCGGTGCACGAAGGCGTGCACGAACCCGCCCTGGACCAGGAGCCTGGCCACGCGCGGCCGGTCGCCGACCCCTACGGCCCAGTAGATCGCGTTCCCCAGGTCGCCGTTGCCTTCGTACCAGGCGGCCGCGCGCTCGTGAAGGCAGCCCACGTCTTGGCGCATACGCCGTTGCAGCAGGTAGCGGAGGATCTCCGCGAATAGCTGGTGGCAACGGTAGCGCGTCTGGGCGGCATCGAGAGGGATGACGAACAAGTTGTCGCGCGCGAGGTCGGCGAGCATGTCCCCGCACCCGGTCATGCCCGTGACCGCATCGGCCAGCGGTCCCGTCACCTCGTCCAGGAAGCTCGTCTCGACCAGCAGCCGACGCTGTGCTTCCGGCTGCTGGCGGAGCACCTCGTCCACCAGGTACTCGCCAATGCTTCCCGGGTCAAGCGCGAGTTCGGAGACGAAGTCGGCGGGATAATCGGCGCCCTCCATCCGCATGGCCGACAGCCGCACGCCCGCCGCCCATCCCTCGGTCCGCGCCGCGAGGATACCGAAATCCTGGTCCCCCAGCGTGACGCCATGCACCGCGAGCACTTGCCGGATCTCTGCCGGTGTCATGGCCAGGTCCGTCGCCCGCAACTCGCGCATCTGCCCGGCCAGCCGGTACCGGTGCAGCGGCAGCAGGGGGTCACTGCGCGCGGCCAGCACTAGCCGCAGCCCGGGCTGCCCGCCGCGTATCAGGCCGTCCAGGCCCTCCAGGATTTCGGGGTGGGTAAGCATGTGCGCGTCATCGATGATCACGACCAGCTCGGCCGCGGACTCGGGCACCGTGCTGAACAGCATCTGGACCATGTCTATGGCCGCACCCCCCGGCATCGAGACGGCGAGGCCGCGCTCCGCGCCACCGTATTCCCTCAGGGCGGACATCAGCAGGCGCCAGAACCGACGCGGCTCGGCGTCCGCAGCCGTCGGGTTCAGCCAGGCCACCCTGCCGTCACCACGCTGGACCCACTCGGTGAGCAGCACGGTCTTGCCGGCCCCAGGACCAGCCGACAGCAGGGTAAGCGGTGAACTCGCGGCATCATCCAGCTCAGCGAGCAGACGGGGACGAGAGACGTGCCGCGGCGGAAGCTGCGGCACGGTCAAACGTGAGTCACGCATTGCGCTAGCCATTGCTAGGCCCCCCGGCCGGGAACCCCGAGGCACACCGCGGAGACGTACCGGGCACGTTTCTCGGAATGCCTGGTGGCCAACAGGCTGCGCCCACTTGCGTGAATGCGTGCCGCGCCGCAGGCTCGGCGAGCAAGTGGGTCATCTCCGGTCCTCCGCGCTCTCTTGTAACCCGATCGGGTCCAGTTCCTCCAGCGCGGCGGCAACGTCATAGCCGAGCGCGATCGCCATA
>Ga0207699_10001852_pt1 | contig 9958 bp, 8 predicted proteins | sample LARL51metaG_FD_184344 | JGI IMG/M metagenome (GOLD analysis project Ga0207699, IMG submission 184344) | Corn, switchgrass and miscanthus rhizosphere microbial communities from Kellogg Biological Station, Michigan, USA - LAR L5-1 metaG... | ecosystem: Host-associated > Plants > Roots > Rhizosphere...
TCCCGGGGGCGGCTCCACGCAGGAGTATGTCGAAGACTGCAACGTCTGCTGCCGGCCTTGGCGGGTGACCGTGCGGTACGGCTCGGACGGCAGCGCCGACGTGTTCACCGAGCCACTCGAAGGCTGAAACGCCGCGCGTCCGCGGCCCGTAGAGCGCCTGATCCTTTCCGGAGCAGGCCGCCGTGCCCTTCCGACTCGCCAGGCTGGTTTTGGGGGTCGCGCTCGTCTCCCCCTCCGGTCTCCTCGCCGCTCAGGACACGACCCACGCCCGCACCGACACCGTCGGCCACTTTCACATCGGTCTGACGATTCACGACTACGGCTTCAGTTTCGGAAACGCGCCACGAATCAACGGCGTCCGGCTGAACGTGCAGGACGCCGACCTCGAACGTGTAAACGGGATCAACGTGACGTTGTGGAAGCCCCGCGAGCCGTTGACCGGAACCGTGAACGGAGTTCAGATCGGACTCCTGCCCGGCTCGAGCGAGGTGAACGGTGTGGGCGTGGGTCTCGCGGGCCTGGTCGCGGACGGCTCCATCCACGGCATCGGCTTCGGCGGCCTCGGCGCCGTCGCGAATGGTGACTTGAAGGGCGTGCGAAAAACAACAAGGCACCGTTCAAGATCCTTCCCCTGCTCAACGTCCATCTTTAAATGCAAAGGGGCCAGAACGTCCGTCCTGGCCCCTGCCTCCTGTTCACCGCTGTGCGTCTGTGCGTCTAGCTGTCGCCTTTTCTATTTCCTGGCCGCCTCGAACCTTCTCCCTATCTCAGGCCAGTTGACCACATTCCACCACGCCGCGATGTAGTCCGGCCGCCGGTTCTGATACTTCAGGTAGTAGGCGTGCTCCCACACGTCCAGCCCCAGGATCGGGATTTTCCCGTCCATGAGCGGGCTGTCCTGGTTCGCTGTGCTGAACACCTCGAGCTTGCCGCCCGTCACGGCCAGCCACGCCCAGCCGCTGCCGAACCGCGTGGCCCCGGCCGTCGCCACCTGTTCTTTGAGCTTGGTGAAGTCACCGAACGTCTTCTTGATCGCGTCCGCCAGGGAGCCGGCGGGTTCACCGCCTCCTCCTTTGCCCGTGGGCGCCATGATGGTCCAGAACAACGAATGGTTGTGATGCCCACCGGCGTTGTTGCGCACGGCGGTGCGGATGTCCTCGGGGACGCTGTTGATTCCGCGCAGCAGCTCTTCGAGCGATTTCTTGTGCAAGTCGGGATGCTTGTCGAGTGCGGCGTTGAGGTTGTTGACGTAGGCCTGATGGTGCTTGTCGTGGTGAATCTGCATTGTCTGCGCATCAATGGACGGCTCGAGCGCCGCGAAATCGTACGGCAGCGCGGGCAGGGTATGCGCCATGATCAGCTCCTTCGCGGTGTGACCGACGGTCCGTTCTTTCACCTTCGTCATAGCTCGACCACTCCTGTGTAATGCCGCGGCGTGGCGGGCCGCGGATAAGATGCACGCCCCACGGGCCGATTTCAAACGGCCACGCGGGTGGGTTGCCCACCCTGAGTCTCGCGATGACATTGTGTACTGTCGCTAACACCCCGGGGACTCGCTCCGTTCCGACCCGGGGCCTCTCGAGGAGAAACCGCTGTGACCGTGACCGCTCGCCCGGCCGAGCTGCGCGTCGGCGCCGCTGCCCCCGATTTCACGCTCCCGTCCACCGCCGGGACGGACGTCGCGCTCTCGGGATTCCGGGGCCGCGCGCACGTGCTGATCGCCTTTTTTCCCCTCGCGTTCACGAGCACGTGCACCGCCGAGAATTGCGCCTTCAGTACGGACTACGACACCTTCGAGCGCGCGGGCACGACCGTGCTTCCCGTGAGCGTCGATTCCGTGCCGACGCTCCGGGAATACAAAGCCAAGTACGCGATGCGCCAGGATCTGCTCAGCGACTTCCGGCGCGACGTAAGCCGGGCCTACGGCGTGCTGCTTGAAGAGCGGTTCTTCTCCAAGCGCGCGTATTTCCTGGTGGATCGGCACGGTATGCTGCGCTGGCAGCACATCGAAGCGGAGCTCGGGGCCCGACGCGAGGACGCCGAGTTGTTGCGACAGATTGCGGCGCTGTAAACGGAGGATGGGCATGAGGGCGATCGCGGTGATCGGTCTGGTGCTGGCGGCGACGCGGTGCGGACCGGCGCCATTCGTACCGCCGCCACCCTCGCCGGCCCGAGTGTTCGGCATGAACGAGGTGGACGAGCGACCCGAAATCGTGCTCGCGCCCCCGCTCAAATACCCGGAACTGGGTAGCGACGGCGTCGTGGTTCTGCGACTCGTGATCGACAGTGCCGGCAACCCCGAGCCGTCCACGCTGATCGTGACCCGGGGCTCGGATTCGGTCTTGATCGCCACCGCGCGTGCGATGGTGTTGAAGACGCTGTTCCGGCCTGGCCGCGTGCGCGGGCGCGTGGTGCAGACGCTCGTGGACATTCCGGTGGAGTTCTCCGCGGAGTCGCAGCCGCCCGTGACGCTCCACGTGGCCGGCGACGTGTACCGCGTCGAGGACGTTCAGGAACGGCCACACGTCGTTTCGGGGCCGCCGCTCACGTATCCCGCGCCCCTCCTCCTCGCACGGATAACCGGGCGCGTCGTGCTGGAGGCGGTAATCGACACGACCGGTCGAGTACAGGAGGGGACGGTGCGCGTCATCGAGAGCAGCGACGCCCGATTCAACGATTCCGCGAAGGACTATCTCCGGGCCGTGCACTTTACGCCGGCGCGCATCGCCGGGCGCGCCGTGCCCGTGCGCTTCGAGATGCCGGTCGAGTTCAAGCTTCCCGCGCGCTAGCCGGCATCCATGGCGTCGGTCAGCCTGCGCCGCCTCGCCAAACGCTACACGCTCGATGGTCGACCGGCGCTGGACGCGCTGTCCCTCGACGTACACGACGGTGAGCTCTTCGCGCTACTCGGGCCGTCGGGGAGCGGAAAAACCACCCTGCTTCGCTGTGTAGCCGGCCTCGAGGAGCCGAGCGACGGCGAGATCCTGATCGGCGAGCGCGACGTCACATCCCTTCCGCCGGTCGAGCGGGACGTGGCCATGGTGTTTCAGACGTATGCCCTGTACCCGCATCTCAGCGTACGCGACAACATCGCCTTCGGGCTCGAAGTGCGCGGCGTAGCGGCGGGCGAAGTCGCCCGAAGGGTCGAGGCCGCGGCGGCGCGACTGGACCTTGCCGCGCTGCTCGACCGCCATCCCACGCACCTCTCCGGCGGCGAACGGCAGCGGGTGGCCCTCGGCCGTGCGCTCGTACGAGAGCCGCAAGTCTTTCTCCTCGATGAGACGCTTTCCAGTCTCGATGCGCCGGCTCGCGCAGAGCTTCGCGCCCTCTTGCTTGCGCTGCATCGCGAGCTGAGCGCCACGATCGTCTACGTGACGCGCGACCCGGGGGACGCGATGACACTGGGCCAGCGCGTGGCCGTCCTCGAGGGCGGACGGCTCCGGCAAGTCGGCACGGCCGCCGAGGTATACGGCCGGCCCGCGAGCGTCTTCGTTGCCCGCCTCCTCGGATCACCCGGCATGAACATTCTGGCGGGGCGCGGGAAGGGCGGTTTCGTGGACGTCGGGGTCTGGTCGGTGCCCGTCACCCTCGAGCGCTACGAGGGCGAAATCCACCTCGGGGTGCGCCCCGAGCACGTCGGCCTGGTCGATCCGGATCAGGGTCTGGGACCCGCCCAGGTGCGGGTCGTCGAGCCGCTCGGCGCCGAAACCCTGGTACGGCTGGACGCCGGGGGACAATCGCTCGTGGCTCGAGTTCCCGGCCTGCGCGATTTCCGACCCGGCGACCGCGTCGGGGTGAAAGTCGACCGCCAGCACGTCCACCTGTTCGACGCCGCGGGAGAGCGCATCGGGTGACGCGCACGCTCGCCTTGTGCGTGCTGTGTTGGGCGTGCCGCGCCGGCGCACCGGAGCACATCGCCCTCCTCTACCGTGCGGATGATTCCACCGCGCGGCTCGAGGAGCCGCTGCTCGGGCCGTACCGCGCCCGGCATCCGGGTCTCCAGGTGACGGAGCGGAATGTGAGTGGCACCCAGTCGGACTATCAGCGCCGCCTGGCCGCCGCGCTGGCATCGGAGCCGCCCCCCGAGGCGTTCCTTCTCGAGGACGCGGACGTCCCGCAGTTTTCGGGACCCGGCGGCGCGGCGGCACTCGACCTCGCGCCCTACCTCCCGCGTATCGGGGTCGATCTCGCGCGCTACGACCAGACGGTGCTCGCGATCTTCCGCCGGGGCGACGCCGTCTATGCGCTTCCGCGCGGCTATACGCCGCTCGTCGTCGTCTACAATCGCGATCTTCTGGCCCGCTCCGGCATCGCCCCTCCCGTGGACGACTGGACGTGGGACGACTTCCTTCGGATCGCGACGCGGCTCACGCGGGACAGTGACGGCGACGGGCAGATCGATGTCTGGGGCGTGGCGTTCGATCGGCGGCCCGCGTTCTGGTTGCCGTGGATCTGGTCGAGCGGCGGCGACGTCCTGTGCGCGGACGGCCGTCGCGCGTCCGGGTGCCTGGACGCGCCGGCCACGATCACGGCCCTGCGATGGTACGCGGGGTGGCTCACCCGCGAGCACGTCGCGCCCCGGGCGTACGAGCCACGCGAGCAGGACGGCGAGAACGCGCGATTGTTCGCCGCGGGCCGGGTCGCGATGATGACGGTGAGTCACGCGGCGGTCCGCGATCTGCGCGCCGCGGCGCGCCACGGGCTGCATCTGGGCTTCGTGCCGATTCCTCATCGCGCGGGGATCGCGCCCGTCACGGTGATCTACGCGTCCGCGTACGCCGTGCCCCGCCGGATTCTCGGGCGCAAGGCCGCGGTCGAGCTCGTCGCGGACCTCACCGACTCGCTCGCCGGCACGACGCGCGGCACGGCCGGCCTCGAGCTCCCGGCGGTGACGCTCGCGGCGCAAACGCTCGCCGCGACCGACACGCTGGGATGGGAGGCCGCCTTCCTCCGCGCGGCCGCGCGCGGCCGACCGGCGTGGCGCGCCCGGGTCGCCCAGTGGCCGGAGGTAGACAGCGCCCTGTCGCAGCTCATGGTCCGGATCGCACTCGGCGGCGCGGACGCGGGTCGGGCCGCGCGCGCCACGGCGCGAGAGCTGGATCGCTTGCTCGGCGCCACGCGATGACCCCCCCCCTCACGCGCCGCCGACTGGCCGCGATGATCGCCCTCGCCGCGGGCGCGGTGTCGCCCCTCGTGGCCCTACACTGGGCGCGGGTACGCGCCGCGCGCACGCTCGCCACGCACGACGCGACGGCGGTCGCCGCGTACCTGCCGCTCGTGACACCGGCCGCTCGGGGCAGCGCCGACTACGACCTGCCGCAGCTCCTGATCCGCGCCCACGCTCTGGACGAGCTGCCGGGGTTGTCGGCGCGATTCGAGATCTATCATCGGACCGCGCCGCTCGTGCAGGCGACCGCGGCGCCGCTGCCCGCCGTCGTGCTCGAAGAACTGCGACGGGAGGTGTGGGTCCACTGGATCGGTGACCGGGAGGCGGCGCTCGCGCCGCTGCTCGATCGCGATGGCTGGGATGTCGTCGGCGTCGTCGCCGCGTATCCGGACGTCGGTGGGTGGCCCGTGTCGCCGTGGATGCTCGCTGCCTTGGTCCTGCTGGTGGTGGCCGGGGGGCAGGCGGTCCGAGCCATCGGCCTGGGGCCGGATGCCAGGCGCCACGCGCAAAACCAGTACTGGGCCGCGGCGGCCCTGTTCGGGGTGGCGACGTTCGCGGACGTGCGCATCGTGACGGGTGGCGCCACCGATCGCTGGCTGTCCGACGCCCGGCTGCTCATGCAGGAAGCGTCGGCGCTGGCACCGGAAGCGCGCAATGTGCCCGCCGCATTCGCGGGCATTGCTCGGGGCGCGGAGACCGTGCCCGCCGATTCGGAGCGGGCGGAGGTCAGGCGCGGGCAGGTCGGCGGGATCACCCGTGCGACCGTCGCCGTGCGCCTGGCCCCGGGCCGCTGGCTCGAGCTGCGGGCCGAGCCCGGGGAGGCCGGCACCGCGGGCTGGTTGGCGGTCACGCTGGGCGTGGCCGCCCTCGGCCCGCTCGCCACGTGGCTCGCTGCATGGAGCATCGGCGCGCCGCGCCGCCGGCGAGAAACGCTCGCCGCCTGGGGCTTTCTGGCGCCCTCGATGCTCCATCTCGTGGCGTTCTCGATCGTGCCCCTGATGTTCGCGCTGTACGTGTCGATGCATCGCTGGAGCCCGCTCGAACGGGCGCATCCGTTCGTCGGCCTGGCGAACTATGGACACGTCCTGACCGATCCGCTCGCTTGGAAAGCACTTGGGCACACGCTGCTCTACGCATTGACGGTCCCCCTGGCCCTGACCATCGCTCTGCCCGCCGCCTTGCTCCTCGCGCGCATGGGAACGTGGGCCCTACGCGTGTTGCTCGTGCCCCACCTCGTCTCCATCGTGGCGATCGGGCTGATCTGGCGCTCGCTCTCCAACCCCGACACCGGATTGATCGGCCACGTGCTGGCGCGCGCGGGCGCGACGCCGGTGAATTGGCTCGGCGATCCCAACACGGCGTTCATCGCCCTCCTGGTCGTCGCCGTGTGGATGCAGCTGGGCTACCAGGCGACCGTGCTCACGCTGGGCCTGCGAGGCATCCCTCCCGCGTACCTCGAAGCCGCCCGCCTCGATGGCGCGGGTCGCTGGCAACGCTTCCGGCGCGTTACGCTGCCGTTGCTCAGGCCTGCCATGGTCGTCGGCCTGCTGACCGGCTTGATCGCCGCGCTGCAGGTCTTCGCTCTCGTGATGGCCGCTACCGGGGGTGGCCCGCTCGGCACCACGGACGTGATCACCTCACGCATCTACGCGACCGCGTGGGGGGCGTCGCGGTTCGGCGACGCGAGCGCCATGGCACTGCTCTTCTTTGTTCTGTTGCTCGGCGTCACGTGGCGGCAGATCACGTGGCTGCACCGGGAGGTCGCGCGTGTCTAAGCGGGCGCGGGGACGGCGGTGGGCAAGCGGATCGCTGCGGGTGGCCCTCGTGCTCCCGCTGGCCGGGGCCATGGTCGCCCCTTTCATTTATACGGTCGCCGCGGGGCTGGCGGGCGCCGGGGACGCGCTGCGATCGTCCGTGGGCCAGTTCGTGGTGAACAGCGTGATCTTCTCGGTCGTGATCGTGGCCGGGCAGGTGATGACGAGCGCCACGGCGGCATACGCCTTCGCCCGTCTTCGGTTTGCCGGTCGCGACCATCTGTTCCTCGGCTACCTGGGCGTGCTCACGCTGCCTGCGATCCTGCTCGTGATCCCCCGATTCCTCATGATCGATGCCCTGGGTTGGATCGATACCTACGGAGGGCTGATCTCGACTGAGCTCGTCTCGGTCGGGGGGATCGTCTTCCTGAGACAGTGCTTCGGCGCGATGCCCGCGGATCTCGAGGACGCCGCCCGCCTCGAGGGCGCCGGCGAATGGACGATCTTCCGACGTGTCGCCCTGCCGCAGGCGGGACCCGCGCTCCTCACCCTGGCGCTGCTCGCGTTCGCCCAGCAATGGAGGAGTTTTCTCTGGCCACTCGTCGCCGTGCGGTCGAGCCATATGCAGGTCCTGGAGGTCGGCATCGCCGGCCTACGCGGTGCGCGCGAGTTCAGCGGCCCGGACCCGATGGCTGGGGCGCTGGTCGCCGTGGTGCCGCTGTGGATTCTCTGTTTGGTGGGGCCCCGCTCCTTCGTCCGAGGAACCGGGGGGGCGGGGGCGGGGGGCGGGGGCGGCGGGAGTCTGATGCGTTAATTCTTGCTCTTCTTGCCGGGAGCGGCCGACCGGAAGGCGAGTTCCCACCGTATGTCTCTCCCGTCGCCGCCGGCGGGCCATTGCAGCACGGCATGACCGGTCTCGAGGCGCTTCACCGTGCACGGTACGTCCGCCTTGCAGGTGCCGGGCCGCAGGCCCTTGGGGACGGAGATCGTCACCGCGTACGCGCGGCCGTCCAGGTTCGTGGCCTTGGCCCGGAGCGTGCGCGTCGGCTGATCCCATGTCTCTTCAGCCACGTCGACAGCTCCCTGGACGACGTGTCGCGTGGTCCCGATGATCTGGGGCCGGGCTGCCGCGGGACGGATGGCGATGACCCGTGCGCTCTGCGGGTCGAGCGTCACCGCCAACGCGTCCGTGACTACTGCGACAGGCGCGTCGCGCCACACGTCGTACCCGTCGAACCGAGCCCCGGTGATCCCGAGCGCGGTGAGTGGCACGGACACGTCGCGCGACTCGTCTTCCCAGTTCACGAGTACCGCCGTCCACCACCGCGGGGCTCCCTCGGCCACCCAGAGGCGGTGCGGGAGGTCGCGGCGGACGCTCCAAATTCCACCGCCGCCGGTGCCCGGGCCGCCGCCCGTCACGCGCACGGCGAGGATGTTCTCGCCACCCCAGTTGAGCAGCTCCGGTGGGACGACGTACCGTCGGAACGCCTGGGGCTCGCCCGTCTGCCCGATCTTCGCGCCATTCAGGTACGTCTCGTCAGAGTCCGCGATCCTCCCGAGCTCGAGACGGGCGCTCGCGCTTTCTCGTCTATCGCCGGCGCCGGCGGTTTTGGCGAGCGCGGGCAGCTGAAACCGCGTGCGGTACCACGCGACGCCCGCGTACCCCCCGTGTCCGGCGTCATCCCATCGGGCGGGAACCTTAATGGTTTCCCACGCGTCCTCGTCGAATTCGCGCGAGCCGTACGCGGCGTCGTCGCCCGTTCGGAAACGCCACTGCCCACGGATCGGATACGTCTCTCCGGCCACCGTCAACGCGGGCGCCGCTTGGCGCTCGACGGCGCCGGCCGCTACCGGGCGGCCCGCCACACGGGCGACGGGCAGCGTACGCTGGAGCAACTCGACGCGGTCCTGGGGGAGCTTCGGGAGGTGATCCGAAAACGTGGTGAGGCCGCCCGAGACCGCCACGAGCGATGCCCACGCCTCGGCGGCGGGGCGACCGAGCGGTGGCCGCACTACGAGGCAGTCGGGGTCGTTCAACCACGCCGCGCGGTGGTAGAAGCTCCGCAGCCCGGTGGCGCGGGCCGCGGGCTGGATCCCGGTCCAGCTCGCGCCCACCTCCGGACCGATCCGCATGCCGTTCACGAGACCGACCGCATGCTGCAATGGCGCTGCGCTCGCGACCAGGAATGCTTCCGTGCCCAGACCGTCCCGAATCGCGCCTAACCCCGCGCGATACGCCTCTGCATGGGTCAAGCCGCCGTAATGCGCCGTGCCGAGGGTCGCCCAGCGCAGGTGGTCGACGCGCAAATGATCGTAACCCCAGGTCTGCACGACGCGGCGTGCCAGATCGAACAGCCACTGTTGGACCTTGGGATTGGCGCCGTCGAGCGCGTACACGGCGCCGCCCCACGCTTCCCGCGTGTCGCAGAGGATCGGGGCCCCGCCACCGCCCGTGGCGTCGCGCAACAGCCAGTCGGGGTGGGCGGCCGGGAGACCGGAGCCCTCCGACACGGCGAAGGGCGCGAGCCAAAGGCCCGCTTTGAACCCCTTCGCATGGATCTGATCCGTGAGCCAGCGGTGGCCGTGGGGGAACCGATCGTTGGGCTCCCACGTGCCGGCCGCCGTCTGGTATCCGTCGTCGAGCTCGATGTGGCGGAAGAATCTGCGGTCGAAGTGCGCGGCACAGAATTCCAGGTTCGCGATCACGTCCGCCTCGCTGACCGCGCCGGAGAGCTCCGACCGCGTGCACCAAGCGGCTGGGGCGACCGCCTCCGCCAGGTGCTCCTGATCGAGGCGGGACCAAGGAACGAACAACGCCGCCAGGGCCTCCAGGCCGTCCCCCTCCGGATCGAAGCACACCTGCATGCGCGACGAATCGCCTTCGGGTCGGAGCGGCCGCGAGGGCCGCCAGTCGGTCACTGCTTCGATCACGTCCGATGAAAGCTTCACGCGAGCCTGGCCAGGCTCCCCCCCATCGAACCCGATCGCCAGGCCGCGACCGCCGCGTGTGAGCCCGAGGGCGCCGTGGCTTTCGAGC
>Ga0207699_10001855_pt1 | contig 9953 bp, 9 predicted proteins | sample LARL51metaG_FD_184344 | JGI IMG/M metagenome (GOLD analysis project Ga0207699, IMG submission 184344) | Corn, switchgrass and miscanthus rhizosphere microbial communities from Kellogg Biological Station, Michigan, USA - LAR L5-1 metaG... | ecosystem: Host-associated > Plants > Roots > Rhizosphere...
GGATGAGCTACCGCCTGAGCAGCGCGAGATGGCCGAAATGATCCGCGACGAGGCCATGCGGATCGGGCGGATTACGTCGAACCTGCTGGCCTTCGCGCGCTCGGGGGGCAGCGAGCGCGACCTGATCGACCTGAACGACGTGGTGCGCCGCACCTACGCACTCCGCTCCTACCACCTCAACACCCTGAACATCGTGGTGGCCGTGGACTTGTCACCGGAAACGCCGGTGGTGTGGGGCAACGGCCCTCAGCTGCAGCAAATGCTCCTGAATCTGATGATCAACGCCGAACAGGCCCTCGCGGCCCAGCAGGGGGACCGGTCCATCGCTCTCCGCACCATCGCGACGCCCGACTGGGTCCGCCTCGAGGTGGCGGACACGGGTCCGGGCGTCCCACCTCAGATCCAGACCCAGATCTTCGACCCCTTCTTCACGACCAAGCCCGTAGGCGTGGGCACGGGACTCGGCCTCTCCATCTGCTACGGCATCGTACAGGAGCATGGCGGCCGGATCGCGGTGGAATCGCGAGCCGGCACGGGTGCGACGTTCGTCGTTCAGCTCCCCCGGGACACCCGCCCCCTGCCGACGACGGCCCCGGACGCCGCCACCCGTCCCGCCACCGACCCGACGGGATTGCGCGTCCTCTTGGTCGATGACGAACCGGCACTCCGGGACGCGGCACGCCGGTTCCTCGAGCACTCCGGGATCGTCACCGACGTGGCCGCGGACGGTGAGGCCGCGCTCGAGGCCCTGGGAGGTCACACCTACGATGTGATCATCAGTGATGTGCGCATGCCGGGGATGAACGGGCGCGATTTCATCGCCCGGCTGCGGAAAGACCGCCCCGAGCTGTTGCGGCGCCTCATCCTCTCGACGGGAGACACCTTTGCGGAGGACACAGCAGGCCTCGTCCGAGAGACGGGCGTGCCCACACTGGTGAAGCCCTTCGACTTCGATACACTCGAGCGAATGGTGCGAAAAACGGCTGGAAAGAGGTGAAAAACGTCAAATAATTAGACATCACTCTGGATGGCCACCCGGTGCCTATTTCACTGCACAATCGCGACTTCTGTGAAGGTGGCTGTCAAATATATCGACAAATCGCTCCGCACAGTTTGTTCGTTACAAATTCCTATCTAGCGACATGACAACGACATACGCAGTCTAGCGACAAGGTACGCTACGTGCCTTATGGGGTGGGCGAGCAAGTCAACCGCGCCCACTACGGAAGGCCGACAATGAAGCGCCCGATCCTTGTCCTCGCCCTCGCTGCTTCCGCCCTGGTCCCCAAGACCAGCGTCGCCCAGGAATGCTCCGCCAACTACTGCCGGACCACGAACCAGGTGGTCGCGAACGTTGGCGCGTTGATGGGCCTGTCGCTCGACCGCCCCGCCGACGTGACCGTGAACGCCTCGGCCAAGGACATCGCCGCCGGGACGCAGGTTCAGAGCGGCCCGACGGCGCGGGTGAAGTCGAACACGGATTGGCGTCTCGAGGTCAGTGCCGCATCGACGGAATGGACCGCCGGCCAGGGCGCGCGCGACGGCAAGCCGGCGGCGGATCTCGCCTGGCGGGTGGGCACCAACGGCAGCTACCGGCCGCTCTCCACCGACCCGGCGCAGGCCGCGGCCGGCAGTCACACCCCGGATACTCAGGTGGCTTTTCAGTACCAGACGTCCTACGACAGCCAGAATGACAAGCCCGGTTCGTATTCGCTGGTGGTGCGGTACACCCTGACGACGCGGTAGATCGATCCTGAGCACCGGAGGCGCGAACCACGCGCGTGCCCCGGACGTCAGGGAGCGGCGAGCGTGAAGACAACGGTGATGGAGTAGTTCCCCGGCGTGTCCAGACCCCAGGCGTACTTGGTCTGGTAGAAGATCGAAACCGGCGCCGAGCCGCCGGTGGCCGGAATCGACTGCACCGTCGCCGGCGTCGTGCTCAATCCCGTGAAGCTCCCCCCGGCACTCGTGCTCCACGTCAGATCGGCGGCAGGCTTGGTGCGCGGCGCCACGGAGGTCGTCGCCGTCGCGCTCCAGTTCGCCGTCGCGGCGCTGATCTGCAGCCGACACGTCACGTTGCATTGCACCGTCGCCGAGGGCCCGCTGTTCGCCACGAACCCCGCGTCGTAGTCCGCGGACGCCGGGGCCGTCAGCGACGTCGTCGTCGTCGACAGCGTAAGCTGAACCACCGCATTCACCGTCATGGACGCCACGAATTGCGCGGTGGAGCAGTTCCCGGCCCCGCCCGAGAGCGAGGCGGTGCAGGTCTGCGCCGCGAGCGGGTGCGCGAGGCACAGGAGCGCCACGGCCAGCCCGGCGCGCTTCACGGCCCGCTCCGGCGGATGGCCATGAAGGACCCGGACGGACTCCCACTGCCGTTCTCGACCCAGCTGCCCTTCATCGTGTCGCGGACCACCGTGGCCACATGGCGCCTCCCGTTCGGGTCGGCATTGAGAAAGACGTCGAAGTCCACCACCGTGTCGTTCACCGTCTGCCCGGCCACCGTGCCCGACACCGAGGTCGGAGGCCCGCCTTCGCTCACCGATCCGGCGATGGTCCCCTGAAAGACCCCGTTCGACTGCGATGTCACGAGCATGGTCGCCGAGATGGTCGCGGCCGGCGTGGTCTGACTGGCGCTGTAGTCCCAGGTGCCGGTGACGACCAACGTCGACGAGCCCGTGTCGGTGGAGCTGACACAGGCCGCCAGAAGGATGCCGCACACGCCCAGGACCGGGTTCATCCGTGTCCCACGGTAGCGCCCCGGCCGCGCTGATTGGTCGGGTCGAACAGCCGGACGGGCCTCGGCAGGACCGGCACGCGAATCGCGGGAACGGACTGCCCCGGCTTCACCACGAACACGGGAGCCGGTCCCGTCGTGTGCACGGGTTCTTTCACGTCCTGAAGCTGGAATTCCAGGTGATACGTCCCGGGGGGCAGCGCGTCGAAGTGCGCGGCGCCGGTGGAGTCGGCGCGGGCCGACCAGGCGTTACCCGCCGAGTCTACGGCGCTCATGGAGGCGTTCCGGAAGTCGACCCGCGGCACCCGGCCCGTTTCGTCGGCCGTCGGGACCAGCCGGACATCGACGGACTGTGTGGGCCAGACGCCGATCTCGACCCGTCGCTGGTCCACCGACTGGAGCTCGGACGCCGGATTCGCGACCTCGCCGAAGGGCAAGGACGTTTCATCCACGCGCAGCCGCTCCGTCGTCTCTTGATACAGCGTGAACGCCCCGTTCTTGTCGGACACCGTGGTCTCGCCGCCGCGCCGGATCACGACCCCGGCCACCCCCGGCTCGTTGCGGTCGCGGGCGCCATTGCCGTTCCGGTCCTCGTACACCGTGCCGTGCAGAAGGGCATGGGAGGCACCGGTTTCCACCGAAAGAGAGTGCTCGAGCTTGACGACCGGCACCCACCGATTGCCGCCGGTCGGACCCGTCAGCAGCGGGTTGTGCTGGATGTCGACCGTCAGCCGGAGGTCGGCCGGCAGGGGCATCACGACGCCGAGCCGCACCAGGGTGGCGGACGGCAGGGCGCCGAACCAGACGTACTGCTGCACTTCCGCGTGGATGCGGGAGTTGCCCCACGCGGGAACGTTGTCGGCCCGGAACGACAGCAGGGCCTCGTGCGGCAGGTACCCCACCCGCGCGGCGCTTTGATCGTAGGAGAGTCCCGCCTCGAAATTTCCGCGGTCCGTGGACGCACCCATGGTGCCTTCGAGGCCGTAGCGCCCGCCGGCGTCGACGATGGACGGGGCCCCGGACAGCTGGGTGGACCGCGAGACCTGGCCCGCCGAGAGCGCGCCGGTGGCGTAGAAAAGGCCCCAGTGCGTGACGGCACCCGCGCGCACGGCGGTCTCGGTGCTCCCGAACGTCCCGACGTTGCCCACGGCCGTGTAGGAGTTGCCGTGGACGCTGAGGTTCAGGGACAGGTGCGGGTTCAGCTCGTAACGCGGGCTGAACGACCACCCGATCGATTGCAGCTTGGCGAACGCGGAGCTGTGATCGTTGCTGACGAAGGCCGATGCGTTCAGATCGAGGCTCCCGATCCGGTGCGCCGCCAGCGCGTCGAACTCGGATTGCGCGCGCGCATAGGCGTTCGCGCCGCCCGGCGCCGAGAGCGCCTTGAGCTGCAGCTGATTGTCCGGAGAACGCTGATCCAGCTGCGCCGACCAGCCCAACCCCGACCCGCCCGCGTAGCTCCGGTGCGCCAGCTCCCCCGACATCGTGAACCCCGAGAACGAGGGCGAGATCCCGCCCACGCCGATGGCCGACAGTTGGCGCGCGGTGAAGACCGAGTCTCTGAAATCGGTCGCGGTGGCGCCGACCCACCCGCCGTCGACGTGCATGCCGACGCGTGCGCCGAACAGATGCCCACCCGACGTTTGCGTCCCGACGCTCGGCGACGCACCGAGCACGTCCGCCGTGTACTTCGTGTCATCGAAGGTGAAGGAAGCGCCGCGGCCGTAGGCGTTGATCCCGGTGATGTCCGAGAACGCCCGTCCGGTCGCCCCGGCGGTCCCCTGCCAGTGCGGCGCCGCCAGCGTCAGGTACGAACCGCCCAGGAAGTAGCCCACGCGGGCCAGGGAGAGCGGATCGGCGGTCACCGTGTTAGTCGCCTGAATGAAGCGGCCGGAGAGCGACAGGCCGTGCGCGATGGGTCCGGTCGCATCCACCTGGAACACCGGCGACGAAGTGCGGCTGGTCAGCACCGACGCGACGCCGGAATTCACCTCCAGCGTGGGACCGCCGGCGAGCAGGCTGCCGGCCACGACCTCGATGTCCGCATCCGCCCGAGCCACGTCGCGGCCCCCGGCCGCGACCACCAGGCCGAGCCGGAGCGAGCCGATGCCCGCTTCCCGCGGCACCCAGAGACCGATCTCCTGCGTCGCCGTCGCGCCTGCCATGATAACGACGGACGTGGGAGCCCCGTCCACCCGCCAGCCCACCGGCGCGAGCAGGCGGACGGCCATGGTGTCGGTCGCGTTGCCCGTGTTGGTCACGAAGTACCGGAGGGAAATCCGCTCGCCGGCGTGGCCGCCCAGGACGGTTTGCGAGAGCCGGACCAGCGCGCTGTGAACCGTGAGCACGTTGAGGCGGACCAGCACCTCGCCCCGCACCGCACCGCTCTGGCTGAATTGGACACGGGCCACGTTCTGAAGGCCCGCCGGCGACATCTTCGGAAGACTGGCCGCCACGACCACCGGCCGCGCGGTCTGGCCCGAGGTCACCACCACGGTGCCCGAGAGCGCGCCGACCAGGTGCGCGTTGCCTTCAGGCAGCACCTGGTACTGCACGTTGCCGCCGGACAGGAGGTCGGTAGGAACGGGAATCGCCACGACCTGGACCGAACGGGGCGTCGCCGGTGCTTCCACCGGCTCGAGGTTCAGGCGCGCCAGGGGGGCGGGAGCGGCGGGAGCGATCGGCGCGGACTCAGGAGCCGGCGCCGCCGCCCGAGCCGGCGCCGGAATGGCCACGGCCGGCCTGATGGCGGTCCGGATCCGGGGCCGGGCCGGGAGAGTCGTGCTGACCAGAGAATCGGGCGCGGCAGCTACCGGAGCGGGCTGGCGGTGCGGGACAGAACTCCGAACGCCGTGCCGCCGCGCCATGCGCAACGTCACGGTGGCGCCGGCAGCGGCCGCCGCGGCGGTCAGTGTCAGGAGTCCCACCACGCCCCAGCGGCTCACGGTGAGGTCACCGTCAGGGTAACGATCAGGTTCGCCGAGTACGTCGCCGGGGGTACACCGGTCCAGCTGATCAGGCAACGGAACTGGAGGCTGTTCGTCCAGTTATTCCCCGTGTTACGGCTGATGTCCCGCGATTCCACCTGCACGTCGGACGTGGTCAGTCCGTTCCAGGTGCCGACGTCCGTGCGGGCCCACTGCAGATTGCTGAGCGCCAGCGTGCCGAAGGTCGCCGACGCGGAGCGGATCGACACGACCGTCAAGTGCGTGTTGCTCGGCGGACCGCCCGAGATGTTCACGTTGTACGACAGCGTCGAGGCATCCAACACGAAGCCGTTGTTGTAATCCGCGATCGCAGGCGTGGGGATGGTCACGGGGCTGCCGGTTACCGTCAGCACGACGCTCCCCTGCGCGGCCGAGCGCGAGGGGAGCGTGGCGGCAAGGAGAACGCCCCACAGACCGAGGGTGACGGGCCGGCGCACTAGGGGATGTCCAAGGGGATCTGGCCCGCGGCGACTTCAGTTCCTCCGAAGTCGAGCAGGGCCAGGACCACGTAGTGGCCGCGCGGCAGTTTGGGGAGCGGCACCCGGGCCCGGCGGGCCGCGCCGGGAAGCACGTAGAGCGTGGGTACCGAATCCCGCATGACCGCCTTGTTGTCGAGGGTGCGGTATTCGATTTCGCCGTGGACGATGGCGGGAAGGCCACCGGTGTTCCGGAAACGCACCGAGCTCACCACGGTGTCGGGCGCGGGCGGCGCGGGCTTGGCGCCGCGCACCGGAGCGGGCTTCGGCGGATGCACCGTGTCGATGGCCATCCCTTCCACTTCGCCGTCCGTGGCGAGGCCGGGAGGCTCGATGTACACCTTCACACCCAGGCGCAGCACGTACGAGACGTTCCGGCCGGCGCCGGCCTGCGGCGCGGCGGCTTCCACGAACACGATGCTCCAGCAGGTGGCGGGCACCGAGTCCGCATTCTGGAGCCCCAGGCGAACGCCCTGAGACGTGTGCGGCGGAATCCGGAGCGAGAGCGGAAAGACGCGCAGGTACTTCGCGCAGGACTGCGCGATGGCACCGATCGGCTGGAAGCGGTTGGCGCCGTCTTCGTCCCGGTCCCAGTCCATCAGGTACACCTTCGCCTCGACCAGCGTGTTCGTCTCGTTGGAGACGTTGAAGCCGGCCACCGAGGGCGAAGAGGGCTGTGGATGCAGGACGATTTCCGCCTGATCCACGGAGACCTGAGCGGCCGCGGGACGCGCCGCCGCCAGGCCCCACACAGACAACGCGGCGAGCACGCCAAGGCGCACCCGCCGCGTCGTCAGAGAGCGAACCAGCGTCACGGCTCGGTCAGCGTGTACACGACTGCAAGCGAGTACGCGCCCGGCGCGTCGGTGCTATGCCACGCCGCATGGTAGAAGATGTTGACGCTCTGCAGGCCACCGGTCGTGGTCTGGCTGATCACGTTCGCCGCCGTGGTGGACAGCGCGGCGTAGGTGCCGCCGGAGGTCAGCGACCAGGACAGGTCACCGGCCGACTTCGTCACGCCCGCGGGGGCGGTGAAGTTGGCGGCGCCGGAGGCAATCGTCACACTGAACGGAACGTTGGCCTTACCGGTCACGCTCGGGCCAGCGGTCGCGACGGGGTTGGCGGCCGAATCGACATTGTCGATGGTCGGCACGCCGAGAGCCGTCGTGGTGGCGCTCAGGGTGAGCTTCTGCAGGGTCGGAATCGTGACCGACGCGGTGGTGCTCACCGAGCAGCCCGCGGTCGTGCACGACTGGGCGTTCGCGGTGGCCGAGAAGGCCAGGCCGAGAACCGCCACCAGGGCGACAGTCAAACGGTTGCGCATCGAAAGACTCCTTCAGGTTGTTGGTGTTCGCTTCCAGATCAAGTGAGTCCATCTGCCACCGTCTACCTAAAGCAACGGGTGTGCCAACTGCCCAAAGGCACGGCACTGTCAATTTTTTTTACGTATGGGGCCTGAAAGGGGGCGAGATAATAGTGCGGATTTTATGAAAAAACAATGTTTTGGTGATTCTGGGTGTTCACAATGTTCAGTATCAGGCCTGGGTGCCCAGAACCTTCAAAAAACGACCCCTCGCACCTTGCGGTTCGAGGGGCTAATTGCGGTGTGCTTCCGAGCGCTGGTTAGGCCGGACGTCCTGCCCGCCTCCGGTCTTGGAGCATCCGTCGGTCGGACGAAGACCGGCGCACCTCCGACCGGCGCTCCAGCTCCTCCCGGCGGCGGTCCATTCCGGCGCGACGCTCGACGGCTACCGCCACCACCATCAGGCGCCGCTCATCCGAGAACCGCCGATCCACCCCGGACCGGCGATCCTGCAAGTCCCTGCGATCAGAGGCCTTCCGGCGATTGAGGGGTGACACCACGCCCATACGAAAAAGCTCCTCTGGTGGCTGGGAGAGCGGACCTGGCTAAGGTACCGCCCCCCGCCTGACCCCGCCAGACATGGCCCCAAGAAGCGCCTATCTTCCTATGAGACAATGGATAACATCGCACACACGCTGGTGGGAGCCACCCTTGGCCGAGCCATTGGCGACTCCCGCCTCCCTGCCCCCGCCCTGCTCGGCGCCATCGCCGCCAATGCTCCCGATTTCAACGAATTCCTCCCCGGAATGCCCCCACTTTGGGGCTCTCCACTGGCCATGACGGCCCACCGCGGGATCACCCACTCCCTGCTGGGTGCAGGCATCCAGGCCGTGGTCTTCGTCATCATCACCGGTCTCCTCCTGATCCCCGCCAGCCGGCGCGAGCAGCGTCCGGTCCCGTGGAGCACCATCATCGCTCTCTACGCCGCGGCGCTCGCCAGTCACCTCTTCATGGATTGGCAGGGGTCGTACGGCCTCAGGCCATTCCTGCCCTGGAGCAACCAGCGCTACTACGGTGACTGGGTTGCCATCGTCGACCCCTTCTTCTGGCTGGTCCCCGCCGTGTTCCTCTCCTGGGGCCAGGTCCGTCGTTGGCCCTGGGCCCTGGGCTCGGCAGTCCTGACGCTGGGACTGGTCGCCATCGTGCTCTGGGCCTCGTTCTTCTTCGATCGCGCGGCCGCCCGGTGGATCGACGTGACCGTGGTGACCCTGGCGGTGATTGGTGCGGTCGGCTGGCACCGGCACTGGTTCGCTCCCGGCGCACGACGCACCGCGGCGACCACCGCCCTCATCATCCTCGGCGTCTACACCGGCGCGCAGGCGGTCACGGAGCTCGTCCTCAAGCACCGGCTGGGCGTCGAGGCGCGGACGCGGTTCGGCCCCGGGGCGACATACGCCCTGTTTACGAGACCCGGATTCCCGTTCACCTGGACGCCGGTGATGGGGGGCACGGACTCCGTCGCCGGCCCGGGCTGGAGCATTCCGCGTCATCTGGACGTGCCAGTCGTGCAACGCGTCCTTCACACGCCGCAGGCCGAAGCGATTCTGGCCTTTGATCGTTTCGTGACCGCGGACGTCGATTCCACCCGCCGCCCCGCCGTGGTATACCTTCGGGAAACGCGCGGACCTTCGACCGGCAGACGGGGGTTCGGCATCGTCGCCCTCGAGCCACCGAGCACCCCCTGAGTAATCCACCGCTCACGCCCCGGAACCCCAACCCGCGTCCCTCGAATCCGACGACGCAGGCCCCGACGGAAGCGCGGGAAACGCCGCCGGTCGACCTGCTGCACGCACTCGCGCCCAAACTCGATCCCATGTTCCGGCTCGATCACCTGGTGACGGTCTCCCGCGACCGGGCCCTCTATCAGGCATGGGACCGGGTGCTGAAGCGCTTCGTGGCGTTGCGGGTGCACCTGATCCCGAACACGGCAAGCCGTACCTGGTTCATGCGGGAAACGGAAACGCTCGCCGCGCTCGATCATCCGGCCATTCGCCATGCCTACGCAGCCGCCGACATCGGCGACGTGGCGTACCGGACGGCCAACTGGATCGACGGAGAAAGCCTGGGAGAGGCGATCCGGCGGGGTCCCCGCCCCATTCCCACCGTCATGTCCCTGGTCCGGGATCTCCTGGGTGCGCTGGAGTACGCGCACGCGCACGGCGTGATCATGCGCCGGATTCTCCCGACGACCCTCATGCTCGAGATCTCCGGCCGCGGCATCATCACCGACCTCCGCTACGCCAACTGGTGTCTGCCGAACGTTCCTCACGACGAGCAGGGCGGCGGCGCTCCCTATACCGCACCCGAGATCCGCACGGGGGGCGCCGGGGAGCCGGCGAGTGACCTCTACGCAGTGGCCGGTCTCATCTATCTGGCCCTCACAGGCCAGG
>Ga0207699_10001856_pt1 | contig 9951 bp, 7 predicted proteins | sample LARL51metaG_FD_184344 | JGI IMG/M metagenome (GOLD analysis project Ga0207699, IMG submission 184344) | Corn, switchgrass and miscanthus rhizosphere microbial communities from Kellogg Biological Station, Michigan, USA - LAR L5-1 metaG... | ecosystem: Host-associated > Plants > Roots > Rhizosphere...
TCAGCCCCAGGACCGCCGCCCAACCCATCCTCACCGTTTCCTGGTTCGCCATTTCACTCGGCCGCAAGTATTCAGGTCTAAGTTGTAAGTGGTAAGTAAAAAACTGATCCGCCGCGCCACAACGCACTACATAGTTATGCAAATGGATATCGCTTCACCGCAATCTTCAGCAAATGCTCGCCCTATTATTCGTACTCTCCGTATCCTCTGCGTGCTCTGCGTTAATGCTCTGCTGTTCTCCTCTCGCAGCTTAAGACTCAAAACTTATACTTACAACTGCCTCTACCCGCTGTGCCGGAACAAAATCACATCCCCTTCCTGCACGATGTATTCTTTCCCCTCCAACCGCACCTGCGCCTTTTCCCGCGCCGCCCCCAAACTCCCCGCCGCCAGCAAATCATTCCAGCGCACCACTTCCGCGCGAATAAATCCCTTTTCAATATCGCTGTGAATCGCTCCCGCCGCCTTCGCCGCATTCGTATTTTTATGGATCGTCCAGGCCCGCACTTCCGGCTCGCCCGCTGTAAAAAACGAAGTCAGCCCCATCAAATCGTAAGTAGCACGAATCAACCGGTTCAACCCCGGCTCCTTCAGCCCGTAAGAAGCCAGCAACTCCGCCGCCTCGGCATCATTCATCTCGGCAAGCTCCGCTTCCAGTCGCCCGCAGACCGCCACCACTGCCGTATTCGGCCGCCCCTGCAGCGCACCCAATTTATGGCGCTCCACGGCCGTATCCAGTTCACCAGCCTCTTCATCCCCAAGATTCAGCACATACAACATCGGCCGCTGCGACAAAAACAAAAAGCCGCCAATCGGTTTTCGCTCTTCCGCAGCCAACGCCAACTCCCGCAAAGGCCTTTCCGCCTCCAGATGCGCCTTGCACTTCTCCAACACAACTTTCTCCAGCTCAAACTGCTTGTCGGCCTTCTTCTTCAAATCTTTTTCCAGCCGCTGCAGCCTTTTGTCGACCTGCTCGAGGTCGGAAAAAATCAGCTCCAGCTCCAGATTAGTCACATCCCGCAGCGGATCAACCGTGCCCTCCGCATGCGGCACGCTGGGATCGTCAAACACACGAATCACATGCGCAATCGTATCCACTTCGCGCAAAGAAGCCAGCGACTCGCGCATCCGCTCCTTCTGCATCCCGCCCAGGTCGACGTACTGCACGGTCGCGTAAGTAATCTTCTTGGGGTTGTAAAGCTTAGCCAACTCCACCAGCCGCGGCTCCGGCACTTTCGCCACGCCAACCCGCGTCTCCTGCCCACCCTTCGCCGGATCGACATGCGCCTTCGTCAAAATCCGGAACAGCGTCGTCTTCCCAACCTGTGGTAGTCCAATAATTCCCGTTTGCATAAACCCCGAAGTTTAGCACACCATAGCCCGACGCCCCGTGGTTGGAGTAGCATGCCAGAACTCGCTCGCTAAACTCTTCCCGACAGTTTTTCGATCGCTGACAGAATCCTGATTTATGCAACCGCCTGCGGACAAGTCTGACTGGCGAATCGAAAACGCTCGGCGAACTCGTGGCGCAACTGTTCGACGAACGCAGTATCACGCCAAGAGTGCGAACGGGGAGCACGAACATTGCGAGGCCTGTTTGGCGAAGTTTATGGGAACGGTCCTGCGGACACGTTGAAAGAGGGATATGTGACAAGCTCTGGCGACCGCTGGATTTGTCCTGAATGCCTCAACGAACTTCGCGAAACCATGACGTGGACGCTTGTCACGTCCTGAAGCAGGTAGTTAGGCAATGCTCCCCAATCCAGCCCAGTACCTGTAGCGGACGCCTTCTGAAGCGGGCGTTTTTGCTAGATTTCTCCGCGCTCCTCTGTGAGCTCTGAGTCTCCGCGTTATCCTTAGCTCTTTCGGTTTTCTCTTTCTAGGCAGTTGCTCTAATCTACTTCAGCAATGTCCACGACCGCGCAACTGCCTTTCGATCTAGCCACTGCCGTAACTCATCTCTCCAACTGCGACCCCTGCATCGCCCGCCTCGTCGAGGAAGCCATCCCCTTCGATCCCAACATAGACGACACCCAATCCCCTTACGAAGCCCTCCTCGAATCCATCGCCTACCAATCCATCTCCGGCAAAGCCGCCGCGACGATCTATGCACGGATCAAGGGACTGAGCGCCTCCGGCGGCCCTCCCGCGCCACAAGAAATGCTGCAGCTCACAACAAAGGCTCTAAGAAAAGCTGGCCTCTCCGGCGCAAAAATCCTGGCTATGAAAGACCTCGCGCAAAAAACCATCGACGGAGTCGTCCCCACCCACGAAGAAGCCCTAAAACTCTCCGACGATGAATTAGTCGAACGCCTAATCTCGGTCCGCGGCATCGGCGCGTGGACCGTAGAAATGTTCCTCATCTTCCGCTTAGGCCGCCCCGACGTCCTCCCTATCCACGACCTCGGCGTAAAAAAAGGCTGGTCCGTCGCCTACAACAAAAAACACATGCCCCGCCCCAAAGAACTTCTGGCCTTCGGCGAGCGCTGGCGCCCTTATCGCACCGTAGCCTCCTGGTACATGTGGCGCGCCTTCGAAAAAGCCGGCTACGCCGCCACCAACAAAATCCGCCCGCCAAAATCGAAGCGCAAGCCCCACAAACCTAAATCGACTTCCCGCAAAGCTCCGAAATCCGCTCCATCTCGCGCCCAACCAAGACGCAAGCGACCTCGCCGTCCGTAAGCCCCAGGATCCAAGCTACAAGCGAAGCCTATAGGTATAGGTGATATAAACAGGCCGCGGGACAGGTAGCACGGCCACTCTTGGCTGTGCACGGTGTTGTCCGCGACGAGCCTGAAGCGCTCCAGCAAAATTTACGCCACGAATTTTCTTTTACCTTCTTCAAGCCAAAGCATCTCTAACCATAAAGAGCAGCGCAGCAATCCCCGCCAACAACACGCCACCCTCCAACCCGACCGAAATCGTGTGCAAACGCGCAAACTCCGCCAGCAAAGCACTCCCCGCCGCCGTAGCCTCAGTCGACCGCTTCGCGGTCGCGCTTGCAATCGATCCTATCTGCACCCGCAACACCGCCATCTTAGGACTAACCGCAGCCTGCGAAATCGCCGTCAAAATAATCATCGCCAGCACACACAACGCAGCAGGCGCTACCAAGGCGGTCAAACTCCGCATCCGCAAAAGCCCAACCAGCAAAATCAGCACGCCGCAAACAATTCCCATCCAATGCATCCGCGTCAGCGAATACCCAACAATCGCTCCAGCCTGATCCCGGCTCGCCAGCACCGAAAACGCTCCCGGTGCCACCACAAAACTCAAAAACACATCGCTCCCCAGCCAAATGCTCAAACCTAGAAACTCAATCGCACGAAGGATAGTTGACATGGTTTCGATTCGCTAGAATAGCAGAGGCAAAAGAAAGTGGTGGGCGATAAAGGATTTGAACCTTTGACCTCTCGCGTGTGAGGCGAGCGCTCTAACCGCTGAGCTAATCGCCCGTTTGCAACGGGTGGACTGCTCGTCGAATCGTTCTCTTGCATCAAACGAAATCGCAGTGCAGCCTTACTTTTGTAACAGGATTATCCGGGGTTTTCAACCAATGCCGGCCGCTACCTCTCAGATCGTTTCACAACTTCAGCGCTCCATCGCGCGCGCCATTTACGGCAAGGAAGAGGCCATACAGCTTGCGCTGATCACTTTGTTCGCGCGCGGCCACTTGCTCATCGAAGACGTTCCCGGCGTGGGAAAAACCACCCTCGCGCAAGCTCTTGCCAAATCGTTTAACTGCACTTTCCAGCGCGTGCAATTCACTTCCGATCTTTTGCCGAGCGACGTTCTTGGCGTGAGCGTCTATCAACCCGATGCGCGCGAATTTGAATTTCGCCCCGGGCCGCTTTTCGCCAACATCGTTCTCGCCGATGAAATCAACCGCACCACTCCGCGCACGCAATCCGCCTTACTCGAAGCCATGAACGAAGCGCAAATCACCGTGGACGGAAAAACGCATCCGCTGCCGCAACCTTTTCTGGTGATCGCCACGCAAAATCCCGTCGAGCACCACGGCACCTATCCGCTGCCTGAATCGCAACTCGATCGCTTTCTGATGCGCATCAAGATGGGCTATCCTTCGCACGAGACGGAGCGCGAAATTTTGCGCCGCCGCGCGTTCGACAATCCACTTGAAAATCTGGAGTCCGTAGCCGACGTCAGCGAAGTATTGGCCATGCAGGAATCCGTGACGCACGTAAAAGTGGACGCCAGCCTGCAAGACTACGCGCTCGAAATCGTAAATCGCACACGGAACTCAGATCAGCTTGCGCTGGGAGTCAGCCCGCGCGGCACATTGATGCTGCAACGGGCAGCGCAGGCCCGAGCATTTTTGGAAGGCCGCGACTACTGCGTGCCTGACGATTTCAAGCAACTGGCGGTCTCCGTTTTCGCGCACCGCGTCGTAGCCAGCTCGCGCCACGCTTCGCTGCAGAAAAAATCCGAAACCACCGAGGCCGCGCTGCGCGAAATAGTAGATTCCGTCCGTGTCCCGCTGTAGCATCCAGAGTTTTTGTAGCCGCGGCGTTGGTCTGAAATCATCGGCCAATTTTAGAAAACGCCGTCATTCCGAGCGAAGCGAGGAATCTCTCTTCGGTTGTTGACGCTGACGCACCACCCATGCCACCTACCACCTCTACTCTCGCGCAACTCTGGGCCAAAGCCGACCGCCCCGCCGTCCGCGCCTTCTTCCTTTCCATCACCGCTCTCGGAGTGGCCTTACTACTCGCCATCTACTCCGGCGCCGCCGCCGAACTCGGCAACATCGGCGTAGCCGCAAGTTCCGCACTGTTCGCGCTCGCGATAGCAGCATGGGTCGCGGTCACGCTCGTGCCAACCCTGGCCAAGCGAACGCCACTCCGCTGGATCGGCCAGAAAATCGAATACAAAATCAGCCGCGCCGGCTGGCTCTATTTCGGTGCAACTCTCCTGGTGGCGCTGGCCGCGCTGAACACCGGCAACAATCTTCTCTTCCTCATTCTCGCGTGCCTCGTATCCGTCATTCTCATGTCGGGTATTGTCTCTTCCATTTCGCTGGCTGGCATCGACCTCCGCATCGATCTCCCTGAACACATCTTCGCAGGCCAAACGGTCCGAGCGAATGTCGAACTCATCAATGGAAAATTGACAGTGCCGTCCTTCGCTCTGCGCGTCGAAGCCGCGGTCCCTAAGAACGCGCCAGCTACTGCCTTGCTGGAAACACCGGTCTTCTTTCCCTATCTGCCGCGGCAGGACCGCATGAAGCAAAGCGTTCCCGTGACTTTTTTCGAGCGTGGTTTGCACGTGCAGGATACTTTTCGTATCGTCACCCGATTTCCATTCGGTTTTTTGCAAAAATCGCGACGCGTAACTTTGAAATCCGAAGTGCTCGTCTACCCTTCCGTGGAATCGAATGCCGAATTAAGCGAGATTTTTCCGGGCATCGAAGGCAGCATTGAAAGCTTCAGCAAGGGTCGCGGACAGGATCTTCACGCATTGCGCGAATACGTTCCGACCGATAGCGCCAGCCATGTGCACTGGAAAGCCTCCGCGCGTGCTGGCTCCCTGATGGTGCGCGAATTTGCCCGCGAAGATGATTGCCGCGTACTGCTAGTGCTCGATCCGCATGCCGGCGATCCCCCGATGCGCGGCGGTGTAACGGGTCCCGTGTCCCATTCCGTCATTCCGAGCCTGTCTGCGCAGCCAGGCGCAGCGAGGAATCTCTCTTCGCTCAACGAACGATTTGAGCGTGCCGTCACTCTGTGCGCCGGAATCGCCTGGCATTTCTACGAGCGCAACGCTTATCTGCAATTCCGCAGCTCCGGAATCGAAACTTTTCTTGTGCCAGCCGAAGAAAATATTTTCACCATCCTGCGGCATCTTGCCGTTGCGCAGCCGCAACCGACCGAGACGCAGAACGCTCTGCTCCTGGATCTCGCCGCGTCCCCCGAGCTGTTCAAAGTCATTGTCACCAGCCGTCCGCGCGGCACCATACCCGCCGAACTGTGGCACTCTTCCTACGTAATTTTTCTGGAGTCGCTCGAAGATCTTCGGCAGCAGCGGTAGTCTGCGCTTCCTCGCACGCTTAGCCTTTATCTCGAGCGAGCCAACAAGAATGTGGTCATTCTGAGTCCATGCGATGAGCATGAGCGAAGACTCTCCACCCTGGCGGGGCCAGAAATTAATCGTCATAGGTGAAGAATTGGACAGCGTCGCACTGAAGCAATTTCGCGAATCGCTCTTGAATTGGTTTCAGGATTATCAACGCGATTTGCCCTGGCGCAAGAATCGGGATCCTTACCGCATCTGGATTTCAGAAATCATGCTGCAGCAGACGCGCGTCGCGGCGGTGATTCCCTATTACGAGAAATTTCTCGCGCGCTTTCCCGACATTGTGTCTCTCGCGACGGGTCCGCAGGAAGAAGTGCTGCGCTTGTGGTCGGGTCTGGGCTATTACAGCCGCGCACGCAATCTCCAGCGTGCCGCCCAGCAAATGGTCGCCAAACATGGCGGAACATTTCCACGTCAGCGCCAGGAACTGTTGGCGCTCGCGGGAATCGGCGAATACACAGCTTCGGCAATTCTCAGTATCGCGTTCGACGATAAGCATGCTGTGCTCGACGGAAATGTCGCGCGTGTAGCCGCGCGCCTGGAAGCGATTCGCGGCGATCTGCGCGAACCAAAACGCTGGCGCGAATTGCAGTCGAGCGCGGATCGCTTACTCGCGCACGAATCGGCCGGCGATTGGAATCAGGCCATGATGGAACTGGGCGCGACGATTTGTCTTCCGCGCTCCCCGCAATGCCTGTTGTGTCCCGTCGCTAATTTCTGCGAAGCAAGAAGACTCGGAATCGCTGAAGCTATTCCGGAAAAGCGTAAAAAGCGCGCCACCGTCATAGTGCAGCTTATCAGCGTCGTGCTTTTCGATGCGAAGAATAATTCGTTACTCCTGCCTCCACCCACAGAAATGCCGAAAAGCGCGGCCGACGATCATATTCCTTCACTGGTCGCAAAGCTCTGGCATTTTCCGACGGTGTCCGCGTCAACCTCCACACACAAAGCGCTCGGCGCACTATTGCGGACTGAACTGCGCGTCAAATCAACCAAATCTCATAAGCCAGTGCTGCTCGATAAAGTGCGACACACAGTTACCTATCGCGCAATTTCTGTAGCCGCGTATTTCGTCCACGTTAAGCAGCTTCCGAATCTTCCGGGAGCCAAGACTGTGCCGCTAGAAGCAGTGTCTTCGTTGGCCATTTCCAATCTCACGCGAAAAATTGCTCGCACCGCATTGAAACAACTTTCCCGCCCGATAGCCACGTAGAAGATCCGTGACCGTTATCGATTGGACCGATCACGATCCCGGTGGCGGGTCCACTTCAGCGCCGGATGCTACGATAAAAGTTCTGCCATGGCTGCCACTTCTTCTATCCCGGTCGCGAAAGCCCTCCCCGTGGAAGGCTTTTTTCGCATCTCTCTTTTTCTGTTATTACTCACCGCGATCCTCACACTGATCGGAACCGGAAAAATCGATCTCTTCACCTCCATCGTGGCGGCGATCGCTTTGCTCTTCCGCGCTCGGCGTTGGTGGTACGGGCATGATCCAGAGCTAACTTCCCGAACCGCGACTTTCATGGTTCTTTGTTACGTACTTTTTTTTCCTCTGGATATGTTTTTCCTTTCCCGCAGCCTGGCCGCAAATTCTCCCAACCCGCCGCTGTACGCGGCGCTGATCAGCTCCGTGCACTTCCTGATCTTTATCATGTTGGTGCGGCTGTACAGCGCGAAAACCGATCGCGACGCTCACTTCCTGGTGATGCTCGCATTTGCCGCAGTGCTGGCCTCCGCTGTCCTTACCGTCGACACGACTTTCCTGTTCTTATTTTTCTTGTTCCTTTTGTTTGCGGTCGCGACCTACACGGCGCTTGAATTGCGTCGCGGAGCCACGGGCGCGCTGGTTCCACCCGCAGCGGCAATGCCGGAATCCGAAAAGAAGCTGGCGCGAGCACTCGGCTTCGTAGCCGTAGGCGTTGCGGCGGGAGCAATCGTGTGCGGAACGATTTTATTTCTCCTGCTGCCGCGCGTCAGCGCCGGGTACATGGGCAAAACCAGTTTCAACCCGACGCTGCTCAGCGGGTTCTCCGATCAGGTGGAACTCGGCCAGATTGGCGAAATCAAGAAGAGTTCCGCAGTGGTTTTGCGCGTCGAAACCGGATCGCTCGTCAACTATCCTGCGTTGCGTTGGCGAGGCAATGCGTTGGCAAATTTCGATGGCAGGCGCTGGACATCGGCGGAGCATGGCGCGGAAACTCTTTTCGCCAACTCTGAAGGCTGGATTGCACTCCGCGCGCGGCCCAAACCGGGGGAGTTAAGCGGAGAAATTCTGCAGTTCACGGTGCTTCAGGAGCCGATGGCAGCGGACGCGCTTTTCCTGGCGGGAACGGCGCTGGCGGTTCGCGGAAATTTCACCGGCGAAGCGGGCGGTGTGAGCCATCGCCGAAGCTATCTCTACCGGGATGCGGCCGGTTCGCTGATGAATCCATTTCACAATTACATTTCGGTCCGTTATACGGGAATTTCTCAATTGCCGGCTTTAGACCGCGCGCGGCTGGCATCCAGTGGCGAAGACTATCCGCAGGCGATCACCGACACGTATTTGCAACTGCCGGAAATCGATCCGCGAATTCCCGCACTGGCGCGAACGGCAACCCAGGGCGCGCAGAACCCCTACGACAAAGCGGCGGCACTGGAAAGATATCTAAAAACAAAATTTTCCTACACGCTCAACCTCACGGGGAATCCCGGAAAAGAACCGTTGGCGTATTTTCTTTTTGAGACTCGCGCTGGACATTGCGAATATTTCGCCTCTTCGATGACCGTGATGCTGCGCACGCTCGGCATTCCTTCGCGCGAAGTAAACGGCTTTTTGCCAGGAGAGTTCAACGAATTGGGCGGCGACTACATCGTGCGCGCCAGCGACGCGCATAGCTGGGTGGAAGCCTATTTCCCCGGCAGCGGATGGATTGTTTTTGACCCTACGCCCGACGCGCCAATCGTCACCGCAAGTTTTTACTCCCGTCTCGCACAGCTTGCAGACTGGGCCGAACTGACGTGGAACGATTGGGTGATTAGCTACGACTTCGCGCATCAGACGGCCCTGGCGCAAACCGTTCAGATGAGGTCGCACAATTGGCGCGAGTTGGGAATGGCCTGGTTTGCCGAAAAGCAAAGGCACATGAAAGACCGGCTGAGCGTATGGCAACTACACCATGGAAATTTTTCGTACGCTCTGCCGTTATCGTTAGTGCTTTTGCTGATCGCCATGCGCTATGGTTGGATCGGCCGAGCGCTGCGCCAAATCAGAGCATCGCTGCTGCTGCGCGGAAAAAATGCCGGCGAGGCAAGTTCGCAGATTGCTTCGCGCATATACCTTGAAATGCTGCAAATCATGGGACGTCACGGATATCCGCGAACCGACGCTCAGACTCCGTTTGAATTTGCGGCAGTGGTTAAAAAGCCGTCGCTCGGCGCGATAGTCGAAGAATTCACTGCACTCTATTCCGCCGCGCGGTATGGCGGTGCTATCTGCGATATACCGCGGTTGCAAAAACTTCTTGGGGCGATCCGCAGCGATTTGCGCACCAAATAAGCCAGATTTCACAATGAATTCCTTGCCGCATGCCGCGCTCGCCGGGCTGAAGCGCTGCTATCTCGCGTGCTACAATAGAGAATTGCGATAAGGCGCAATTTCCTCCATGCCGAAGGTCGGATTCGTCAGTCTGGGCTGCCCGAAGAACCTCGTCGATAGCGAGGTGATGATGGGCATTTTGGTGCGCGACGGCTACGAGCTAACCCCTCACGCCGATGAAGCCGAAATTCTGGTGGTAAATACCTGCAGCTTTATTGAACCCGCGCAAAAAGAGTCCATCGACACTATTCTGGAGATGGCGGAGCATAAAAAATTCGGCG
>Ga0207699_10001858_pt1 | contig 9948 bp, 9 predicted proteins | sample LARL51metaG_FD_184344 | JGI IMG/M metagenome (GOLD analysis project Ga0207699, IMG submission 184344) | Corn, switchgrass and miscanthus rhizosphere microbial communities from Kellogg Biological Station, Michigan, USA - LAR L5-1 metaG... | ecosystem: Host-associated > Plants > Roots > Rhizosphere...
GTCGACCGAGCTGTCGGCGTCGATCCACAGCTGGCACATGCCCGGCCCGAACGGCCCGTCCCGGTACACGGTGGGCGGGACGAGGTCCCAGCCGGAGGCGTGGGACACCGCGTACGCGGCCACCTCCCGGCCGGCCAGCGTGCCGTGCGGGAAATCCCACAGCGGGCGCTCCCCGGCGATGGGCTTGTACACGCAGGCCGCGGAGACCGTGCCGCGCTGGATAGTGCAGTACAGCGTCGCGTTGGAGGCGACCACCAGCCGCCCCTCCACCTCCAGTTCGCCCTCGCTGAGCAGCGTGAGGGCGGCCGCGTCGTCCCCCGGTGGCTGGCCCGGTGCTGGCTGGCCCGGTGCTGGCTGGCCCGGTGCTGGCTGGCCCGGTGCTGACTGGCCTGGCGCAGGCTGGCCACGCGAGCGGGACAGCCGCCGGGCAGGTGGCTTGTCAGCCATTGGCGGCCCGGTGGCCGTTCTGCCGTGGGCAGACATGCCCCTCGGTGTCCAGCGGCAGCCCGCACAGCGGGCACGGCGGCCGGCCCTGGCCGATGATGCGCAGCGCGCGCTGGGAGAACGCGCGCGCCGACGCGGCGGTGATGCGTACCCGCAGCACCCCTGGCCCGTTTTCCGGGATCTCCTCGGCCAGCGGCTCGACCGGGTTGTCGGATTCTTCCTGCGCTTCGATGACTACCCGCTCGTCTTCGCCGTCCCAGGCCAGCGCGATCGCGCCAACCCGGAAGTCCTCCATCAGCGGCAGGTCGAGCGGGTCGTCGTCGGTGAGGTCGGCGGGCGTGGCCGCGGGCACCGAGGTGAGCCCGCCGGTGCGCCGGAGCACTTCGTCGAGGAGTTCCTCCAGCCGCTCGGCCAGCAGGCTCACCTGGAACTTCTCCAGGGCCACGCTGGTCACCCGGCCACTCGCGGTGGCCTGCAGGTAGAACGTGCGCTCCCCGGGCTGGCCGACCGTGCCTGCCACGAATCGGTCCGGCGGATCATAGGAGTAGACCGGCATGATCCTTATCCTCCCGCTCCCCCGCCGATGGCGGCATCGCCTTGCGCGAGCGGGGCCGCCGCACCACCGTTCCCGGACGCTGGCCCGTGCGGCCGCACCAGCCCGGCGGCGCTGCGTCCGCTGTCATTCATTCGTACCAGGAACGGGCGAAGCGGGGTGTACCGGATCACGCTCAGCGAGGCCGGGTCGACCTGGATGCGCTGGCTGAGGTCGAGGTGCAGGCCGAGGCTGTCCGCGATCACTGCCTTGATGACGTCCCCGTGCGAGCAGATCAGGTAGACGGCATCCTGGCCCAGCCTCTTGTTCCACTCCCGTACCGCGTTCACCGCGCGGTGCTGCACCTCGGGCATGGACTCCGCGTCCGCACCAGGAAACCGCACCGCGCTCGGGTGAGTCTGGACCACCCGCCACAGCGGGTCCTTGGCTAGCCGCTTGAGCGGCTGGCCGGTCCAGTCGCCGTACTTGACCTCGGCGAACTGCTCGTCCTCGTGGACGGCCACGCCGCCGCCGTTGCGGGCGGCCGCGATAGCCTCCGCAGTCTGCCGGCACCGGTCCAGCGGGCTGGTGACGATCGCGTCCAGCGGGACCTCAGCTGGTGACGATCGCGTCCAGCGGGACCTCAGCCAGCCGGCCCGCCAGCGCGGCGGCCTGCTCGCGGCCACGATCATCCAGCGGGATACCCGGTGTGCGCCCGGTGAGGACGTTCCCGGTCCCCGCGGTCAGCCCGTGCCGCACCAGCAAAACCAACGTCACGCATTGACTCTAAAGGGTCCGCAGCGTCCCCTGGCGCGCGCCCGTCTGGCCGATGACGAAGGTGACCGCGCCGAAGCTGACCAGATCGCCGTCCCGGACCGGGACCCAGGCCCGCACCCGCCAGCCGTTCAGCCGGGTGCCGTTGGTGGAGCCCAGGTCGTCCAGCAGCCAGCCGGCGCCCTCGCGCCGCAGCCCCGCGTGCCAGCGGGACACGGTCGGGTCACCAAGGACCATGTCGCAGCGGTCGTCCCGGCCGATCGTGAACCGGCGCTGCTCGCCGGACGGGAACAACAGCACCGGCATTCCGGCGCTGCGCCGCAGCCGGGGCCCGGCGCCGGACATCGCCATCCGGCTGCGCTGCCAGCAGGCCGCCAGGGCGCTGCCCAGCCGGCGCCGGGACGGCAGGTCAGCCAGCACGCCGGCGAGATCATGGCGGTACTGGACCCGGAGCGCCAGGCCGACCCGCTCGTCGAGCGTGTCGTGGCTGAGCCGGCCCTTGGCGTACTGATCACACAGCTGGCTGATCACGTCCTCGCGCTCGGCGTCGGACACCCGCATGCGGCCGGCGGCGCGCCAGCGGGAGCGGGGCGGTTCTGGGCCGTCCGCAGGCGCCGCGCCGCCTGGATCCGGATCCATGATCCTGAGTATCAGCGTGCGGCGGCGCGGGCACAACTCCCTCCCGCAGCAACGAATAACTGACGGACCGGCGGGCTACGCTGGGCCCGATGTCCGTGGCAACCGAAGCTGACCGGGAGCCGGCCCCTGACGGCTGGCAGCAGGCGGCTGACCTGCTCACTGCCTGCCGGGTGCCGGCCAGTTTCGCGGGCCCGGCCGTGGCCCGGCTGGGCACCAGCGCCGCGGACCAGCTGCGCGCCGATCCCTGGCTGCTGCTCTCGGTGCCGCCAATCCGGCCGGACCAGGCCGACTGGTTCGCCCGCCAGGTGCTCGGCAGCGAGGCCAGCCCCCAGGACGAGCGGCGCGGCCGGGCGCTGGTCGGGTACCTGCTGGCCCGCGCGGCCCAGGAGGGGAACACCGCCGTCCCGGCCACGGTCATCGGTGACGCACTGGGCCGGCTGCGGATCGCGGACCCGGCAGCGGCCATCGTGGCCGCGGTGGACACCGGCACGGTGCTGCCGTTCGCGGCTGCGGACCCGGATGCGGCCGGGGAGGGCGAAGGTGGCCAGCCCGGGGACGGCGCCGGCGGCACCCTGCTCGCGCTGGCCCGGTACGCGATGGCCGAGGAGGCGGTGGCCGAGGGCGTGCAGCGGCTGGCCGCGCTGGCCGACCCGCTCGACCCACCCGCGGAGGACGCCGGACCCGGCCTCGACCCGGCCCAGCGGGCCGCCGTGGCCGCGGTCGCCGGGAACGGGGTGACCGTGCTGGCTGGCGGGCCGGGCACCGGCCAGAGCAGGGTGCTGGCCGCGGTGGCCGCGCTGGCGGCCCAGCGCGGCCTGCGGGTGGCGCTGGCCGCGCCCACCGGCCGGGCTGCCCAGCGGCTGGCCGGCCAGGCCAGCGCACCCGCGACCACGGTGCACGAGCTGCTCGGCGCGCAGCCGGGCGGCGGGTTCCGGCACCACGAGGACGCGCCGCTGGACGCCGACCTGGTGGTGGTCACCGAAGCGGCCATGCTGGATGCGGAACTGGCCGCGGCGCTGATCGAGGCGTGCCCGGACGGCAGCCGCCTGCTGCTGGCCGGGGACCCGGCCCAGCTCCCGCCGGCCGGCCCGGGACGGGTGCTCGCCGACCTCATCGACTCGGCGGCCGTCCCGGTGACCGAACTGACCCAGCTGCACGGGGAGCAGCCGGGCCGGGTGATCGCCGGGCTGGCCAGCGCGGTACGGGCTGGCTCGCTGCCCCCGGTGGACGCGCCCGGCCGGGAAGTGGTCGTGATCGGCACCCGGAGCGGCGCCGAGGCCAGCCACCGGGTGATTCAGCTGGTGACGGACTCGATCCCGCGAGCGCTGGGCATCAGCGGCCCGGACATCCAGGTGATCACGCCGGCCAGCGCGGGCCCGGCCGGCGCGACCGAGCTGAACCTGGCGCTCAAGCAGCGGCTCAACCCCGGCCCGGGCCGCCACGGCGGGTTCGACCCGGGCGACCGGGTGGTGTCCGTGGCCCCCGGGCTGGGGGTGGCCGCGGGCGAGCTGGGCACGGTGACCGGCCCGGGCGACGGCGGCCTGCTGGTCGAGTTCCCGGGCGGCCCGGTCTGCGTTCCGGAGCGGCTGCTCGGCGGCCTGCGGCCGGGCTGGGCGCTCACCCCGCGCCGGGCCCAGGGCTCGGTGTGGCCCGCGGTCGTCGCGGTGTTCCCGGAGGAGGCGGCCGGGATGCTGACCCGGCCGCTGGTCTACACCGCGCTGACCCGGGCCGGGCGCCACCTGTCCGTGGTGCACGGAGCCGGCCCGGCGCTGGCCCGCGCGGTGGCCGCCGTCCCGGAGCAGCCCCGGCTGACCAGACTGGCCGGGCTGCTGGCCGATACGGTGGCTGGCTGACGGCTGCCGCTACCTGATGATCACTGTTACGTGGGCTCAGCCGCCGACGGCGTGCACCCCACCGTCCACGTGCACGATCTCCCCGGTCGTCGCGGGGAACCAGTCAGACAGCAGGGCCACGCACGCCTGCGCAGCCGGGCCCGGGTCGCTGAGGTCCCAGCCGAGTGGCGCCCGGTCGTTCCACATGTCCTCGAAGCCGCTGAATCCCGGGATGCTCCTGGCCGCCATCGTGCGCAGCGGGCCGGCCGCGACCAGGTTGACCCGGATTCCGTCCGGCCCCAGGTAGCGGGCCAGATACCGGGAGCATGACTCCAGCCCGGCTTTGGCCACGCCCATCCAGTCGTAGGCCGGCCAGGCCCGGGACGCGTCGAAGTCCAGGCCGACGATCGAGCCTCCCCGGCCCATCAGCGGCTGGGCCGCCACGGCCAGCGCCTTGAGGGAGTAGGTGGACACCTGGATCGCGGCCGACACGTCGGACCACTCGGTGGCCAGGAAGTTGCCACCCATCGCGGTCTGCGGGGCGTTGCCGATGCTGTGCACCACGCCGTCCAGGCCGTCGAGGTGCTCGCCGGCCCGGCCCGCCAGCGAGGCGAGCTGGTCCGGGTCGGTCACGTCCAGCTCGATGACCGGCGGCGGGTCCGGGAGCCGCTTGGCGATCCGCTCGACCAGGCTGAGCCGCCCGAAGCCGGTCAGTACCAGCCGGGCCCCTTCCTGCTGCGCGATCCGGGCCACGTGGAATGCGATCGACGCGTCGGTGAGCACCCCGGTGACCAGGATGCGCTTGCCGTCCAGGATTCCCATCTGCCTCAGTGCCCCATCCCCAGGCCGCCGTCCACCGGGATGACCGCGCCAGTGATGTACGCCGCGTCCGGGCCGGCCAGGAACGCCACGGCCGCGGCCACCTCGTCCGCCCCGGCCAGCCGGCCCAGTGGCACCTGGGCGAGGATGGCCGCCTTCCGGTCGTCGGGCAGCACCGCGGTCATGTCGGTGTCCACGAAGCCCGGCGCCACCACGTTGGCGGTGATGTTCCGCGAGGCCAGCTCCCGGGCCAGCGAGCGGGCCAGGCCGACCAGGCCGGACTTGGACGCCGCGTAGTTGGCCTGGCCGGCCGAGCCGAGCAGGCCGACCACCGAGGAGATGAACACCAGCCGTCCGCGGCGCAGCCGCATCATGCCGCGCACCGCCCGCCGGGCCACCCGGTACGCGCCGGTCAGGTTGGTGTCGATGACCGACGCGAAGTCGTCCTCGCTCATCAGCGCGAGCAGTTGGTCGGCGGTGATGCCCGCGTTGGCGACCACCACTTCGACCGGCCCCTGGGCCGCCTCGACCTTGCCGAACGCCTCGTCCACGGAGCTGCTGTCCCGCACGTCGCAGGCCACCGTGGCCAGTCCTGGTACGTCTTCCCCGGAACGGCTGGTAACGGTGACCTGATCTCCGGACGCCGCGAGCCTGCGGGCGATGGCCAGCCCGATGCCCCGGTTCCCCCCGGTCACGAGGACGGATCGACTCATCTGCGGGTACCTCCCTGCTGGGGCGCGCGGCCCCGGTGAGCGTACCGGGCCGGGGCGGGATAGGTTGCCACTCGTGGAGCACAGTACTCATCCGATCGATCCTGAGTTTGCCGGGTACCCGCTGCGCGAGCTGGCCGCGGCTGCCCTGCAGCGGGCCAGCGAGCTGGGCGCCGAGCACGCCGACTTCCGCGCCGAGCTGATCCGCGGCCAGCACATCAGCCTGTCCGACGGGCATCTGGAGACCCTGCTGGACACCGACGAGCTGGGCCTGGCCGTCCGGGTCGTCCGCAACGGGACCTGGGGGTTCGCGGCCACCGTCGATATGACCACCGAGGCGGCGGTGCGCGCGGCCGAAGAAGCCATGGACGTGGCCACGGTGGCCGCGGCGATGAACACCGAGCGCATCGAGCTGGCCGACGAGCCCGGCTACGGCGACGTGACCTGGGTGTCGGCCTACGACGTGGACCCCTTCAGCGTGCCGGTGGCCGACAAGCTGGCGCTGCTCGGCGAGTGGAGCGCCCGCCTGCTGGCCAGCCCGCGGATCGACCACGTGGACACGTCCCTGGTCCAGGTGCGGGAGAACAAGTTCTACGCGGACGGCGCCACCACCGCCACCCAGCAGCGGGTCCGGCTGCACCCGGCGCTGACCGCGGTCTCGGTCGAGCCGGGCGGCCGGTTCGAGACCATGCGCACGCTGGCCCCGCCCGCGGGCCGCGGCTATGAGTACCTGACCGGCACAGGCTGGGACTTCGACGCCGAACTGGCCGAGCTGCCCGGCCTGCTGGCGGCCAAGCTGGCCGCCCCGGCCGTCACCGCGGGGCGTTACGACCTGGTCATCCACCCGTCCAACCTGTGGCTGGTCATCCACGAGTCGATCGGCCACGCCACCGAGCTGGACCGGGTGCTCGGCTACGAGGCGGCCTACGCGGGCACCTCGTTCGCCACCGTGGACAAGCTGAACAGCCTGCAGTACGGCGCCCCGGCGATGCGGGTCACCGGCGACCGCACCACGCCGCACGGCCTGGCCAGCGTCGGCTACGACGACGAGGGGGTGGCCGCGCAGTCCTGGGACCTGATCACCGGCGGTGTGCTCACCGGCTACCAGCTCGACCGGCGGATCGCCCGGCTGACCAGAGCCGGCCGGTCCAACGGCTGCGCGTTCGCCGATTCCCCCGGGCACATGCCGATCCAGCGGATGGCCAACGTGTCGCTGACGCCGGCCGCGGACGGGCCGGGCACCGAGGAGCTGATCGCCGGCGTGACCGACGGCATCTACATCGAGGGCGACAAGAGCTGGTCGATCGACATGCAGCGGTACAACTTCCAGTTCACCGGGCAGCGGTTCTACAAGATCACCAATGGGCGGCTGGATGGCCAGCTGCGCGACGTCGCCTACCAGGCGACAACCACAGACTTCTGGAACTCCATGGACGCGGTCGGCGGGCCGCAGACCTACGTCCTCGGCGGCGCGTTCAACTGCGGCAAGGGCCAGCCCGGGCAGGTCGCCCCGGTCAGCCACGGCTGCCCGGCGGTGCTGATGCGCGGTGTCCGGGTGCTGAACACGGCGGAGGAGGGGGCATGACGGCGCAATCCCCGCAGGAGACGGTCGAGCGGGCGCTGGCCGCGGCCAAGGGCGACGGCTGCATCGTGCTCGCCGACGAGACGTCCACCGCCAACCTGCGCTGGGCCGGCAACACGCTGACCACGAACGGTGTGGCCCGGTCCCGCCAGCTGACGGTGATCGCCATCCGGCACCGCGCGGACGGCGCGTCGGCCGGCGTGGTGTCCCGGGCTGGAGTGCGCCGGCATCAGATCGAGGACGTGGTCGCCGAAGCCGAGCAGGCGGCCGCCGACGGTTCCGCGGCTGAGGACGCCGCCCCGCTGCTGGCGACCGGCGACGCGACGGCGTTCGGAATGCAGGGCGCCGGGCTCGGCGGGCCAGCCTGGGACGCGCCGGTCGGGGGCACGGAGATCGGGGTGTTCAGCGCCTTTGCCGGTGATCTCGGGTCAGTGTTCAGTGCGGCGGAAGCGGGCGGCCGGAAGCTGTACGGATTCGCCGAGCACACGCTGACCACCACCTTTCTGGGCACGTCGGCCGGGCTGCGGCTGCGCCACGACCAGCCGACTGGCAAGGTCGACCTGAACGCGAAGTCGGCCGACCTGGCCCGGTCCACCTGGGCCGGCTGCGCGACCCGCGACTTCACCGACGTGGACGTGGCCGTGCTGGACGCCGGCCTGCAGCAGCGGCTGGACTGGGCCCGCCGCAAGATCGACCTGCCCGCCGGGCGGTACGAGACGCTGCTGCCCCCGGCGGCCGTGGCCGACCTGCTCGTCTACCTGTACTGGTCGGCGGCGGCCAAGGACGCGCTGGACGGGCGGAGTGTGTTCAGCAAGCCGGGCGGCGGCACCCGGGTGGGTGAGCGGCTGGCCAGCCTGCCGCTCACGCTGCGCAGCGACCCCGGCCGGCCGGGGCTGGGTGCCGCGCCGTTCGTCATCGCGCACGCCTCCGGGCGGGACAGCTCCGTGTTCGACAACGGGCTCCGGCTGCAGCCCACCGAGTGGATCTCCGGCGGCGAGCTGGCCGCGCTGATCCAGACCCGGCACACGGCCCGGCTGTCCGGGCTGCCGGTCACCCCGGGCATCGACAACCTGGCCCTGGACGGCCCGCCCGGCGCGGCCGCGTCACTCGACGACATGGTGGCCAGCACCGGCCGCGGCCTGCTGCTTACCTGCCTGTGGTACATCCGCGAGGTGGACCCGCAGACCCTGCTGCTGACCGGGCTCACCCGGGACGGCGTCTACCTGGTGGAGAACGGGGAGGTCACCGGCGCGGTGAACAACTTCCGGTTCAACGAGAGCCCGGTGGGCATGCTGAACCGGCTGACCGAGGTGGGCGGCACGGTGCCCGCGCTGCCGCGCGAGTGGGGCGACTACTTCACCCGCTGCGCGATGCCGCCCGCCCGGGTCGAGGGGTTCAACATGTCCTCGGTCAGCCAGGCGAGCTGACCGCCTTACACATCCTCCAGGCGGAAGCCGACTTTCAGGCCGACCTGGAAGTGCGCGACCTCGCCGTCGGTGATCTGGCCGCGGACCTGCGTCACCTCGAACCAGTCCAGGTGGCGCAGGGTCTGCGCGGCCCGGCGGACCGCGTTGCGGATGGCCGGCTCGATGCCGTCCGGTGACGTCCCGACGATCTCGGTCACCCGGTAGGTGCGTTCGGACATGTTTCCTCCACCATGAGCTGTCCGGGCTGGCCCTCGCGCCCGGTGTTCGGGCAGGGTGTGCGGTGTGACTGCGGACATTGCCGAGCTGGAACGGCAGGCCTGCGGCCTGCTGCCCCCCGAGATCTATGACTACTACGCCAGCGGTTCCGGCGGCGAGGCGACCCTCCGGGACAACCAGCTGGCCTGGGAGCGGGTGCGGTTCCGGCCCCGGGTGCTGCGCGACGTGTCGGCAGTGGACACCGGGGTGCTGCTGGACGGCGCGTCGCCCGGGGAGCCGGTCCGGCTGCGCACCCCGATCGCGGTCGCGCCCAGCGCCTGGCAGCGGCTCGCCCATCCGGACGGCGAACTTGCCGCCGCGGCCGGCGCGGCCCGGGCCGGGGCGCTGTACGTGCTGTCCACCCGGAGCAGCTGCCGGATCGAGGAGGTCGGCGCGGCGGTAGCCAGCGCCGGCGGCACCTGGTGGTTCCAGGTGTACCTGATGCGCGACGCCGGGCTCACCGCGGGCCTGGTCCAGCGGGCCGCGGCGGCCGGCGCGCAGGCTCTGGTGCTGACCGGGGACACGCCGGTGGTCGGCAACAAGGCCCGGCATGCGGGCGCCCCGGTCACCGACGAGCAGTTCCTGGTCAATCTCGGCCCGCTCGCTGACCTGGCCGCGGCTGAACTGTCCCGCTCGGTGACCCCGGCGCACATCGGCTGGCTCAGTGAGCTCAGCGGTGGCCTCCCGGTGCTGGTCAAGGGGGTGCTCCGGGCCGACGACGCAGCCGCGTGCACCGCGGCCGGGGCAGCTGGGATCATCGTGTCCAACCACGGCGGGCGGCAGCTGGACCGGGCGCTGCCCACCGCCGAGGCGCTGCCCGCGGTGGCCGCGGCCGTGCCGGGCGAGCCGGTGTACGTGGACGGCGGGATACGCCGCGCCGAGGACGCGCTGGCCGCGCTGGCCCTGGGCGCCCGGCTGGTGTTCCTGGGCCGGC
>Ga0207699_10001860_pt1 | contig 9944 bp, 8 predicted proteins | sample LARL51metaG_FD_184344 | JGI IMG/M metagenome (GOLD analysis project Ga0207699, IMG submission 184344) | Corn, switchgrass and miscanthus rhizosphere microbial communities from Kellogg Biological Station, Michigan, USA - LAR L5-1 metaG... | ecosystem: Host-associated > Plants > Roots > Rhizosphere...
CATCTGCGTCGAGTGCGGCCAGTAGTAGCCGCCGATGTAGTTGACGAACTCCCCGTTGACCATCGGCACGCCGCGGGCGGCGAGATCGCCGAACGCCGCGCTCCACAACGGCGGGCCCATCACACCAGGCTGGTATCCGGGCACCCAGCCCTGCCACGGCCACGGGGCACCGGGATGGTGGAAGCTGTACACGATGCCCTGCCCGGACAGCAGGTGCGGCAGGCCCGCGAACGTCGACCCCCACCATAGCCCCTCCGCCCATAGCTGGTTCAGCGCCCCTATGCGGCGCACGTAGTTGACCAGCGACTGCATCGAGCGCGTCCACTGCGCCCAGTTGCAGTACCGGGGCTCGTTGAACAGGTCGAACACCACATGCGGGTTATCGCCGTAGTACCGGGTCATGGCGTGCCAGAAGGCATACGTCGCGGCCGTAGGCAGGTTCTCGTTGGCGGAGTAGCCCAGGCTTAGCTCGGTCTGCGCGTTGAGGATGACATTCAGGTGATTGTGCAAGGCGAAGGTGACGATCTGCCGGATGTTGTTCATGTATGTGGCCGAGTATCCACGCGAGTACCGGCGCCCGGACGCGCCGACGAGCTTGTCCTGGACGATCTGCAGCCGGATCGCGTTGACATTCCAGCTTTGGGCGGCGCCGATCTGAGCCTTCACCGACCCGGTGAACCCCAGATAGTTCTGCAGGGCGGCGATGGTGATGCCGCGCACTTGGGAGGGCACCGGGTAACCAGCGCAGGACGTCAGTGGGCACGGCCGGTAGGTCACCGCCGCCGAAACACTCGTTTCCACCGGGGGCGGGTCGCCCTGCCGGCCTATCACCCACCACGCGCCCGCCAGAATGACCAGCGGCGTGACAGCGGCGACCACAATGCCGGCCCGGCGGTCGCGGTGAGCGCGATGCCTGTGCTTCGGGGCCGGCAAGCTATCTTCTGTCGCCACAGACACAGGCCTCCCGTCCAAGGAAAGCCCCCCCGTGAAGGACAGACTGCCAGCCGGGGCGGCAGTTCACCCAGGATTCCTCCCGTCCTGGTGTGAATGGTCGGCCGCGATTCACGCCGCAACTGGCCCCATTCACGCTGTAGCTGGCTGCTGCGCTCCTGCGCGGCCAGCCACTCCCCCGCGTCACTCACATTCCTCCGGCGAGGAACCGGACCGGAGGGTCAGGCGGTGGTCCAGGCTTCGCTGTGCTGCCACAGTTCCCCGGCGAGTTCCGGGGTGGCGACCGGGCTGGGTTCCCGCTCGCGGCAGTCGTCGTAGAACCGGCCGGTCACGCCTTCCAGTTCCGGCGCGGTGGCGCAGTAGAGCGAGGTCGCCGCGCCCTGCTCGGTGGACAGCATTCGCATCTTCATCAGCGGGCGGAGCGGCCACGGGACCCGCCGCCAGATGTCGGAGGCGACCACGCCCGGGTGCAGCGCATAGGTCGTGACGCCGTGCCCCTCGGTGCGGCGGGCGAGTTCGGCGGAGAACAGCACATTGCAGAGCTTGGAGACGGCGTACTCGCGCAGCCCGGTCCGGCTCGCCGTGGGCCGGCGCACCGCCTCGAAATCGATCCCCTTGGCCTGGTAGTGGGAGTCGCTGGAGACCGTGACCACCCGGGCCGGCGCGCTGGCGGCCAGGCAGTCGAGCAGCGCCGTGGTCAGGGCGAAGTGCCCCAGGTGGTTGATGCCGAATTCGAGCTCGAAGCCGTCTTTGGTGAGGCCCCGGGCCCCGCCCACGCCCGCGTTGTTGATCAGCACGTGCAGCGGTTCGCCACGGGCCAGGAACTCCGCCGCGCAGTCGCGGACCGAGGCCAGGTCGGCCAGGTCCAGGGGCAGGAATATGACGGCGTCGTTCCCGGTGGCGGCCGCGATCTGTGCGGCGGCAGCCCGGCCTTTCTCCGCCGAGCGGCAGGCCGCGAAGACCTTGCCGCCCCGCCGGGCCAGATCGTCGGCCGTGGCCCGGCCGATCCCGGTGTTGGCCCCGGTGATCAGGAAGGTGCGCCCGGACAGGTCGGCTGAGTTCGCGGACATGGTGACTTTGTACCGTACTCGCCAGTACACGGGACAGCAGGGCCCCTCGGATGGCCCGGCGCGCCCGTCGCGCGGCGAACGGCCGGCCCGGGACCGGCCTGTTCTTCACTCGCCCCGGACGACGAAGTCACGGCGGCGGCGCGGGGCAGGGCTGGCCGGCGTTATGCTCGCCCGATAACAGCAGGAAGCGGGCACGGACCGGCGTTTGCAGGAGCGACAGGTGCGGATCGCAGGAGAGAAACGGCAGCCGGAGCCGGCGGCCACCGGCACGGCGGCCGAGGTTGCCGAGCTGGCCGCGGCCGCCGCGGCGGCACGGTCCGCGCGCCGACGCCGGAGGTGGATCGTCCTCGGCGTGGCCGCGGTGCTGCTCATCGGCCTGAGCTCCTATACCGCGTACGTGCTCAAGAGCGAGGACAACGCGACCGCAGGGGCGAACCTGCGGCCCTCGGGTATCCCGGCGAACATCTCGACGAGCCTGGCCAACCTGATGCAGCTCTCGCCGGTGCCCGGCGTCCGCGCCCCCGGGTTCACCCTCACGGATCAGAACGGCCACACGATGAGCCTGGCCAGCCTGCGTGGCAAGGTCGTCGTGCTGGAGTTCATGGACCCGCACTGCACCGACATCTGCCCGATCGTGTCGCAGGAGTTCGTGGACGCCTACCACAAGCTGGGGGGCAAGGCGGGCAAGGTCGTGTTCGCGGCGATCAACGTGAACCAGTACTACGCGACGGTGGCCAGCATGGCCACCTACTCCAGCGCGCAGCGGCTGAACACGATCCCGGGCTGGCATTTCTTCACCGGCCCGGTGCCCGCGCTGCAGACCGCGTGGCGGAACTACAACATCGAGGTCTCCGCGCCCAACCCGAACGCCGACATCATCCACACCTCGTCGGTGTACTTCATCGACCCCCAGGGCCGTGAGCGTTTCCTCGGATCGCCCATGGTGGACTACACCGCGAACGGGACGGCCTACCTGCCGCTGGCGCAGATCTCCGACTGGGCCGACGGGATCGCGCGGCTGGCCACCGACCTGACGCACTGACCGGGCTGACCGCCCGCGGCGCTCAGCGCGGGATCGTCACGGTCGCGGACAGCGCGCTGGCCCGCTCGTCGTCCCCCACGTACACCCGGCGCTTGCCTGGCATGGTGACCCAGCCGCGCCGCCGCAAAAGGGTTAAAGGCCGTCGCGGCCGGCGGGGCGGGCCTTGCCACCGCTGCCCGGCTCGGCGGTTTCGTTCCAATGACTACAATCGTGGGGATGCCGGGGCCGACCGCAGGAAGCGCCGGACCCGCAGGCAGGGCCCGCACACTCGCTCAGGTGTACCGGCACTTCGGCGAGGTCGCCGCCGAAACATCGCCGCTGTACGAGCGCATAGCCGTCGCCCTGAGTGAGTCCGGCGAGGCGCTGCGCGCCATCGAGGCGGCGCCGGCGCGCAAGCGGCACCCCACGGTGATCCTCGCCGCACTGCACGACCTCGCCCTCGCCGGGCGCGCCCCGGCGCTTGCGGCGGCCTATGCCGCTGCGGACGGCGACGCTGCCGCTGGCGCGGCGATCGACACGCTGCTGCGAATGACCGACGCGGTCGTGGCCATCGCCGTGCGCCGGCGCCTGCGGGCCGACGAGACCGGACGCTGTGCCGTGCTGTATCCGGCCATTGCCGAGGCGGCGCGCCGGGCTGGCGTGAATACGGTCGGGCTGATCGACGTGGGCTGCTCGGCCGGGCTCAATCTCAATGTCGATCGCGTTGGCATCACGTACAGCAACGGACAATCGGTGGGCGACCCGTCATCTCCCGTGCAACTGTCGTCTTCGATCGTGGGAGGCCGGCCCATCCCGGCACGCGCGATGCCCGAGGTTGCCGCCCGGGTCGGCGTCGACCTCGATCCGGTGGACGTGACCGACGCGGATGACGCCCGATGGTTGCGCGCCTGCCTCTGGCCGGATCAGCCGGAGCGGGCCGCGAGGCTCGAAGCGGAGATGGCGCTGGCGGCGACGGCCCCTCCGGTGCTGCTGCAAGGTGACGCCGTCGAGGTGCTGCCCGACGCCTTCGCCCGAGTGCCAGCGGACGCCCTGCCTGTCGTCACCACGACGTGGGCGCTGTCACGGTTCCCGCTCGAGGGCCGCCTGCGCTTCCTGCACCGCCTCGACGAAGCGGCGGCCGGGCGGGCGGTCGCGTGGGTGTCAGTGGAGGGGGTCGGAGTCGCGCCGGCGATACCGACACTCGGCGATCGCCGCGCCTCTGGCCACAGCATCATCGGCCTGGCTGTGTTCGACCACCCGGCTCTGCGCGCCGAGGCCATCGGCCGCTGCTGGTCGCGGGGCCGCTTGCTGGCGTGGCTGGCAGACTCCTAGCGTCCTGCCGGGTTGATCCATCGACGAACTGTCCCCGAATCGGGATTCCGCAGCCCGGAGGGCGCGGCCGGGTGCGGCTCAGCCGGCCGTGTCCCTGTCCAGCAACCGGCGCACGGCCTGCGGCAGGCCGGGGGCGGCGCGGTCGTTCACGAAGACGGCCGCGCCCCGGTGGGCAGGGGGCCGGAGCCCGAGCATGGCCCGGAAACCGCTGGTGCCACCGTCATGGCCGAGGTAGCCGGGCGGGCCGAGCGCCCAGCCGAGCCCGGCCGACCGTAGCGGGTCGATCGGGTGGTGCGGTTGCTGTGTCATGTGGATGGCCCGGCCGACGGCCGAGTCCGGGGGCATCAGGCACGCCGACAGGTAGCGGGCCATGTCCTCGGCACTGGCCTCGACACCACCCGCCCCCCAGAGATGGTGCGTCCACGGCGCGACCGGCCTGCCCCGCACGTGGCCGCGCACCCGGCTGCCGCGGCCACGGCCGGCCACGCCGGAGCAGGTCATGCCGAGCGGGCGGAAGACGCGCCGCTCCAGCAGCGAGCCGAACGCGGTGCCCGTGGCCCGCTCCAGCGCCAGACTCAGCACCTGGAAGCCGAAATTGGAGTAGTCCCACTCCACGCCGCGTGGTTTACCGGGGGTCAGCCGCAACTGGTGCTCGGCGGCCTCGGCGGTCAGGAACGCGTGCGGGTCGGCTGCGCCAGCGATGTGACCTGGCGCCAGGCGCGGCAGTCCCGAGGTGTGCGTAGCAAGCTGGAGCAGCGTGACATCGGAGTTCTGGCCGGCGTCGAGCCAGCGGCCGATCGGGTCGCCGAACCCGACCTCCCCGTCGTTCACGAGCGAGGCCAGCACGGCGCCGGTCATCGTCTTGGTCATCGAGCCGATCTCGAAACGGCCATCCAGCGGGCAGTCATCGCTGAGCTTGACCGCGTATCCCCCCTCGTCGGCGGCCACCGCCGCGAGGACCGCCGTGGCGGGGAGCGCCGGGCCCACGGCGCCGGCCAGTCCTGTCACGGCGGCCGACCTCCAGAGCACCCTGCGATCCTACGGCCCTGCTGGCACTGCCCACAGGGCAATTTGTAAGGAGAAACTTATCAGGCTAGGCTTATGATATGCCTGGGGAGCCTGACGTACACGACATCGCGGCGGCGCTGCGCGTCAGCGTCGGCATGCTGCTGCGGCGCCTGCGCCAGGTGCGCCCCGATGATGAGCTCACGCTGCCGGAAAGTTCGGCCCTCGCCCGGCTTGATCGCACCGGGCCGGCCACCCCTGGCGCCTTGGCCAAGGTGGAGCAGATCAGCCCGCAGTCCATGGGGGCGACGCTCGCCGCGCTGGAGGCACGCGGCCTCATCGCGCGGCAGGCGGACCCGGGGGACGGCAGGCGGGTGGTGCTGTCGGTCACCGACGCGGGCCTGGAGTTGCTGCGGAACAAGCGCGGCGCGCGGACCGAGCAACTGGCTCAGGCCCTGTCGGCAGGGTTCACCGCCGCCGAACTCAGGCAACTGGCCGCGGCCGCACCACTGCTCGAGCGACTGGCGCAGAGCATTTGATGGCGGGCAGGCTGACCTCGGGCGACCGGTACAAGTGGGTGGCGTTGTCGAACACGACCGCCGCCGTGTTCATGTCCGCCCTGGACGGGTCCATCGTCATCATCGCGCTGCCGGCCATCTTCCGCGGCATCCATCTCGATCCGCTGGCTCCTGGCAACGTCTTCTACCTGCTGTGGATGATCATGGGGTACCGGCTGGTGCAGGCCGTGCTCGTGGTCAACCTCGGCCGCCTCGGCGACATGTTCGGCCGGGTCAAGATCTACAACGCTGGCTTCGCGGTATTCACCGCCGCCTCGATCCTGCTGTCGTTCGATCCGTTCCACGGTGCCCGCGGCGCGCTGTGGCTGATCGGCTGGCGGGTATGGCAGGCCGTCGGCGGGTCCATGCTCATGGCCAACTCGGCCGCGATCCTGACCGATGCCTTCCCCGCCGACCAGCGTGGCTTCGCCCTGGGCACCAACCAGGTCGCGGCCATCGCCGGCCAGTTCATCGGCCTGGTCGCGGGGGGCATACTGGCCGCGATCGACTGGCGCGCGGTGTTCTGGGTCAATGTCCCTGTCGGGGTGTTCGGAACGCTGTGGGCCTACCGGATGCTGCGGGACAACGGGGAACGGCACCGTGGCCGCATCGACTGGTGGGGCAACATCACCTTCGCCGTCGGCCTGAGCGCGGTGCTCATCGCGATCACCCAGGGCATCCAGCCGTACCACGGTCACGCCATGGGCTGGACCAGCCCCGTGGTCGTCGCCATGCTGGCCGGCGGGCTTATCCTGCTCGCGGCGTTCGCCGTGATAGAGACGCGGATCGCCGAGCCGATGTTCCAGCTCGCGCTGTTCCGGATCCAGGCGTTCACCGCGGGCAACATCGCGGGCCTGGCGGTCTCGATCGCCCGGGGCGGGCTGCAGTTCATGCTGATCATCTGGCTGCAGGGGATCTGGCTGCCGTTGCACGGCTACGACTACAGCAACACCCCCCTGTGGGCCGGCATCTTCCTGTTGCCGCTGACCGCCGGCATCCTGATCGCCGGGCCGACCTCGGGCCTGCTTTCCGACAGGTTCGGCGCCCGCGGCATCGCGACCGCGGGGATGGTGGTGTTCGGCGCCAGCTTCATCGGCCTGATGCTGCTGCCGGTGAACTTCCCCTACTGGGCGTTCGCGCTGTTCACCGGGCTGAACGGGATCGGCGGCGGCATGTTCGCCGCACCGAACTCCTCCTCGATCATGGGCAGCGTGCCGGCCAGGCACCGGGGCGCGGCTTCGGGCATGCGCGCGACCTTCCAGAACTCAGGCACCGCACTGTCGATCGGGGTGTTCTTCTCCCTGATGATCGCCGGGCTGGCGAGCAGCCTGCCGAAGACCCTGACCAGCGGCCTGCAGCAGCAGGGGGTCCCAGCCGCGCTCGCGCATGAGGTCGGCAGCCTGCCGCCGGTAGCCTCGCTGTTCGCGGCCGTGCTCGGGGTGAACCCCGTGCAGCACGTGCTCGCCGCGCATGGTGCGCTGTCGTCCCTGTCTGCCGCGCACCAGCGGGTCCTGACCGGCCGGCAGTTCTTCCCTGAGCTGATCTCAGGGCCGTTCCACCAGGGCCTGTCCGTGGTGCTTATGGTCGCCACCGCACTGGCGGCGGTCGCTGCCGTCGCCTCGGTGCTGCGCGGCCGCCATGACGCCGGCCAGGGCGGCACCAGCGGCGACGGCACGGGCCACAGCGACAACGGCCACGCGGCACCGCCGGCCAACTCCGGTCAGCGGGCTGGCTCGGGTAAGCGGGCCGGCTCACCGGAGCAGATTTCGGCGTGAGGCGGACACGGGACGTCACCCGGCTGGGACACTACCCGTCATGCAGACTCTGGTTGTCGATCATCCGCTGGTCACCCACAAGCTCACGGTTCTGCGGGACTCCGCCACGCAGGCGCCCACGTTCCGGCGGCTTACCGACGAACTGGTGACCTTGCTCGCCTACGAGGCGACCCGCGAGGTGCCGGTACGCCCGGTCACCGTCCGCACGCCGGTGGGCGACGCCGCGGGGGTCAAGATGGCCAGGCCGGTTCCGCTCGTGGTGCCGGTACTGCGGGCGGGCATCGGCATGCTCGACGGCATGGCCCGGCTGCTCCCCACCGCGGACGTCGGATTCGTCGGGCTGGCCAGAGACGAGGAATCCCTGGTGGCCAGCACCTACGCCAACCGGCTGCCTGCCGACCTGTCGGGGCGCGCCGTGTTCGTGCTCGACCCGATGCTCGCCACCGGCGGCACGCTGGAGACCGTGTTCCGCATGCTGATCGACCGCGGCGCGGGCGCCGTCACCGGGGTCAGCCTGCTCGCGGCGCCCGAGGGTATCGCCCGCCTCGAGTCCGCCTTCCCCGGCGAACGGCCCATCCCGGTCCGCGTGGTGACGGCTGCCCTTGACGAACGACTGAACGACCGCGGCTTCATCGTGCCCGGGCTGGGCGACGCCGGCGACCGCCTGTTCGGCGAGATCTGACGGCTCGACCCTCAGGACCCGACGGCGGGCCCGTCAGGAACCGGTGAAGTTCGGCGCGCGCTTCTCGGCGAACGCGGTGACCCCCTCCACGAAGTCGGCCGACCCGGCCGACTCCTGCTGAATCCGGGCCTCCAGCTCAAGCTGGGCATCCATCTGGTCGTACAGCCACTTGTTGAGCTGGCGCTTGGTGCCCGCGTAGGACCTGGTCGGCCCCGCCGCGAGCCGGGCAACCAGTTCGTCCGCGCGGGCCGGGAACTCCTCATCCGGCCATACCCGGTTGATCAGGCCCCAGTCGAGTGCCTGGCTGGCCGGAAGCCGCTCACCGAGCATCGACAACTCGGCGGCGCGGGCGAAACCGATCCGCGAGGGCACGAGCACGGACGAGCCGCCGTCCGGGACCAGGCCGATGTTGACGAACGCGAGCAGGAAGAACGCCGATTCCGCGGCGACCACGAGATCGCAGGCGAGCGCGAGGGACAGCCCGATGCCCGCGGCGGCGCCGTGCACCCCGGCCACCACCGGCTTGGGCATCTCCCGGATCCCCATGATGATCGGGTGATACCGCTGCGTCAGCCTGCCGTACACGTCGGGGACCCCGCCCTCGGTACGGTCCGCGAGGTTCTCCCTGAGGTCGGCTCCGCTGGAGAACGCCTTGCCGGCCCCGGTGACGAGCACCGCCCGGACGCCGGGATCGTCGCCGGCCGCGCGCAAGGCGGCAAGCAGGTCCACCGAGAACTGGGTGTTCCACGCGTTCCGGGATTCCGGCCGGTTCAGCTCGATCTTCGCCGCGCCGCCACGGCGGTACAGGTTGACTGTCTCGTACTTCTGGGCCAGCTCATAGTCGTCCATAGCGTCACCCTAACAGAGCATTACTCCGGAGTTTTACTCCACTACGCGCCCGCCCACGGTGACAGAGCGACGCTCCGGAGCGTTACTCTAGAGGAGATGGCACCGACCGACACCCGCCGCCGCATCATGGATGTGGCATTGGCGTGCTTCCTCGCCGACGGCTACGAGCAGACGACGATCGCGACGATCAGGAAGCGCAGCGGCACCTCGAACGGCGCGCTGTTCCACCACTTCCCGTCCAAGGAGGCCATCGCCGGCGCCCTGCACGTGGAGGCCCTCGCCTCGTTCCAGCAGGGCCTGTGGGACCTGGTCAGCCGCGAACCGGAGTCCCTGCGGGCCGCGGTGCGCGCCGTGCTCGAACACCAGCTCACCTGGACCGAGCGCAACGCCGACCTGGCCCGCTTCATCTATGCACGCGGGCACCTGGACTGGGACACCACCGCCGGAGCCGAACTCGCCGCGCGGAACCGTGACCTGGCATCCGCGTTCCGCCAGTGGATGGCCCCGCTGGTGGCCAGCGGGGAGATCCGCCCGCGGCCGATGCTGCTGACGACGGCGATCGTCAGCGGCCCGGCGCACTCGATCGCGCAGCGCTGGCTCGCCGGCCAGCTGGACCGCCCGCTGATCTCCTTCATGGATGACCTCACCGACGCCGCGTGTGCTGGCCTGGGTGGCACAGCGGCACGCGGAGCCGGCCGCGGG